>Ga0172362_10005299_pt1 | contig 11172 bp, 9 predicted proteins | sample LakKivs1_kivu2a2_FD_114534 | JGI IMG/M metagenome (GOLD analysis project Ga0172362, IMG submission 114534) | Sediment microbial communities from Lake Kivu, Rwanda - Sediment s1_kivu2a2 | ecosystem: Environmental > Aquatic > Freshwater > Lake > Sediment | place: Rwanda: Western Province, Lake...
AGTTTTGTTTTCAATAACAAAATCATAAATTCGGGAAACGGAATAAAAATGTCGTGGAAAGACAGAACTGATTACGCCAAAAAATATACAGCGGACATTATTAAAAGAGTTTGGATTTACATTTTGCTCGGCATTGGCATTGGGGCGTGGATACACGGCTATGTGCCAGCCGATTTTTTGGCGCGTTATGCAAGCGCCGACAAGTGGTATGCCGTGCCGCTCGCTACGCTTATAGGAATTCCGCTTTATTCAAATGCCGCTGGCGTTATCCCACTTGTCGGCGCTTTAACTGAAAAAGGCGTTGCTATGGGAACGACACTCGCGTTTATGATGGCCGTTACCGGACTTTCACTTCCCGAATTTATGATTTTGAAAAAAGTGATGAAAACAAAACTGATTTTAATTTTTGCCGGAATCGTTGGCGTTGGTATTATTTTTACTGGTTATCTTTTTAATTTTGTTTTGAAGTAAAAATGAATTGTCAAAATAAAATTTCGGGGAGTAAAATTGTTGTGTGCGCACGGGCGGGCGGGGCAAACACAACTCCTTTTCTGGCGGCGCATTTCGCAAAGCGAAATACGAAATTCGGCGGCGGCGAAAGCGAGGGCGAGGCGGGCATTCATTTCCCCCCAACCCCCTTTTCTGCCCGCCTCGCCCGAGCGTTCAGTTTGGCGCGCGAAGCGCGCCGTCAGTTCCGTTCAAAAAAGGTTCGGATTTCGTCAAACAAACGCAAAAATAAAATATTTTTATGGCAGAAGAAAAAAAAGCAAAAAAGAAAAACTTAGTAAAATTAGCCTGTTCAGTTTGCTCAAGAATCAACTATAGGACATCTAAATCAAAAAATGCAGCCCAATTACAAAAAACTTTAAATTTAAAGAAATATTGCAAAATTTGTAGAAAAAGAACAGTCCATAAAGAAGTTAAGTAATTTTAAAAAAGGGAGCTTAGTTAAATGGTATAACGGCGGTCTCCAAAACCGCTATTGGGGGTTCGATTCCCTCAGCTCCTGCCATTATTAGAAAATCAAGAGATTATTCTTCCTGAGGTTTGACTATCTTTTTCTCCACTGATTCTAAAATTGCTCGATATCTTATATTATGCGGCTCAATTTCTAAGGCTTTAGCAATTGCCTCTTTGGCTTCTTTAAATCTTTCTAAACCAATTAAGGATAAAGCCAAATCTGCCCAACGATAAGCAATGGTATTATTAAAATGAAGAGCTTGATCAAAATGTTCTGCTGCTTGACGATATTCTTGAGATTTAAGATAAGCGAGCCCCAAAGCATGATGGTAAAATCCATTCTCTGAATCTCTTGAAACTGCCACATTGAGAGTAGAAATAGCATTTTTATATTTTTTATCTTCTAAATATAAAAGACCCAATTCGTAAAATACTTCTGGTTTTTTATCAAATAAAGTTAAAAGTTTTAAGAGTACTTTTTCTGCTTTTTCTCTTTGGCCCTGACGTTTTAGACTTTTAACTTTTTCCAAAGCTTTATCTAGCTCCAATTTTCTTTTAATTCTTTCTTCTCTGACTTTGGTATAAGCTTGCATTTTGGTAGCTACAGGAGTTTTTACTTCCAATCCTTCCTCTTCACCAAAAACTAAATTAAATTTTTTGAACAAGATAAAAATTATGGCTGCCAAAATCAAGACTAAAACGATCTGGATCATAAAATCTTTGGTTTACTTTTTATCTACATCAATTTTAGAACTTTTTTCTTTTTTTGGCAACTTTTTTAACTTTTTAAAGTCATCTCTTTCATAAGTTAAACAACAACGTAAATACCCACAAGGTCCTCTCATTTTATCAATTGAACTAATGCCCCCCAAATTTTCTTCTAAGGAATCTCTGGAAATTTTAAGTAATTCTCTTAGGAATTGATGACAACAAAATTCCCTACCACAGATACCACATCCACCCAAAATTAAAGATTCTTGACGCTGATTAATCTGTTGTAAACGAATAACGTTAGGAAAAGTACTGATTAAATCTTTTAATAAATTTCTAAAATCAATTCTTTTAGGAGCAGTGTAATAAAAGATCATTTTTTTCTGATCAAAAGTTAGATAAGCTTTAATCGGCTTCATACCAGCTTTGTCTAATTTATGTTTTTTTACGAGATCGCGAAAATTAATGAATGCTTTTTTTTCTTTGTTTTCAGCGTTCAATAAATATGATTCTAAATCTCTATCATTTTCTTTAAAAAATTTGATTATTTTGCCTTGAGCTTTAACTTTATGGCATTTAATTTCTCCTAAAACCAAACCCAATTCTTCACCCCATTCGGTTTCTATAAGAGTATATTTGGATGACTGTTCTTTTTTATCAATTTTAGCTTCAAAAATTCTTCTTAATTCATCTCCTCTCGGCCTAATAACAAAGAAACGATTCATATTTTATTCTTTAATCGAAGATACAAATTAATCCAAAAAAGTTCAAGATGAACATTAATTTTTTTTGTGGAAAGATAGGCTTCAAAAATAGTAGGAAAAATAATTCTATATTTTTTATTTTTTTTGAGATATAAGACCCATTGCCATAATATTTTTCTTAAATCATTAAGGTCAGAAGGCTTATGATCAACCCAAATTTTAAATTCAATTTTTTTATTTTCTAAAAAAAATGGTTTCTCCGCAATTTCTTCTTTTTTAAATCTAAGGTGGATTTTTCGGCAACGTGAACGAATGGTTGAAAGAATATTTTCTTCTGAAGATGAAGCTAGGATATAAATTTGACCAATATTTACCTCTTCCAAAGATTTCAATAGAGTATTTTGGATAATTTTATCAACTAAAGCTAAATTAGCTAAGAAAAAAACTTTATAATTTTTAAGTCTTTTTTCTGACATTCTAGCCAAAGCTTGACGAACAAAACTTACTTTTAAATCTTGGGGTTCAACCCAATCAAATAGTTGTTCACTTTTCGAACTAAATAATTGTTTTTTTAAAATTTCTTTAAATCGATCAATGTGATTTTCTTCTAAAAAAAATAAAAAACTGCCTTTCTTTTTTTCTTTAATTTCACGAATAATTTGTTTTAATTGCTCTTCCATCTTGTCTATCTTTATACTATAATTATATTATGATGATTATATTAACTATAATCAGATAATTGTATTATTGTAATTAGCTAATTATATTTATTATAATCAAATAAAATCAATGGCCCAAGAAAGTTCTCAAGAAATAAAAGCTGATAAAACTATTATTTGTGCTAAATGTGCCGCTCCTTTTGTCTGGACAAAAGATGAACAAGAATATTTCAAAAAAATTGGTTTAAAACATGAGCCAAAACTCTGTACCAAATGCCGAGAAGATCGAAAAAAAATGAAAGCTAAGGAAATTACTTGTATCAAATGCGGTCGTAGAGGTCACGTCAAAGGCGAAGCTCCTTCGGATAAGGCATATTGTGAGACTTGTTTCGAAGAAATCACCACCGAAGCTAAAAATAAGGGTGAAGAAATAGAAGAAACAAAAGAATAATTATCTCTTAAAACATTCCAGGTATTTTTTATTTTAGATAAGACTCCAACGGTTTTAAATTCGAAATACGAAGCACTAAGTACGAAACAATACCTAAATTCAAATTTTTAATGTTTCAAATATTTGAATTTCAATAATTCGAATTTGTCTCGAATTTCGAAATTCGGATTTAGGATTTTATCTTTGCTTGTTTTTTTCGGCATTTAGTACAGACTTCTAATCTTTGCCATTTCCCTTTATAAAAAACTAAAGCTTTTTGAATATTGGGTTTAAATCTCCTGTGAGAACGATGATGCGAATGGCTAACATTCATTCCCCTGCCAGGGGATTTACCGCAAATTTGACATTTCATAAGTAGATTTTTGAATCCAATTTATTTACAATAGAAATAGCTTAGCAAAAAAATAATTTCCAATCAAGATGCTAATTTTGAATATTCTCTCTAATCCTTGGTTAGCGATAGGATTTTTTATTGGGATTATTTTAGCTTTAACTTTTCACGAATATGCCCATGCTCTAGCTGCAGTCAAGGCAGGAGACCTGACTCCAAAATTAGCTGGCAGATTAACTCTAAATCCCCTAGCCCATTTCGATCCTTTGGGCACTATATTTTTGCTCTTAGCTGGTTTTGGCTGGGGCAAACCAGTACCTATCAATCCTTTTAATCTTCCCAACCCCCAGAGAAGTCAAGCCTTGATTTCTCTAGCTGGACCGCTAGCTAATATAATTTTAGCTTTTATCTTTGCTATTCCTTTACGTCTAAATCAATTTCATCTTTGGCCTGGCGGTTTGCTTTTCCAAGAAATGCTCTTAGTCATCCAAATCATCATTGAAATCAATTTACTTTTAGCAGTTTTTAATTTATTACCCATTCCCCCACTAGACGGTTCAAAGATTTTATTCGCCTTTGTCTCCCAGGAGACTCAAGTAGCCATCGAGCAAATTGGGCCTTGGATTTTATTAGGTCTGTTATTCTTGGCTTTTGCTACACCTTTGAATATTTTTTCAACCACAATTCTTCCTTTGGTTCAATATTTAAACTATTTAATCACCGCTTTCCCTTTCAGTTAAATTTTTTGAAAATTGAAAATTGTTCTAGTATAATAAAAATGGTCTTTGGTGATCGATTCTGACAGGGCCAAGTTATTTCATAACAGGGGGTTCTTTAAGAACAATGAAACCATTCAGGCTTCATTTCTCAACATTCTTTATTGCTTAAAAGCAGTAATGATGCGAGATCCCACTTTGATTATTTACCTGTCTAGAACGATTGTCCAAAGACCATTGTTTTTTATTTCAATCTTTTCTAATATATAAATAATGCGACCGAACATTGGGAAAATTATTACTTCTCCCCGGGTTTTTGATCGTTATTTCTTAAGTGGCCAAATCAACCCAGAAGAGGAAAAACAAGCTAAAAAAGGCACTATTTTTTGGGTTATTGAAATTACAGCACCAAATCAAGAACGAGTCGCTAACCTAATTCTTAATCGATTTAGAAAATATTATCAACAAAAAGAAGATGGTCTTTGGGGTCTTGAGGCAGTACTTAAAAAAATTAATCGCCGGCTAGCTCGCGAAGTGCAAAGAAAAAATACTGGCTGGGTTAATCATCTGCATGCAGTCTTGGGTTTGATTCAAGATCATAGTTTACATCTTGCTCCTTCAGGTGAAGTGGCAGCTTATTTATTTCGAGAAAGAAAAATTTCTAATATCTTAGAAGTCCAAGAAACCCCTCCGCCAATGCAAACTTTTATCAGCGTCATTTCTGGCGAAATTCAATTAGGGGATAAAATTTTCTTGGGTTCGAGTGAATTTACTTCTCACATCACTATTGAAAGTTTAGCTGATTATTTAAATCTGCCGACCGAAAAATCAATTGCCGAAATTGCCAATCGACTACGGGAAAGACAAATTAAAAATGTTAATGCCCTCTTAATTGATTATACTGAAAGTGATCTGAAAGTTGACACCATTTATCTTGATCAAGCACCGGAAACTAATCTAAAGGCTGCTATTCGCAATTTAGCGTTTTATAAAGATAAAATTTTTAAAGGAATCAGTGTTGTTGCTCAAGCCATAGGTGAATTTGAACTGAGATATTTCAGAAAATTTATAGAAAAAAGACAGAAGGAAGAAGAAACAGAGAAAGGAGAAATTATTGCCTCTGCCTTAAAAATTGAAGGATCTCAAAAAACTTCCTCTAAATTTAATCAAAGATTTTTTAATTTTTTGAAAAATAATCAAAAAATTATTTATATAATTGCTGCTATTTTAATTTTGGTTACTTTCTTTTCGTTATTAATTTGGCAAAGAAAAAGCTCTTCTAATAAAGAAATTGTCAAAAAATTAGATCAAGCGAAAGTTCTGGTAGAGGAAGCAAAAAACAAAAAAGTTACCAGTCAAATTAAAGAGGCTTTGGAGAAATTAATGGAAGCTCAAGCACTGCTAATTTCCGCAAAAAATTATCCGCCGCTAGCTCAAGAAGCAGAAAATTTAGACAAAACCATTGTGCAGGAAATTAATACTCTAACCAATACCATCCAAATTTCTTCTTTAACCAAGACTTTAGTAGACTTTAAATCTCAGGGAGATGTTGAAACTTCAAAAATTTTCTATCTCGATGGGACATTAGTTACCTTTAACAAAAAATATAATCAATTTTTCAGTATTGACCTCAGCTCACCATCAAAAATAGAGACTCTTTTCTATTTACCTCAAGCTGCTGGTAACCCTTCAGATGCTACCTTAATGAAAAATACGAATTCTTTTTTTATTAGAAACAGTCTAGACCAATATTATCTTTATAACATACAAGATAAAAATTTAGTTGAAGCAAAAAAATCTGGGACTTTCGATTGGCCTAGTAATCCAAGACAATTGCTTGCTTATCTTGATCGAGTCTATTTTCTGACTGCTGAAGGACTCCTGCGTAGCAGCTTGACTGCTTCTGGATTTGCCACTCCTGATATAGCTGCTAGTACAAATGATAATAGTCAGATCAAATCAGTAGCTATTGATGGCGCTATTTATTTTTTGATCAATTCCCAGATAAAAAAATATATTTTAGGTCAAGAACAAACTGACTTTTCTTTAAATATTCCTTTTTATATTGATTTATCTCTCGCTACCAAGATCTTTACTGATGAAGATGTAGGATCAATTTTTATTTATTTAAAAGATAAACAATCAATTGTCATCTTTGATAAAACTGGAGCATATAGCGAACAATTGGCTTTACCCAGCTCTTGGGGCGAAGTCCAAGATTTTATTGCCACTAAAGATCAAACTCTTTATGTCTTGGCTCAAAATAAAGTCTACGCTCTGAAATATTAATTTACATTTTTTTCGGTAGATCGATACCCAACATTTTACTACTAAATTGCAAAGCAGTATTAGTTGCTTTCAAAATTTCAAATCTAGCTTTTTTTATTTTTTCATCCTTTTCATTTTTAATCGGATTTTTTTCATAAAATGAATGGAAGGTTTCAACTAAAGCCATTGCCTCGTTATAGAATAAATGTGGTTCTAAAATTTCTGTGGTTCTATAAGCCATATAGTCTAAAAATAATATTTTTTTAATTAATTTAATTGCTGACTGATCTAAGTCTGAAAAATCTGCCTCTCCTTTTGGCTCTTTTACTTTTTCAAAAATTCCATTGATGCGAGCTGACATATATTTCAAATAAAATGCTAAACTTTCTTTTTTCTCTTTCTCAAATTGATCTGGATCAAAATCTATAGGTGAATTTAAAATTTTTTCCAATAAATAAACCTTAAAAATATCCTTATCAATTCCTTCCAACAGTTCTGAAACAGTAATATAAGAGCCTTGGCGTTTAGACATCATTAAAGCTTTGCTGCCCTTCTTTAAACTAACAGGCTGATAAAAAATAATTTTTAGGTTTTCACGAGAATAGTCCAAAATTTCTAAAGCTGCCCAAATTCGTGGAGCATGACCAAAGTGATTTGCGCCCCAGATATCTATTACAAAATCAAAACCACGTTTGAATTTATTTATATGATACGCAATATCATATAAAAAATAAGTTGGTTTGCCATCAGATCTTATTAAAACACATTCTCGATCACCTAATAGTTCTTTATGTTTGGGACTTGAAAACCATAAAGCGCCTTCTCTTTCCTTAACTACTTTTTTCTCTTTCAATTGACTTAAAATAAACTTAGTTTCATCGACTAAACTGCTTTCAAAAATAAAATTATCAAAAGAAATCTTTAACTCTTTCAAATTATTTTTAATTTCTTTCAAAACCAAATTCATAATTGGTCTGCGCAGAACATCAATCAATTGTTTTTCGTCAATTTTTCCCGAAATAAAATTAGAAACTTCTTCGTTACCTAATTTTTGGGCGATTTGTTTTGGATAATTTCCTTTATATCCATCTTCAGGAAATCTATATTTTTTCTCATCGCTAATTTTATGAAAAATCACTGATTTGGCAAATCGTTCAGTTTGTGTTCCTAAATCATTAACATAATATTCCTTTATTACTTTTGCGCCTCTTTGTTTTAGCAAATTAGTTAAAACTTCTCCGGTTGGGCCACCGCGCAAATTACCCAAATGTAAAGGTCCAGTGGGATTGGCAGAAACAAATTCAAGATTAATTTTTTTACCGTTCAAATCATGAGACCTAAAATAATTTTCTTTTTTATCTAAGATATTCTTAAGTTCTCTTTTGAGAACTTCAGGACTTAAATTTATATTTAAAAATCCGCTAGAACTAATCTCAAAATCTTTTTTATCCATTCCAAATTTTGATAAAATATCCTCTAAATCTTTTTCATATTTACTTTTCAATTCCTCTAAACCTAATTTTTCTTTATCTTGGAGTACAAAAAATATATTGCTTTCTAAATCAATTTGAGGCAATCGTGATAAACTAAAATCAAAATCTACTTGAGGAAACCTATTTTTTAGTTCTTTCTCAATAGACTCAATCAACATTTTATAGTTCTATTTTTTTGAAACGATATTTGCCGACACGAACAATTTCACCACCCTGAGGACTAATTTCTGCCAAAGGATCAGCGATAATTTTTTTATTGATTTCTACGGCATGTTGTGAAATTAAACGGATCGCTTCGGATTTAGACTTAACTAGACCTAATTCAATTAATAAATCTTTAGCTAGATAAGTTTTAGGCTCTATTTTCTGAGTTTCAATATCAACTTCCGAAACTTTACCCTTTGAAAAAACCTGAACAAAGTAATTTTCTGCTTCGCAAGCCTTTTCTTTTCCCCAAATTTCAGAAACTATCATTTGAGCAAGTTTTATTTTTAAGTCTCGAGGATTGATAGTTTTCTTGAACGAATCTTTCATTTCTATTAATTCTTTTTCTGGAATATCAGTTAACATTTCAAAATAATTAAAAATTATATCATCAGGAATCGACATAATTTTTGAAAACTGATCCTTGGGTTCACTATCTAAAGAAATAGTATTATTTAAACTTTGACTCATTTTCTCTTTACCATCTGTACCCGGTAAAGTTTTTAAAAGCATTACTTCTTGACCAACTTGTTTTGATTGTTTTTGTAGTTCCCTGCCTAAAAGTTCATTAAATTTCTGATCTAATCCACCCAAAGCGACATCTGCTTTCAAAACTACAGAATCATAAGCTTGAAGTGCGGGATAAAGCAATTCGTGAACACCAATTCTTTGATTATTTTTGATTCTCTCTTGAAACATGTCTCTTTCAATCAATTGAGCATGAGAAAAATTGGCAGCTAGTTTCAACAATTCTTCCGCTGACATTTTGTCATACCATTCGCTGTTATCCCTAATTTCAATCTCATCAATATCAAGTATTTTTTTAATTTGATCAAGATAAGCCTGAGCTTGCTCTGCCACATCTTCTTTAGGGCGTAATTTTCGAGTTTTTAATTTGGCAGAAGGATCGCCAAAACGAGCCGTGAAACCACCAATCAACATGATGACTTTATGACCTAATTTCTGAAAAAATCGTAATTTACGCAAAGCCACTAAATAACCAAAGTGAAAATCTTTCGTGGTGGGATCAATGCCATATTTAATTCTTAAAGGATGACCTTTTTTAAGCTTCTCTTTTAGGGCATTTTCAGAAATCACTTCTTCTACCCCTCGAGAAAGTAAAAAATCGATTTTTTGTTCTTCAGTCATACTTTTATAGGATACAAGAAAAAATATCAAAAATCAAAATGTAAAATCCAAAGATGTTCCTTATTTTTCCATTCTCCTTCTTTTCAGGAAGAAAATGAAATTTTCTATCATGAAAAGTCCCCGATGTTTCTATCCGGGGTCCCGTTCGAGCGAAGCAAGCATCGGGACGTGCAGGGTGAGGGAGCTCGAGGGCCTTAGGGGCTGCCTGCCTACCGTCAGGCAGGCCTCGGAAGAAGCCCCTAGGCCATCGCTTTTAAAATCTTCAAAAATTTTTATCCATTAATCTATCCTGAAAAATATTACTCTAAAATATATTGATTTTTATAGATTGAATCTCCATTATATTTATGCTACACTTTATCTCATGAAAAAATTCTTTTTGCCTCAGGCAATTAAGAAAATTCCGCTCAATCGTCGTGGTTGGCATAAACTCTGGAAAAATAAGAAATTCAAAAAGGTTCTAAAGTGGACTCTCATTGGTTTTGGTATATTTTTTGTGGGTATGATTGCTTGGTTCTCCAAGGATCTGCCTACGCCTTCAAAAATTAAAGAATGGCGGCCAGCATTATCTTCTGAAATTTTAGACAGAAATGGCAAATCTCTTTATGAAGTACATGGTGATCAAAGACGCAACTGGATAGATTTTAAAGATATCCCTGAAAATATCAAAAAAGCAACTTTAACGGCTGAAGATCGAGAATTCTATAAACATTTTGGCATTAATTTTAAGGGATTAGCCAGGGCAGCTTTACGCGATATTCTACATCGGGGCTATGCTGAAGGCGGGTCAGGTTTAACTCAACAATTTGTCAAAAACGCTCTCCTCACCCCAAAAAGAACTTTTTCCCGCAAGATTAAAGAAGCTATTTTGTCAATTGAACTAGAAATTCTTTATTCCAAAGATAAAATTTTTGAAATGTATTTGAATACTATTCCCTATGGCTCAAACGCTTACGGTGTTGAAGCTGCAACCCAAACATATTTTGGCAAATCTGCTAAAAATCTAACTTTAGCAGAATCAGCTACCCTAGCTGCTTTACCTCGAGCACCCAGTTATTATTCTCCTTATGGTTTACACAAAGACGATTTATTAGCCAGAAAAGATTATCTTTTAGATGAGATGGTCAAAAATAAACAAATTTCTCAAGAAGAGGCTAATCAGGCTAAAAAACAAAAACTGGCTTTCCAACCTTATCACGAAAATATCTTAGCCCCGCATTTTGTGATGTGGGTTAAAGAATTATTATCTGAAAAATATGGAGAAAAAATAGTGGAAACAGGTGGTTTAAAAGTTTACACCACTTTAGATTATGATCTTCAATCTATTGCTCAAGAAACAGTGAGAACTGGGGCAGAGGCTAATGCAGCTCAATTTGGTGGTGATGATGCTTCACTCGTCTCTATTGATCCTAAAACTGGACAAATTTTAGCTATGGTTGGTAGTCGAGACTATTTTAATGAAGATATCCAAGGCTATGTTAATGTGGCTCTACGCCCCAGGCAACCTGGTTCTTCATTTAAACCAG
>Ga0172362_10005303_pt1 | contig 11168 bp, 9 predicted proteins | sample LakKivs1_kivu2a2_FD_114534 | JGI IMG/M metagenome (GOLD analysis project Ga0172362, IMG submission 114534) | Sediment microbial communities from Lake Kivu, Rwanda - Sediment s1_kivu2a2 | ecosystem: Environmental > Aquatic > Freshwater > Lake > Sediment | place: Rwanda: Western Province, Lake...
ATTCTGACGGCAAGGTCTACAGCGGCGGCACGGTAAACGGACTTCGCCGCCGCCACCGGCGCCTGCGACAACAACTCCAGAAGAGGGGTACGAAGTCCGCCAGGCGTCTGCTCAAGCTGCGGCGGCGCAAGGAAGCACGCTTCGCGGGACAGGTGAACCACGAGATCAGCAAGCAGTTGGTAGCGACCGCTGAAGGCACTCGGCGCGGTATAGCCCTCGAAAACCTCACAGGGATCCGTGCCAGGCTTACGGTTCGGCGCGGCCAGAGAGCTACCTTCTCCTCGTGGGCCTTTGCCCAGTTGCGGAGTTTCATTACGTACAAGGCAGAACGGGCCGGGGTGCCGGTGGTTACCGTGAACCCACGGAATACTTCCCGAACCTGCCCGGCCTGCGGCTGCGTGGACAAGCGCAACCGCCCTACCCAGTCCAGGTTTCAGTGCTGTCAGTGTGGTTTCTCTGGTCACGCTGATCACATCGCGGCGGAGAATATCCGCCGGGCTGCTACGGGCCAGCCGTACGCGGCGGGCGCTTGCGCCTAGCTGCGAGTTCTACCGCAAGGTGGGACAGTCCGCCTGTCAGACACGTTGCCCTTGACAAAACGTCACCGTTGGGTAGACTTATGGCATGCGAAGGGCGATAAGGGAGGCGTTATGGATAGATTCCGCAAAATCCTCGCCCTCTACGGCATCGACCCGGCGATCGAGACGCCGATTGGGGCGCCGTTCGATGTGGTAGAGCGGTGGCGGGTGATGGCGGAGCAGCACCTGTACTTCTTCGTGGCCGCGGTGTTGTTGCCGCCGAACATGGTGAAGTTGGGGATGGAGCCGATGGAGGGTGCATTGGCGCGTCGGGGTCGGTTGTATCCAGGGGGGCCGGAGCGGGACTTCAGTTTCCACATGGAGTTCTGCCGGTTCCTGGACGAGGAGGCGAGCCAGCCGGGGTGGGTACACTTCGAGGCGCCACGAGACCACTACAAGACCACGTGTTGCGCGTACGGGAAGATACTTCAGGAGTTGTGCAAGGACCCCGCGCAGACGTTCCTGCTGGCGGCGGCGACGATGGACCGGCAGGCTGGGCCGTTCCTAAATCGGTGCAAGGCGGAGATTGAGGGGAACGAGGTCATCCGCACCCTGTGGCCGCACATGGGGAAGGGCAAGCCCTGGTCAACCCGCATGGCGACCATCAGGAACCGACCCCACGGAGTAGGTTCGCCCAGCATCACCGCAGTGGGTGAGGGTGGATCGGCGGCTTCGGGGCACTTCGACTGGGTGCTGGCCGATGACCTGGTTCTCGAAGAGAACACGCAGACACGGGAGCGGGCGGCCAAGACGATCAACTGGACGCAGATGCTGCCCCCCATGGTCAATCAGCACTTCTGGTTCTACGGCACCCGGTACAAGGACTACGACGCGCACGGGTACTGGCAGGAGGAGATGAAGGACGAGTTCCTGTACCGGAGTTGGTCCGCGCTGTACGACGACGAAGGCAAACCCACGCTCGACATCGAATCGGCCCACGTGTTGTTCCCCGAGGAGTGGACCCGCGAGAAGTTCGCCGACCGTCTGGGCAAGATGGGCGTTGCCAACTTCTCCGCGCAGTACCTGAACGACCCCCTCCCCCCGGACATCGCCGTGCTGCGCCCCGACTGGATTGAGGCGGCGTATTACGAAGACGAGGACCTGCCGAAGTCGCTCAGCATCTACGTCGCGGTGGACCCCAGCATGGGGATTGGCCGGGACGAGGCCGCCCTGGCGGCAGTCGGGATTGACGCGGACAAGACCGTGTGGGTGCTGGACGTGTACGCCGGTCAGTGGACGTACCGGGAGACGACGGAGCGATTCATCACACAGATGTGCGACCGCGGTGCGGTGGTTGGCGTGGTGGAGTCAATGGGCCTGGGCAGCGCGGTGGAGCAGTTGGTGCGAGAGGCCCTCACGGAGCGCAGACTGAATCTCTGCGTCGAGTACCCGCACTGGCACCCGACCAAGGAACCGCGGGTCCACGGCACGGTCGAACCGCTGCTGGAGGGCAAGCGCCTGCGGATTCCGCGTCGCTTGGCGGACTCGCAGCTCATCCAGCAGATGGTCCGGTTTCCAAAAGGCGCACGAGATGATCAACTTGACGCCTTGACAATGGCGACTGATTGTGCTATACGCTATGGCTTTGTAGGCAAGCGTGACGCGGTTGTGGCAAGACCGCGCCGAAAAGTGTTGCTCAAGGACGTAGAGGAGGGGCGGGTTCACCTGAGCGCGGCAGAGTTGGAAGACGGCATGTTGTACCGGCTGATAATGGAGGACCGCGAAGCACGGGGAGTTGCTTAGAGTGGACTTGACGACCGAGCCGCTGGTCAACCGTCTTCGGGAATACGTCGAGAACGCCAAGGAAGCCAAGGGCGAACTGGAGACCCAGTGGGCCGAGTGGACGGACTTCTACGACGGCGACCAGTGGGGCAACATCCCCTCGGCTGCTGAGTCCTGGATCAACGAAGAGCGGGTGACGATCAACCTGCTCAAGCAGACGGTAGACACCATCATCCCCATCGCGCTGGACGCCATTCCCACCTGGTACGTCCGCGCCTACGACCCCAACGCTGATGACATCGCGAAGTCGCTGGAGAACTATCTCCAGGGTCTTCTGTATGAACTGAAGGTTCCCCAGGCCTACGAACTGGCCCTTCAGGATTCCTGCGTACTGGGGACCGGCGCCCTGAAGGTCTACCCCAACAGTCACCGAACGCGCCTCGCTTCGGTCATCGGCGTGCCCGAGCAGGCGCAGACGGTGTGGCCGTGGGTCTCCTACCTGAATCCGCGCAGCATCTTCCCCGACCCGGACAGTGAGAACCTGGAGGACTGCGAGTACCTATGCTTGCGGAACGTCATGCCTGAAGCCATGGTGAGCCGTCTCTTCGGCGCGGACCCGACCACCCTGGAGGCAGAAAATACCGCAGACCGCACGGGCACTTGGCTGTACCGGTTGACGGACCATTCGCACTCACCGCGACGGCAACTGTGGGAGGTCTACCACGAGTTCGGAGCGCGGCTCACCATCTTCTCCAATCGCACCATCCTGTGGGACGGCCCCTCGCCCATCCCGGAGGACAGATACCCGGTCGTGCTGTTCCAGTTGGGCGAACGCGGTTCCAACCTGTGGGGCCTGGGCGCAATGTTCGGGGGCGGAGAACGGCTTCAAGAGTCAGCGAACAAACTGGCGACGAGGTTGCTGGTCCACGCCCGCGTGTGTGCGGCCCCGAAATGGGAAGTGCATGGACCGATGCCAGAGCAGTTCGACAACTCGCCGGGTGGCACGGTCAACTTCCCTGGCGAAGCCGGTTCGGTCAAGCCTCTGGTTCCCCCGGAGTTCCCGTCCTACGGAATGCCGATGATGGCGTTGCTCCTGCAACTGTGGGAGTCATGGACAGGTGTGCGTGAGGTGCTTCAGGGGCGGCGGCCAGTGGGCGTTACGGCCGGGGTGGCGATCCAGTCCCTTCAGGAGAGCGCGACCACCCGCCTGCGCCAACTGGTCCGTAGGTGGAGCAACCAGTTCGGCGAGGTAGGCCAGCAGTTGCTCTCGCTGGTCACGGCGTACACGGTGGGAGACCGCACCAGTTTCCGAGAAGGCGCGACCGGGATTGAACGGGCCACCGTCAAGTCGCAGGAGATACAGGACGAAACGGGGAGGCCCCGGCAGTTCCGCGTGGTGGTGGCCCCGACCAACGACCTGCCGATGGGGCAGTCGCAGGTGGCCCAGGTCGTGATGCAACTGGCTCCGCAACTGGGGATGGCCGCGTTGCCCGTCATCATGGAGGCGCTACGGATTCCCGGCCGGGAGCGCATCATGGGCGAGGTGCAGCGCATTGCGCAGAACCAACTTCAGTCATCCTACGCCCAGCAGATCGAGGCGCAGATGCAAGAGGCCTTGACGCAGCAGGCGCAGGGACAGGCCTTCAACGAGGAGGCCGCAATCCAAGAGGGGCAAGCCCCCGCGTAGAGAGGAGACTTTCCGATGGCCGAAGAGACTCAGGTTCCTTCAACTGAAACCAGTGCCTACCACGGGGTAGCCAAGGGGCCGAACCCGCTGGAGCACATCGTGGCTATTCAGGAAGAGGCACCCATGATCCCTTCTGTGTTGGACACGATGGTTATGCCGACTGTCGAGGGTGGAGAGGTGCAGGTGGAGGCGGTTCCTGACCTCGGCCAGCCGGCGACCGAACCCGTGGACCCAACTCAGCTAGAGGGCGAGGAACTGGCCGCGTGGCTCGAAGCCGCCGATCCCAAGGCGGTGCGGGATTACGCCAAGCAGCTCTCCGAACTGAAGGGGAGCAAGGCGTTCTCCCGTGCGATGGGGAAGACCGCAACCGCGAGGAAGGACGCAGAACGAGCACGGGCTGCTTACGAACTGGCGATTGACCAACTCTTCGCACAGCAGACGAACCAGGCCCAAAACGCCGCCGCCCAGGCCCCACCCCCGGCACCGATTCCGTTGCCCGCGGGGATGGAGATGGCCGACCCGGCGACGCGCAGTATGTGGGAACTCATGGCTCAGCAGACGCAGCACTTGCAGATGCTGGAGCAGCGAGTAGAGCAACGCGACGCCGAGACCAAGGCCGCCCAGCGCCAGGAGACCTTCTACGCCAGCCTGAAGTCGGTCCTGAAGGAAGAGGGGCCGACTCACAGTTGGTGGATGGAGGGCGCCGACGCGATGGGATTGCCGCCCTCGGCCAATCGGCTGCTCAACTACATGAGCACCACCGGGATTGACAACCCGGCTGTGGCCTTCAAGGCCTGCTTTGCTGAGGAGTTGGCTGAGGAACGCGCCGACGCCCGCGTGGAGGAAGCGTTGAAGAACCAACGCGCCCAACTCACGAAGGGCCAACAGGTGCCGCCCATGGCTCCAGTCGTGACGGGGGGGACCCCCGCTGCGGCGGAGCCGGTGGTGCCGCGCAACGCAGGGGACTGGAATCGCCAAGCGGCGGCCCTGATTCAGCGTCTGCCCATGCCTCGCGGAACTAAGTAACGAGGTGAGTTTCGATGGCCCTGTCCTACCAAGACTACCAGATTCAGGCGCTTCAGCGCCCTCTGGTTATTCCACGCGTACGTGACGCCATCTATGGCCCTGAGGGGTCCCGATGTTGGCGCCAGTACGCCTCGCGGATTGAGACCATCAACGACGAGACCTTCAACTACCCGGTTCTGGTCTCGACGATGACTGGCACTCCCCGCGCTCGTTTGGGCTCTCCGACGATTTCCACGTCGGAGCATGACCCGCCGGCGACCCAGGCCACCACGACCCAGCATTACTGGGACCTGACGGTCAACATCCACGACGATGAAGTGAAGCAGAACCAGAACGCGCAGGCCCTGGCGAACATCGTCAGGACGTACTCCGACCGTGCAGCCCTGGCCGCTCGGACCTTCGGGGAACAGTACCTGTGCTGGACCGCCGAGGCCACGACCTACCCGTCCTCCCTGGTGGATGCCATCAGCGGGGCCGGGCACGGCGCAGTTGCTCAGACCTACAACGGCATCTCCACCAGCGACCTCCCGCAGTGGGAGGCCTTCACGATGGAGTGCCTGCACAGCACGAGCAACGCCTACGGGGTTTCCCCGTCGTTCAAGAACGTGCAGTTGCTGTTGAGCACCATGTCGCTCTACAACGGCAAGTTGCCCGACGAGGGCTACACCCATCCGACCCTGTGGAATACCTGGGCCGACTGGGTCCTCGACAACGACTACAAGGGGTTCGACCGCACCGGCGTTCGCGTGGACGTGGGCGTGGGGGCCATCTACGTTCTGGGTGTGCCCATCTACGCCGACCGTTACGTGCCCGGCTCGGCCTACAGCTCGGGGAAGTCGACCCGTGCTCTGAGTTTGGGTTATGCCTGCTACTTCATTGACTGGGACTCCATCCATCCGTACTGCGCGAGTGGCATGGCGCTCCAGATGGGTCCGCAGTGGCTGCGGCCCCACGATGACTTCCGCATCTACAACTACATCCGGTACATGGGCAACGTGTACTGTGACAACCGCCGCATGAACGGCGTCATCTACAACATTGACCCCAGCCAGGCCGAGACCTCCTGGCACCAGGGCGGTGTCTACTGGGGCGGAAGCCTGGTGGGTGGCACTGCTCCGACCACCTAACGACCATGAACAGACCCGTCCTGGCTACAGCTAGTGCGGGTCCCCACACCGAGAGCCAAATGGACCGGCTCGCGGCGCTGGGATTCAACGTCTGTGTAAACTGCCCCGGTCGTGACGGTTGGCCTGAGGAGGTCAGGTTGGGTCACGACCGGGGCATGTCCATGATTGCCCGCTGGCCCCTGTTCGCCGACCTAGGGTTGGGCACCGAGGAGTTCTCCTTTCGTGACAGCGAGGGCCACTCCAACGCAGCCGTCGCACTGGTGTCGGGTCCATCGGCATGGTGCCCCGAGGTGGAGATTCGCTCGTTGGCCGCACTGCCTGCGCTGGCAAAAGCCGGCTGGGATGGGGTCCTGATTCACCAGAGCGACGGGGATCGCCCCTTCCCGACCGCGTGGCATCGTTCGCCATTCCCTGATCGTCGCAAGTCCTACTGGGCTTTCGACGAATGGGCGCGGAACGACTGGAACGCACAACACCGGGGACGGACCTTCCCGGCCAAGGCCGGGGACGCGGCGGACCAAGAGGCATACCGGTGGTATCAGGACGGCTGGTTACGAAGACTGGGGGTCTTCACCGCGGCTGCTCTGGCTCTCGGCTTCCGGCACGTCTGGACATGGTTCATACCTATGAACTGGTACGAACCCGAGACGATGGCAGACGGAACCGCCGACAGCGTACCCGGCCTGGAGAACTGGCGTGTGCATACATTGGAAGACGGGGGAGACCCCCTCTTCGTATGCGGGCACCTGTTCGGCATGGGGCCGCAGTGGGAACCGCGGGCGCGTGTCACCATCCGAGAGGTCACGGGAGAACTGGGTTGGCGGCTGATCATCGGGGCCGAACTGGCTAACCACCGTAACCTGCTGAACAACTGGCGGTACAACCCCGAAGAGGCTCACCGCCTCGGGGCCTGCGGCATCTACGGGTCTGACCAGTTCCTGTACGGAGAGGACGTGCCCCCGCTAGTATGGCCCGCGTGATGATCGGCCTGACTGTAACCGACCGCGTGGGGTATGTGTGGGAAGAATGTCTGGATGCTGTGGCGCACCTTGACAACCCGGAGGATGTAGCACACGCGCACTGCGTGTTGCACGAGGCGACTCAATGCCGACCCGCATGGGAGGCGTTCTGTGGTCAAGCGCAGTTTCCCTTTTCAGACGAGGAATATGGGGCGCTCCCCGCCCGTGGAAGAAGTGGCGGACATGGCTACAACGACACGGCGCTGGTGACGGTGATGTACCTGCAGGAGCGCCTGCGGAAACGGTTCCTGGCGACCGACTGTTCGCATCTGCTGTTCGTGGAGTGCGACCAGTTGCTAAGGCCGAGTACCCTGCGGAGACTCCTGGCGGATGACCGTCATATAGTCATGGGGGTGACGCCCGCCCGGCACGCGCCGGACAAGTTGAACGCCTGCGCGGGCAAGGGCAAGGCGGTGTCCCTGATCCCGCTGTGGGGCCTACCCCTGGCCGGACTCCTAAGGGTGACGACAACGGGCCTTGGGTGTACCCTCGTGCAACGCGCAGTGCTGGAACAAGTCGGTTGGCCGGACCCACCCGCTCTGATGCGGGAGTTCGGCAATGGTGGGGACGTAACGCTGGGCGTGCAGGCCGCGCAGTGCGGTTTCAGCGTCTGGGTGGACTTGGACGCGCCCGTGACCCACGTTCAACTCGAACGGGGGGAGCGGTTGTATATGGACGTGGCTGGGCAGAACGTCGTAATCACATCAGAAAGAGGAGCTGACCAATGTGCAAGGGATGTGGGAGAAACACAACTAGGGACCGAGGTTTCACGCTGATCGAACTGCTGGTGGTGATAGCGATTATCGCTATCCTGGCAGCGATCTTGTTCCCGGTCTTCAACCGGACGCGTGAAAAGGCCAAAAGCACGCAGTGCATTGCCAACCTGCACCAACTTGGCCTCGCCATGACGATGTACGCCGCCGACAACGGAGACTGCCTGCCCTGGTCCTGGAAGACGGACCCCTACGCGGTGAGTAACCTGTGGTGGCCGGCGATCTACCCCTATGTGGTGGACGATGCGGTCATCACCTGCCCCGCGAACACCTCGGGAAGGCCAACCGGCGGAATGTACGGGCATTACGGGATGAGTCAGTGGATGAACTGTGCGCCGCTCGGGAGTCTGCTCCACCCCAATCGGCTGTTCCTCCTGCTGGACGCCACGACCTACGTGGTACACTTTTCTGCCACGGACGACACGGTGGCCTGGCCCTGGGCGTGGAGGGGGAACTGGATGCCGAATGCCCTCCCGTTCATACCCAAACCGTACCACGCCGCCAATACGGCGGTGAATGTGCTCTTCTGTGATGCCCACGTGGAGACGGTCCCCTACGGCCAGGTTGTTCTGCCGGGGTCTTGGGAACTCTACGGGGTCCCGCAGTACATGGCGCAGCACAACCGACCCAGTTTCGCCAACTGGCTCAACTACCTGGGAGACAACGGATAATGCGAATCTCACCTGACATGGATTTCCTCGCTACCGAGTGGGACCTCATCTGCCAAACGAGGGGCATTGTGACGAGGTTCCGGCCGACCCCTTACGCTGACTTGCACTTGGGGAACGTCTGGTGCGCCTTGCAGAACAAGGTCATAGCGGTACGCATGGGCGGGGAGTTCGTCCTGATGCTGGACGACGACACATACAACCTGCAACGGTGTTACACCTCGCCCATCGCGCTACCGTTGGACGTGTGCAAGGAACACTACGTGGAAGACCTGACCTGGCTGGGTCTGGCGCCGGATCGGGTGCACTTAACCTCGGAGGCCCGTTCGGAACTGGAACAGGCCGCACACCGGCTCGGACTCAGGGAGCCGAAGGGGTTCTACGACGAGGGCAACCTGGGCGTGATGTGGCGCCGCGTGGCGCAGATCGGCACGGAATACTGCCAGTACACGCCCTGGGTGGCTCTTGCCGCCGTTGTGGATGATCACGTCAACGGCGTCGGGGCCTTCGTCCGCGGCATGGACCTGTGCGGGGAGGCCCTGTTGTACGACTACCTGAATCTTCAACTGGGTTGGGTGCCCGCCCAGCAAGGGTACTGCTCGCTGGTCCGCCGCGGCTGGGGCTACACCAAGGAGACTAAATCCACCGGCGCCCCCTCAGTCCGCGCCCTACGGGAGGCAGGGGTCGGACCCGACGGCATACTCGACACCTTGCGGGAGTTGGACTGGAGACGGCAGCAGGAATCCAGGGATTCCATTAACATCCCGGCGGGGATTCTGGAGGTTCCGAAAGTACCGGAGACAATCGCATGGCACGGTTATACCTAGTCCTGGGGGTCCTACTCATGGCTGAAGGCGCTGTTCACCCTGCCTTCTCGGTGGTGCCTATCAAGGCCATCACGAACGAACGGTGGGAGCGTATGCCTCACCGCCTCTGTCAGGAACCGTGGGACCTGATAGTGCGTGGTTGTCGGGGCCAGCGGGTCAACGCGGCCTTCTACCTGGTCGGCGGGGAACCCGTCGAGAACCTGCTCGTCAAGGTTCGCGGCGGCTGGAATGTAGACTGCCGTTGGATCAAGTGGTGGTGGCAGGCTGGGCGCACGAACATGGAGAATGACCGTTCCGTGTACATCCCGGAACTACTGGTGCATGACTTCAACCTCGTGCAGTCCTCGCCGCACAAGTACGAGGTCAACAAGTACCCGTGGCCGCCGAATGACACGAAGAAGATGACGCCGGCGAACATCGGCAATGACGGGTTCATGCCGGGATTCGAGCAGGGCGTCATGCTCACGGTGACGATCCCGCCCGACGCCGAGTCCGGCTGGCATGACCTGCGCGTGGAGGTCTCGTGCTCCGACCAAGTGACGGTTCTGCCCTGTCGGGTGTACGTCTACCCGTTTGACCTGGTGCCCTCGTCCAAGGAGTACAGTATCTACTACCGGGCACGTCTTTGTTCAGATGACCGCGTGGACATGGACTGGCGTAGCCCCCGACAGATGCTGGCCGACCTGCGGGACATGGTGCAGCATGGCGTCAAGAACCCGATCTGTACCGGTGGTGACGGGGAAATGGAGCGGGTTCTGCGCTTGCGGTTCCAGGCGGGCTGCGACAACGAGAACCTGATGAGTGGAGTGTCCTGCGGGCCAGCCGTCTTCCGTGAGGGTTACGATCCTCTCAACCTGCCGCAGATGCAGAACGAGATGGCGCGCTGGTGTGAACGACTGGTGGAGGGCGTCAGGAAATACGGGGTGAAAAACCTGTTCGTGTACGGTCGAGACGAGGGCGACGCCGAGCAGATCAGGGCGCAGGTCCCTCTGTGGGATGGGGCTCGCCGGGGCGGAGCCAAGGTCTACATCGCGGTGTCTGGTATGCCCGTCACGCCGGAAATCATGCCCTACTTGCCGGAGCAGGTCCACAAGGCCGCGTTGCGGTCCACGCCTGCGGAGATTCAGATGCTACTGGACGCCGGTAAGCGAGTCTTTCTGTACGGTCGGCCTGGTGGCGGGAATGAAGCGCCGGATGACCAACGGAGAGGCCAGGGTGTCCAGTTGTGGCTGACCAAAGCGACCGGGAGTTGTGAGTACGCCTGGCAGCACGTCTGGTGCGACAGCAAGGATGCCTGGGATGACTTCGGCAGGGGCGAGCGGCAGCACTTCCGCAGTCACATGTACACCTACCCGACTGTAGACGGCTGCGTGGACACCCTCCAGTGGGAGGGATTTGCGGAGGGTATCACGGATGGCCGATACCTAGCCACACTGGCGACGAGGATGGCCGTATGTCCAGATACGCAGGCGAAGGTCCGTGCCCAAAACTTCCTGGACTACGTGCGGCAGGACGCTGCTTTGCTCGACTTGGACGCCATGCGGCTACAGTGCGCACAGTTGATAGAGGAGGTGAGTCGGTGATGTCAGACACGAAAGGCCCTCAGGTCGGCGACGTAATCGGCAGCGGCAGGGTGAGGATGGGGACTGCCCGCGAATATCAGTTTAGGTGGGCAAACAACGAGCACACACAGGCAGAGTTCAAGATGGCGGCGGATGACCAAGTGCACGAAGAGGACTGG
>Ga0172362_10005304_pt1 | contig 11166 bp, 9 predicted proteins | sample LakKivs1_kivu2a2_FD_114534 | JGI IMG/M metagenome (GOLD analysis project Ga0172362, IMG submission 114534) | Sediment microbial communities from Lake Kivu, Rwanda - Sediment s1_kivu2a2 | ecosystem: Environmental > Aquatic > Freshwater > Lake > Sediment | place: Rwanda: Western Province, Lake...
GAGATGTTCCTCTTCGATCTGTCAAAACAGATAAAGAACGCCGTCAAGATACCGGTGGTCTACGTCGGCGGCGTATGCTCGCTCGACAATATGAAAAAGGTCATGGATGAAGGTTTCGAATTCCTAGAGCTCGGCCGGGCGACGATAAAGGACCCGAACTTCGTCAACAGGCTGATCGCGGGCGAGATAACCGCCTCCGACTGCGACCACTGCAACAAGTGCGTCGCCGAGATGTCCGGGCCTAACGGGGTCAAGTGCGTATGCAATGAACTCGCGATGGCGGGCGCGGCAAAGAAGTAGAACGCCCGAACGTCGTCAATATCGGAACCGGTTATCGATAAGTATTTTTCGATATCAATATCATAGGGGGACAGGATGAAGAACGTAATTATCACCGGCGTCTCCGGATATCTGGGAACCCTGTTAGCTAAAAGGATTTTACAGGAACCGGAGGTAGAGCACCTCATCGGAATGGATATAAAGGAGCCCGCAATCCAATCGCCCAAATTCACCTTTATAAAGCATGACGTAAGACAACCTTTCGCCGATATCTTCATCGATAACAAGATCGATACCGCGATACACTTCGCCTTCATAGTGGCCCCAATTCATGCCGAGAAAATGGCTCACGAGATCAATATCAAAGGTTCGCAGAACTTCATGGATGCCGCCGCCAGGGCCAAGGTGGAGCAGGTATTCTACATGGGCAGCTATTCGGCCTACGGCGCATGGCGTGACCATGATAAAACCATATTTACCGAGGACATGCCGCTTAAACCCAATCCCGACTTTCCATATCCCTGCGATAAAGCCGAGGTCGACCACATGTTCCAGAAATTCGCCTCCGAACACCCCGATATCAAGGTCACCATTGGCCGGACGGCCGCGGTTACGGGACCCGGCGGCGCTAAATGCGGACTAACCGTGCTCTTCCTTCCAATAATGATAAAACCCATGGGTCTCGATCCGACCTGGCAATTCATACACGAAGACGACCTGGTCAATGTCATAACACTCCTGGCCAAGCAGCGGAAAGCGGGTATATTCAACTTCGCTGCCGAAGGTGCGCTCAAGTATACCGAGATAATAAAGCTGCTGGGAAAACCCTCCATTTCCCTGCCGTCATGGCTGCTCTACTGGGGTATCAAGATAAGCTGGAGGCTGAAACTGCAGGCGAAGGCCCAATGCGGCGGATTGCGTATGATACAGTTTTCCACAATTATTGCAAACGAGAAACTGATAAAGGAAACGGGCTATAAATACCTGCATACCGGACCGGAAGCATTCGATATATTCTTGCAGGTCATGGGCAAGAAGAAGCCTGTTAAGTGCCAGTAGTCGAAACATATAAGCCCAAGAATATCAAAAAGGCCTCGCTCGAATTGCGAGGCCTTTCCATTTCACGCGGTAAATATCGAGGATGTTACTTCCTGGCCCGCCTTCTGGCGGCATCCAGGAATGAGTGGAACGCTTCATCCCCCGTATGTTTAAACTGAAACCCGGTTTCTTTCTTTACCTTATCGGTACTTAAGACCATTGGATACATCAATATGTCGGATGACTTACCGCCCGGAGATTCATTCTGTAAATGCAGATACCAGGTCAGATTGGTGATAAAGGCGCTCACCTTATTAGGCAGCGCGATGCACTTCTTGCCTATCTTTGACATCATCTCGGAATAAGGAACGGCTCCGTCGCCGGCCACGTTGAACACTCCCTTATGACCCTTCTTCAAGAGGAAGAGCGTAAGCTCAACCAGATCTTCCTCATGCACGAACTGCCACTTAGGGTCATAGCCCTTGATGGATACAGCGACGGGGTTCTTAAGGAAAGATGCCAGCGGACCGCCGTCGCTCTCCGGACCTGCCACTACTGAAGCACGCAAAATCGAAACGCATATGTCCGGATTCCGCTTCATGAACTCCTGAAACATGTTATCGGCTTCGGCCTTATGGTAAGGATACTGGAAGCCGGCGTTAGGTCTAAGCGGCGTATCTTCCGGGATCGGCTGTGTATTTTCCGGATATGCGCCATACGCCGTATAACTGCTGAGGAACGAAACCCTCTTCACCGATGCACTCTTGCACGCATCAATAAAATTCTTCGAGCCGCCGATGTCCGTCTCGCGGGCGGCTTTGACATCGCGCGCGGCCCCGACTACAAAAGCCAGGTGGATAGCGGTGTCAACGTTGTTCTCGGCGAATATCTCATCGAACGGCTGGCGAATATCGTGGGAGTAGAACTTGAGCTTCTTGGATTCTACCTTTGGAGGACGCCGGCTGATGCCGATTATACTTTGGACGGTATCATCTCTGTCCAAACGTCTGATTATCTGCTGGCCGAGATATCCCGATGCACCCGTTACAGCGACATTCTTCATGACGATTCTCAAATCATTTGACAGGCTCGACGGTCATATGATTGTTATTTCGATACTAAGCACGCAGTATGTTTACTGACCACCCTAAAACCCATGATAAATATAGCAATAAATTTAGTAAAGACCTTACTGCTACATAAAAAGGTATAAATGCATTCTCATCGGAGGCCCTGCGGGCATAATCGGGAATAAAATAAGTCCCCTATGGGCTTGAGCCAGCGGGTAACAACTGTTGCTGACGAGGTTAATTTCTTCGGTATAAACTGATGCGCAGTATCTTCTTTGTCGAATCCGTAACCTTCACAGCATCGGAAATGCGCCAGCCGACAACCCATAAGATACTTTCCTGCGAACATACCAGCGGCACCCTGTCGCGCCATGTGACCGGAATCCTGGAGTCGACCATGAAGTCCTGCAGTTTCTTGGTACCCCTCATCCCCAGCGGATGGAAGCGATCCCCGGGCCGGCGCCCGCGCACCGATAAATCTCTGCCGGCCGCATCCAGATCGACGCAGGCTATGAAGCCGCCTTCCCCGTCGCGCTCTTCAACGACGTCCGCCGTGACTCGCCACCCCGGAATCAGCGTGACCCCGGGAACTTTCAACCGATGCGTCCTTTTGATTTCGGGCAGGGGGCAGACGTCGACCGTGTCCCCGGTCAGCAGGCACTTATCATAGCCGACGTAGAACTTCAGGCCGCGGGGCAGCGATATCTTCTTCCCGGCGGGTTTGCTCAATGCTTCCATGATATTCTCTACGTGAACAGCCTCGATGTCTACTAAATCTCCTAGCGCCTCACGAATGACGCGCCGCAGCAGATGGCGCTGCAGGGCCGGATGTAGCGACAAAACCTTCGCTTTGTCGACCGTGATGCCGAGCGGATTTACCGATACGGCATCGCTCCATGTTTTATCCAGTTCACCGTCAAGGAACGACATTATATCGGCAGCGGTCTCCGTCGCCCGTCTGACGGCGGCCCCGATATCCCTGTTCGACTTTCTCAGAATCGGCACGATACCGTAGCGAAAACGGTTTCTGGCATAATCCAGCGAGGTATTAGTCGCATCGATGCGCGGTTTCAGATTGTGTGACAGACAGTATTCTTCCGTCTCCTTCCTCGATACTTCAAGGAGCGGCCTTATCACCCTCATCTTTACCCCGCCGCGAGTATTCATCTCGACGACCGGAGACATGCCACGCAACCCCGCGATGCCGGCGCCCCGCACCAGGTGCATCAGCACGGTTTCGATCTGATCATCCTCGGTATGCCCGAGCGCTGCGCAGTCCGCTCCGGCTGATTCGGCGACACGGGCCAGAAACCCGTAGCGCACCTCCCGGGCCGCCTCCTCCAGTGAAAGCTTATGTTTCTTCCGGTATGTGTCGACGTCAATCGACTCGATAGCAGCCGGAATCTTCAGGGCTTTGGCTAACCGTTCGACATAGCGGGCGTCTTCGTCCGAAGCCTTGCCGCGCAGCATATGGTTCAGATGGGCAATGTGAAGCTTAATCCCAAGCGATGCTGCAAGCTTGTGCAACAAATGCAGCAGACATACCGAGTCCGGACCGCCCGATACGGCGACCAGCACAACTATTTTTTTTCGACCAACGGGCGGAAGCAAATTTTCTCGCCGGATGAAATCATGAACCCGCTCTTCCAGATGGCCCATCTACAACACCCTGCCTTCGGCTTTTCCCAGGTCTTTCCAGTGACAGGTATCGTTGAACAGCAGAAGCGATGCCTTGCCGTCTTTGAATTCAAGGATGCTTATCGATGCAATATTCAGCCTGATGCGCCTGAAATCGGCTGTGGCCATGCCCAGCGCGGCGGCTATGATGCTCATGATGGCTAATGTGTGGCTGACGATGATAACGTCTCCATCGGTATGTTCCGAAACGATGCGCTGCAGCAACGGCCATGTCCTGTTCCGCAGGTCCATGAACGACTCGCCGCCTGGCAGACAGAGCGATGGGTCGCCTCTCATCCAGTGCTGAAAAAAGTCGCTGTGGTTCTCGGCGACCTCCTCGAACGTCAAACCGTCGATATTGCCTGCGGCTATTTCCTTCAAAGCGTCATCGAACTTGACCTGAACGCCAAGCACCCGCGATATCTCGGCCGCGGTTTCGCGCGTACGCCGCAACGGGCTGGCGTATATGGCCGACGGCTTTTCGTTACACAGCGCGTTCGCCAGCAGCTCGGCCTGCCTGCGCCCGGTCTCGTTCAAGGCGATCTCGGTATGCCCCACTATGCGGTTCTGCCGGTTCCACTCCGTCTCCCCGTGACGAACCAGAATCAACCTCATAGTGAATCTCCGGTAAAGAGACGCAATAGCTCTCCTTGACAGGAGCCACTATCTCCGGTTCGATTGCATATATGACTTGGAAACGAACATAAAAGAGGTGCAGGAGAAATCTCCTGACGGGGGATTTGGGGGTGTCCCCCAACTTTTAAAATCCCCCAAGATTGGGGGTTAGGGGGTTGACAATATCGCACCAGATATTTCATATATTACTCACCCGCCAGATAAAGCCTTGTACGGCATATCGACCTGGGTTGCTCCTTAAAACCCAGCGCCAGCGTAACCTGCTCCGCCCTGCCCGACGCTGAGCCGTCCGTGCGCAGACACATGCCCAGCAGGCATTCCCCGTCTCCGGCTTCGATGAGCCACACCCGCTCAACCAGCTTGCGCAGATCGTAGCTGCGCATCTCATCATCTCGTTTGTGCTGCCAGAGCAGTTCCTTCAAATTCATGAACGAATCAATAGAAGCATTTATCTCTTCCGCGGTCTTACCGGTAACTATCTTTACACGGTAGTCCGCGCGGCGCACCTGCGACTGAAGCGAAGGCGCTTCCGCTGGAACCTGGGCTACATCGATTATGCCCATGCCGCGAGGCAATTGTTCAACCAGACTTGCCTGCAGCGAATACGGCGACACCCTGCGGCGGAAGACGATATCCATGAATTCCTTTTCGCCAGTGACGCCCAGAGGCAGAGGCGCCGCTATGGATATCCTGGGATGAGGACTGAAACCCTGAGAGTAAGAAAGAGGCAAGGCGGCGCGGCGCAACGCGCGTTCCCACAACCGCATCACATCCAGATGAGAGAGATATTTCAGATCCTCCCCGCGAGAGAAGGTGACCCGCAGCCTCTGCATGTCGCTTTACTCCCTGGTCACCCTTATCTTCTCGATCCTCAGCTCCTTCATCTGCGTTACTCTCATTTTAAGATTGCCGTATTTTATCCGCTCGCCCTCTTTGGGGATATGGCCCAGTATGCTCAGCAGGAAACCGGCTACTGTATCGTATTCGCCTTCGGGCAGCTCCAGATTGAGTTCCTGGTTGGCTTCTTCAATCCTCATGCCGCCGTCCACCAGCATGGTCTTTTCATCGATTATCTCGAAGTCCTTATCAGCTTGATTCGACTCATCGCCCATCTCTCCCACGATCTCGCTGACCAGCTGCTCCATGGTCACGATACCGCTTGTGACGCCGAACTCATCGACCACCACTACCATGTGATTGCCGCTTTCCTGCATCTCTTTCATAAGCTGCATAACCCGCTTGGTTTCAGGAATAAAATAGACCGGCCGTACAAGCTCATCTATTACGCTTTCCATGTTCATCGTACTGTTAGCTGTTGACATGAGGATATCTTTAACGGATATGACTCCTACTATATGGTCCAGGTTTTCCTTGATAACCGGGTATCGTGTGTGAGGTGATTTCAGATAGACCGCCATGAAATCCGCCAGCCTGGTGCTATTTTCTATCGCTATCACTTCCGGCCTCGGCGTCATCACTTCACGCACGCTGCGGCTCCCGAACTCGAAGACGTTGTGCAGCATCTCGGCCTGTGCTTCCTCCACCGTGCCCTCCTCCTTCCCCGCTGATATCATGCTGCGTATCTCATCGACGCTCACAACAATAGGCTTGACGCCGCTCTTGCTCCCCGCAAGCACGGCTCCAAACCAGCTCAACCCCACCGCAAGCGGAGAAACGACTGTGTTTATCGCCTGCACGGGATAAACGTATATCAAGGCCAGCCTCTCGGCGTGCTTCAAAGCAACAGTCTTGGGTGTAACTTCGGCGAAAATCAGCAGAACTGTTGTCACTAGAACGGTTGAGATCAAAACAGCCACATCCCCATCCCAGACCGTAACCGCCATAGCCGTTCCCAAAGAAGCCGCCGCTACGTTCACCAGGTTGTTGCCGAGCAGTATAGTGGCCAGCAGCCTTTCCGGGTGTTTCATTATCTTCTGTATGCGCGCAGCGCCGTGAACGCCGCTTTCCACGAGGAACTGTATACGGGTCTTGGGCAATGAGATAAAAGCTGTTTCTGCGCTGGAGAAAAAAGCAGAGGCGCAAACACAGATTAAAAAGAGTACCAGGTACAAGGCAACCGTGTCATCCATTCTGGATATCTCTCCTGCATTTCAGGTTTGTCACGTTGCTCATGATAGCATCCGACCCGCAAGCTGTCAAAAAATCGGCCTCTTCCGAAAGGCCTGCCGCGAGTGCCGCCTTCATTTACATTCGACACAGGTTCTGTTATATTGGCCATCGAGCGTTTCCCTTAGAGATGCAGGATACTTCCTGCCGGGGGATCTGGGGGTGTCCCCCATCCCTTTTAAAAAGTCCCCCAAGATTGGGGGATTAGGGGGTTGACACAAACTGAACCAGCTCGAAATATATTACGATAGTTTCAACGGCTATGAATATACTAGGAATCGAGACATCATGCGATGAGACAGCCGCCGCCGTTGTGCGAGACGGTAAAACAATCTTATCCAACGTCATCGCCTCCCAGGTCGATATCCATTCGCGATACGGCGGCATAGTGCCTGAAGTGGCTTCTAGACAGCATCTCCTTTCTATCACGCCTATTATCGACGAGGCCATGAAACAGGCACGCATGGCATGGAAAGGCTTGGACGCCGTAGCCGTAACCAACGGCCCGGGTCTAGCCGGCTCGCTACTTGTCGGTGTCAACACGGCCAAAGCTATAGCGGCAGCCCACGGCCTCAAATTAATAGGAATCAACCACCTTGAGGGGCACGTCTACGCCAACTGGCTCAACGGAAACATTCCGCAATTCCCCGCCCTCTGCCTCATAGTCTCGGGGGGCCACAGCGACATATTGCTGATGGAAGGCCACGAAAGCTATAAAATACTGGGGCGTACGCGGGATGATGCCGCCGGCGAGGCCTTCGACAAGGTATCTCGACTTCTAGGCCTTGGATATCCAGGCGGCCCGGCGATAGAGAAAGCCGCCATCGGGACGAACGACACGAGATACCGCCTGCCGCGTGCTTGGCTTAAAGAGACAGACGACTTCAGCTTCAGCGGTCTCAAGACGGCCGTCCTCCACCTTGTGGAGGCCGATCTCGACCCCGACAAAGCCCTGTCGGAAGCAGATTCTTCGTCGATCAAGGCGGATATAGCAGCCGCATTCCAGACATCCGTAATCGACGTACTTGTGACTAAAACCATCGCCGCCGCCGAACGCTGCGGCGCGCGCAACGTCCTGCTCTGCGGCGGCGTGGCTGCTAATAAGGCATTAAGACAGGGTATGGCTGCAAAGTGCCGCCTCCCGCTCTTCATCCCGGAGCCTGTCCTCTGCACCGACAACGCAGCCATGATCGCGTCATGTGGATATTATCATATAAGGAACGGGGAACCGTCCGATCTATGCCTCGACGTCAAGCCTGATGCCGCGATACCGCAGATATAGAGCGCCACGGAACATGCCACGGGAGGCAACAGCCGTCGCTAAATAGTCTACGACATCGTTTACTTACCATATAAACTAAAACCTCGTAAGAACCACCGCTTTACCTGCCAGCCTATGGTTTTATAAGTTCAGAAACAGGTTTTTAACCATCGTTGTGCCATTTTCAGGGACATAAGATACTGTTTTTACCCATACGACATGTCATCCGCAGGCCAATTAAGCAATTTTAAGTCTGATATATTTTACGTGTGAGTATATAGAAATAGCGAGAATTAGAGAGATATTATAGTGTAATAAAGAGATATCTGTATTTCATTATTTGTTAATCTATTCCTTTTCCCTTCAATTGACCTGAAATTGCTTGTCATAGCTGAAAAACAGTTTTAATCTATACTAGCACTCTCCAAAAGAGAGTGCTAACTTTCGAGCAAGAATAAACCATAAATAGGAGGAGGTTAAGAGTGGCACTAAAGATTGAACCATTAGGAGACAGAGTATTGGTCAAACCGCTAAGCGAAGAGCAGAAGACCAGAGGGGGGATCATCCTCCCCGACACCGCCAAAGAGAAACCCCAGCGCGGCGTAATCGAGGCTGCCGGCCCCGGCAAGCTTGACGAAAAGGGTAACCGCATCCCGATGGAGATCAAGAAAGGCGACAAGGTGATCTACCAGAAATACACTGGGACGGAGATCAAAGAGGGCGACGAGGAATACCTGATCCTGCGCGAAAGCGACATCATAGCAAAGATAAAGTAAAACCGGCGATTTCACAACGATAATTTTCATACGGAGAAGGAGGGAAAATGGCAAAACAGCTTATATATAGCGAGGAATCAAGAAAGAGTCTCAAGAAGGGCATCGACGCCCTGGCCAACGCGGTTAAGATAACACTGGGCCCCAAGGGCAGGAACGTAGTACTGGATAAGAAATTCGGACCGCCGACCATCACCAACGACGGCGTTACCATCGCGAAAGAGATAGACCTGCAGGACCCGTTCGAGAACATCGGCGCGCAGCTCATCAAAGAGGTCGCGACAAAGACGAACGATATCGCCGGAGACGGCACGACCACGGCCACCGTGCTTGCACAGATAATGCTGCACGAGGGCATGAAGAACGTGGCCGCCGGAGCCAACCCGATGGCGATCAAGAAAGGAATCGAGAAAGGCACTCAGGTTGTACTGGAAGCCCTGAAAAAGATAGCTACCCCGGTAACCTCCAAGGAGCAAGTAGCCCAGGTAGCCTCGATATCCGCGGCTGACACCGAGATCGGCAACCTTATAGCCGACGTGATGGAGAAGGTTGGCAAGGACGGTGTCGTCACCGTAGAGGAAGGCAAGGGCATCAAGTTCGAGACCGAGTACGTGGAAGGCATGCAGATAGACCGCGGCTACATATCACCCTACTTCGTCACCAGCCCGGAGCGCATGGAAGCCGTGCTCGAGGACCCGTATATCCTCATCACCGATAAGAAAATATCGGCGGTATCCGACCTCCTGCCCACCCTGGAGAAACTGCTCCAGGTGAGCAAGAACTTCGTTATAATCGCCGAGGATGTCGACAGCGAGGCGCTGGCCACTCTGGTAGTCAACAAGCTGCGCGGCATAATCAACTGCATCGCCGTCAAGGCCCCGGGCTTCGGCGACAGGCGCAAGAGCATGCTCGAGGATATCGCCGTGCTCACCGGCGGACAGGTCATCACCGAGGAGATGGGACGCAAGATCGACTCCGTCACCATCGAGGATCTGGGACGCGCCCGCAAGGTAATCGCCGGCAAAGAGGAAACTGTCCTAATCGAAGGCCGCGGCAATGACAAGGCCATCGAGGCGCGCATCAAGCAGATCAAGACCCTCATCGAGGAGACCACCTCCGAATTCGACAGGGAGAAGCTCCAGGAGAGGCTGGCCAAGCTGGCCGGCGGCGTCGCGGTCCTCAAGGTGGGAGCCGCAACCGAGGTCGAGCTGAAAGAGAAGAAGCACCGCGTCGAGGACGCCTTGTCTGCGACAAGGGCCGCGGTGGAAGAGGGCATCGTTCCCGGAGGCGGCGTGGCGTTCATCAACGTCATACCTTCCCTCAACAAACTCAAGCTGACCGGCGACGAGGCCACCGGCGTAGCCATAGTCAGGCGCGCCCTGGAAGAGCCGCTGCGCATGATAGCCACCAACGCCGGCAAAGAGGGCTCCGTGGTAGTCAACTATGTCAAATCAAAGAAGGCCGGCATAGGCTACGACGCCCTGCATGATGAGTACGCCGACATGAAGCGGCGCGGCATCATCGACCCGGCCAAGGTCACCCGCGCCGGACTTGAGAACGCGGCCAGCATAGCCGCCATGGTGCTGACCACCGAGTGTCTGATAGCGGACATCAAGGAGAAGGAGCCCATGGCTCCTCCACCTCCCATGCCCGAGTACTAGAAATCGCAAGTTCGTTAAATAGCGAAGAGCGGCTGAGAGTTCTCAGCCGCTCTTTTTTATCGCGACACGCCATTATCTTGTCGTTGCCTCACCCTGTCATTGCGAGGAGTCCTTCTCTTTTTGTCATTCTGAACAAAGTGAAGAATCTCGTTTAGCTCAGGGCAGGCTCCGAAGACGCGGCAATACTGATATTTGTTTGGTGGATTGATCGTAGGTACACGGTCCTTCCAAGGAAGGATGCCCCTACGTAATTCTACGACGCTAATCAAAATCTCAGCCGCTTATATAATCCCTTCTCTGACTTGATGGGCCCCACCGCCGCCAGGCTGAGCCGCCCCCCGATGAAGATATCGCGGGCCACCCCGGCGATATCCTCCGCCCGGACGGCATCGATAGCTGCGACAACGTCATCGACGGTGAGGACACGCCCTGTCAGTATCTCCTGCCTGCCGGCCCAGCTGGCCACGCTTCTCGTATCCTCCATACCCAGCAGGAGCCGCCCCTTGACCAGCTCCTTGACCTTGGTAAACTCGGGAGCTCCAACGGTATCTTTCATCCCTGCCAACTGCTCGATGATCGCCGCTAACGCATCCTCCGCGTTCCCCGGGTCCACCCCGGCGTAAACGGTGAGCGCGCCCGAGTCC
>Ga0172362_10005306_pt1 | contig 11164 bp, 5 predicted proteins | sample LakKivs1_kivu2a2_FD_114534 | JGI IMG/M metagenome (GOLD analysis project Ga0172362, IMG submission 114534) | Sediment microbial communities from Lake Kivu, Rwanda - Sediment s1_kivu2a2 | ecosystem: Environmental > Aquatic > Freshwater > Lake > Sediment | place: Rwanda: Western Province, Lake...
GTCTTTCCCCGTCCTATCCCGCCGGCCGAGGGCGGGGGCGGGCAGCCCCCGGCGGAACCGGATCCACAGCAGGCACTGGAGGATTACCTGCGCCAGCAGGCGGAGAAGCTGCCTCCGGCGACGACCCCCTCCTACGGCTCCATAAAAGGCACCCTCTCCGTGGAAGGCTACACGGTGCTGGACCCGGTGTCGCTGGACCCGGTTTTGCCCGGAACCAGCCCCCTGCCGGTGCCGGTGCGCGTGGTGGATCCGGAGGACGATGTGGACAAAGTCGTGTATCCGGACGCTGGGGGAGGATTCGTGATTCCCAACCTGCCGCCGCTGGAGACCGCTACCCTGAGCGTGAATCTGACGGTGGCGGAAGATGTGGACGGCGACCGCAGCGGAGGTGACGCCATTGAGTGCAGCCTGCCCGTGCAGGTGGTGGCCGCGAAGCAGACCACCGTCTACATCACCATTGCCCCGCTGCCGACCGAGGGGCAGAGCGACCTACCGCCCGAGCTAGACTACCTCCAGGTGCCTGCCCCGATTCACTTCAGCTATGTGTATACCGGCCCCGACGGCTCGCGGACGCGCGACTTCGCCATTGTGGGGCCGCTGCAGCGGATGTGGATGGACGCGGATGGCGATGGCCAGTTTACGGCTGCCGACCTGGCGTTCACCGATGAAAACGCCAATGGCATTGACGACGCGGCGGAGGAACAGCTTTCCGGTGCCACCGGGCCGCCGGCAGGCGAAGGGGTAATCGCCGGCTGGATTGAAGCGGTTGCGCGGGACACGGTCACGCTGCAGGTCGGTGGTGGCACGACCACCGTCGGCTTCACCGGAGCCACCACTGTTGTGGACGAATACGGCGCGCAGATTGCCCTGACCCGGCACCTGGTCGGCCGGGAAGCGGTGGCGGCGGTGCGCTGGTATCCCGATGGGCGGAGTGTGGCCACGCACCTGATGGTCTTCCTCAATCCCGGCCAGCAACGGTCCGGGAGTAACTGGTCCAGTTAACTTTGTCTGCAACCGGCTCTAGGAGGGCGTGCCGGCGGAATGTAATATGGATGCGAAATCCCCAAAAGGACACCACGATGGAGGTGGGAAGATGAAACGGACAATCTATGTAGCGCTGGGAGTGCTGCTGGCCCTGGCGCTGGTAACTGCCTGCGGCGGTGGCGGGGGCCGTAAGTTCCCCGCGCCCATTATCAACCCGCCGCAGCCGCCCCCGACAACCAACGAGGTGAGCGGCACCCTCACCGATCCCTACGGCAATCCGGTGAGTAATGCCAGCCTGCTGCTCAACGGCGAGGACGTCGGGATTGCGACCGATGCATCCGGCAGCTTTGTCCTGCCTTCAGGACTGGTGCGCGCGAACGAGCGCTTCCGGCTCGGCGTGCGCCAGCAGGGCGTGCTGCTCGGCGAGCGCGAGTTCCAGCTCGGCGAGGACTGGCGCCTGGACTGGCAGCTGGGAGAACCCGACCCCAACGGAGGCACCGTCAACGGACTGGTCGTTGATGCCGACACGGAGGAGCCGGTGCCGGATGCCATCCTGGTGCTGTTCACCTCCGGAATCGAGGAGGAGTCTGAAAACGGCTGGGCGGCGGTAACGATGACGGATGAAGCCGGCCAGTATGAGTTCACCGGCGTTCCGCCGGGCGCCTATCACCTGCTAGTGTTTGCAGCGGCCTACCGCCTGCAGATGCTCTCACTGACCGTGGAGGCGGAGAAGACCACCCAGCTCATTGTGCGCTTGGAGCCCCGCGCCCACACTCCGCCTGCCGAAGGCTATCTCGTTTCCGGGCGCGTGACTGACGCGAACACCGGCGAAGGCATTGCGGGAGCGTTCATCCAGGGCAACTCCGATAGCGGCTGGTATTACATCATGGAGGAGCCGGCGGAAGTGGCCCCGCACATGCCGCCCGGGACCGACTACGAGGGTGGCGGGAGCAGAGGCGGTCCCGACCGCCCGTGGGAGCCCCCCATCTACCAGGAGACCACGAGCGACGCCGAGGGCTACTTTGAGTTCCCCGACCCCTTCAACGGCCTGGGCGTGTATCTGACCGTGAACCACGAGGATTACATGCCGTTCAGCGGGTACTTCCCGCGTGAAGCGGATGGCGCAATTGAGCTGGAGATTGAGCTGACGCCAATTGTCCCCATCAACATCAGCGGCCGGGTTACGGACACGGAAGGAACTCCGATTGAAAACGCCTACCTTGAGTTCATCTACGTGGACCCGAACTTCTACGGCGACAACTACGCAATCCCGGTCGGCGCCCGGCTCAGTGACCTGGATGCCGAAGGTCTTGCCTACGCCCAGTCTGGAGATACCGATGCGGCTCTACCCGGCGCTCCGCCCGCAGAAGGTGGCGGCGGTTATGACCAGAGCCACGACTCGCTGGGCATGGCGCGCTACCGCTATCAGATGCGGGAAAACCGCGGCGCTGCGCAGTTGGAGTCGATGCCCTTCGGCTACTACTCGGCAACGACGGATGAGAACGGCAACTACGATCTGGGCGAAATCCCGTCCGGCTATTACTCCATCTTCGTGAACGCCTACGGCTATCTATCGTACTACTGCGACCAGGAGCTGACGGAGAGCCGCGACGATGTGAACTTTGAGCTGGAAGCGGTTCCCGTGGGCTGCGTGAGCGGACGCGTGACCGATGACGCGGGGAACCCGATTGACGAAGCGCTCGTGAACGCCACTCAGCCCAATGTCGACCCCTTCACCTTCACTGACGCCAACGGCGAATTCGTGCTGGACAATGTGCCGGCGGGGACGTGGCGCGTGGGTGCCTACAAGGAAGGCTACGAAGCCCGTGCGGTCACTGTGGAAATCGTGGAGGACGTGATAATTGAGCTGAACTTCAGCTTGCCGCGCGCTCAGGAGCCGCCCCCCACCGAGTTTATCACCTTCACCGGAATGGTGCTTGACGGGACGACCTCCGAGCCGCTGGCGGACGCAGACTTAGTAGCAGTGGCGGTTGACGACAGCTATTACACCTACGTCCGCTCGGGCAGCACCGGCGATTACACCATGCTCCTGCCGGCGGGAGAATACAACGTGCTGGTGCAGCACGAAGGTTATTACGACGCCTATCTTCGCGTGTGGGTAGACCCGGAGTGGCCGGAGTTTGACTTCTATCTCTGGCCCATCGGCTCCGGAACCTGGGGCCCGTGGGGCGGGATTGCCGACGGCACGATCCCGCCACCGGAGACGCCTCCCCCTCCCCGCGGCGAAGAGCCGGGAGAGCCACCGGCTCTCTAGAATCGGCCATCACGCAACCCCTCAAGCGTATGTTATAATGGCGCTTGTGGGAACCTAAAGAAGCCAGAGGCCTCCTCGCCTCTGGCTTCTGCATATACATGGCGGCACGTGGTGGAACAGCTTCTTAACGAAGACCTGTTGCATGAGCTGTCAAAGCTGGCCGACCCCCAGGCCGCGCCTGTAACCACGGTAATCCGGCTGGCGGAAGGCGAGCGGCGGCCCGCCGCCATCCTGTTCGTTGATATCGTGGATTTCACAGCGTTAGCAGAGAAGCTCTCACCCGAGGAGCTCAAAGTTTTGGTGGACAAGACGTTTGATGTCTTTACGCGCCAGGTCGTCCGCTACCGCGGAGTGGTGGAGAACTATTTGGGCGACGCCATCCTGGCCGTCTTCGGCCAGAAGAGCAATGATAATCCGGCTGAGCTGGCCGTCCGCTCCGCCCTGTCCATCCTGGACAAGCTCCAGGAGATTAACCAGCTTCTGGCCGCGCACGGCATCAGGCTTCAGGTGCGTCAGGGGGTGAACTACGGCGAGGTAATCGCCGGCCGCACCCTTAGCAGCGACCCCACCACCAGCGAGACCGTCTACGGCGACACGGTGAATACGGCCAAGCGCCTGCAGGAGCTGGCGCGCCCGGACACCATTGTGGTGGCCGAAGGAGTCTACAAGCTGCTGCCGGAGTTCTTTGCCCGGGTGGAGCGCATTGAAGCCGCGACGAAGGGCAAGGCTCAGCCAATCAAGGCCTATGTCGTGGCGGGCCGGGCATCGGTTCGGGAGAAAGACTGGCACCGCCATCCGCTGGTTATCAAAGCCAAGCTAGTGGGGCGCACCGACCTGGTAGAAGCTGCGGCAGCCCATTTCGGCGCAATGGTGCAGCAGCTGGCCCGCCCCCTGCACCTGGAAGCATTCACTCCCCAGATGGTCCTGGTCGTAGGACAGGCGGGAATCGGGAAGTCCAGATTCGTTTATGAGCTGAAGGCCGAGCTTGCCCAGCGCTATCACAGCAGAATCGTTGACTTGACCGCGCGCAACTACTCCTATACCACGCCACCGTTTTCGTCGCTCGGCGAGATGATGAACCAGTTTCTGGGACTCTACCAGGCAAAGCATCGTTACGCGCGAACGCAGGACGCGCTTAATAGCCTGCTGACGCAATACGGTGAGGAGGAAGCAGCACGCATCATCCGCACGAACGCGTCCGACCTGGCGCAAGTGCTTGACCTTCCGCCAGGCGAGGCGGCGGCAGGTCTGGCAGTGAAGGAGAGCGAGGAGCTGGCCTCACAGTTCCTGGTTGGCTTCTTCGCTGCGGCCGCCCGGGAAGCACACCGGGAGACCGGCCTTCCATTGCTCTTTGTATGGGACGACATTCACTGGGTTGACTTCTCCTCGCTGCAGTGCTTTGAGCGGTTGCTGATGGCATGCCACCGTTCCGCGCTCCCGGTCTTCTTCGTGCTCTGCACCCGTCCCGAGTTCTCTCCTCCCGTCCACTGGGAACTCCACGCGAGTTTGCTCCGGCTTCAACTGCCACCTCTGAGCGGACAGGAAGGGATAGAGCTGGTGCGCCGCATCCTGCCCGGAATTGAACTGGCCAAGGAGGACGAGGACATTCTGCGCGAGCGCACCCTGGGCAACCCCTATTTCATTGAAGAGTTCTGCCGCTTCCTCCTGGAGGAGAAGATGGCCTGCCAGAATGAAGGCGGCAGGTATTCCTGGCTGCCCAACGTGAATCTGCGGGAGGCGCCCCCTCCGCCGTCGGTGAACGCAGTGCTGCTGCACCGTCTGGACTCGCTGCAACCGGAGCTGAAGGACCTGCTCCAGAAGGCGAGCGTGATCGGGCGGGAATTCCCCATCGCGGTGCTGGACCGGTTGCTCAGCAAAACCGTTCCCGGCCACCGCAGCGATCGGACAAAGGAGATGCTGCGCGCGCTGGGGGAGACCGGCATGGTATTTGAACTGACCACGTCAGCCGGCTCCGTCGAGGCCACCGAGGGCAAGGAGGCGCGCTACATCTTCAAGCACAATCTCCTGCGGGACCTCATCTACGACTCCCTGCTCACGCAGAACCAGCGCATCCTGCATAACCTGGTGGCGGAGGCTTACGAGGGATGCTACGGGACGGATAACCCCCGTTACTGGGACGTGATTGCGCAGCATTACATGCTGGGCGAGAATCTTGAGCGGTCGTCGCACTACGCTATGCTACGGCGGGAGGCCGAGGAGGAAACCGCCGCGCGAACTGCGGCGTTGGCGGGGCTGGCAGCACGCCTCAGCGGGCTGAGGAAAAGCCTTTCCCCTGATGCTATCCGCGAGGAGTGCGCCACCACCTGCACTCTGGGCGAAGCCTACGCCAGCGGCGGTTACGCAACCGAACTCAAGGAGCTGCTCAGCAAGCTGCGGAAGGAATGCCTGAGCGTGGCGACACCGGAACAGGCGACCATCTTCCGTCTGCTGCGGACGGTCGTCAAAGAGGAAGAGGAGAACGCACCGGCGGCGCTCAACGCGTGGACCCGCCTGCACGATGAATCAGCAAAGCAGGGCAACCTCCAAGTGCTAGCGACCGCTTCGGTTCATGTCATCTCTCTGCTCTGTCTGATGGCCGATTCGGCAAATGCGGTACGGATTGCCGAAGAGACGCTGCGCGCGGTGAGCGCCACCACTGCGCCGGCGGAGCGCGCGCGTGTGCTGATTGCCCAGGCGCGGGCGCTGATGGACGAGTGCCGGATGCGTGAAGCGGTAATCGCTTTGCAGGAGGCAGCTTCCGTGGCCCGTGAGCTGCGCGACCCGCTTCTGGGAGGTGACGCCCTGCTGGAGTTTGCCGCACTGCGCCGGCTAACGGGTGATTACAAAGCCGGCTTTGACCATCTGAAAGCCGCCTCTTCGCTGCTTGAGCACACGGGAGACAAGATGCGCCTCGCGCTGACGCTGGCCGAGCGAGTAGAACTGGAGCTGCGCGCCGGCTCGGTGCCCGCCGCAGTGGATGCTGCCGCCAAACTGATGCAGGTGCGCCCTGCCATTTCCTCCTATGCGCCGAGATTGCGCTGGGTTCCCGCGCTCGCTGAAGTGGCCTCGCGCACCGGCGACCACGAGGGCGCTGTCAGGCTGGTGACGGACGGGCGCAAGGTGGCGGCTACACGGGGCTTTCTGCGCGCGGAGGCAATCTTCACCCATCTCCACGCCAAGTATCTGCTTGCCGCGGGCAGCGGGGATAAGGCGCTCAAACTGCTGGACAAGGCTTACCCCCGCATCCAGCCGCTGCGCAGCCGTTGGCTGCAGAGCCTCATCATCGGGGATATCGGCAGTGCCTATCTCGCGCGCGGATTGCTGGTGACTGCCCGCGAGTTTCTAGAGAAATCGCTGCAACTCCTGAAGGCGGTGAATTGCCCCGAAGAAGTGGCGCTGCGGAATCTACACCTCGGGCAATCGGTATACGGGCTAGGTCAGCGGGCGGAGGGCATGATTTATGCCCAGACCGCGCTTACACGCGCGGCGGAGATAGGCCACCGCCAGCTTCAGATGCAGGCGCACCTGGTGCTGGGACAGCTGCTGCGGGATTCCGGGCACCGCGGCGAGGCCCGGCAGCACTTCACAGCGGGACTGGAGCTTGCCCAGCAAGCTGAAGACAGCAGCTACCTCCAGCAGTTTGAAGCGGAAAGCCGGCTCTAGAAAGCTACCAGCGGCCGGTAATCGGTGCCCAGCAATTGGCTTACCAAGGCGCGCAAGTCCTGATCCGATATCGGCTCGTAAAACACGAGCGGTTCTATCCTCGTCACGATGTCCACGCGCATGCCCAGCGGGATGATGGAATAGAGATAGCGCGCATCCTCGCGGGAGAGCCTGATGCAACCGTGGGAGGCCCGGCGTCCCAGCTTGCGTTCATAGGCGCTGCCTTTCAGGCCGTGCATCCCCACATCTCCGCGGCGGTCCAGCCCCATCCAGTGGTACATATCGGCCTCATAGCGCCTGGAATACGCATGGGGAGCCTTGTTGACCACGCTGAAGCGTCCGGTCGGGGTTGGATAGCCGGGGACGCCGGTGGAGACCTTATATTCGCCCAGCACGTGGTCGTTGCGGTTCATCAGGTAAAGCCGCTGGCGGGAGAGGTCAATCTTTAGATGCGTCACCGCCACCGGAGACTCTTCGCGGATTCGGGCCAGGACGGCCTCCGGCGTGTGATAGCCCTGGATAATGGCCTCCTCCACCAGTTCACGCGCGGTTTCCCCATCGGGATTGGTCAAGTCGCGGCGGATGACCTTGATGCCGATGCGTTCAAACAGGCTCCGGGGCCGCTCGTCAAACTGGGCTGTGGGCCGCTCCCCCTGCGCCGGAGCAGCCTCCTCTTCCGCAGGGCCCATGGTGACCTCAGCGCGCGTGCTCTGCACCCCGGCACAGCCAAGAAGCATAACCAGCAAACCTGCGAGGAGTCCTCTCCTCATCACGCGCATATTCTAGCAACCGCGGCTGCCCGATTCCAGTCCTTTCCCGGCCTTTTGCTAGAATCCTCGCCGGTGGGACTTGATTGCGACCGCTTGTGGGCGCTTCTGGGTGTGGACGAAACTGAGCTGGGGCTGGTAGCCACAGCGGAGTGCACTTCCACCAACGAGCTGGCGCGCCAGGCGATAGAAACTCCGGGTGCGCCCCCGGCAATTCTGGCGCTCTCCGACTACCAGACGGCTGGCGAAGGCCGGGCGGGCCGACAGTGGTTCGCGCCGGGCGGCAGCGATGTTCTGATGACGCTGGGTGTGCGCCACCCGGTTCCTGCTGGCGAACCGGAGCCGCGCCTCCCCCTCCTGTGCGCCGCACTGGCAGCGCGGGGAGTTGAGCGGGCGTGCGGCCTCCGCCTGGGCACGAAATGGCCTAACGACCTGACGGACTCGGCTTTGCGGAAGGTGGGCGGCATCCTGGTGCGCAACCGGCGCACGCACCTTGCCATTGGGGTGGGCGTCAATGTGAACGGCTTGCCTGAAGATTACCCCGGGGAATTCCGACCACGCGTGGCGACGCTGCGCGAGCTGCTCGGCACGCCGCTCGCCCGGGAGGTGGTTGCCGCGGAGATGGCCAGCGAGCTGCTGGCCTTCCTTATGAAGCGGCATCCGCTGGACGAGGAAGGATTGCTGGACGAATGGCTGGCGCGGGCGGCGTTCTTCGGCCAGCCGCTCACGCTCCACCGCGCAGGCGCGCTCATCCAGGTCATTCCGCTGCGACTCAACCGCGAAACCGGTGAGCTGGTGGTTCGGGAAGCTGACGGGGCAGAATCCGTCCTGAGCTCCGCGGCTTGCATTGAATCCTAGCGGCCGGATTCGCGCAGCAGCTCGCGCGCCAGCTTCCGCGTATCCCGTAGCCATTCGTCAAGCGTGATCTGCTCCGGACGCTTCCCTTCTTCCCACGCCGCGAAGATGTCGGCGAACAACCGCTGCCGCCGCGCCAGGATGCGCACCAGGTTCTCCTCCACCGAGTTGCTCATCAAGAGGTTGACCACATTCACCGGCTCCTCCTGGCCGATGCGGTGGGCGCGGCCGACCCGCTGTTCGAGCTTGGCCGGGTTGAACGGGAGGTCAAAGTTGACGATGTAGTTCGCCGCCTGCAAGTTGAGGCCCACCCCGCCGGCATCGGTGGAGAGGAAGACCTGGTATTTCCCCCGCTGGAACTCGTCCACCATTTCCGCCCGGCGCGCCGCCTCCACGCTTCCGTGCAGAAAGGTCACCCCCAGTCCGGCTTCCCGCAGTTCCTCCTCCAGCAACTCGCCCATGCGCGTCCACTGGGTGAACACGAGAGCCTGCCCCCGCCGCTCCTTCACCTGTTCCCGGAGCAGCACCAGGAGTTCCCGCTCCTTCGGCGACGGCTTCTTGTCCGGAAAGTGGATGCGCAGCGAGTCACACAGCTCGCGCAGACGCAGCAGCTGCACCATCAAGTTCTTGAGGTCCAGCTCACGCCATTCTTCCCACGAAAGCGCCTCGTTCAGTCCGCGCCGGACATCGTCGTAGGCCGCCCGCTGCTCCTTATCAAACTCCAGCCACACGCTCTGCTCCAGCACCGGCGGCAGCTCCTCCAGTGTCTCCCGCTTGGTGCGGCGCAGCGTTATCGCCGCGATGCGCCGTGAGACTTCCTCCACCCGCCGGTAGCCGGTGATCTTCCCGAAGGCGTCAAATGTGCAGTAGCGCTCGCGGAATCGGAGCGGATTGCGCGGCAGCACCTCTTCGTTGATGACCCGCACGATGTTGTACAGCTCGTCCAGCTCGTTTTCCAGCGGCGTGCCCGTGAGCGCGAACACATACTGATGCGGCAGCGCCTGAATGGCGGCATAAGTCTTGGTGCGGTAGTTCTTGATGCGCTGCGCCTCATCCAGAATCAGCAGGTGCAGCGGCAGCTTCTTCAGCTCGGCGAGGTCGCGGTAGGTCAGCTCGTAGTTCAAAACGCTGAAGAACGGCGCGTCCGCGCCTGCAATGCGGGCATATGCCTCCTGGCGTGCCGGCGCTTCACCGCTGATGACGAGCGCCGCCTCCCCGGCGAAGCGCTCAATCTCCCGCGCCCATTGCAGCTTCAGTGAAGCCGGGCAGATGATGAGGACGCGCGTAATCCCGCGATACCGTCGCAGCGCCAGTGCTGCGGCAATCGCCTGCACCGTCTTGCCCAGCCCCATATCGTCGGCGAGCAGCGCCCGGCCGGTGAGCACAAGATGCGCCACCCCGCGTTCCTGGAAGCGGTAGAGCCGCTGCCGCACTGGCACCGCAAGCGCGCCCGCTTGCAGAGCCGCTTCCAGCGCTGTGCCGTCCGCCTTCCCGTCCGGAGTAATCCGCAGGCGGTCGCGCAACTCATAAAACCGCGCCAGCTCGCGCGCCGGTTCGGTGATGCGCAGCAGCGCGCCCGCAGCCTGCACTTCATCAGCAAACTCCCGCGCTCGCGCCGGTTCGCGCAGAAGCTGGCTGTCATCCACATACTCCTCCACCACCTCGCGCACCGGGTCACTCAGCGCCGCGCGCAAGTGGCGCACCGCGAGCTGGCGGTAGAAGCGCTGGCTGGCCTCCAGCGACAGCCGATTGCGCAGGAAGCGCGGAAACAGGTCGGCAAACCGCCGGCTGTATTCCACCACCCCCTGAGCCTCCTTCACCTGCTCCTCCAGCGCGAACGCGTCCAATGGGTCCCGCAGTGCCAGGTCCGGCGCAGCGATGGCCTCCACGATTCCTTGCAGCGGCCTGAAGAGCCGCCCGCCCTTCGCCCGCAGCACCACCGCCAGCCCCGTGCCCGAGGCGGTGTGCGCATCCAGGATAACCGTCCGCCGTGCCAGCTCCTCCTCGTAAAACCGCTCTACTTCCTCGCCGATATCCAGCTCCAAATTGTGCAGCGGCGCTTCGCGCTTGAATTCGGGGTAGCGCCGGATATCTGTGAAGGTCTGCCAGCGGCTGAAGTAGCGTTCCAGAAAGAAGCGCTGCGGGCGGTTAAGGCGCTTCAGCGACCCCACCAGTTTCAGCGTGCCCCGCCCCCGGCTCGCATCCACGACCAGTTGCAGCCCGCCACGGTAGCCCATACGCTCACTCCATGGAAAGCCCCTGCAGGTGCGCGCCTTCATTGAGCGAGAGCAAGTCAACGCGCTCTCCATCTGCCTGCACGACCGAGAAGCCGCCATTATGCGTGCGGATGTGCGTGCGCCCGGCCGGCGTCTTGTCAATCAACGCGTGCACTAGGAAGTAGAGTGCTCCCGCGTGCGTAACCGCAACCACGGTGCATTCCGGGTGGTTCTGCTGCATCTCCTGGATGAACGCCAGCATCCGGTGGCAGACGCGCAGCCGCGGCTCGCCCCCGGGCGGGCAGAACCACCAGCCTTCCTGGTCGCGCCGCTGGGCGATTAGGGGGTCGTGCTGCTTGATTTCGCTCCACTCGCGCCCCTCCCATTCGCCCAGCCCCTGCTCA
>Ga0172362_10005307_pt1 | contig 11163 bp, 9 predicted proteins | sample LakKivs1_kivu2a2_FD_114534 | JGI IMG/M metagenome (GOLD analysis project Ga0172362, IMG submission 114534) | Sediment microbial communities from Lake Kivu, Rwanda - Sediment s1_kivu2a2 | ecosystem: Environmental > Aquatic > Freshwater > Lake > Sediment | place: Rwanda: Western Province, Lake...
ACAATACAACTTACAATGATACAATTACTTTGTTGCCTGCTGACAGAGTGATAATGGGGCTGACAGATATAGAAGGAACAAACAGGCTTGCTTTAGGAACCTACAAATCAAATGATAACCGCCTTATGATAATAGATACTGAAACAAATAGAGTTATAGTCAATCAAACTCTAAACTGCACAATTCCTTTGACTGACTTGGTTGCAAAAGGGAACTTCTTATATTATATGTGTAAAAATGCAAGCGGGGCAGGAACATTGGTTGAATGGAATATTTCAGATATCTCAAATGCCAGAAGAACAATTTACGGGCAAGGATATCCTGGAGCTTCAAGTATAGACAGGTTGAAAAATATGTATAAAAATGCATTCGCTGTCAGTGATGATTGGGTTTATTACGGAACAAATGAAGGACTTACTGCTGTGAGAAGAAACACTCTTGGAAGTGAGGCTTCGCCAAATATCATTAGAAGAACTATAGGAACAATTACATCAGTTGCTGTTTCAAGGGACTTGGTTTATGCTACAAATGAAGATGGATGGCTTTTTGCCTTAAATGTCAGCAACCTTGAGACGGTGTGGTCAAAACAGCTTGTCACGACAGGAACAAAGCCAAGGCTATTTGATGTTATAGTTTCAAGTAGCAACTCTATAATTGCTTTTGGCGGGGACAATAATATATACCGGATGCCAAAAGTAACTGCAGCAATCATTATAGGTCCGGTTATGGAAGTTACAAAAGAGTGGGTAACGCAGGCAGGCAATCAGGAAAGGACAAGGTATGTTAATACTTCTGGAGTAAGAGCAGGCACAAGTGGCGAGCCAATTTACAGGAAGATTTCATTGAATCCTGTAACCCAAGGAGATATACCAAAAAGCCTTGATGAGGACAATGTTTTGACTTTTAGGGGAAATGCCTATGTTATGACAGATAAGAACGTACACAAAATAGACTTGTCAAGCGGGGAGGTTGTTGCAAGCACAGGCGATTTAGAAATTAAAAGAATGACAATTAATCCAAGTTTAGATGCAATATTTGCAGTGAAGGGATACTTTTGGAAATATACACCCAATAATTATATGTTAAACACAAGTAATATGGAAATAATATTTGATAAACCACGTTATGGACATGCAAATCCTATTGTTTTGAATAATGAAGTATTTTTTGGAGGTGTTTATATAAATGTTGACTGCGTTTGTGACACGCGGAATTGGTTGACTCGGGCTTGTAAAAGCTATCATGACTGTCATTATCCGAAGTTATATGTATATACTTTTTATAGTACTGGGGAATTAGAAAGCGAAGAAGATATAACAAGTAGAATAGCAGAGTTTAATTTGGGGCCGGGGTGGGATGTTTATGATTATAATCCATTGCAAACATCGGCTGATACAAAGTCAAACAGACTAATATTAACAGACACAACTAAGAAGATTTTTTTAATGAATGGCTCTGACCATACACAAATTACGACATTAAACAGAAATTGCACAGAACTTAATTCTGAATTGATGATATTAGGAGATAAGATTTATTATGTATGTGAGGGAAATAAACTTGAAGAATTGAATATGAGTACTAATACTACATCAAGAATATTATTAAGCTCGCCGATTTATAGCAAAAATGCCCTTGCAGCAACAGACAGCAGACTATATCTCGGACTGTCTAATCGCATGATAGGCGTTATTCAAAGAGTTAATGGCTCAATGGGAACAACTTTATCAATAGCTTCAATAGTGTTAAATGGCAATGCCAGTGTTCTGACAGCCGTGAAGGACATGGTTTATGCGGGAACAAATACCGGATGGATTTATGCTTTGAATCCCGAGACATTAAATGTGATATGGCAAGAGGATGTGACGAAAGGGAGTGGACCCATAACATCTATTATTATACCTGCTGAAAACTCGATGCTTGCTGTTGGGGGATATAATGATATATATTTGTTTGGAGAGGCTGCTGAAGGGCTGCCTCCTGCCTCGTGCGGAAATGGAATATGTGAGGGGCCTCCTGAAAATTTCACAACATGTTTCCAGGACTGCCATTGCGGAGACTTGATATGCAATGCTACTATAAATGAGAATGTAACAACATGCCCGCAAGATTGCTTGTTTGTGGGATGCGGAGATGATTCTTGTGATGATCCTGTAGAAACAAATGCAAATTGTCCTGCAGACTGCAAAGAACCTCCTGGAGGAACCGGAGGGAATAACGCTTGTGGCAGAGACTACACAAGAAGCTTTTGGAAAAATGACCCTGACGATAGAGATGATAATGAACCAAGTGAAAATGATTGTTTAAGAGAAGGAAGAAAGTGTTGTCCGTGGGGGCAGAGCTGTGAGAACTTTGGTGCAGGAGAATATAAGTGCATGTTTGAAGGAATAAGCGCATGCATGGATTACGCCACAGAAGCTGAATGTGCAGACTATGACCCATTTGCTGCTTTTATGAGCGTTGACCTTACCAAATGGGAAGGATTTTGCGGAAGCATTGACAGTGCAACAGGCGGATTAATAGACTGTGAATGTTCATGGGATGCTGGAAGCGGGACATGCCAGCCGGGATGGAGAAAAGTGCAAATTGGGGCAGATGGAAGCGAGAATGTATTGCAGCAATGCAATCTTGAATGCAGCGAGAGCGGGTGTGTTGGAGGATTTAAGACAGTAACATGTAGCGCGAGTCCTTTGGGAGGTGGGTGTGATCCTTCATCAAGCCAGACTTCGTGCTATGTGCCTACAGAAATTCCGTTCTTCACTTTGACAAATCTGCTAATCGCAGGGGCAATAATCGCAGGAATATATTGGATGACAAGAAAAAAGAAATAAGGATAGAAAGTAGAATTCTTTTGAATTGACAGGGAGAAAGAGGAGTTGGGAAGAAATTTGGAGAGTTAATAAAAGATTGGGCGAGTGAGCGGGGAAGGGGAAAGCATAGTAAAAGACATAAACGGTTAGTTGTCAATGTCCTTTAGTATAGCAAGAGAAGGTGTAATCAAATTGTGGGAATATACTTGTTAACGAGAAGAAAAAGCCTTAAAGTGGCGTAAAGGACTAAACCTTTTAGCGAAAGGTTTATATAGTAATTATCTCTGATATTAGTAATAAAACTACTAAAATTAAAGAAAAATGCAATTAAGCAAACTCGAAAATTTAGTATATGAAAAATTAAAGAAAAATAATATTTCTATATTTAGAATTAAAGACTTATCTTTGTTAATGGAAATAAGCCGAACCAAAGCTTACAATCTTGTCAAGGCAATGAAGAAGAAGGGCGTGATTAAAAAGGTAGGGAAAAGAGCTTTTGCGCTGCGAGATACAAACGAGTTTGTTATAGCCAGCAGTATAAATTACCCTTCGTATATATCTTTTTGGTCTGCTTTAAGCTACTATGGATTTAGCGACCAAATGCCCAAAAAAATATTTCTTGCCACTACCAAATATACAAAGGACATTAATGGGTTTAAGTATGCTACACTCTCTAAAACGAGATATTTTGGTTATACTAAAATTGACGATACAGTGATTGCGGACAAAGAGAAAGCAATAATTGACTCATTACTGTTTCCAAAATACGCTGGTGGAATGAAAGAAATAGAAAAATGCTTGCGGGCTGCAATAAATGAAATAAATACTGAAAGGCTAATAGAATACGCGCTCAAAATGAAAAGCAAGGCAGTGTTAAGAAGGTTGGGGTTTGTGCTTGAGCATCTTAATTATAAAAGCAGAATAATAAACAAGATTATTAAAAAAATTGGAAGAGGATACGAATTGTTAGACCCTAATTTAAGAAAGAAGAATAATTTAAATAAAAGGTGGCTGTTGGATGTAAACTGGTGAAGCACAAAAAATGATATCTTTGGAGGAATTAAATGAGGTAAAAGAAAAAAAGAAGACTAACCTTTATTATGAGGAAAAGGAATATTTGCAATACATATTTCTTAATGCAATCTCAAAATACCCTGAAAATTTTATTTTTAAAGGAGGAACTTGCTTAAGGGTATGCTTTGGAACAGAAAGGGCGTCTGAGGATTTGGATTTTAGCACTAATTTAGGCATTAGCAAGATTAAAGAGATTATTAATAAATGCTTAAAAGATTTTGAAATGCTAAATATACCTTACGAGATTTATTCTGAAAAAGAATTTGAAGGAAATATAAGGATAGAAATAAGGTTTAAAGGCCCGCTCTTCACGGGGCGAGGGTCTTCGACAAATACCTTAAAAATAGACTTTAATAAAGGGAAAGCCAAAAATAAAATTGTTAAGGTAATACAAAAGCTATTTTCAGATGTCCCTTTGTTTACGCTTGTTGCCTTAGACGAAAAGGAGATTCTCGCAGAAAAAATAAGGGCTTTAGTAAATCGTGGCGAATCAAAAGATTTATATGACATATGGGTGCTATTAAATAAAAAAGTAGAGGTAGATAAAAACCTTATTTTCGAAAAGCTAAAAGAAGAGAAAAGCAGTCTTTCTAATCTTAAATTCCCTTCGAAAGAAGGGTACGAAAGGGATTTGAAGAATTTAGTCAGTTATACCCCTTCTTATGAACAAGTGATAAAAGAAGTTTCAGAGATAATAAATAAAATCAAAAAGTCCTTGGGTGTTACCAAACCCTAAAGGGTTTGGTTTGTTAGGACTTTTGGATGATCCAAAATTGAAACAACTAAATTCAATGGAACCACATCCTAAAGGATATGGTTTCAATTTATGGACATAAAAAAAGAATAGAATTCTGGTTAAATAAGTGATTGAGGGGAATGGGAGGAGAGAGTAAAGGGGAATTATAGATAGTGTTTATGAGTTATAATTGAATGAGGGGAAAGTTTAAGTATATGCAGCAATATAAGATAAATCTTTTCTTTGCGAAGCGGAAAAGATTTATAAACAAAATTATCGTTGGGTTTTGATGGCAAATAAGGTGAGAAAAGGGAATAATCTATTTGTTTTTATAACATTTATACTAATATCTGTTAGCGTTTTAGCGAGTTTTGCCTTGGCATTTGAAGCAAAGGATGTGAAAATAGAAAAGACCTATGGAAGCGATGAAAACTTAAAGGGTTTTATGAATATAAGCCTTGAAGATGACTTGGCTTCTTTGATGTTTCGGGCTGTATTTAAAAAGGTTTTTTCAAGCCAGGATATTGGCTTAAGTCTGAGAGAAGTTCTTGAAGCAAATAATGCAAATTATTCTTGCAATCCGAGAAATTGCAAGGATGGTTACTTGCTTGTTAATGGCTCTACTGAAAGAATAATTTTGGCAAAAGCAGGGGAAGAAAAGCTTGTTGCTTTCAAAATAGAAGGGCCAGGAGTAAGCTTCAAGAGCCTTGCTTTTTCAATGTTTGTTAATAATTCTATGGCATGCGAAAGCCCTGTGAAAATAGACTTGTTTAACAATAATATGATGGACTGGCAGGCGGAAAATGCCACAAAAGACTATTCTTGCAACTACAATACAGGATGTTTTAATCCTGCTGACAGCTCTGACAGTGTTTTCATAGGGGAAAAGCCTTATTGCGAGAAAATAACCTTGCCAGTTTCGAAAAAATTCAGAATAGGGGCATGGATCAAAAAAGGCTCTACTAAGTTTTATAATGACTTGCTTGAAATGTCTATCTACTCTGGAGAAAGCGGGTGGCTTGCCTCCTGCGACTTGCCTGAGCCAAATGCAACTGGCGGGGCAGTTGGGTGCGAGGTAGAATATGAAAACGAAGAAAACAAGGAAGTGTATGTTTGCATTAATGCCAGAGAAGACACTGACTATGCTATCAGAACAGAAAATAAAGAGCCTTGTGGGTTTTACTCTTATATAGAAGAGTTTGGCGGGAATTTTGTCGCAGACTATTATATTTTTGTTTCAACGCCAAGATATGACCGGATAGGAGAGATAAGGTTTTCTGGCTTGGATTATGAGGTAGAAGACTATTTAAAACAAGAATATGAAAATAATTGCAGTCAGAGCTGTGTAATACCTGTAAAAATAATTCCAAGCTTTAACGGAAGCATAAGAATTTATAATCTAAGCCTTGGATATGTTTCTGCAACAGGCATAAGGTCAGAAGACAAGATTTATGATGCAAGCAGACTGCCTCTTAAAATAAGCTCTGATTCGGCTTTGATTAACCTTGAAAGTTTAGAAATAAAGGTTCCAAGCTCGCCTGGAACTTACAATTTAAGCTTATTTTTGAATGATAGCTTGATTAAAGAAGAAAGCATAAAAGTAGAAAGATTTAGGGTTGTGCAGGGAGTCTATCCAAGATGGGTGGTGTTAAAAAATCCTACCAATTTCCAGATTATTTTTGGAAAGAATGCTTCTTTTTCAGAGATAGAGTGGAATTTTGGGGACGGAAGTGTGTTAAAAACAACAAGTGAAAAAGTTGTGCATGCTTACAATTTTTCAGGCACTTATAAGCTAGAAGCGAGGGTTGTTGCTGAGGATGGGAAAAGCTACAGTGGGGAGTTTAATATAAGCGTGAGTTCTGCAAAAGAAGCTGTAAACTATACTCTTGCAAATTATCAAAAATCAATAAACTCTGTTGACTCAAAGATTTTAAGCTTGTTGCCGGTCTGGTGTCAAAAACAAATTAAAGACACAGTAATAGGAAATCTTACTTCTAACATCATAAGCCTGAAGCAGATGTTTGGCAAAGCAGTAAGCGACTCTGAATACCTGGCAATTCTTGACAATTTGTATTTGTTAAAAGTTCCGAGTTCTATAAGCATAAGCCTTCAGGGAGAAGGGCCTTATTATGTAGATTACCAAGACATTGACGTAGCAAAGTTAAAGATTCTTGGGGCTGGAGAGGAAGATGCAGAAAAAGAAAGAATAAGCAGATGGATAAGCGAAAATGCGGATTTAAAAATAGAGTTTAAAGTGATTGATGCAGAGTATAGAGAGGGAAAAGAAAGCCTTGGGACATTGTTCAAAATAAAGGTATTGCCAAAACAAGAGCAAGATGTGAAGAATTTTTTTGTAGTAGAAGGGCAAAGCGAGTTCAAGCCAGACTCAAGAGAACAGAAAGTGGATGGGAGTTTTGGCATATCTTATGATGACTTAAGGCAGAGAGAAATTGAATTCTTGCAGTATAATGTTACAGACCCAAGCAAATTAAAAATTTACATCTCGCCTGTATTCAGCGGGCTTGAAGGAGTAAGATTTGAAATAAAATGCAACTACAACAATAAATGCGAGAAAGCGCTTGGAGAAAATACAAGCAACTGCCAGGACTGCAAGATGAAATTGATTTACCTTGCAATTTTAGGGATTGTTGCTTTTACTCTTGTTTGCATAGTCTTAATGATTATATGGTACAGGAAGAAATATGAAAGCTATTTGTTCAAAGAGAAAAAAGATGTTTACAATATAACCAGCTTTATCAAGACAGCAAAAAAACAAGGCATGCAGAAAGGAGAAATTTATGGCAAGTTGAAAAAAGAGGGGTGGAATTCTGAACAGATAAGCTATGCTTTGATGAAAGTGGAGGGAGGAATTTTGGCGAGGATTTTAGGGGTAAAAAAATCGCCAAGTGTTTCGGCTGGGTGAAAAACGAAAAGTTTTTATACTATAGTTGTTCTATAGTTCTATGGTAACAACAATTCAATTGAATGAAGATGTTAAAAATGCATTGGATAGAATTAAGTCTAAAAAAGAGACTTATGAGCAAGTGATTTTATATTTAATGCAAATTGCTGAGAAATATAGAAGAGAACAAGAACAATTGCTTATAGAAGGGTATAAAGAAATGGCTAAAGAAAACTTAAAAGTAAATAAAGAATTTGAATTGATTGAAGAAGATTTTGATTGGAAATGGTAGAAATAAAAAGGGGGGATATAGTGCTTGTCAATTTAGAACTTATAAAAGGGAGCGAGCAAGGAGGCATAAGGCCTTGCCTGATTATTCAAAATGATAAAGGAAACAAATACAGCCCATTAACAATAATCGCCCCAATTACATCAAAAGAATTCTCAAAAGAATTTCCAACAAATGTTTTTGTTTCCAAAGAAGATTCTGGACTTAACAAAAATTCTACAATATTGTTAAATCAGATAAAAACAATTGATAAGTTGAGGATAATCAAAAAAATTAATTCCTTGAATTCTTTTTTGATGAGCAAAGTGGATATTGCTATTAAAATAAGTTTAAATTTGCATTAAAAACTGAAGCGACATAAACTTTTTAAGCAGAGGAAACTTCAAAATAAAATCAAAAAGTCCTTGTATATTTGTTTGGATGTCGGAAATGAGAATTTCCGAGCACTGTCAGAAACTAAAAGTTTCTGAAGCTTTTTGATGCTCCAAAATTAAACTACAACAAAAAATTTATGGACATGATAATAAAAGTAGTGAAAAACTTTTTTAGCAGAGTCTTTAGAGGCATCTTTTTAAACAAAAAAGAGGTAAAAATAGGCTTTTACGGACCGCCGAATGCTGGCAAGACAAGCCTGGCTAACAAAATATGCAAAGACTGGACAGGGCAAGAGCTTGGAAAAGTCAGCAAGGTTCCGCATGAAACAAGAAGTGTACAATTCAAGGAAAAAGTTGAGATAAAACATAAAGGCAAGAGCCTGATGTTCAAGCTTATAGACACTCCTGGAATTTCAACAAAAATAGACTACGAAGATTTTATGAAATTTGGGCTCGGCAAGAAAGACTCGCAAAAAAGGGCAAAAGAGGCGACGCAAGGAGTAATAGAGGCAATAAAATGGCTAGACGATGTCCAGGCAGTTGTTATTGTCTTGGACGCCTCGCAAAATCCTTACAGCCAAGTCAACTTGACTATTATAGGCAATCTTGTTGCAAAAAATATTCCTGTATTGATTGTGGGAAATAAAACAGACTTAAAAAGAGCCAATATCAAAAAAATGGAAGGCGCTTTTCCAGAATATGATGTTGTTGGAATTTCAGCAAAACACGGGACAAATATGGAAGAGTTTTACGAATCTTTATTCAGGCTTTCAAAAAAAGTTTAAAAAACAAACGTGATATAGGATGAAAAACAAAAAAAACAAGCTGACATTAAGATTTTTGACTTATCATGATATAAAAGGGCTTAATAGCGAGAGAAGGATAAAGATAATACTCGACAATGTTCTAGAAAACAAGATAGTTATAATGCAGGGAAAACTTGAGCCTGTCGAAGAGGCAAGTTTAATACAAAGCACCATGGCTTTGATTGGCAGGGTAAAAGGGTTTCAGGGAGTTGAGCTTGCCACTATACGGCCTGAAAAAGAAAGGGACTTCTGGGAAATTGCAAAGAATAGGATTGCGCAGGCGCTTGTAGGACAGAGGGATGCACTTACTGTGATAGGACCTGCTTCTGTAGTCAAAGACATAAGAAAAGACCCAAGCAAGATAGACTTACTTTTGAAAAGATAAATAGGAAAGAAGGCATAAATTTATAATATTCTTTTTTCTTAAAGTACTATGAGTCACAAATGCGTTCATTGCGGGCAAGTATACCTGGACGGAAGCCGTGAGTTGCTTGAAGGCTGCAAGTGCGGCAGCAGGTTCTTCTTTTATTTTAATGAAGAACAGATGAAAAAACTGGAAAAAACAAGCATAGAAGAACTGCCAAAAGAAGAGAAAACCAAAGTCGAGAAGGAGATAAGAAACATAATAGGAGTAGATGAAGAGAAGCCGGTTATCCTCGATTTTGAGACTATAAGGGTGATAAAACCAGGAAAGTTTGAGATAGACTTGATAAACCTGTTTAGTAAAGAAAGGCCTTTGATTTATAAGCTGGAGGAGGGAAAATATATTATAGACCTCGCTACTAGCTTCAGAAAATGGCAAGAAAAAAAGAAATAAAAGAACTCCTTAACAGGGTTCTCAATGATATAAAGCTAAGTGAAAAAGAGGAAGAAGACTTATATTCCAAAGTTGAGGAATTCTTAAGCAAGCTTAAAGATAAGATAAAGAAAGAAAAGTTCAAGGCAGATGTTTTTCTTGGCGGGAGTGTCGCGAAAAAAACACTGATCAAAAAGCATGATTATGATGTGGACATTTTTGTTAGATTTAACAAGAAAACAAAAGAAGACGAGATTAACAACCTCATTAAAAAACTGGTTGTTTTAGATGGATTCAGGGGGGAGATTGTCAAGGGCTCTAGGGACTATATCCGGTTTAGAGATACAGAACATGCAGGAAAAATGATTTTTGAAGTTGTGCCTATAATAAAAATAACCATGCCAAAAAATGCGAGAAATGTAACAGACTTGTCTGTTTTCCATGTAAACAGCATAGAAAAATGCATAAAGAAGAATAAAAAATTAAGTGATGACATCAAGCTCGCAAAGGCGTTTATTTACGCGTCCGGATGTTACGGAGCAGAGAGTTATATCATGGGGTTTTCTGGGTATGGCATAGAACTTTTAACTTGCTATTATAAAAATTTCTTGAAATTTATTGAAAGCATGGCAGAATCAAAAGACAGGAAAGAAAGGCTTGTCATAGACCCTGGAAAACACTATAAAAGCAGGAAAGAAGTTTTGGAGAGCATGAATGAAGCCAAGCTCTCCTCGCCGATAGTTCTGGTAGACCCTACGTTTAAAGAAAGGAATGCCCTCGCTGCCCTTTCTGAAATGACGCTTAAAAAGTTCCAAGATTATTGCAAGAAATTCCTGAAAAATCCAAAAGAGGATTTTTTCAAGCCAAAAAAGATAGATGAAGAAGAGTTGAAGAAAAAGGCAAGGCAGAAAGGGCTTGAGTACGCAAAAATAAAAGCCATAACAAACAAGCAAGCAGGAGATATAGCTGGTAGCAAGCTGCTGAAGTTTTTTAGGTATTTAACAAGAGGATTAGAAAGATATTTTGAAATTTCTGAGAAAAAGTTTGAATATTCTGGGGAGGACTATGCTAACTTTTACTTTATGTTAAAAAGCAGGAAAGAATTACTTATCAAGGGGCCACCTATAATAAGCAAAGAAAATGTCGAGAAATTTAAGGCAAAACACAAAGAAAACTTTGTTAAAGAAGAAAGAGTTTATGCAAAAGAATCCATAGAATTAAGCCCAAGCCAGTTTTTTATGAATTTCCAAAATGAGAACAAGAAGTTTATGCTTGACATGGGGATAATAAAGATAAATTTAGAATAAAGTAAAGGCAAAGTTTACTTAATTGCCCTTTCTAAAAGGCCGCTGATAGAGTTTGAAAAGAATTCTGAG
>Ga0172362_10005308_pt1 | contig 11160 bp, 9 predicted proteins | sample LakKivs1_kivu2a2_FD_114534 | JGI IMG/M metagenome (GOLD analysis project Ga0172362, IMG submission 114534) | Sediment microbial communities from Lake Kivu, Rwanda - Sediment s1_kivu2a2 | ecosystem: Environmental > Aquatic > Freshwater > Lake > Sediment | place: Rwanda: Western Province, Lake...
AATGCACAACGGGAATCCAATAGCTGGGTAAGGATGAGTGGTTATCTGGCTCGTTTCTGATGTTGTAGACCTATTGACTAAATGGCTGTTGCTCGGTTATGCTTTGTGGCGAACCAAAGTCTGGGCTGGAATGTAGTATATAGGGTGTGAAATTTCGCGCCGTATGATTTTATGAAAACAGGAAGTTAACGCCGAACATCTATCAGGGTGTTAATATGAAACGTCGTCAAAGAAAAATATGGCTGCTCGTGGGGATTTTTTTCCTGGCCGCCGGCTGTCTATTGATAGCCGACTTTCTGCTGGTCGGGCCGGTGAGCAAAAGCGGAATGCCCCTGCTGCGTCTGATGGCGTTTTTGGCGATGGTGCCGGGTTTGACAGCATTATTGAGCCTGGCAACCCTTATGCGTTTTTCCGGCAAGAAAAAGCTTATAGCCGAATGGATGATGGTTAATCGCCTGTACTGGCTGCTGGGGATTCTGGCCTGTTTCGCAGTAGTATTTTATGGTCTTGGGATTCTGGGGAAGGTCAGCACGCTGTTGAGCCTGTTCGGCGGCATGGTCATCGGCTGGTCGCTGCAGGAGCCTCTGAGCGGCTTGGTGGCGTGGGTATTGATAAACCTGAAGCGGCCCTTCCGGCCGGGCGACAGGGTGCAGTTCCCCAAGCTCGAGCTGACGGGAGACGTCAAGAATATCGGCGCAATGTATATGGAGCTTAACGAGGTCGGCGGCACTATCGGCAGCGAGGAAGCCGTCGGACGCAGCGTCTTTATCCCCAACGCCATGCTGTTCGACCATGTCGTTATCAACTATGCCAGCGCCCACGAAGCACCGTATATTCTCGATGAGCTCGTGGTGCGAATCACCTACGATTCGAAGTGGGACGTGGCCGAGCGAATCCTCATTGACGCGGCCCGCCATGTCACCAAAGACGTTATCGAGGCGACCGGCACGACGCCCTATATCCGCTCGGAGCTTTATGACTACGGCGTCTATATGCAGCTTCGTTACCAGACCCGGGTCAACGACCGGGCCAAGACGTCGTATAAGATTACCAAGCTGATATTCGAGGAAATCCAGCGGAATCCCTTAGTGGATATAGCAATTCCGTACGTCTATTCTTATCGTGCCAGCCAGCAGGAAAGAACGCGGGATGATCGAAGAGGGCCTACGTCGGAAGAGCTTGACCAGAATGTCCGGGAGATCGATGCTTCACTTATCGAGCAAGGTCCCCTCATGGATGCTTATGATGTCGAGCAAACGGCGCGAAGTATCGAGATGCTCGGGCTGCTGAGGCCCATCGTCTTGAAAGAGAATCCAGACATAGGCAGATACGAGATACTGGCGGGCAATTTGCGTTTTCAGGCGTGCAGGAAGTTAGGCTGGAAGACGATTCCCGCACTGGTCCTTGCCGGTCCCGGCAATTCGGTTGAAGAAAAGACTTTGCATCAGGGCGAGACTCGTCCTATAGCTTCTTAGCTGGCACTCCACGGTCAATTTCCACGGGTTTGCGGAATTGCATTATTGACGAGACGGCGTTTTTTGACTATTCTATTTCTGCGGTGTTTCCGCGCGCGCGGGGAACCGGATTATTTTTTTATTAAGAGAGAATTTGTAATGCTCAAGAGAACACATAATTGCGGCCAGCTTCGTCTGGAAGATGCCGGCAAAAAAGTTACATTGGCGGGATGGGTCCATTCCTATCGCGACCACGGCAATCTGGTATTTATCGACCTGCGTGACAGAGAAGGTCTGACACAGGTTGTTTTCGACCCTGAGACCCAGCCGGAGATGCATAGGCTGGCGAAGACGGCCCGCTGCGAATGGGTCATTGCGGTCGAGGGCGTTGTTGAGCCTCGAAGCGAGGGGATGGAGAATCCGAAGCTGGCGACCGGCGAGGTCGAGGTTGCAATTGAAAAGCTTGAGATACTCAATACATCGAAGACACCGCCGTTCGAGCTCGATAACGCCGAGAAGACGGGCGAAGAGCTGCGGCTAATCAATCGGTACATTGATCTTCGCCGGCCCGAGATGCAAAAGAAGCTGCAAACGCGTCACCAGGTGACGATGATTGTGCGGGACTTTTTCGACAAGCTTGGTTTCTGGGAGATAGAAACGCCGATGCTGGCCAAGAGTACGCCGGAAGGGGCGAGGGATTTTCTCGTGCCCAGCAGGCTGGTCATGAACTGCTTTTATGCGCTGCCGCAGTCGCCGCAGCTTTTCAAGCAGATTCTGATGGTAAGCGGCGTCGATAAATATTTTCAGATCGTGCGGTGCTTCCGCGACGAGGACCCGCGGGCCGACAGGCAGGCCGAGTTCACTCAGATCGACGTCGAGATGAGCTTCGTCGAGGTGGACGATGTTATCGCCGTTCATCAGAACCTTTTGGCGCGAATCTGGAAGAGGATACTGGGCGTGGACGTTCCAGTTCCAATGCGGCGAATGTCTTACCAGGAAGCGATGGCGGACTACGGGACCGACAGGCCGGACCTGCGCTTTGATATGAAGCTCAAAGATGTTTCCGACCTGGCCAAACAATCGACGTTCAACGTCTTTACTTCGACCGTAGATAAAGGTGGTATCGTCAAAGGTCTTTGCGTACCGGGCGGCGATAAATATTCCAGAAGCGATATCGAAAAGACGCTTGCAGGTTTTGTTGGCGACTACGGCGCCAAGGGCCTGGCCTGGGCCAAGGTCAAAGCCGAAGACGGGGGGCTTTCGCTGCTCGGCGGTAGCGCCAAATTCTTCGGCACGGACTTGCAGCGGCAGTTGTTCGATCGCTTCGGAGCGAAGGATGGGGATATGCTTTTATTTGTTGCCGACAGCAAAGAGGCGGCGAACAAGGCTCTGGCACCGTTGCGGTGCAAGCTCGCGCGCGATTTGAATCTATATGACAGGAAACGGTTCGAATTTGTGTGGATCCTGGACTTTCCGCTGTTCGAGTGGAACCAGGACGAAAAGCGATACGATTCGCTGCACCATCCGTTCACTTCTCCTGTCGATGAGGATTTCGAAAAGCTCGATACGGACCCTGCCAATATTCGTTCTAAGGCGTACGATATTGTCGTTAACGGCTCTGAAATCGGCGGCGGCAGTATTCGTATCCATAATCCGAAAGTACAGCAGAAGGTTTTCGACCTGCTGAATATCTCGAGGAAACAGGCCCAGCAGCGTTTCGGCTTCTTCTTGAAGGCCCTGGAATATGGTGCTCCGCCTCACGGTGGAATCGCCTTCGGTCTCGATAGGATGGTCATGCTGCTGACCGGGACGGAGAACATTCGGGACGTGATCGCTTTTCCAAAGACACAGCGGGGCCAGTGCCTCTTAACTGATGCGCCAAGTGAGGTGGACCAAAAACAACTCGACGAGCTTAACCTGAGGATGCAAAAACACTCGCATATAATTGAGCAAAAATCCGACGAGCAACAATAATAGTTATTCCGGCAGCAAGGGAAAGCTGAAAGACCCCGACATAAGAATATTACTGGAAAGAATAAAATGAGGGAATTCTTACAGAATTGGAAAATGGTGGTTTGGCTGGTGGGTGTGCCGATGATGCTTGGCTTGATAGGCCACTTTTTAATCTTCGAGCTATTACGAAAAATTGCCCGGCGCACCGGCAAAATCGTCGATGATTCATTGGTTAGACACTGCTATCGACCGTTACAATGGACTATTGTTGTCTTTGTAATTCGTTTGGTTCTCCCGGCCGGTCTACCTGAGGGAATACGTGCGGGTGTAAATCACATTCTCAGTTTATTTCTGATTGCTGCAGTCTCATGGCTATTGATTAAAACAGTTTATGTGTTGGAAGATTTTGTAGTAGATAGGTTTTCAATCAAAGTAAAGGATAATCTTAGGGCCCGGAAAATACATACTCAGCTAAGGGTGCTCAAGAGATTGGTAATAATCGTGGTGGGTATTATTGCTCTGGCCTCGTTGTTGATGACCTTTACCAAAGTCCGGCAGTTTGGTGCTACTATTTTAGCGTCTGCGGGTATAATAGGCATTGTTGTGGGTATGGCTGCCCAGCGTACCTTGGGGACATTTATTGCAGGCCTTCAGATAGCTTTCACCCAGCCGATTCGCGTGGACGACATAGTAATTGTGGAAAATGAATGGGGCCGAATCGAGGAGATTACTCTGACGTATGTAGTAGTCAAGATTTGGGACTTGAGGCGCTTGATTGTCCCAATTACCTACTTTATAGAAAAGCCCTTTCAAAACTGGACTCGTGTAACAGCGGATATTCTGGGCACCGTGTTTATTTATGTTGATTATACGGTTCCCTTTGATGCTGTCAGAGAAGAGCTTCATCGTATCCTGAAACAATCAGAGCTATGGGATGGCAAAGTCTGCGTTTTACAGGTCACTAATACTTCCGAGCATACGGTTGAACTAAGGGCCTTGATGAGTGCTGCGGATGCATCAATTGCATGGAGTCTGCGTTGTGAGGTTAGAGAAAAGCTGATAGATTTTATCAGGGCAAAGTATCCACAGGCCCTGCCGAAACTGAGAGCAGAATTTCACCAGCTAAAAGCGGATGAGAAATGAATATGTTCCGAGATGGCACTATGTTTCGCGCGTGAGAAAAATCATAATATATGCGAATTAATTTTAAGCATGTCTGGCAGGAGCTTTTGAAGTTTTTGCGATTCTGGCCTTTGCCGCTGGCGAAGAAGGTTCAACTAACCTTTGGTGCGGCGGTACTCCTCGTCCTGACATTAGCACTTTCTATCCCTTATATCTGGATGGGGCAGCTTATAAAAAAAGACCTGCTTGACGCCGGGCGCTCGAGGTCGATGGTGATGCTCGACCGACATTTCCGGTTAGAAGAAACCGGCCAGGCTCATCAGCCCCTGGACAGTACCGGTCAGGCCCGTGATCCTAACAGTAGCGACATATCCTGGATCCGCTTTACAAAAGACGATGAAAAGATACTCTTGGAGCTGGGTAAAGATGTAATAGACATGATCGATAATCTGAAAGATGATCCGGATCGGGATGAAGATATATCACTGGTGAGGAATGAAAAGCGTTTGGAGAGTCATTACGTGCGAATCTTCAGAGCGACCAGCCACTGTATAAGCTGTCATAATCCACAGGGCTCAGCCAGTCCTTTTGCGCTCGATAAGCTGATAGGTGCGGTAATTATTCAATCCGGTGACCTGGCCGGTGAAATCAGAAAAACGGTTTTCATGAATCGCGTCTGGATCGTTATTGCCGGCCTTATCGGCGGCGCCGGTGCAATAATAGTTTTTTATGTGCTCACACAGCGTTTGATTCTCCGGCCTATCCGGCAGTTGCGGGCGCTGGTGAACAACGTTGCCGAGGGAAATCTCGAAATCAGAAGCTCGATTGCAACTCGCGATGAGTATGAAAAGCTGGCCAAGGCGTTCAACCACATGCTCGATACCCTGCAGGCGACGCAGAAAAAACTCAGGCAATCGAACAAGCAGCTCGATGCCAAAATCGCGGAGCTTTCGGCAAGAAATATCGAGCTGTTCAAGGCCAACAAAATTAAGGGAGAATTCCTGGCCAATATGTCGCATGAATTTCGGACGCCGTTGAATGCGATTCTGGGATTTGCTCAGGTATTGAGGGACAAGCCCCTTTTGTTAAAAAAGGAAAAAGTGCAAAGATATGCTGAGAACATAATCACGAGCGGCAACAATCTTCTAAGCATGATTAATGACCTGCTGGAGCTGGCAAAAACTCAGGCGGGAAAGATAGAGCTGCGTATAGGCCAGGCTTCTATCTCCGATTTACTTGAAAATCTCCTGTCTCAGTTCTCACTTCTTACAAGGAAAAAGAAAATCAAAGTCAAGCTGATTGTCCAGCCGGATTTGCCGCTTGTTGTTACGGATGTCGGCAAAGTTCAGCAGATACTCTACAATTTCCTTAGCAACGCGGTTAAGTTTACACCCGCGCGGGGCAGGATTGAGATTGAAGCTCAATTTCCATCACCTGGAGCGCAAGGTACGGGACCTGAACAGCGGATGGTGCGAATATCAGTAACCGACACCGGCTGTGGCGTTGCCGAATCTGACAGGGAAAAGATTTTTGAAAAATTCCGCCAGGCTGACGGCTCGCTGACCCGTGAATCGACAGGCAGCGGTCTGGGGCTTGCCATCTCTACCGAATTAGCTGCGCTACTTGCAGGCAGAATTGGGATGAAAAGTCCCCCGAAGGGACGGAGCGAAGGTTCGATGTTCTGGCTCGATATACCCGTTACACTTATAAAAGAAGAAAGCCAGACTGCCGGAAAATAGAGTTTGTCTGAGGTAGCCGGTAGCTGTTTTTCCGACAACGTCGGATTAGGAGAAAATCATGTGTTTGAGATATGCAATTTTGTTTCTTTTGTTTGTGGGTTCCGGTTTTGCCGCCGGCCTTGACCAGACACATCCGTTTTCCATCCACGATATGCTGGCGATGGATCGGCTTTCCGATCCCCGAGTCTCGCCGGACGGCAAGTGGATTGTTTTTGTGCTTTACCAGACGGACCTTGAGGAAAACAAAGGGCTGACCGACCTCTGGCTGGTTGGTACCGATGGGGCCAATCTGCATCGTTTGACGTCACATAAGGCGGCGGATTCTAATCCCTGCTGGGCGCCGGACGGTAAATCGATCTGGTTTATATCCGCGCGATCCGAGACTTCACAGGTTTGGCGTATTCGAATTGACGGTGGGGAGGCCGAACGGGTTACGAGTGAGCCTCTCGATGTGGGAAATCTTATTGTCGCTCCTGATGGTCGGCACATCGCTTTTACGATGGAGGTTTTTCTGGACTGCAACACCCCGGTCAAGACAAAAGACAGGCTCGATGAAATCAGAAAAAGAAAAACGACCGGACGAATCTACGACCATATCTTTGTCCGGCACTGGGATACATGGAAGGATGGCCGGCGTTCGCATTTGTTCGTAATGCCTGCTGCGGGGGGTAAGTCCGTGGATGTTATGAGGGGTATGGACGCCGATACGCCATCCAAACCGTTCGGTGGCCCGGAAGAGATGACATTCACACCCGATGGCAAGGCCGTGATTTTCACGGCACGCGATGTGGGCGCCGAAGAACCCTGGTCAACGGACTTCGACCTTTACTTGGTACCCATTGGCGGTTCGGAGCCGCCGAAATGTCTGACCGAGAAAAACCAGGCGTGGGATACAAATCCCGTATTTTCGCCCGACGGCAGGACTTTGGCTTATTTATCTATGGCCAGGCCCGGCTACGAAGCCGACCGTTTTCGCATTGTCCTTCGCCGCTGGTCGGACGGCTTGGAGATGGTTTTGACCGAGGATTGGGACCGCAGCCCATCTTCAATCTGCTTTTCTGTGGACGGAAATACCATTTATACCACTGTGGCCAACACGGGCCAGGAATCTCTGTTTGCCGTTGATGTAAAGACCGGCGCTGCCCGGACCATCGTCAAAGAGGGCGATGCCGACTCACCCAGCATTGCTGTGGAGAGAATTATTTATAGTCTGTCTAATCTAAGCTCTCCTGTGGAATTGTATTCGATAAAACCTGACGGCAGCGATGTGCGGCAAATCACCAAAATAAACTCGGGAAAAATTGCCGCTGCTCGCATGGGGCAGTACGAGCAGTTCACCTTCGCCGGCTGGAACGATGAAATGGTCTATTGCTACGTGGTCAAGCCGATCGATTTCGATCCCGATAAAAAGTACCCGGTCGCTTTTCTAATTCATGGTGGCCCGCAGGGTTCGTTCGGCAACACTTTTCACTATCGCTGGAATCCGCAGGTTTATGCCGGAGCTGGCTATGCCGTGGTCATGGTCGATTTTCACGGCTCTACCGGCTACGGCCAGGCCTTTTGCGATTCTATCCGGGGCGACTGGGGCGGCAAGCCTTTGGAGGATTTGCAGAAGGGGCTAGCGGCGGCTTTGGAACGTTATCCCTGGATGGATGGCGAGAGGGTAGGTGCACTCGGCGCTTCGTTCGGCGGCTTTATGGTCAACTGGATAGCAGGAAACTGGCCCGACCGCTTCCGATGTCTTGTCAATCACGACGGCAACATTTGCGAAAGAATGGCTTATTATGATACTGAAGAATTGTGGTTCCCGGAATGGGACCATCTCGGCACGCCCTGGGACAACCCTGAAAGCTACGAGAAACATAATCCGGTCAATTTCGTCAAGAACTGGAAGACTCCCATGCTCGTAATCCAAGGGGCACAGGACTTTCGCGTAGCCGAAACTCAGGGCCTGGGTACGTTTAATGCTCTGCAGCGGCGGGGGATTCCCAGCAAACTGCTTTATTTCCCCGATGAAAACCACTGGGTCCTCAAGCCTGCCAATTCCATTTTCTGGCACGAAACCGTCATCACCTGGCTCGACCAGTGGCTAAAATAGAATCCAACAATAATACACTTGGTGAGTTCGTTGGCTGTCTAATGCAATATAAAAATAAAATTGACAATCACCCTACTATTTGATAACCTTATTTAAGCAAGACAATTGCAATTAGCGTAAGATATTATGCAGCCATATTGTGCTTGTGTGTTTGGCAGATAGAGGGACGTGTTATGAAAGGTGAATTTACGGCAATCATTGAGAGTGCTCCGGAAGGAGGTTATTGGGCAGTATGTCCGGAGATTCCCGGAGCAAATGGCCAGGGAGAAACAATCGAACAGGCAAAAGAAAGTCTCAAAAATGCGATAATTCTTATTCTTGAAGATAGACTGGAAGATATTCGACGCGGCTTACCTGATGATGCAATTCAGGAAATAATTGCGATCTAATGAAAAGAAGACAATTAGAAAAAAGACTCAGGATCGCCGGCTGTTTTTTGAAAAGAGAAGGCTCATCACATTCGCTCTGGATAAATCCAAAAACAGGAATTATAGAGGCCGTTCCTCGCCACTTAGAAATAAAAGAACCTCTGGCCAGAAAGATATTAAAAAGCCTGAATGCAGAGTAAAATTTTTATACTTTTGTGATGGGCGATTGAAACATACATTTATTCCGACAGGTATCATTTTATTTTTCTATAAATACCGGTTGTGTGAATTTACACGGATTTTTTGTTTCAATTCTATGAGACTCAATAGAAGAACCGCTTTATTTGACAGTCAGCGAGTTTGAGATATAATAGCTGCCTTTATTATAAAGGAACGATAATGGCTAAAAAATATGTCAGGGCGATATTTCCGGGCTCGTTTGATCCTATTACGAACGGGCATTTGGATGTTATTAAACGCGGCATCAAGCTGTTCGATGAGCTGATAATCGCGGTAGGTCGAAGCCCCGTTAAAAACCAGCTTTTTACGCCCGAAGAGCGAGTTGAGATGATATCAGAGTTTATCGACCCGCAAAAGATGCCGGGCGTTTCGGTCGAAAGTTTCGAAGGACTGACGGTCGAATATGCCGCCAGGAAGAAGGCGGATGTGATTCTCCGCGGGCTGCGCAGTCTTACAGACGTTCAATATGAATTCCAGCTTGCCATGACCAATCGGGCTGTAGCGGGTATCGAGACGGTCTTTATTATGACCAGCGAACAGTATGGTTTTACCAGCTCGACCTTGATTCGAGAAATTGCTTCATTAGGAGGCGATTTGTCGAATTTGATTCCGAAAAGCATCCAGGAGCGTTTGAAACAACGCCTTAATAAGTAGAATAATGCGGGATATTCGATATTCGGATTTGCGCCTAAGATGTTTATAATCAGCGTAGAAAGGTACTTTCGGGCTTCGCATCAGTTGATTTTGCCGGATGGCTCAAAGGAGCCTGTTCATAAGCATGACTGGATGGTTATCGCCGATGTAAGCAGTGAAAGGCTCAATAGCATGGGAATCGTGATGAACTTCCAAAAGCTGCAAGCGATGATCGATAAAATAGTTACAACTTTTAATAATAAAGCATTGGAGAGCATTGGCTTTTTTCAGAAGAACAATCCATCTGCAGAGAACGTGGCGAAATATATATATGAAAAACTCCGAAACGAGCTTCCCGAAGGTGTAAAATTGCAAAATATCCGTGTTGTAGAAGAGCCGGGCTGCTCGGCAACGTTCCACGAATAAAAATTCTCCCTTGAGCGGAGATTGGAATTTGTCGATTATTTTATATGGGTTCGGGCGTTTTCGTTTTAATAGCTGTTGTACGGTTTGCCTTTTTTGGTATAATAGTAGAAGGTGGCGATTGAGCCAGTCTGGATGGGCGCTTTCGATGGCGTATATAGAGACAGATATTCAAGAGATAATATAAGATATGCAATGCCAGATTTGTAATAAAAACGATGCAACGATTCACCTTACGGAGATCATTGATGGAGAACGAACGGAGATGCACATCTGTGAGCAGTGCGCCGTCGAGCAGGACATTGCGGTCAAGAGCCATATTCCAATCAACGAGTTGCTCAGCAATCTGCTGGCCGTCCAGCCTTCTGATGATGAGCTTGCGGGACCTTCGGAGCGGGAGCTTGTTTGTCCCAACTGCGGCTTTACTCTGGCGCAATTCCGCAAGGAAGGAGTATTAGGCTGTCCCCATGATTACGAGGTTTTTGAGAAAGCGCTTCTCCCGCTCATTGAAAAAGCGCACGATGGCAGAACTGCTCACTGCGGGAAGGTACCTTTGAAGACGCCCAGGGACACAAAAAAGCAGATGGAACTGCTGAATCTTCGTCAGCAATTAGAGGCGGCGGTGCAAAGCGAGGATTACGAGCTTGCCGCCGAGCTGAGGGACAGGATAAAACAAAGCGAAAAGTAACGACGGCTATATGCAATACGAATATGGAACTGACCGACATAAGCAATGATATAAACGAGTGGTTTGACGGCTCCGGCCCGTTGGCCGATATAGTAGTATCTTCACGGATTCGCCTGGCCAGGAATCTTGCCGGTTATAAATTTCTGAGTCGCTGCTCGAATAATGAAAAATCCGAAATACTCGACAAGCTCAGAGACGTCATAATGTCACTCGACCTTGGCGATAAGGTCTTCTATGTCAGCGTGGATAAAGCACCGACTCTGAACAAACATTTCCTCGTGGAAAGGCATCTTATCAGCCGGCACCACGCCTTCGGCAAGGGGCCGCGAGGCGTCGTAATCGCCCATAGGGAATTCTTCACCGCGATGATTAATGAAGAGGACCATCTGCGTATCCAGGTGTTAAAACCCGGCTGCCAGATCTCCGAATGCGCGAAGCAGAT
>Ga0172362_10005309_pt1 | contig 11159 bp, 15 predicted proteins | sample LakKivs1_kivu2a2_FD_114534 | JGI IMG/M metagenome (GOLD analysis project Ga0172362, IMG submission 114534) | Sediment microbial communities from Lake Kivu, Rwanda - Sediment s1_kivu2a2 | ecosystem: Environmental > Aquatic > Freshwater > Lake > Sediment | place: Rwanda: Western Province, Lake...
CACTCTCTGTTAGGATGCACGCCGAAGGCTGGAGGCTGACTGCTGCTATGCCTTTGCCGACCAGCGCTTCAACAATTAGGCTGTTTAATGCCGTCATCGCCTGCCTCGTCTTAGAAAAACCGATAAGCTGAGATGGTTTTTTATAACCTTCAAAAATCTCGTACTCTTTCGCGACGATGTGCCCAAAGGATCCGCCTCCGTGCACGATAACTATCGGGGCAACGCCGGATTTGGCGACCTCCGCCGCTAGCCTATTGATCGTCTTTGTATCCGGTGTAAACGCTTTTTCCTTAACTGTTATCACGCTTCCACCAAGCTTCAAGACCGTCAACGCTGTTTTTCTATCCAAACCTTCACCCCCTCATCGGTCTTCTTAGCTATTATTGGAGTCCCGCCGGCTTTTCTAATCGCTCCCGCTATTTCCCTCCTCTTTCCTATGGTCGAAAGCGCGATCATGCAGCCACCGCCGCCTGCCCCTGTCAGTTTTGCGCCCAGGGCACCGGCCCGTATAGCCGCGTATACCAGTCTATCAAGAGCCTCATTCGACACGCCTACAGCTGTTAGAAGACCGTGATTGATGTTCATCAATTCTCCAAACTGATGTAAGTCGCCGTTGCGTAGCGCCTCTGCCGCTTTAGACGATAAACGTCCAGCGGTTTTGATAAGAGCGCCCATCATTTCTGGAAATCTGTCTCTCCTCAACCTAACCGCTTCTACCAGGTCGCCTGTCACTCGAGGTATTTCCGTGTTTCCTATCACAATCGGTATATCGGCCTCGGTCTTCAGCGGAGTAATCCCTTCATTCTTTCTGTACATTATGATGCCTCCGTAGGCAGAGATCGTCTGATCGATGCCTGAAGGGGTTCCGTGGATGAAGCGCTCCGCCTCAAAGGACAGGTCGATAAGCTCCTCCTTCGTGAAGTCGACGCCAAAAAGTTTGCCTACGGCAGCGATGGTCGCGACCGCCAAAGCCCCTGAAGATCCCATACCGGCAGCAATAGGTATCTTGGAGGCTATTTCTATCTTTAGACCCGAACTCTTTCCCATCTCTTTCAACGCTGTCAGGGAGGCGATTCTTATTGGTTCAAGAATCTTCCGAGCGCCTCTTCCATCAGCTTCAGACACCTGTTCCTTATAGGTTTCTGAGAATCCGCGATCTGAAGTGATAGATATTATGTTATCTTGTAGGCCTTCAACAGTCACGTAGGCGCAACAGTCCACCGCCATGACGATCGCGGGTTCACCGTAGACGACAAAGTGTTCACCCGTCAGTATGACTTTAGCAGGAGCCGACGCCACCGCTTTCAAATCGAAGTCGCCGAAAAACATAGGCTCTGTATACAAAATAAAGTAATCTATTCGAGGCAGTTTGCAGAGCTATTTCGCTAAAACCACGGAAGCGTATCCGACGACTTGCGAGAAGTCGCCCGTGATGTCTCCGCTTGTCTTATAGGAGAGCAGCCGCGTATCTTTTGTTCCAAGTTTCTTTGCGGCGACAATTGCGACTGATGTCGGCCCGTATCCGCACATACTTATGCCGTGCTCCTCCACAACCGACTGAAGACGTGCCTCATCCAGCTTGAGGATAGCATCTATGACAAGACGGTCTTTTTCCTCAGCAACGCTCTGAGCCACATAATGGCTCAGGTCGGTTGAAGCGATCACCGCAGCGTTCTTTCTCGAGACCGCACTTGCCACCGCCTGCCCCACGTCTAGACTCACTTCTAAGTCCTGCATCATCATACATATCGGAACGAACTTGAAGCTTCCATAGACGTACTGGAGAAACGGAAGCTGGACTTCAATAGAGTGCTCATGCAGATGAGACGAGTCGTCGATGTCAATGTAGCTAGATGAACGTTGAATCTCCTTGGCCATAGCTGTATCGATCTCAACGTCTCCCAACGGCGTCCGCCAAGCACCTTCCTGCATAATCGAGACGCCGCTTCCGATACCGGTGTGATTTGGCCCAATCAGAACGAAAATGTCAGGTCTTCCGTCAGACGCCAGCTGGTGGTACCCATTAGCCGCTGTGGGCCCGGAATACATGTATCCGGCGTGCGGACACACAAGCGACACGACTCTTCTCTGACCTGGCAGATTGACCTTGGGAATGCTTCCCGGACCAAACTTGTGGAGAAAACAACTCTCAATCTGCCTTTTCAGAGCATCTTCTGAGCCCGCGTAGAAGGCGCCTGCCTGAGCAGGAGGGCGAACCTTCACCTTACTTCTTCACCCTTCCTCAGACGGGGGAGCAACGGCTTCTAACTGCTTCGTCTCAAAATCGTCTATGGGTGTCGAAAGATCGCCGTCCGATGGAATCTCTCCCCGCTCCCTCAAGACTTGCCTAGCCAGTAGCCAGTAGATGGTGGCCAGCGCCCTCCTACCTTTGTTGTTAGCCGGTATGACAAAATCTAGGTTGGAGAGGCTGTTATCCGTGTCAACCAATGCGATGACGGGTGTGCCTACCGAAGAGGCTTCTTTAACCGCTTGCTTGTCCGCGTTCGGATCGGTAACGAGAACTAAGTGCGGATCCAGATGACCGGAGTAAAGCGGATTTGAGATCAGGCCTGGAGGAAACCTACCTATGACGGGATACGTTCTCGTGACCTCGCAGAATTTTTGGACAGGAACCCTACCGTATATTCGAGCCGAAACAACGATCACCCTTGACGGGTCTACGCGCGCCATGCATTTGGCAGCCATCCTTATTCTCTCATCCGTCTTCTTGACGTCAAGGACGAAGAGGCCGTCAGGTCTGACCCGATATATGAAAGGCTCCATGTCACTAGTCTTGATTCGCGTCCCAATGTGCATGCCTGCTGAAAGTATGGACTCTATAGGCAGGAGGAGTTCGACTCCCGCCTCAAACTCTTCAGTATCCTTACTCTCGCGTTTTTCCTCTTTCAACGACTTTTCTTCCTCGGTCATCTCATCGCCACCACGATATGATTCTTAGACTTCATCTTCCGCATGGTTACCCCTCAATCCTGTAGCCTCGGAAGTATTCGATTCCTTGTGATGATATTTCAGAACCTCATCAATGATCTCGACGTTGGAGAGTATCATGCGGCGACAGCAGTATCGGGTGACTTTCAGATCGTCCAGGACCTTCCCAGGCTTTTCGCCCTTCTTTACACGCTCGGCGAATTCTTCCCACTTGTCCCCTACAAGGCTTCCGCAGGTGAAACATCTTACTGGAATCATCAACGCTCCTCGTCCTCCTATCTATAGGATTTCTGCTTCTTTCTTCTGGCACCGGGGCCTCCGAACTTCTTAGGCTCCTTCCTTCTAGGATCTTCCACGAGCATTGTGCGGTCATAGGCCATTAAGGCCTTCTTGACCTCTGAACCCCTCGGCCATCCGGCGAGGGCTCTAGCTATAGCGATTCTAGCGGCCTCCGCCTGCCCCATGAAGCCCCCTCCCTTGACCTCAACGTCAATGTCCAGATTCTTCCAGAAATCACCCGCAACGATAAGCGGCTCAGTAATCTTTTCGCGAGCTATCGGGGGGACGTATATCTCTAACGGAATATTGTTGATCCTGATCCTCCCCTTACCAGGAACAGCCGTGGCCCTAGCAACAGCAGTTTTCCTCTTCCCACTCGTGTGTAATATGTGTTTCTTACCAGACATATTTGTCATCCCAAGATCTTCGTGTACTCTTCGATGGACATAAACGCTCGCTCCTGGCCTATAGGCATCGCTTCTGTTACGACCTGGAACCCAGCATTCCTAAGTTCGTCCGGGATCCCTCTATGAACCCTCAGCCTCTTGTAGGCGAGCTTACCCTTCGGCTTCTTCCACGGAAGCATGCCCCTCACTGTTCTTCTAACGACGTTTTCGGGTGTCCGCGGACGCTTTGGGGCTTTGAGCTGAGAGCCGAGTGTTCTAACGCTGAGGGCTGCCTTGAACTCCTTCACGGCCGCCTTTTTGCTTTTGGAGATCACAATCTTCTCCGCGTTCACCACGGTGATCCCTTCACCTTCTAGGAGACGTTTTGCAACAACGCTGGCCAGCCTGCCCAGGATCAGACCACTCCCATCTATTACCATATTCTTCGCTTCGGACAATGGATTCACCCCATGATCTTTACCTTTGAGCCGTCAGGGTTTTTCTCCACGAACTCGTTTATCGTGTAACATTTGCCTTTAGCCCTTAAGATCTTCTCCTTGGCCAGTTTGGAAAAACTGAACGCCGCAACTTGGACGGGGTGCTCCATCATACCAGCCCCCAAGATTTTCCCTGGAACTATGATTTTGTCTTGGGATCTCGTATGCCTGTTTATTCGACTGATGTTCACAGCCGTCCTTCTGTGCTTAGGCTTTGCCAGAAAGTTTGCTATGTCGCTCCAAATAGCGGCTCCAGTCTCGTTTGCTTTCTTCTTCAGAAACCTAACAGTTTTGACGAGTTCCGGGTTGGTTGCCTTCAGCTTCATCTTCTTACTCCCTTCTTAATTTTTGTCTGAGAGAGTTGTTCAGTAAAGTCCTTCGACTTCTTTCTCAATATCTCTACGGCTTCGGTCACGATGCGCTCGGGGGGGAGAGCGCCTGTAGACTCAACATTGAATATGAAGGCGTCTTTCACGTTCTTGACCTTGATGGCAGAAGGCTTCTTCGGACAAACTGCCTCACAGTCCTTACACAAGGTGCATTTCTCCAGCGCTACGACCGACAACTTACCGTTTGCGACCTCTAGAACTCCGTGAGGACAGAGCTCAGCGCATGAACGACATGCGTCGCACTTACTGCGATTTATATCGATCTGCGGCACAAGCTTGTACGCCGAGACAGAGACGGGCTGCCACTTCGCATGCTTCATGCCACGGCCAAGTCTGGCGTAGGCTTCCAGCTTCAACCGCTGACCGGCTGCAAGCTTCACCAACGGAATCTTGTCGCTAACCGGAACCACGTCGGGGTTTCCCGAACGCAGATCTCCTGAATAGACGTTCCGCACCGAATCTACGGCTTCGGCTTCTAGCGTTAAAGAGACGCTGCACTTATTACAGCCAAGCTCGCTCTGACAGGAACATTCCTCCGGAAGAACGTATGTGTCCAGGTCCGTCTTCAGCGGAACTAGACCCAGTCGATGGGCCAGAACCTCGTCGTGCATCACGGAGGAGTTATCGATAAGCACCACTTCATCTATGGCCATGGCTGGAACCTCCGCGATCATTATACGCCGGAGAGCGTTGGCGATCGGAGTTGAGATGCCGTTTACTTGGAAGCGAAGGAGCTTATCGTCCTTCTCTAAGATCTTAATTTCCATAACAGAGCCAACTTTTCCAGCATAAATTTATGATAATATTATTCGATCGTTCTTGTGAAAAAAGACACCTCGTTATATAACTTTTTCTAACAGAAGAGCCGCATACAAAGTGGGAGCAAAGAAAAAGAATAAGTTGATAGAAATACCATGATGTAGTCTCGGAGGCGGTGACCTTGAGTAAAGGTCAATCCTTAACGGTGAAGCTTAGTCTCGCAGCTGTCTTCGCTGCACTCGTAACCGTTTCAACCCTTATTCTCCAGATCCCCGTACCCTCCACCGGCGGCTACATTAACGTCGGCGATGCTATGATCTTCACAAGCGCTCTGCTCTTTGGACCGATAGTGGGGGGGTGGCAGGAGGAATTGGCTCTGCGGCCGCAGACCTTATCGGTTATCCTGTATTTGCGCCATATACTCTTGTGATTAAAGGGGTTGAAGGACTCGTTGCTGGATACATCAAGAACGGAAAGAGCTTAACAAGGGACCTCGTTGCATGGATAGTCGGAAGCTTCGTTATGGTGTCAGGCTACTTCATAGCCGAAGCATATGTTATGGGATTGGGACCTGTGTCTGCGGCGGTCGAGATCCCGGGCAATATGTTTCAAGTGGTCTTCGGAGGAATCATCAGCGTACCCCTTTCCAGAGTCTTGAGAAAAAGCCTCCCTTCGATTCTAGCTTAATCAAACATAATGGAAAACTTCCTGCTTGGACTATACCTTCCTCTTCAGAGCTGCCCATAGCTCGTCGGACTTTGGCATCGCCAATGGACGAACAGTGCCGTCCTTCACAATCCGTCTCATACTCTTGTCTTCCAAGAATTCACCGATGATGGAGGCTTGAACTCCCAGCTTTCTTACCTTGGATACGACACCCTCCGCCTTCTCTGGCTTTACGGCGATGAAAAGTGATCCTGAGCTTATCAGTTTCAGTGGGTCAATATTAAAGAAACGGCAGATTTTACGTGTCTCTGGCGAAATGTAGATCTGGTCAGCGAAGATCTCGAAACCTGTGCCTGAAGCTTCAGCCATCTCATGGAGGCCACCTGATACACCGCCCTCCGTTGGGTCATGCATGGCTAACACGCCGCCATATTTGAAGGCGGTGATCGCCTCTTCATACACACTGATCAAGTCGAAGTAACTCTTTGCCCTTGCAACAAACGCTTCCCCGAACGCGGCTTCAAGAGGCTTATGTCTATCCGCCGCGAGTATGGCTGTCCCCTCGATTCCCGCTCCCTTGGTCAAAACGATCTTTGACCCGGGCCTAGCCCTGACACAGGCGACGTATCTCCCTTTCTCAGCAATACCCGCTGAGAAGCCGATGACTAGAGGATGAGAAATTCCCGGAGTGATCTCTGAATGGCCACGGACTATGGCTACTCCGAGTTTCTGAGCCGCCTTGTCCATCTGTTTGCAGATTTCCTCAAGGACGGGTTTGCCCGATCCTTCTGGAAGCAAGATGCAGGGAAGGAACCATCTAGGTCTCACGCCACGCGTGGCCACGTCGTTCGCCGAAACATTAACCGCAAGCCAACCAATTCGCTCTTCAGCGCCACTTATTGGGTCGCATGAGACGACTAGTAGACGGTCTCCAACCCGGACGATGGCGGCGTCTTCACCTATAGATGGACCAAGTACGACATCGCTGCGTTTTGCTCCGAGATGCTTGAATACCACTTCTTGTAGAATACTTGGAAGGATCTTGCCCAGAGGGAAACTCATTCTGACCATCTGCATTAGGTCGCATACGGGATATTAATCTTCTTAAAAACAAGGTCAACATTTATCTTTGAAAAACCAGTTAGAAGTCTCTGGTGAAAAACATGAAGACCGAAGTAATTAAATTGGAAGCCCCTGCCGACTGCAACCTCATTTTAGGTCAGTCACATTTCATCAAGACGATCGAAGACATCTACGAAGCCATGGTTAACACGGCACCGTCGTCAAAATTTGGCGTTGCCTTCTGTGAAAGCTCAGGCCCATGTCTTGTAAGACGCGAAGGCAACGACGAAAACCTAGTCAAGGCGGCAGCCCAGAATGCGTTAAGAGTAGGTGCGGGCCACTGCTTTATTCTACTCTTAAAAAACGCCTACCCAATTAATGTACTGAACACCATAAAGAATGTTCCCGAGATCTGCCACGTTTACTGCGCCACCGCTAATCCTGTCGAAGTTGTCGTAGCTGAAACTGAGTTGGGAAGAGGTATTCTAGGCGTAATCGATGGCAAAAAAAGCGCTGGAATCGAGGGAATGGAAGAGGTCAACGAGAGGAAGAAGTTCCTGAGAAAGATCGGGTACAAGTTTTGATCCGCTTTAGCAACAAAAATCACCGAGACAAGTACCGTGCGCAAGACTCGCCTAGAGAATTGTAGAATGGTGGGCCGGCCCGGAATTGAACCGGGGACCTTCCGCACGTCAAGCGGATCTTAGGCAAAGCAGTGTGTCCTAACCAGACTAGACCACCGGCCCATGTCTAATGAGTCCTTTAGAAGACGACTGATATTTTAGACTTATTACCAACAAGGGATCGAGTCAGATATCGAGAGTCAAAGCAGCACCAAGAAATAATTTGCAGAAGCCCTGGGTCTTCTAACCGGTTCTTGGTTGTGTCATGTTTGGTGGACCGGCCGGGATTTGAACCCAGGACCTTCGCGATGCCAACGCGACGCTCCTTGGCCCCTAAAAGTATACCAGGCTGAGCTACCGGCCCACACGTATTACTAAGCTTAAGATACTTTAAACTTCTCGGAAAAAGGTCTTTAGAGGAGGCGACTTTGCCTCTCGACGCTTCTCGTCTGCCACGCGTAGCTACGAATTCTCTTGGATTCTCCAAATCCACATGCGGCGCATCTCTTACGCCTGATGTGATACGCTCTTCGGCCGCACCGTCTGCACTTTATTACGGAAGTCTTGTGCCTCTTACCGAAGGAAGGCGTACCCTTGACCATCTACGGTTCACCTTGGAGGCGGAGACACTATGATGACGTTGTCTCCACGGACGATTATCGTCCCTATTCTCTCGATCTTCTCATTGTCGGAGACATCTTCGGCGTCTTCCAGAACCAAGTTCATATGCTGGTCGAAGCCCTGGAGCTTACCTCTCAAGCTCCTCCCACCCTTTAACTTTACCAAGACAACTTTACCTAAACTATCTTCTAGAAGCTTTGTCGCCATCTCTGTCATTTCGCTGGCTAACCGCCTTGATTTTAGTGCTTTAAGGGTTCTAAGATAACGATTTAAAGCTATCGTAGAAAGGTATTCTTACCGTGTATTCATTGAAAGCGAAGGAAAGGAGTCGACTGAGAAATCACGAGACGAAAGAGGTTCTCAGACAGCTCTCAGAGACCCTAAATATTGATACTTCAAACCTCGTCGCTGAAAAGCTTGAAGTGGCCAAGTTTAGGCCCAACATCAAAATCTTTATGGTCAGAGACGTTCCAGCCTTCGTCTCGTTCGAAGACAAGCTCTTTCCCACAATGACATTTGAGCCCCTCTTGAAGAAACTACCATCGTTAATCGTAGATATGGGAGCTGTACCTCATGTCTGTAACGGATCAAACGTCATGGCGCCGGGAATTGTTCGCGTTGAAGGAGCATTTGAAAAAGGCGCTATAGCCGTCGTCAGAGACGAAAAACATCTCAAACCAATCGCCGTTGTAAAAACCTTGAGTGGTTCCTTGGAAATGGAAACGATTAAGCGTGGGAAGGTTGCGGAGAACCTTCACTATGTAGGCGACGAAGTCTGGAGAATCATGAAATTGGTTTGAACGAGTATGGGATTGGAAAATGCTTCCTGGATAGCCACCAGTTCATCTTTATCGACTCGAATTAAGATATGGGAAGCTTGTCGTGGTCATCTGAGCCTGATCGTCTCAAGATTCTTCGGTGCATCGGTATCTACCTTATAGATCCTATGTAGCGTGCTCGCTGTGGTGATGCATTTGGCTTTCTCTCCATGGCCGACGATGATGCGTTCAGGCCTAGAAAGCCTCCTCACGTAGTCTATGCACTGGTTTCTGTCAGAGTGCCCAGAGAAGCCCTCTAGGGCCACGACTCTCAATGCGATCTTGACAACAGCCATCTTTCCGTTGTGATCCATCAAAGGAACCTCCGACAGACCGCGTTTAATTCTCGAGCCCAAGGTTCCCTCAATCTGGTAGCTGACAAATATCAACGTGTTCCTTTCGTCTGAAGAGAGGGCTTTGAAGTACTCGATGGATGGACCACCCTCCATCATTCCAGAGGTTGCCAAGATTATGCTCGGCTCGCCTTTGATGATATCTTGCCTAGCGGTCGGATCCTTCACGTTCACAAAGTAATCTGACTCGAAGGGATTGACCCCTTCGTACAGAATCTGATCCCGAATCCTACGATCCAAGTATTCGGGGTAGGTGGTGTGGATCGCTGTCGCCTCGTTGATCATGCCCTCTATGTATATTGGCGCTTCTTGGAGAAGGCCGTTCTTCATGTAGTTGTCCAGAACGATCATAATTTCTTGAGCTCTTCCGACGGCAGGAACGGGAATGAGCGTTTTCCCACCCTTATCCAACGTCTCGTTTATTACAGACACAAGGTTACGCTCGACGTCCATCCGCTTGGGCATGACATCTTCTGGCCCGCCGTAGGTGCCCTCAATGATCAGTGTCTCGATTCTCGGGAAGTTCGTCGAAGCCGGCTCGAGAAGCATCGTACGTCCGTGCTTGAAGTCGCCCGTGTAGACGATGTTATGCAGGCCTTGACCTATGTGCATGTGCGTTATCGCGGATCCTAAGATGTGCCCTGCATTGTGAAGAGTTAAACGGACATCGGGAGCTATATCCGTTACTGCGCCGTACTTGAGAGGTATGACGTGTAGAACAGTCTCCCGGACGTCCTTCTGATCATACGGGGGGGTCAGACCCTCTTTTATTAGAACATCTAGGCTGTCGAGTTGGAGGAGGGTCATAAGACTCGCCGTCGGCTCGGAGCAATACACCGGACCGTCGTAGCCATACTTGTATAGGAACGGAAGCATTCCGCAGTGGTCCAGATGCGCATGCGAGATAATAACGGCGTCGATCAGATTTAGGTCAAATTCGTCTGCATTCAGATATGGATAGGCGTTGACCGGGTTGTTGGAGCCTGGGTTTACGCCGCAGTCGATGAGAATCCTGCTCTCTTCCGTATTGACCAGAAACGCTGATCTACCCACTTCTTGGAATCCTCCTAGAGTCGTTATGCGGACCCCATTAGACTTCAAGACGGCGGGTCGAAAGATTCGATCACCGACTGATCTGAGGATCTCCTCTCTTCTCTTAACCTCAGATTGGAAGTAGTGCCTTACGCTGGCGATTATTTTGGACGGTATCGGAGGGGTCCTTAGAACCCTAGGCCTCCACTTTGTAGACTTGATTATCTCCTCCAGCGCTGAGCCGCTTTTCCCGATTACAAGGCCGGGTTTTTTGGCTTCGATCACGACTTCGCCGACCGTTGGGTCGAATTCGATGCTCGTGACTTCGGCCTCATCCGACAACTTGGATAGGATAAGTTTGCGTGCCTCGGGTTCCGGAAGACGAACAGAAGGGTCTGATCGTATAACGATCCGCTTTCGAAGAAGTTTGACGAGGTCTGTCACGATATAGCTCTGCTCAACTAGGATCTCAGGTCTCTTCACGTATATGGCTAGCCTAGGACCCTCAAACTCGATGCGGCTGACTTCGGCCTCCTTAGGAATATTCTCTAGAATACCGTCTCTGATCTTGACTTGGCTGTCGTTGAAAGACAACATCGTATCCTCTGATTTAACTGAGCAAACTTAGGCTTCTAGAAACCTTCGCTTCTCCTCTTCAGACAACTCTTGATAGCCGTTCTTCGTCACGGTCACAATGTCGAAGCTGTCGCCGCTACCTATGTCCC
>Ga0172362_10005313_pt1 | contig 11158 bp, 10 predicted proteins | sample LakKivs1_kivu2a2_FD_114534 | JGI IMG/M metagenome (GOLD analysis project Ga0172362, IMG submission 114534) | Sediment microbial communities from Lake Kivu, Rwanda - Sediment s1_kivu2a2 | ecosystem: Environmental > Aquatic > Freshwater > Lake > Sediment | place: Rwanda: Western Province, Lake...
CACGCCACAGCGTCGTTCGGGCTGATCTTGAACCGTGAAACGAGGGCCAAGGCAGCTTCATAGTCCTTCCTCCGGACTTCTTCAATGGTGATGTTTTCGGTTGTCAGGACGTTTTCTAGGAACTCAGCTACTTTCTCCAAGCCTAGCCTCGCTTCAACTATATTGACAGCTTCCGAGAGGTGGATGGTTGAGGTGACGACTTGTTCTCCTTTTTCAATCTTCTCAAGTATAGCTGCGGCCTTCTCCTTGACCTCCTTCTCTGTTCCTTTCAGTTTTCTCTTTGGTTTGAGATAGGCGTGGAGAAAAATCGAGGAGTCGAGAAACTTAGCCATACACAGCCCCTCTTAGCTCGTGGATATCCCCAAAATCCCCTACGTCCTTGACCTCGATGGAATCGACCAAGTCGGTGAGCTTGCCGCATTTTCTGAGGGATCGAATGAGAACCTGCCGGTCATCCAATCTAACGATTAGAACCCTCCTTCCCCAGTTTTTCCTCCACCCGGCCGGGATCACCACCCTACCGGCTTCGTCCACGTGGCCAGTGCTTTCCATCGTTTTCCCGATAAGAAGCCGTCTACCACATTTATAAGCATTATGGGAATTTCACCTTTGGGTACCATAAGGTCCCCATTTTCCCGGTCCACGAGAACCGATCGGAACTTAGCAGACGTAGTATCCGTCTTTGCGCCACGCTCTTCAGATCGTATTGAGCCATCTTGCTGCCAATCGTAACGTGAGGATGTCATCTGCCGAGATCGCAGGCTCAAGTCTCGCCGCACCCTTATCACTTTCGACTCAGAACCAATCGTTTCTGGTGTCAACTACTTTCTCGCCCTTTTGTCAAGATCATTGATCTTGGCTTCCAAGTAAACTAGCATCAGCATGAGCAAAGCCTCGCTGTGGATCAGCCTGGGCATCATCGACTCACGCCCTATCTTGTGAGCGCAGAATCCTGAGACTGAAAACGGAATGATGACCGAACAGAAGGATTCAAGGAGACCAATGACCATCGAGGCTCCTAGGAGTATGGCAAGCGGTATGATGAACTGCGTATGAAGATGGGTTTCGAGGATGACATGTGCGCGCAGGCCTCCACGTGAGAAGAGGAAGTAATTGCCGTCAAACGATCGATGCCTCGTAAGAGCTGAAGACTTTGGGAATGAGATTCGCAGACTCCAAGAGATAAATACCAACCCACAGCGACGTAATCATAGCAATCGGAAGTATGGTCACCGGCTTCACAGCTCGTCTAGTGAGGTTGATGAATGAGAAGGATAGCTTGCTATGCGTTGGGTTGGACCCGGCTCTGCCCGGTCAACGAAGAAGCCAAACCATTGCTAGAGAATATCCAAAACGAAAAGACGAGAATCAGGCACGATTAGCTTTCTGTCTAGAAATGATCGATAAAACCAAAGACTTCTGTAGTGCATTCAAGCCGAATCAGCAGTACATCGCTGGATTTACGAGGAAGGATCATGTTGAACTAACGAGTGCTATTCGAAAGGCCGATGCCGTTTCTATTCTGGACTACAAGCTAAATGACATAGGAGATTCGATGGAGTCCGCGCTTTTCCACATAGGTAAATGGGGATATGAAGCTCTCACGCTTAACCCATTCCTTGGAAACATGGAAGAGGCTATAGCTGTGGCCCACAAGCATCGTCCCGAAATAGGAGTTATAGTCTTAACGTTAACATCTAATCCAGAAGCGGTAGTGTATCAAAAAGAGGCCATTTTGGGTGGTAGGCCACTGTATCAAGCCATAGCCCAAGATGTCAGGAAGTACGGCGCCGATGGTTGCGTCGTGGGGGCAGCGGGTCACATAACGGAAGAGGACATAAGTGCAGTCAGAGGAATCATAGGAGAAGACAAAGTGCTCCTAGTTCCAGGTATTGGGGCACAGAGAGGCGATCCGATGAAGGTAATCGTGGCCGGTGGAAAAAACCTACTTATGAATGTCGGCAGGGAAATCATATACTCCGATAATCCGAAAAGAATAGCTGAAAAATACCGCGAGTTGTTTAAGAAGACGAGATAAACGAATCTCATTAGATGCTACGATATCCCCCAAAGTGCGAACAGTGAGACAATGTCAGACCCGCCTTCAACCGACACGTCAATGCCAGCTATGCTGCTTGCTCCTATATGGGTTTGGAACCGTAGGCTTAAATCGTCATTTTGAGTGCAAAGAGGCGTTCGTGAATGCCCGGGGAGATCAGGCACAGCAAGTTGTTGGACGACAGAAAAGTGAGGCGATGGTACGATAACATCGCAAGGGGATCGAAAGTTACAGCAGACGCTTTTGACGAGATCAAAGAGCTTGGCGAGGTGATGGACTTCGAGGTCGTTGAGGCCTAGAAATACCATTGGAGATCGGGACGTAAAGATGAAGACGAGAGTAAAGGTGATCTTTCCCGCGAACGAGCCCAATAAGCCGTCGTGGCCTTACATCGGCTATGATGTCGAGAAGCGATCAAGGGAGGTCCTGTCCATGCTGGAAAGCCAACTCCCCGGGATGGACTTCACCCCCGGCATATATCGCTCCAGGGAACCGGCCGAGCAGGCGCTTCAGAGCGAGCACTTTGATGGCTACCTGGTGTACATGACAGCCCTATGGACCGGCATCCCCGAGTTCTACGTGCGCAATGCTCGTCCGGTGATCGTGGCGGACGAGTTGTACGCGGGGTCAGGAGGGTTTCTGCGCGTCCATTCGCTGATAAGGAAGGAGAAGCTGCCGGCCATCGGGGTCGCCTCATCCAACCTTCAGGAAGTTATCGAGGCCGTGCGCTTGATCGACGTGATGAGGAAGATGCGCGAAAGTAGAATCCTGGTGGTGGCTGACGGGGAGACCTGGGCAGCCGATCAGACGACCGTGAAGAGCGCCCAGGAGATCTTTGGGACGCAAACCGCTCGGATCAGCTCGGACGAGCTGCAAGGGTATTACGAAAAGGTCGACCCTGACGAGGCCGAGCGCTGGAAAGACAGGTGGATCCGAGAGACGCTCGAGGTCGTCGAGCCGGATGAAGAGGAGATTCGAAGATCTGCGCGCATGTACTTGGCCCTCAAATCGGCCATGGAGGACGCGCAAGCGGATGCTGTGACCGTCGACTGTCTGGGGCTCTACTACGCTGACAAGCTTCCCGCCTATCCCTGCCTGGGCTTCTTCCAGCTAAACAACGAGGGATTAACGGGGGTCTGCGAGGCGGACATTGACTCGGCGCTCACCCAACTGCTGATCAGGTATACCACCGGAAGGCCGGCCTACGTCTCGGATCCCGTCATCGATACGGCGACCGGGCAGATCGTCTACGCCCATTGCGTCGCAACGAACCGACCTTTTGGCCCCGATGGCCTGAGCAACCCCTATATCATCCGATCGCATGCAGAGGATGGCAGGGGAGCATCGGTTCAGTCCTTGCTGCCCGTAGGACACCAAGTCACCACCGCTAAGGTGAGCATCAGGAACAAGGCGTTCGCCGTTCACAGCGCCAGGACGGTAGCCAATGTGGAGGACGACAAAGCCTGCCGGACCAAACTGGCTGCTGAGGCGGATGTCCAGAAGATCCTTGACAATTACCACTCAGAGCGCTTCGGCTGGCACCGCGTCACCTGCTACGGCGACTATCGGAGGCAGCTCATCGACCTGGCCACGCTGTACGGCCTAGATATTCTCGAGGAGGATCGATGAGACATCGCCTCAGAGCGATCGAGCCACAAAACTCGGTCCAGTGCGGCATAGACAAATGATCGAACCAAGTATATCCAAGAATGGGACGGAGGATGAAAATGAACACGACGGTGAAGCCTGTGATCGAAGCCGCCGCCTGAGCGGAAGCGATATCGAAGAGGGAAGAGGAGAATAATCGAGCCGAAGAATCGCATGAAACTTTTCGGTTTGTCGTTTCGGTGCGGACTCGAACCCATTCCGGTCTGCACGGGTCTAATCAAGACACTCGCAAGCGGGAGAAAAAGAAGCGGGAAGGGGGACTAAATCATCGCTTCAGAAGTCTCCTTAAATAATGAATCGGGGGAGAGCCTTATGGTTTGATCAGAACCCTTTCTAAGAGGCGGATAAGCCAACTTCTGGCTCAGCACGATCTTCTCTATGAGTTGAGCCCAGAGTGGCTCTCAGGTATCCCTCTGGGCAACGGAGACATTGGTGCCTTAATCTGGGGCGACTGCCACCCACTCAAGGCGACACTCGACAAGTATGATGCTTGGGAGCTGCGCTCAACGCCGCCGAATGATCCACGATTCAACTACACGGGTCTGAGGAATCTGATTGCTGAGAAAAGATTTGATGAGGCAAGGCGACTCTTCGAGAAAGAAGATCAAAGGGCGATTGAGCCACATCCGACACGCCTCCCATTACCGAGGATGGAGCTCGATTTCGGTTCGAAGGCATCTCAGTTCTCGGCCCGTCTAAGACTGTATGATGCTGTCGCCGAGGGAAAATTCCAGACCCCCGGGGGTTCAGTTCGTTGGGAATCTTTCGTCTCGGCCTCCAGCAATATCTTTGCGATTCGTTTAGGGTACAAAGGCACTGTTAGGCTTCAAGGTATGAGAGTCACTCTATCTCACCTTCAAAATGAAGTAAAATCAAAGTTGGAAACCTGGGGATATGCCATCTCTGAGAGCCAAGATTCGGATTTTCGCTGGCTAGTTCAGAGCAAAAGCAATTGGGGATACGCGGTCGTGTGGCGGATCCTAAGAGAAAGAAAAACTGACACAATCTATCTTACAGTAGTCACTGGAGAGAATCCCCAGGAACTTGTAGATCTCGGCAAGGAGTCGGTTAAGAAAGCATTGAAGTGGAATGGTCTTTTGAAAGAGCACGTCACTTGGTGGCACAAATATTGGGCTCGGTCATTCATCTCCATACCAGATCCTAGGCTTGAGAACCTGTTCTATGTCGAGATGTATAAGCTAGGGTGTTGCAGCAGACCGGGCAAGTATCCAATTAGCCTGCAGGGGATCTGGACCAGTGATGGCGTTTGGCCACCTTGGAACGGCGACTATCACCTTGATATGAATGTGCAGGAATCGTATTGGCCAATATACACATCTAACCGCCTAGAGCTCGGATTTCCCCTCTACGAACGCTTCTACAAGAACCTCCCTCGTTTCGAGAAGATGTGCAAGGATTTCTTTGGCTTCGAGGGAGCTTGGTCGCGATGTGAGATGGGCCTTGACGGCGCTCCGATATACGGCTATTATACGGCAAACTTTTGGCCAGGCAATGGGGCATGGCTTGCCCACCACTACTGGCTGCACTACCTCTACAGCATGGATAGACAATTTCTCAAGAAACGCGCGTATCCTTTCATGCGCTCTTTCATGAAAACCTATCTTAATCTGCTTGAGCAGGGTCAGGATGGAAAGTACCATCTGCCCTTGAGCAACTCCCCAGAGTGGGAGGAAAATTCGCCTGGAGCTTGGGGGAGCGATACTACATGCGACCTGGCCCTAATGCGATTCTTAGCGCAGGCCCTTATCGACACGTGCAGGATCCTAAAAATCGATGATTCCGATCTACAAAGATGGACGGATTTGATAGAGAAGTTAGTAGGATATCCTCAAGATGAGAATGGTCTGCAAATATTCAGAGGTCAAGGCCTGACTCACACACATCGGCACCACTCCCACCTTATGGCCATACATCCCCTGGGAATATTGACCACGGAAGGTTCTGAAGAAGATAAACAGCTGATTGAACGGTCTCTCGACACTTGGGTCAGATACGGAACTGGAGAATGGACGGGATGGAGTTTTCCATGGGCTTCTCTCATAGCGTCGAGAGCAGGGAGACCGCACATGGCCTGGAAGATGCTTCAGGACTACTTCTTCTTTATGTCAGAGAACAGCTTCCACATCAACGGAGACCCTAGAAGGTCTGGAGCGTCTTTGTTTTCTTATAGCCCTATGACGCTTGAGGCTGGCTTCTGTGCAGCAGCGGCCGAGATGGAGATGCTGCTCCAGAGCTGGGGAGGGAAGATACGCGTCTTTCCATCGACGCCAAGTTTCTGGACCGATGCGTATTTCTTGGGGCTTCGCGCAGAAGGAGGATTCTTAGTCACCTCTAGACTTAAAGGCGGGAAAGTGGTGTACGTGCAGATCGTTTCCGAAGCCGGCGGCACCTGCAAAATTGTGAACCCATTCGACCAAGCTGCAAGGATCACAAACGCGAGGAAAACAAGAGATGGGAAGCTCTCGGGACCTATCCTGACATTCAGCACTAAGAAAGGAGAGACGTACCTTCTGACTCGAGAAGGAGCAAAAATAACGCAAAGGGAACTCAAGCCAGCATTGAATAATTGGCTCGAAAAAGAGAAGCACTGGTTTGGCTGCAAGGTAAGAAAGAAATTCTGATGTTAACAGTGGCGTTCATAAAAGCGGCCAATTCCATATCAAGTTTGGCTAGCTAGCAGCAATAATCCCCGCCCCTGACGGCTACTTCAAGAAGCTAAGAAGATCCTAGACAAGTAGGGAACACTCTTCATCGACGGCGAGGTAGCTAGCTTATGGGCGTCGAGCTCGTGAAAGACAGAAGGACTAAGGAGCCAGCCAAAGGAGTGGAACGTGGTGCGCGCATACACGCATGGCCCTGCAACCCTTGGCCATCTTGCCCTTCTTGTTTCCGACAGTTGCTCTTACGATGAGAGAAGTGGAATCTGTGACAACCACGGTATCGAATTTCAAGGGAACGCGGAATCTATCGATCCTGAAACCGAGCTCGAACCGAACCCCCTTCCCCTATGGCGTCGATGTCTTCAGTATTTTCTTGACATATTCGAGGTCTTCCTTCGTTTGGCGAATCAGCTCCTGGAGACTGAGACGTTCATATTCGCTGTGCACGGAGATGTCGCCGTCAAAGCCTATGGTCTTCAGATGCTTGAACACCTTTGGCCAAGGCACGATCTCCTCGCTCAACGGCAACATGCGGCGCTCCCATTTTTTCTCCCCGGTCGCTTCGTCGACCACCCTGAAATACCAGAAGTTCTTGACGGACATGAGCCTGATATATTGGCTCAATATATCGATCCCCATTTCCCATCCAGTTGGGCCACTTTCAGCGAGTATGTGTCCAGGATCAACGTAAGCACATATGCGCTCTGGATCATAATCCTCAAGCAACATCAGCACCACGGCGGGATCAGCGCTCAGAACTGGTCCTGAGTGCGTGTGAATCGCCGCGGTAACGCCATAGGTCTTACTCAACCTCTCGATTCCTTTGAGATCTTTCCGGGCTCTTTCGATCTGGCTCCTAAACCCACCGAATCCCTCGTACTCCCAATAGCCCAATTTGACGAATTCGACCCCGCACTTGGAAGCCGCCTGGAATATCTCCTCGGCATGGCCTTCGCTCGCATTTGTGATATTCGTCGTGATCATTGGCACGACCAAACCCTTTGACTCCAAGGTCCGAATCGCCTCTGGCAGTCTTCCCTTAATCCCCTCAGGAAGAACATGTCCATCTGGCCTCACCACTAAATCCGCTCCATCGAAACCCATCTCCGCTATGCAGTCCCCAGCCTCGTCGAGCGTAAGGTTGCCTATCTTCTTCAACATCTTGGTGAACATGAGCAACTTCATGGCAAGGGTCCTACATAACGAGCCGAAATGCTATAAGTTTTCGTACCTTGTGAAAGCGCAGATTGTCAGGGACGATGGACTTCTAGTTCAGATAAATATACTTAGGGTGCGAGGGATTGCAAACATAGATCATGAAGAAGAGGATTCTGTGCATACCAACCGAGAATCATATGCTGAGAGTATTCTCTGACAAAACTCTCGAAAGGCTAAGGAGTCGCTTCGATGTGACACTCAACGAGAGGGGTAGGAATTACACTTCTCAAGAGGTTGCTGAAGGGATCAGGGGATATGATGGGCTGATAACAGGTTGGGGCTCGCCTCCGCTGGTTGAGTCCGTTTTTGAAAATGCCGACCACCTCAGGATAATAGCCCATTCCGCTGGGTCGGTGAAGTTCATGCTCTCGAAGGAGGTTGTCGAGCGATACATCTTGCCTCGCAAGATCTGCGTCTGTAATGCGAACAAGGCCATATCCTACAACGTCGCTGAGGCCACCATCGGGTTACTAATTATGGCAAGCCGCAGATTCGTGGACCACATAGTGAGCATGCGGGAGAAATCGGCATGGCAGGATGCAAGCATCCCACTCGATGTTCAAACGCTTAACGGCAGCGTTGTGGGAATAGTCTCGGCCAGTACCGTCGGGCGCGAGGTCATCAGATTGCTGAGGCCGTTTAGAACCAGAATATTGGTTCACGACCCCTATCTTTCGGAACGAGAAGCCAAACGCCTGAACGTTGAGAAAACTAGCCTTGAAGACTTGTTCCGTCGATCGGATTTCGTGACGATACATGCTCCTCTAACGGAGAAAACCGTTCACATGATCGACGAACGCCATTTGAGGTTGTTGCGTGACGGCGCCGTCCTTGTGAACACATCGCGCGGTAGGGTGATAGACTACGATGCGCTATTGGAGGAATGCAAGACTAGGCGGATTATGGTAGCCCTCGACGTAACCGATCCGGAGCCTCTGCCCTCCGATTCGCCATTCAGAAAACTCAGAAATGTATTGACGACGCCGCACATCACTGGATGTGGAAGGTACGGGTATTACAAGATCGGCGACATGACCGTTCAAGCTCTTGAAGGCTTCTTCAAGGGAAGGAAGGTTGGGAATGCGATCGACTTCAGGAAATATGATGTAATCGCCTAGGTGCTCAACGAACTGGAAACCTTCCGTCATGCCTAGCGTCCGATGAACTCGCAAAGATACTGATTATCAAGACTAGGGGGGACCATCCGCTGAGCTACGCGATGTGGCCCGCCAAGAGCGCTCCGCCCGAAACTCTCAAAGCACTCCGAGAGGCGTTCTCCCGGGAACAAGTCAATTAGCCCATTCGCCTGAAATCCGCGTTACCGACCCGAAAGGGGCGCAACCCAGGGGGAGTGAACAGGGGACTCCAGCACGGACGAGCCTCCGAGTACAAGGGGCTGCGGCTGTTAGAGAGACTGAGACCTGTGAGGCCGAAACCGTAGTCCGCAATTCAAATCCGAGGGTGGAAACGGATGGAAGTCACACTCACAGGAATGGTTGACACGATGTACGACAAGGGGATAGCGAGTACAGAGAAGGAGATACCAAGCTCTTAAGTTATCCCAAGCAAGAAGAAGGTGAGGCACTGAACCTACCTTGGTGACCGGTGCGTCCCATCCGGTCATGCTCAGTCAAAGGACTTCCTCCACAAGTTTGAGATCTCGCGAGCTAGGCTGAAGTCTTGGACGCTGATCGAAAATATGACTCCCGTTTTGTCATCCAGATCTTCTGTTATTGAACTCACCCAGTCCTCTGGCTTCTGGTCGGGCAGAGGGCCGTCCGTCCATATGAGACACACCCGCTTCTGCCTGAAGACCTTCACCGTTTCATGCAAATCGTAGAACCTCGAGGGGCTACCGAAGAAGAAAGCTCTCAGAAATGTGGTCGAAAGCACTGAGTTCAGGATGTGCTTTCCGGTGGATGACTCGCTTGAACAGAAATGTCCCATGCCGCCGTCGAACTGACCAAGACAGAGTTCGTTCACAGGGGTGCAGAACTCGCGATACAGTTCTGGTCTGAGCATGACCGCAACGTCCTCGCAAAGCCTAGTGCCTCCCCTGGCCATCCACACGTTGGGGGTACCGTGAGTGGCTTGCCTCATCGGCTCTCTGACAACCCTCTTCTGCATCTCAGAGAAATCCACGTAGGTTCTCGACACCTCCCCCAAGAGATCTCGCACGAAGTCTGGATAGAGGTAGAAGTCCTTGAAGAGCTTCGCGCCCCTGATTAGATAAGCCACGTCTAAAGGCCCCTGAGTATCGCACAAGTAGACGCTGACCCCCGTGCCGTTGAGTTTGCGCACGAAGTACTCCTCCGTATCTAGCACTTTGCCCATCAGCCCATCCTCCCGAGGGTTGGGAACTCTCAGCTCAGCGGCACTAGGCGGGTCACCCCTGACTATTGGCTCCTTGACCCAAGGCATCTGATTCATGCCTTCGAGCACAACTATCTCGCTCCCGAACCCGCTGGGGATCACTCCCACGCCGTAATTGGCGCGAACGCAGAGGATCCCATCATCCTCCAAGAGGCAGTGCGAGTATGCCGAAGCCAGCTGAGAGACAAGCATCTTGTCAGCATCTTTGAACGTCTCGGAATACTCGAAGGTGGGCCAGGGCTCGGGAGGAGGGCACGTGATGGATAGGGGCGGTCGGTCTACCGGCTTTAGGTTCCAAGCCGCAGCCATCCTCTCCTTTGCTTCCGTAATTCTTTCAAGCAGAACGGCGTCACGAACTTTCCTGATCCATAGATCAACATCCAGAGACATGGGAGAGGACGGATGGCCATGGACAGTGCCATCTGAGTTTTTAGGGATTTGTCGAGCCTTCATGAATTGTCAACTCCCGGACTGGGACAGAACGCGGGCGTCCATGTCCTGATCTACAGTTTCACCTTGGATAGTAAGCGGAGCACAAGGGGCAAGAAAGAAGAAGCGTAGCAGCAAGAAGAAGAGCAAGTAATGCCTCACGCAGTAGCCTCGACGCTGGCGGAAAGACGCAGAATCACCGTTCTGTGTTGAGGGCTCAAACCCATCTCGATATGGAAGCTACCCCATCTAACCAAATTGAATGATCGCCCTATGACCAACTGAGATCGTTCCATCGTCTCCACATAGAGACGGAATGGAGCAGTTGGATGCTAGACCCACATGAGGATGAACATCTGGCGTGACCGTGCTGAATACCTGAGATTGAATTGCACTAGGCTTGCATGCGCCAACGATGCCTATGGATCTTGAGCGAGTTGAGAGACACAGCAGCTCTCTCGACATGTGCAGGAAATCATTGGAAACCTATGTGAATATCCGACAGTAGTAGCCGCGGCACAACCTTGTTCCCAGCTCTTTCCAGTGCAACTAGGCCAAGGCCCTCGAGGATCTTAAGGTCATCGTACACGTTCTTGATGTCCCTAGGGCCAGTTTTATTCGCCAATTCCGTGATCGAACTCGCTCCAAGACCAATCTGTTCAAGTAGCCTCAGCCTCCTCTCAGTCAGCACCTTCCTCAGAAGGCGGATCGAGGAGAACTGCTCCTCCAA
>Ga0172362_10005316_pt1 | contig 11154 bp, 6 predicted proteins | sample LakKivs1_kivu2a2_FD_114534 | JGI IMG/M metagenome (GOLD analysis project Ga0172362, IMG submission 114534) | Sediment microbial communities from Lake Kivu, Rwanda - Sediment s1_kivu2a2 | ecosystem: Environmental > Aquatic > Freshwater > Lake > Sediment | place: Rwanda: Western Province, Lake...
CACGGGCGACGTCGGCCCGAGGGTCATCCGCCTCGCCCCCCGCGGCGGCAGCAACCTGTTCAAGGAATACAAGGAGATGATGGGCCAGACCGGCGGCGACGAGTGGCGAATCTACGGCGGCCACCGCCTCTGGCATTCGCCCGAGGCCAAGCCCCGCACCTACTCGCCCGACAACTCGCCCCCTGCGGTCGCCGAGATCCGCAATGGCCTGCGCGTCGTGCAGGATACCGAGCCCGACACTCGCATCCAGAAGCAGATCGAGATCACGCTCGACGCGGCCAGCCCGCACGTCCACCTCGTCCACCGGCTGACCAACCGCGGGCTGTGGTCCGTCACGCTCGCACCCTGGGCGCTCTCGGTGATGGCACCCGGCGGCGCCGCCATCGTGCCGCAGCCGCCCTACGCCTCGCACGAAAGCTCGCTGCTGCCCGCGCGGCCCGTGGTGCTCTGGCCATACACGAACATGGCCGACAAGCGCTGGAGTTGGGGCGAGAAGTTCATCCGCCTCCGCCAGGACCCCAAGGCGAAGAACCCGCAGAAGGTCGGCATCGCCGTGCAGCAGGGCTGGGCCGCCTACGCACTCAAAGGCGACCTCTTCATCAAGCGCTTCACGCACTTCCCCGACTGCCCCTACCCCGACTTCGGCTGCTCGTTCGAGACCTTCACCAACGCCGACATGCTCGAGGTCGAAAGCGTCGGGCCGCTCACCTGCCTCGAGCCCGGCCAGGCCGTGGAGCACGTCGAAGACTGGTTCGTCTTCAGGAACGTCGACGTCGGCCGCACCGACGACAGCATCGGGAAAGCCGTCACGCCGCTCCTCGCACGGGGCGACAAGATGATGTGAAATCCTCCTTGGCGAGGCCGCGGGCGCGGGAGTCTCCTTCCGCGCCCGATTCATTCCCGGCCGCGCGCTGCCGGCTCTTCCCTCACGTGTCCCGTCGATTCAGCCCATCCTTTCGGCGGAACTGCGCTCAGAGGGCCTCATTCCCAGGTCACGAGCCGAAGCGCCCGCAAAACCGCGAACGACTTGCATCCCCACACTTGTTATTGTAATGGGACTGTTCACGTCGGGCCGACGACTGGCGGCGGCCGTCGGATTCTATCGGCACGTGCACGCGGCGCCGGGGGCCGCTGCCGGGCCTGATCCGGAGGCGATGCCCGCGCCCGCGCGGGGGAGAAAAGGATGGCGGATGGCGGACCGCGTTTCCATCATCATCTTCTGCCAGTCGCTGGGGTGGAGCCTGATGGAGGAACTGCACTTCCTGGAGGGCCTGGCCGCGAACCGCACCGCCATGCGGCCCGTGCTTGGGGGGCCGGCTGCGTCGCTGGCGACGCTGCTGTCGGGGCGGATGCCCGCCGAGCACGGCCACTTCGCGTGGCTTCGCTATTCGCCCGCGACCTCGCCCTTCCGCGCATGCCGGTTCTACGCCTTCCTTCCAGGCCGCAACTCGCGCACCGTGCGGCGGCGCGCTCTCGAATCCGTGAGGCGATCCTCCGGCGCCAACGGCCGCCTCAGCCTCTTCAACGTGCCGCTGCAGCACCTGCCGCTGTTCGACTTCGTGGAGCGGCGCGACCTCTTCGAACCGGAGGCCCTGGGTGAGGTGAAGACGCTCATCGACATCCTCATCCAGAGCGGCTCGCGGTTCTACGCCTCGTCGTTCCGCCGCAGCGACCCGGACAACGCCGACGCCCTCGCCGATGCCCTCAAGGCGGGCGCCCTCGACACCGCCATCCTGCACATCGGCGGGCTCGAGCGCGTCCTCGCAGAGCGCGGCCCCGGCTCGCCGGGCACCCGCGGCCGCATCGCCTGGCTGGACCACCGCGTCCGCAAGCTGTGCGACATCGCGTCGAGCCGCTACGCGGGCGTCGACCTCGTGGTGCTCTCCGACACCGGCGTGGTGCCGGTCCGCGGGCTGCGGGACCTCCATGCACGCCTCGCCACAACCGGCTGCCGCTATGGCCGCGATTACGTGGCCATGTACAGTCCCACGATGGCGCAGTTCTGGTACGCCAGCGACTCAGGCCGCGGGGCAGTACCCGTGGCCCTCGCCGCCACTGCGGGCGGCAACCTCCTTGCCGAGGAGCAGTTGAAGGCGGAAGGATGCCGGTCACCCGACCACCGCTTCGGCGAGTCGATCTTCCTCGCCGAGCCCGGGACGCGCATCGCCCCCAACTTCATCGAAAGCGACGGCTCGGTGGCGCTGTCCGGCTACCACCCCGACACCCCCGGGATGGAGGCCGGCATCGTCACCAACATGCAGGATATTGAACTGCCGACGGACGTGAGGGATGTCTTCCCGCTCCTGGCCGACGTGGCGACGCACCGCCGCGCCCGGCTGCAGCGCGAGCAGAGCGCCGCTACGCCGGCAACTGGCGGGACTGCGGGATGAGGGGCGCGTGCCGCTGGGCCGGCGGGCAGGCGCCTCCGCGAATGTGATACAGGCTCGACACCGGGCCGAGGAGGAACAAGTGGAAACACGATTCAGGTGCCCTTGCGGGGCGGTCCTGTCCGCCCCTGAGGATCAGGAAGGCAGCAGGATCGCCTGCAACCAGTGCGGAAGACTGCTAGTGGTGCCGAAGGTGCCGGTGGCGGCGGGCATCGGCTCGACCGACGAGGTGGTGGAGGCGGAGGAAGCACAGCAGGCCCCGCCTTCGAGAAGCCGGCAGCAGCAGGAAGAACCCCCGCCGCCCAGTCCCGCAGGCGAAGGCACGAAGGAAGCCCCCGCGCCCGCGGCAAGCCAGCCCGGCGAGGGCGCGAAGGAGGCCCCGCGGCGGCCCAGCCCGACGAGGAGGAAGCGGCTGACGTCGAGGCCGCTCTCGGCGGCGTGCCCCGCCGCAAGACCGGCGTCAGCGGCCTGTCGATCGCGTCGCTGGTCCTCGGCATCGTCAGCCCGTTCCTCGGCCCGATAGCGCTGGTCACGGGGCTGCTGGCGCTGGTCTTCGGCGGCATCAGCATCAAGCGCATCGGCGGCAGCCCCGGCACCACGGGCCGCGGCATGGCCATAGCAGGGATGATCCTCGGCGGGCTGAGCCTGCTGCTGGGGCTCATGTACATCCTGTCGGCCAGCGTGCAGCCGCCGCCGGGCGGCGACTCGTTCGACGTGCTGTACCGCGTCGTCAGCGGTCGGTGACGCGCCACCAGGCGGTGATGCGGCGCGAGCAAGCGACGCATCGCCTCTCGGCGACGGGGCCGCACCGGCCGGCCGAGCTTCATCATGGCTGACGGGGGGCTCGAGGCGAGGCGGGAACTTGCTTCGTGATCCGCTTTTTCCTATAATGAGCGCCTGCCACAAGCCAGGCCTCGCGGCTCCCAAGCCCTTTTGCCGGGGCTTCCGGCCCCGCGGCCTCGGCGGGTGGGCCGGCGGGCCGGATCGCGCCGTGCAGGGGGCCTGGAACTGCAACCGTGATCGTTGTCAGGAACCTGACGAAGAGGTTCGGCAGGCAGCTCGTCCTCGACCACCTGAGCTTCGAGGTCCCCCGCGGCACCACCGCCGTGATCATGGGCGGCAGCGGCGCCGGCAAGAGCGTGCTGCTCCGGCACATCAACGGCCTGCTGCGCCCCGACGAGGGCGAGGTGGTCGTCGACGGCGTGAACGTGAGCACGCTGGCCGAGGACGAACTCAGCTCGTTCCGGCTGCGCGTGGGGATGGTTTTCCAGGGGTCGGCCCTGTTCGACTCGATGACGGTGGGCGACAACGTGGCGTTCGCGCTGCGCGAGCACACACGTTACCCCGAGGCCAGGATCAGGGAGATCGTCACCGGGAAGCTCGCCCTGATGGGCCTGCGCGACGTCGAGCACAAGATGCCCGCCGAACTGTCGGGCGGGATGCAGAAGCGCGTGGCCATCGCCCGCGCCATAGCCGTCGAGCCGGAGGTGATGCTCTACGACGAGCCCACGGCGGGGCTGGACCCCATGACGGCCGCCGTGATCAGCAACCTGATCCTCAGGCTGCAAAACACGATCCGCGCCACGGCCGTGGCCGTCACGCACGACATGAACACGGCCTTCAAGATCGCCGACCGCATCTTCCTGCTGAAGAGCGGGAAGTTCGTGGCCGAGGGCACGCCCGAGGAGATCAGGAACAACCCCGAACGAGCCGTGCAGGACTTCATCATGGGTGAGGCACCCGAGGAAGAGAAGGTCACAGAATGCGCCTCTCGAGAAGAATCGCGTCGATCAGCGAATCCATGACCCTCGCCATCAGCAGCCAGGCCAAGGCGATGCAGGCGAAGGGAATCGACGTCGTGGACTTCGGCGTCGGCGAGCCCGACTTCGACACACCCGCCCACATCAAGGAAGCCGCCATCAAGGCGATCAACGACGGCTACACCAAGTACACCCCCACCCCCGGCAGCCTCGAGCTGCGCCAGGCCATCGCCCGCAAGCTGAAAAACGACAACCAGCTCGACTACGACGCGGCCGACATCTGCGTATCGTGCGGGGCCAAGCACTCGCTCTTCAACGTCATCCTCGCCCTCTGCTCCGAGGGCGAGGAGGTCCTCATCCCCTCCCCCTACTGGCTGAGCTACCCCGAGATGGTCAAGGCCGCCGGCGCCGAGAGCGCCTACCTCCCCACCGACGAAGCCAACACCTTCAAGATCAGCCCCCGCCAGCTCGACGATGCCATCACGCCGCTCACCAAGCTCCTCATCCTCAACAGCCCCTCCAACCCCACCGGCAGCGTCTACACCGGCGAGGAGCTGAAGGAACTCGCTCGCGTCATCGTCGAACGCAAGATCCACGTGCTCTCCGACGAGATCTACGAGACGCTCGTCTACGACGGCGTGCGCCACGTGAGCATCGGGAGCCTCGGGCCCGACATCAAGGCCCGGACCATCACCGTCAACGGGTTCTCCAAGTCCTACGCGATGACGGGCTGGCGCCTCGGCTACGCCGCCGGCCCCCGCGACGTGATGAAGGCCGCCATCCAGCTCCAGAGCCACTCCACCTCCAACCCCTGCTCGATCAGCCAGAAAGCCGGCCTCGCCGCCCTCGCCGGCGACCAGTCGTGCGTGGCCGACATGACCGCCGAGTTCAACCGCCGCCGCATCCTCATCGTCAAGGGCCTCCGGGCCATCCGGGGGGTCAGTTGCGTCGAGCCCAAGGGCGCCTTCTACGCCCTCCCCAACGTCTCCTCCTTCTTCGGCAAGACCATCGCCGGCAAGAAGATCGCCAACTCAATGGACTTCGCACAGGTCTGCCTCGACCAGGCGAAGATCGCCGTGGTGCCGGGGAACGCGTTCGGCGACAGCCGCTTCATCCGCCTGTCCTACGCCACCAGCCCCGCGAACATCCAGGAGGGCCTCAATCGCCTCGCCAAGCTGCTGTCCTGATGCCGGCAGCCGGAAATGGATGCGCCCCGCCAAAGGAGCGCACCTTCCCTCTCTCTCAAAAGATTCCGATCGCACTATTGACTTCCACGCCGGAGTTGAATACCCTATTCATGCGGGCGAACCTTTGGCTGTACCCGCGACAACATACAGATGGGCCCGCTCGCCGGGGGGCACGTGGAGATTAACCTCGACAGCCTTGTCATCCGCATCGGCCTTGGCACACGCGAACAACGCGCGCTCCGCAAACTCGGCGTGCAGACTGTTGCGCAATTCCTGAAGCTCAACATCGCCCGCGCCCGGAGAATCAGCGGCTGCGGCGCCGTCACCTGCGAACACCTCGCCGCCGCCAGGCGAAGACTCCGCCGGCGCCTCTCCGCCCGGCCGGCGGCCACCCCCAAACTGGACATGAAAAAGCCTGCGGCACCCCCTGCGGCACCGGCCGGCCCGAGCCGCACCCGTGCGGATTCGTGCCGCACGCCGGAACAGGCGCAACTGGCAGTATCCCTTGCCGGGCCCGCCTCGCCCGCCAAACTCGCCAAGCTGCCGCTGTTCACGTCGTCCCCGCCGTGCGGCCTCTCGCCCGCCGACCTCCACCCCGGCTACCACCCCAGCCTTCCGCTCTCGCACGCGAGCCTCCCGCCTCAGGCGGCCGCGAAGCTGGCCCGGCACGGCATCGCGACCATCGGCTCGCTCCTGATGGCTCCGGGCGCGGCCCTCCTCGAGCAGACCGGCCTCGACCTCACCGAGCTGACGCTCGTGCGCCTCGCGCTCCGCAGCATCCTCTTCCCCCGGGGTCGCCAGCCGCACGACGTCGACTTCGCCTCGTTCGACGCCATGGCCACAACCTTCTTGAAAAGCGCCGTCGCCGACGGCCGCAACGCTCTCATCGTCATCGACCGCCTCGGACTCGCCGGCGAGCCCCGCACCTACGACGAGATCGGCCGCCTCCACAACGTCACCCGCGAGCGCATCCACCAGATCGTCCAGCGCGAGACGCGCCGGCTGCGGTTGCCCGCGAGGCTGCTCCTGCTCGAAAGGCTCTGGGCCGTGCTCGACACAACGCTCGAGCGCTCTGGCAACCCCGTGCCGCTGCCCGAATTCTGCTCCACGCTGGTCGAACGCTTCCACTGGCAGCCGCCGCCGGCCGCGCTGGTGGGCGAGATCCTCGCCCTCAACCCGGCCTACAGCGTCGACCGCGAAATCGGCTGGGTGGCCCGGCACGACTTCCGCTGCCCCGCCTGCCCCACGCCGCGGGAGGCTTTCCGCCGCATCTTCCGCGGCACTGCCGCAGAGGTGCACATAGCCGAGGTCTGCCGCCTGCTGGCCGAGGGCTGCGCCGCCGGCTGCACGTTGCCCCGGCCCGAGCTGCGGGCCATGAAGCCCGTGTTCGTCGATTACCTCATCCGCAATGTGCCGGGCGTCGCCGTGCGCGACGCCGACTGCGTCTACCATCCCGACCGCTGGGCGCTGTGCTGCAGCCCCAAGCTGAGAAACGTGATCGTCTCGGCGATGAAGACCCTCCACCGGCCCGCGCATTACAGCGAGGTCTCCGAGGTGATCCGCCGCGAACACCAGTCCTTCCGGAACGTCTCCGACTCACACGTGCTCGACCGGCTCTGGATGTGCCGCGAGTTCCGGAGGGTCGGCCGTGGCACCTACGCCCTCGCCTCCTGGAAGCACAAGCCCTACCGCACGTGCACCGAAGCCGTCATCGAGCTGCTCGAGCAGCAGGGCAGCATGCGGGGCCGCGAGATCGTCAGCCGCCTCTCCCGCGGCAGCCGCCGCGAAGCCATCAACATCCGCTCAGCCCTGCGCACCAACCGGCACATCAGGAAGACCGGCCCCGACACCTACGCGCTGGCCGACTGACCGCCGCCGAAGCGATTCACGAGGGACGATTCATGCAAGACGAAGCCCTTTTCTCCCTGCTTGAGCACAGACTCGAAAGTGGAACGATACTAAGGGGCCCGGAATGTGGGCTACATGACGTGTACAATAGGGGGTACAATACCCTGCCGATTGGCCACCGGCATTTGCAGGCCTTCGGCTGTTGTGATGCGATACCGAATGTACCCCTGTTTCTGTGGTTCTGTACTTAGTAAGCACAAAGGAGAAGCTTGCTCTGGCAGACTGGTATGCCGACATAGTGCATGACCTGCCGGCAGAGGAACCGCCCTCCCGCCGCGTCATCTGCCGCCGCGGATCAGCCCGATCTCGTCGAGCGGGATGGCGCGGAAGCCGATCCTCCACGCCGGCGAGCCGGCCTTGAGGCCGTAATCCCCCTTGGCCGCATCGACAAAGCCCGGATCGGCCCCGACGAGGTTCTCGCCGTATTTCAGGTAGTGCTCCACCGAGTGCCAGGTGGCGAGCACCCACGTGCCGCCGACGCAGATGTTGCGGGCGACGACGTTATTCTCGGGCGGCACGCCGCCGTCCTTCGCGAAGTAGGCGTCGAGCTCCATCAGCTCGGGGTAGCGCTCGGAATAGGGCGGCTGGTGGTAGTTCACCTGGCCGAGGCGTTCCTGCATCGTCTTGTAGACCATGTCGTGCCAGACGGTGGCCTTGTCCAACCCACGCCCGTCGAACCAGATCGCGGGATCGCAGTCGACGAAGATGTTGTTTTCGACGACGTTGTCGCGCCCGCCGCCGATCATCACGGCCCGCGTGGTGCGGACGAAGAGGTTGCCGATCACGCTCTGCCCGCTGGTGCAGTCGTCGAGGTAGACGGCCATCGAGCCCATCCCGTAGCCGCCGGTGTCGTGGATGTAGTTGTGGCGGATGACGTTGCCGCGGGCGCCGTAGTCGCGCCCGGTGTAGATCGCGCCGCAGTCGCCGGTCTCCATCGTCACGTGGTGGATCTCGTTGAACTCGATCAGCATCTCGTTGCCGTTGAAGATGATGCCTGAGTGCGGGGCGTCGTGGATGAGGTTGTGCGTCATCCTGATCCCCACGCCGCTCGCCTGAATGGCGGGGACGTAGCAGCGCGACCACTGGCTGAAGCGGTGGATGTGGTTGCTATGGATGACGTGCCCGGACGGCGCGAGCGTCTTGCGGTCGCCGCCGCTCACGGTGACGCCGCAATCGCCGACCTCGCGGATCTCGCAGCCCGCCACGGCGTGCTCCGTGCCCCCGGCGATGACCACGCCGTGGCCGCCGATGGCCCGCACGCGGCAGTCTTCGACGCGCACGTCCCGGCCGCCGCGGATCTCGACGCCCACGCCGCGCCCGCCTTCGATGGTCAGCCCCTGCAGCCGCACGTGCGAGGCGTCGCGCAGCGAGATCAGCGGCGTCTCGAGCACCGAGGCCAGCACCTCGTGCTCGGGTCCGGCGCCCGCAGCGGCGGCCGGCGGCCAGAAGTAGAGGACCCCGGCGGCGTTGTCGACGTAGTACTCGCCGGGCTCGTCGAGCTCCTCGAGGATGTTGAGGAAGTAGAAGCGCTGGTTCTTCATGTAGCCGTAGGTGCCGTAAGGCGGTTTGGCCTTCAGCAGGTGCTTCTGCATGTCGATCGAGTCGATCTGCTCGTAGGTGTTGGCCCAGTCGTAGCACCAGTAGCCGTGCACCCAGACATCGTCGAGGCTCTTCCAGCGGATGGGGCGGTCGCCCTCGAAGATGAAGCCGGTTTCGAGCTTGCCCGTGGTGGCGCCGTGAGCGTCCTTGCCGATCCCTTCGGGCGGCAGGTCTGCGATCTTCGTGTAACCGCCGTTGGGCCACCGGGCGAGGGTCATGCGTGCGCCGTCGAAGAAGACCTCGAGGTGCGCGGGGCTCGCGGGGCGGCCGAAGCCGCGGGACCGCAGCCGGCCGAAGTCGCTGATGCCGAGTTCGCGCAGGTCGGCCTGCAGCACGTGCTTGCGTGCTTCCTCGCCGAGGCGCGCGAGAGTGGCCGCGTCGGTCACGGGGCCGAAGCTTGCCGGCGGGACGATGCGCCCGCCGAGCAGCCGCACTTCCTCGCCATCGCATGCGCGGTAGACGACGGGAGCGTCCCCCGTGCCCGAGTCTTCCTGTGTCAGCGCGAATGACTTGTCGAGGAGGTAGGTGCCCGCGCGCAGGCACACGGCCGCTCCGCCGGGCGGGAGGCCGGCCACCTTCAGCCGCCGGATGGCATCGCGGGCGCGGTCGAGCGTTGCGAACGGCCCGTCCTTGCCGTCGCGGGCGGGATCCGCCCGACGGCCCGACCAGGAGTCGTTGCCCGAAGGGCTCACGTAGAGGATTTCGGCGGTCTTGTTCATTCCGGTTCCCTTCTCCGTGCGCGGAGATGCGGCGGCGCGGCACCCGCAGGCGGCCGTCGCAGTCAGCCCGAGGACGAGCGCGAGGAGCGCCCGGCGGGCCCCCTTGTTCAGCAGGAATCCCGACATGATCGTGCACCGTTTCGGCGCGGCAGCGCCTCAGGGGGTTCGATGTTAGCAGCCGCCTCGCAGGGAATCAAGACCTCGCGGGTGAGATCGGGGGTTGGGGCGTAAGAGACGCCCGCCGCGGTGGTTGTTACAGTGAAGTGCAAACCGCCGGTTTCTTCGCTGTGGCATTGAACTGTGCTTGACTTCGCCCCCGGCGGTGGTAGACTGATGTGCAGAGGTGCGGACGCCAGTGCCTGTGATTGGGCCGGCCGGATGCCGTCCCCGTGTAGCGGCTCGGACGCCGAACGTGCGCGGCCGGCGAGGCCCGCGAGATACGGAGGCTCGGCGATGAGCAGGAAACCGTTGCTTGCCGTGGCGCTGCTGTCGGTGCTTGTCCCCGGCTGCGAGCAGGACCGCTACACGATCGAGATGCGGGCGGCCGGGCATTCGCTGGAGCGCCGCTTCGTGTGGTCGCGCGAGGGGGTCATCCCGGACGAGGAAGCGGCGGCCGTCGCGAAGCTCTACAAGGAGCGCGTGAAGGTCGCGGGCGACGCACAGGGCTTCTTCGGCATCTTCAGCGGAAGCACCCCCAGCGACGTCGGCGGGGCAGGGTCCTACATGCACTTCGAGTCCACCGTCGGCACCGCGTCGATCTACGTGGAGCGGTTCCGCGGCAACGACAGCCCGCTCGACACGCTCGAGAAGCGGCGGGAGCTGGCCGACAAGCTCACGGACCTGCTGATCGGCTGGTTCGATGCCGAGCTCCAGGACCGGCAGGGCTACGCGGCGCTGCGTGAGTTCATGAGTTCGCAACTTCGCGCCGACCTCCGCGACCTCGCATCCTACCTTTGGGTCTCTAGGAGCGTGCCCGGGCAGCACAAGCAGCAGGACGAGGAGATCGGGATGCGCATCGGCCAGTACCTCGCCGAGCGCGGCTACTTCTCGGCCAAGGATCTCCCGGCCGTGACGCGAGCCCTCTCGGGCGACGCCGCGAGTGAAGGGCGCGGCCCCAGCTTCCCGCATCGGATAGTCCCCATCATGCAGCGGCTGGCTGCAACGCGCATGGGAGTGCCCGCCGCCGACGAGCCCCCCGAGTGCCTCGCATTCCTCTCCTCGTCGCGCACCGCGTGGTCATCGCTCGAGGCCTACGTCCGCGGCACCGAGCAGTACCAGCAGATGCTCCGGAAATGGGAAGAGGACAGCAAGGCCGGCTCCGCCGCCCGCAGGCCCCTCCCCGAGCAGATCCCGCAGGCCATCATCATCAACATGCTCGGCCTCACGATGCTCAAGGACTACGACCGCGTGACCGTGAGCCTCGTGGTGCCCAACAAGCCCTTCATGACCAACGGATCGTGGGCCGAGGCCGCCGGCCGCATCGAGTGGTCCGGCCGCATCGAGCTCAAGAACGACACCCAGAAGGAGCTGCCGATGGTCTGCTACGCCGTCTGGAGCACGCCCAACGCCATCTTCCAGCGCGAGCACTTCGGCG
>Ga0172362_10005318_pt1 | contig 11153 bp, 11 predicted proteins | sample LakKivs1_kivu2a2_FD_114534 | JGI IMG/M metagenome (GOLD analysis project Ga0172362, IMG submission 114534) | Sediment microbial communities from Lake Kivu, Rwanda - Sediment s1_kivu2a2 | ecosystem: Environmental > Aquatic > Freshwater > Lake > Sediment | place: Rwanda: Western Province, Lake...
TGACGGGATGAGTTTGACCAAATTGCCCGACCAAATCTGGGATGGGTATTGGAAGGGCGTCTATCGGCGAATCGAGCGCGGTTCCGGGTGGTTTTTTCTTTCTGCGGGTTTAATCATCCTCCTTGCCTTCGGTGCGTACCATCTTTTTGCCGATTTTTTGTTGAATCCTATGGAACCGATTATTGTTCGCCTCGGCGTTGCCATAGCCATTCTGGGCACGATCATTTTGCTGGTTTCCATCGGGCGCGAGCGATATTTTGCGCGCTGTCATGATCGCTACGAGAGAGAGGTCGAACGATGATTATTACTACCTGTGACGAAATCCCCGGCAAGAAAATCGTCCGCACGATCGGACTGGTGCGGGGTAATACAGTCCGCTGCCGGCACATCGGGCGGGATATCATGGCGGCTTTGCGCAATGTCGTCGGCGGGGAAGTCGGCGAATATACCAAGTTGCTGGCTGAAGCACGCGAGCAGTCGATTGACCGCATGGTGGCCGAAGCCCAGCGATTGGGGGCCAACGCTATTGTGACCGCCCGGTTTCAGACGGCGGAGATCATGAAAGGTTCGGCGGAATTGTTGGCGTACGGCACGGCAGTGGTCGTGGAAGATATCTGATACCGGGAAGCGATCGATGATTACGACTGTCGAACGTGATGATGTATCCCCCGTCTGTCCGTACTGCAAGAAGGAAATAAAAGTCATCTGGTTTCGTCAGCTCAAACCGGACTTGGGGAAGCGTTGTGTGTATTTCTGCCCGGAATGCCGGATGTGTCTGGGTATTTCCCATCGCAAGGGTTTGGTCATGGGCCTGTAAGCCGTTCTCTCATTAATGCCGGGAAACCTCATGGGGTTCGAGTATACCCTTCGTTGCGGGTTGTGCGACAAAGAATACGATTCCACTGTTGTCCAGCGGCTTTGCTCCTGTGGCCGCCCGCTTTTGGCCAGGTACTCCTTGTCCGGGGTTTTACGACCCGCAGTGGGTGCGCGACGACTAGATTTTTTCTTCGATGATACTCAGACAACGTTCCCCAGAGACTCAATGTGGCGGTATGGGCCGTTTCTGCCGGTCAGAGACATTGCGCACATTATCAGTCTGGGCGAAGGGTGGACGCCGTTATTGCCTGCACGACGTTTGGGAAATCACCTGGGTGTGCACCGCCTGTTTGTCAAGGACGAGGCGGCGAATCCCACCGGGTCGTTTAAAGCCCGGGGGATGAGTGCGGCAATCTCCAAGGCACACGAGTACGGGATTAATAAATTCTGCGTACCCACTGCCGGAAATGCCGGAGGTGCGGCGGCGGCCTATGCGGCAGCGGCGGACTGCAAAATACGGGTATACATGCCCGCCGATTCAGGCGACGCGTTTATCGATGAATGCATGACGTACGGCGCCGAGGTAACCACCGTACAGGGCACGATTGTTGACGCCGGAGCGCGCTTGCGCGCGGAATGTGATCCGGCGGAATGGTTTGACCTTTCGACGCTGAAGGAACCATATCGCCTTGAAGGCAAAAAAACCATGGGGCTGGAATTATACGAACAATTCCACGGCAACCTGCCCGATGTGATTATTTACCCCACCGGTGGCGGTACCGGCTTGATCGGCATGTGGAAAGCGTTTGATGAGCTTGAAGAACTCGGGGTAATCGGCACAACTCGCCCCCGCCTGATTTCGGTGCAGGTTGAGGGTTGCGCTCCCATTCCCAGGGCATTTGCCGAGGGCAAAGAATTCGCCGATCCCTGGGCTGATCCACAGACCGCCGCCCTGGGCCTGCGTGTCCCCTCGGCCGTCGGTGATTTCCTCATCCTGCGCGCTATTCGCGAGACCGGGGGTGAGGCCATTGCGGTGTCTGAACAATCCTGGCGCGAGGCGGTCAAGCTCCTCGGCCGGTTCACGGGCATTTATGCCTGCCCTGAGGGTGGCGTGGCCCTTGCTGCCTTACTCCATCTGTTGATTGACGAAAAAGTGGAACCCACCGACAGAATTGTCCTTTTCAATACGGGCACTGGATTTAAATACCGACATGTGTTGTAATCAGGATTTGACCGGCCGGTTGGCGGACGACATTCCCTGCCTGCTGAGAAAGCGGGTCCATCAAAGCTACACGCAAGACTGAAAAAATAATTTTTTACCCACAATCGACAGCCATAGATTATAATGCCGCATGGGACTGACGGAATTTCTGGTCGAACATGTAACGAATCTCATTTCGTCCATCGGCTATACGGGTGTGGCCGTGCTCATGGCATTGGAAAGCATGATTGCCCCGGTGCCCAGTGAAGCAGTCATGCCCTTTGCCGGCTTTTTGATCGCCGAAGGGCAATTTACTTTTGCCGGAGTCATTTTTTTCAGCACTTTGGGAAGTATCATCGGCTCCTTGCTCTCCTATTACCTCGGCGCATACGGCGGCAGGCCGCTGGTCAACCGGCTTGGCAAATACCTTCTTTTGGACCAACATCATCTTGATCTGACCGAGCGGTTTTTTACCAAATATGGCAGCCGCACGATCTTCGTCAGCCGTTTTATCCCCGTGATACGCCATTTGATCTCGATCCCGGCCGGTATCGGGAGGATGAACCTTCTGAAATTCTCCGTGTACACCATCATCGGTGCGGGGTTATGGAACGCCTTTCTCGCGTATGTCGGTTATCGCTTGCGGGATGAATGGTACAGGGTAAAAAGTTACAGCGAGATAGTCGATCTGGCGGTTATCCTCCTGCTGATTGCGGCAATATTTTTTCTCTATTTTCATTTTCGCCGGCCGGGGCGTAGCAGCCGTGATGTTGCGTGAAATCGAGTATTCTTCGATAATCGGAACGCCGGGTCCCCGATGACCGATCTGTACGGCACATGATCTTACCGGCCCGGCATATCGGGAGTGTTCAACGGATTTCCTGTCTGAAGGGCGCCGTCACATCGGCGGGGTGTAGAAGATCAGCGGAACAATGCTTTAATCTTGCCCCAGGTGCTGCGTTTGACATCGAGGGCGATGGCCGAGACAACAATATCGATTTCTTTGTTTCCTTCGAACGCCGAAAAGACCGGGCGGGCTTCGTGGCCGCCGACCCAGATGGTAATTACATCGTCCTCGACCCAGCCGTCGCGAATGGTCGTCTGGTCGTTATCGGGAGGAATGGCAATGGCGTACTGCCCGGCAACGGTCACCACGGTGTCGGCCACGATTTGATTATCGATTCTGGCTTGCAGTTGAGTACCGGAGGGGGCAGGTGCTTCGAAATAGGTCAATTGGCCGTAAACACGACAATTGCTGGCCATCGGCCGCCCCAACAATCCCACATTGAAAATAGTGCCGAAAAGCAGGATGGCAATGACCCCGCCAAATACCATTTTCTTGCACATTAAAGCTGGCCCTCGCGATCCCATCGGACCTTGTCCCCCATCGCTAGGCATACGATGATGTGGCCGGCGGTCGTTGTCAAGCGACTTTTCCCGTTTTTCCGGGTTTACCCTTTCCCGGGAATATCGATTTTGTGCCTATTTCTCAAGTAAAAAGACAGATATTCCATTTCCATTGACATATTCATTGAGCGCAACACGACATCCGGCGGGACCTTAAGGTTTATTGGGGCGAAATTCAAAATTGCCTTCACGCCCGCACCCACGGCAATATCGGTGATGCGCTGGGCCTGGGCGGCCGGCACGGCGAGGACAATAATGTCGATGTCGTGCTTTTTCAAGGCTTGGGGAAGGGTTTCGACGTCCTCGATGGTAATTCCGCGATGATTCGACCCGATTTTACGCTGATCATTGTCAAAAATGGAATTGATTTCAAATCCCTGCTTGGCGAATTCCTTATATGCCGCCAATGCCGAACCGATATTTCCCGCGCCGACCAAGGCCACATGCCAGGTCGTATCGATGCCGAGAATCCCGGCGATTTTCCCTTTTAATTCGGTAGTGGTGTAGCCCAACCCGCGTGTGCCGAAACTACCGAAAAACGATAGGTCTTTGCGAACCTGTGCAGGCGTCAATTTTTCGCGCCGGGCCAGTTCTTTGGAGGAAACCGTATGGTATCCTTCGCTTTCGAGGATGGCCAACTGCCGGTAGTACACCGATAGGCGTCTGATGGTCGATTCGGAGATGCGGCGCATCGGCGCATTGTTCCCATATGTCGAACTGCGCTTATCCATTATTTTTCTCGGCCAGTGTTTTTCGGGCAAAATAGAAAAACGAACCCATTGGTCAAGATCAAAGTAACCGGATTCACATAGTTATCAACGATTCGGTATGCAGGACTCCAGATAAGATGTTGTTACAATTATCGTTAAGAGTTTCAACCGGATAGGGGCGTTATTAACAATTAGCGTTATCTTGTTACAACATTCGCGAGATCGGCCGGATTAAGTCGCTTCAGGAAAGCAGCAAAAAATGCCGGTGTGAATTCCGGATGCCTCCGGTTACATCAGGCCATTATGAAACCAAGATAATCACGGATATCCCGCGATTCAGCGATACAGCGGGCGAACAACTTGACCCTTTTTCGGAAAACTCAGGGATTAGCCTCCCCGTAATGTAGATATCCGGGCTGAGGGGACAAAGGCGTTGGGAGTGGAGGGGCGGGTAGTGTGCATGCCTTTATCGAGACAACTTTGAGGTTGTTCCGGGCTTGGCGCAGGCGTATATTGGGCGTCCGAAAAGGGAAAGTGGCTGTCCTTCAAGGAGAACAGCCACACAAATCGTTCAGAAATCTTGGGAGAATGGCATGAAATTATCGTATCGCGAAGAGGCCGGAGTGGCGATTCTGGAGCCCAAAGGCAAAATTATGGGTGGGCCTGACGCCACACTTTTACATGACCAATTGCATGAATTCATCAAGCAAAATAAGTTGAAAGTTGTCATTGACTTGTCCGGCGTCGATTGGATGAATTCCACCGGGTTGGGGATCCTGATTTCCGGTCTGACCACATTGCGGAATAACAAGGGTGAACTCAAATTGGCAAATGTCACCGAAAAGATTCATTCATTATTGACGATCACCAAGCTGATCACCGTATTTGACGCCCACGATTCGGTCGAGGAGGCCCTGCGGAGTTTCCAGTAGACAGGTGTGGATACCACCCCAGTCGCGGACCAGCCGGTCTGTTGCCGTCCTCCGCATAACAGATGAGCGCCACCGACTCCCCCAAGACGTATCAGCTGGTTGTACCCAGCGTGCCGGACCGCGTCACCGAAGTCGACGATTTCCTGGAATCGAGGCTTCGTGATGCCGGGATCAATGAAGAAATCATCGCCGATGTTGCCATTGCGGTAACCGAGATCGTCAATAACGCCATCGATCATGGTAATGCAGGCGATCCGAATAAGATGGTCAGAGTGTCGGTGGTCCTGGCTGCCGATGTTCTTAAAATTGAGGTGACGGACGAGGGCGGAGGTTTTGATCCCGATGCCGTGGCCAGTCCCCTGGCCGAGGAAAACCTGTTACGGGAGGTGGGCCGGGGGATCTTCATTGTCCGGCATTTGATGGATACCGTAGTCGTTGACGCGGGAGTGGGGCGGGGGACGACGGTACGGATCACCAAGAAGCTTGATCCTCCTGTTTCCTCGTGAGGCGGGGCCGCCGGCGGCGGTCCGGGACATGAGTGGTGAGCTTCTCGATTTTCATAGCGGTATTGTACGTTATTCTGGGTGCCGTCCTGTTTCTTTTGGGGACGGTCATCCTCCGGGAGAATCCGCGGAACCGGGTCAACCGGGTCACCGGCCTGATGTTGTTTTTCGCGGGCCTTGGGCCGGTCTTCGGGGCGGTTGGTACGGCGCTTGGTCCGGAACCCACGTCGCGGTATCTTTCCAGCACTCCTCTGTATTATAATTTGTTTTATTTTTGGGAATTATTCTTTCCGCAACTGGTGTTTTTTGCCTCGGTCTTTCCGGTGCTGCATGGGTGGTTCGCCCGCTGGCGCCGGTTGAAATATCTCGTTTTCGTTCCGCATTTGTTTCATATCGTCTGGGTGTCATTTCTGGCCCGTCCCGAACTGGATTTCCTTGACCCCGATAAGCTGACCGGTATCGCCAAAGTCCTGCTTTCGCCGCTGGGGTATCTCCTCCGGCTGGCCTCATTGTTCTTTTCCGTATTGTTCGAGTTCCATCTTAAGTTTTTCTCAATTGTAAACCTGGCCTACATTGTGATTGCCTTTTGGTTGCTGTTGACCGGTTATCGGCAATTGAAAAACCCGCGCATGCGCCGGCAGGTGAAGTTGTTGTTATGGGGTATACCCGGTGCCGTGGGCACCTATGCTGTGGCTTTTATCTTCCCCTCACTGGGAGTGTGGCAACCTCCGGATGCGGTGCGTTACGGACTCACAGTCGCGGCGTTGTTTTTCGGTTCCGGATCGATTGCCTGGTCGATCATCCGCCACCAGTTTTTAGACGTCCGCCTGATTGTCCGGCAATCGCTGGTCTTTTCCATAACGTCGGCACTGCTGGTGGCAGTGTACTTGCTGGTTATTATCCAGGTGTCGGGTCTGATCAAAGACGCTTTGGAACTGGACACGTCGCTGGTCGACATAATTTTTATCGTGTTGATCCTGATTTTCTTTCAGCCGGTCAAAGAACAAATCGATGATGTGGTAACCCGCTTTTTCCTCCGTGATCAGGCGGATTACCGCACAATCATCCAACAGTATTCAGCCGACATCGGCTCAGTCTTTGACCCGGGTGTACTCAAGCGCCGCATGATGGAGGTGGTCACCGGCCCGGTATATGTCGAACGCGCGTTTTTCGCGTTTCGCATCGATGCGGACAATTTCAGATTGGAGCTGGAGGGTCATGCGGACCGCAGTATTGTGACCCGTGCTGATGATCCGATTTTTCAGGCGATGGCCTGGCAGGACAAGCCGGTATTTTTCGATGAATTCGCCGAGGAGGATATGCCGGGGGAGTTGTGGCCCCGGCTGAAGGAATGGGGATGCCGGCTGGTCGTACCCATCCGCGAGCAGGATACGCTGACCGGCATATTGTTCCTGAGTGAAAAGGTTTCAGGCTTCCGCTACAGTTATGAAGATGTCAACCTGGTGAGTGTACTGACCAACCAATTGGCGGCAGGTCTGGCCAACGCCCGGCTATATGCCGAGGCGCTGGAAAAACAGAAACTGGAAGAAGAGCTTAATGTCGCCCGGCAAATTCAGATGCAGCTGTTGCCGCAATCTGATCCTGCCGGACCGGGATATACGTTCAGTTCGTTCGCCCACCCCTCGCGCCAGGTGGGTGGGGATTATTTTGATTATTTTGAGCGGCCGAACGGCAAGGTGGGCATGGTCATTGCCGATGTCGCCGGGAAAGGCGTGCCGGCAGCGTTATTGGTATCGCAGTTGCAGGCTGTCCTGCGGGCTGAGGTGCGGACCGACAAATCATTGACCGAGATGATCTCGGCGGTAAACCAGGTGGTGACGGCCAGTACAACACCCGAGAAATTCGCCACGATGTTTTATGCGGATCTCGATCCGGAGACAAGGGAACTGACCTACGTCAATGCCGGGCATAATTACCCGATTGTCGTGCGGTCCGACGGCACTTCCGAATGCCTGAAAACCGGGGGATTGGTACTCGGAGTAGTGAAGAGTACCGAATTTGAACTAGGGCGATTGCAGCTTGCGCCGGGAGATATCCTTACCATTTACACCGACGGATTATCGGAATTGAATGATCCGCGCGGCCAGGAGTACGGCGAGGAACGCCTGTGCCGCCTGCTCACGGAAAACCGGCATCTGCCGGCCGACGCCATCAAGAACAAACTTATCCGCGACGCCACGCGGTTTGCTCTCGGGGAACTGGGATTTGATGATTTGACGTTGATGATTTTGAAAATGGAGAAAGACGGCGGCCAGGTGGTCGATGTATCAAACGGCTGATTTCCGGCACGTTTTTTTCATATGCAGAGTTCCCGTATCGTTGTATACTTTGTATAAAGGGGACTTAGGACGACTGGGCAGGAGTGGCGGCATTGGAAATTAACGGCGACGAAACCACATTTCGCGAGTATGCCGGACCGGGCGGGTATCGCTATTGCCCCTATTGCCGCGAGAAGCTGGTCATTTCGAAATTCGAAGGTATTCCACGGCCGGCGTGCCCCGTTTGTGGTTTCATCCACTATAATAACCCGGTCCCTGCTGCGGGCGGGATCATCGTCCGGGATCGGCGGATTCTCTTTGTGAAACGGAAATATGAACCGCGTGCCGGGTTGTGGAGTCTGCCCGCAGGATTTATTGAACATGCCGAATCGCCTGAGCAATGCGCCGTACGCGAATTGCAGGAAGAAACCGGCCTGACCGGGGAGATAAAAGACCTGGTTGGAGTCTATGCGGCCGGAGATGATCCGCGATCCCGAGTGGTCTTGATCATCTATTACATGGAAATCCTGGGTGGGCGGGAACGGCCGGGCGATGATGCTTGTGAAATTGCCTACTTTACCCAAGGGAATTTTCCGCCGTTTGCCTGGAACTCACATCATCGCGCACTGGGTGATTTTTTTGCCCGGTATGCGGGGAGTGCGGCATGAATGTACCTGCGGGGCATCCGGCCCCCCATTGTCATCTCCGAATTTTTCCACGTACCGTGTGGTGGATTTTCCCGCTAATGATGATCATGCCGGCGTTTCTTTACTCCGGCGGCACACCGGCCCGGGCGGAGCTTATTGCCTTTGAGCATGTCGGCGATTCCTTGTTCATGACCGTCTACGACAAGGGTGAAATTGTCGGGAGATCGGCCTGTGCCCGGAATAATCAAAGAGGTTTCGCGGAGTCTGCTGTCCCCGCCGGTGTGATGATTGATTCATCAGGCATTCTTGTCTCGGGGCAGGTGATCCCCTGGGGCCAGGTGACCGTCTCCGGTCAGATCCGGCAGGCCGAGCGGGGTTGGAAGGTTATCCTGGACACGCTTGCCGCCGGTCAAACGATGAATGATGATTATTGTGCCGGGCAACGGAGTGTGGTCCTGGCGCCGGACGATTTTGTTTTTGGTTCCGTTTTTCTGTGGCAAGGGTCGGTTGAAATCTCCGGTGAGGTTAGCGGGGATGTTATCTGCCTCGGCGGCGCGGTCCTCCTGCGATCGGGGGCCGTGGTCAGGGGCAGCGTGCTGGCCCTGGGCGGCATCGTCGATCAACAAGCGCCGGCCAAAGTGTATGGCGGTGTGTATTCCAATGTCAAAGAACTGCTGCATCCGGTCGAGGTGTCGCGAGAATGGGAATTCGAAGGAGAACGATACGGTCTCAGACCCTCCTTCAGTTATGACAAAGTCGACGGCGCCCGCCCGGGGATCCAGGTGTATTTTCAGGACACGTGGACGACGCCTAGGATCGGTTGTTGGATCGGTTATGCATTTACCTCCGAGTATTGGCAATATCGGTTGTTTTTTGTCCAACGGGTGTCAACCTCTCGCGATATCCGCATCGGCGGAGAGTATTTCCGCCTGACCGATTCGGAGGACAAACGTTTCGTCTTCACGCTGGAAAACACCCTGGTGGCGGTCTTAGCCAACGAAGATTATCGCGATTATTACGGATGCCAGGGCGGACAGGTGTGGGCGGCGATTCAGCCGCGCGAACGACATACGGCGATGGTGACCTACGAAAATTACGACTATCGGTGGCGCGAGGCCCATCCCGATTTATGGAGTTTGTTGTGGACCGGACGGGATTTCCGTGATAATTACGGTGCGCTGGAGGGCGAAACCGCCTACCTGCTAGACCGGAAGATATTCGAACGCAAAATGTCATTGTTGCTGTTGGGATACCGTATCGATAAGCCGGAACACGACCGATATACCACGGGCATCGGGTATCACATTAGCGGGTTCTGGGAAATCGGCGGCGGTGCGCTGAAGGGTGATTGGGACTTTTCCCGTGTGCTGGCCGAAGGCGCCGTCTGGTACGATTTTGCCAAGCGGCATCGGTTTCTTGCGTATTTCCGGGGCGGAATGGCGCAGGGCGATGTTCCAGCGCCCAAGATGTTCTATCTTGGCGGCCCGTCATCATTGCGCGGGTACCCGGTCAAAGGATTTTTCGGCGATGAGATGTTCATGGCCACTGCGGAGTATTCAATGCGTTTCTGGGAAAATGCCATAACCGATGCATCACTGGTGCTTTTTGGCGACGTGGGACGAATTGCCTTCAATCAAACCGCCGGCCAATTCTGGTCTGTCGATGAATTCAAATCCGATATCGGGGCGGCGCTCGATTTCGGTCGCGGGTTCCGTCTGGCCGTGGCCAAGGCCCTCACGGACAGCGACCTCGAACCGGTAGTCACGGTGCGCGTCAAAGCCGGATTCTAGGTCTTATTCATTTTCCCTGCTCGTACAGTCCATGCTTTGGGTCTCGCGTGAAGTTTTTCGATGAGGCCGTATTTTTGTGCGCGGACAGGCACGATTATCAGGCAGAGATGGCTCGCGAAGTGCCGCTTCAACCTAATGTGTCGATAACTCCTTGGGAGATATTTAATTGTATTGCCGGCGCAAACAGCAGATTCGGTATCATTTTTGCTTTTTCAGGAGAGCGACCGGAATGGTCAGGGCCGGTAATCGAATGCGGTGGAGTGTAGGGCTGTGAATTGCGTGTTGAACAGAGAGCCGGTGAACAACCGGGGTATGGTTCTTTTACGCGCGTGGTGGGAAAGCGGGCCCGCAGAAAACCTCTTTGCCTCTTTTTTATTGACAGTGAGCGTATTTTGGTCACACCATATGGTTGAACATACACGCCCAGGGGCAGGGAGGTTCGAAATGCGCAGGATATTCTTCAGTCTCGTCCTATTGAATTTGGTATTGTTGCAGGCCGCGGCAACCGAGGCGCAAACGCGCCGCCGTCGCGCTGAGCCGACGGACGCGCCCGAGCCGGTACGCCAACTGATTGATTTGCCGACCGCTGCCACACTCCCGCGCGCCACATTCGACGGCGAAATGCGGGTATATTCCCGGGGGGGCATGCTGGTGGGCACAAATATCGGCCTGACCAATCAATTGCAGATCGGGTTGTCCTACGGGGCGGACGGGATTATTTCGGAACGGGACCCGGTCTGGAACCCGCGCGTGGAATTTCAGGTAAAACTACAGGTGATTACAGAGACATATGCCCTGCCGGCAATTGCGGTGGGTTTCAATTCGCAGGGATACGGGAGCTGGGTGGACTCGCTGGACCGCTACGAAA
>Ga0172362_10005320_pt1 | contig 11151 bp, 5 predicted proteins | sample LakKivs1_kivu2a2_FD_114534 | JGI IMG/M metagenome (GOLD analysis project Ga0172362, IMG submission 114534) | Sediment microbial communities from Lake Kivu, Rwanda - Sediment s1_kivu2a2 | ecosystem: Environmental > Aquatic > Freshwater > Lake > Sediment | place: Rwanda: Western Province, Lake...
AGCCGTAGGATACGGAGAAGAAAACGGAGTAAAATACTGGCTCGTAAAAAATAGCTGGAGTGATAGCTGGGGCAATGAAGGCTATGTTAAAATAGAAAGAACTGACAGCACCAATGACGAGGGAATATGCGGCATAGCTATGGACCCATCTTTCCCAATCGTTTAGACACCAATTACCAGAAGCACCTGAATTTGGTCTAATTCAATGCGAAAAACTGATTTATATTATATTATTTTTCTTGAATTTCTCTCTACTTTGAAATTCAAGAAACCCATAAACCATAAACATAAACCATAACCATCAATGAATGAATCGTTGCGATAATAACATGAGTCCACCGAAAATGGAGAGATTCTTTGTGAATGAAATCATTTCCGATGGATCTGTTGGAAAATGAAAAATTAAAATCGTCATCGCCGTAAACACGGCCAATCCAATCGTCGCGATGTGTGCATATTCTTCATACTGGTTCGTATAGAGAGAATACAAAATCAGTAAACTTCCAAATGTAAGTAATCCAATGACTCCAACAATTGCTGAATTGTATATGAGTGAAACCAGCCATTTACTTGTGTTTAATGCAGTTTTAAAATGCACCAAGGCGGGAATGCTGATCAATGCAATGCTAATTAAAATAAACAAGGGTGCATTCATGCGTTGGGTTGCCTTTTGCATGACGATCAAATTGACATAAAAATAAACAATGGCGGCAGAGAGGGCTGCAATGAATATTGGACTGAGTTGAATGGTGCTTATTTTTGTCTTCAAGAAGTCAACAGTTCCTTTGAAGTTCATGATTTTGTTTACACCGCCTGAAATGAATATGAACAGCAGTAAAAATGCACTAAATGTGATGGACAAATTATTCATACTTTTGTAGTGATTGGGTTGTATGGGTTGTATGGTATTTGTTCAATTACTTATTTCCTTATTACCCAACCATATTTTATTTTTTTTTGTAATTCATACCTGCGTTTAATTATGGAATGAATTTCTCTCTAAAATGAATTTCAAGAAACCCATAAATATGTTTTGGAAGGAGATGACCAGCCCGTTGGTGAACCATCCGTTGACATGTTTGGCAAATTCATTTTTGTAAAACGAGAGAAAATGGATGGAAATAACGCACCATAAATCTAACAAGTTGAATGCAATTTCACAAATTCACAAATTCACACTTGTATGCATTTTTGGCAGCCTTGACCAGGATGACTTGAAACCCAAATAAAATGTTCGAGATATATAAGCAAATTTAAATTAAATCATGGATGGAACGCCATATTGGGAATTGGGGAGAACTGCAGCACCTGGGGATATAACCAAAAAACCAGAAAAATTAGAAGAAGACTTGATTGGATTTGTGAATGAACATCCTGAAATATTCAATCCTGAAGAAATGGAAAGAATGCGAAGAGCAATTACTCGTGCATTTGCAATGTTTAGTATGCCATTTAGAAGCACTGAATATGACAGGGATAAACCTGGACTTAGTTGTATTGCTCAGTTGATATTACAAACGATTTACAAAATAAGAGAAATATACACGTCGCAAGAAGTTAAGGATGCATTGACTAATTTTGATGTTTGTGTAGAATTTATAGATAAATTTTTGACTGCATTGTGTGCCACTGAAGCCGCATACACACATTCAGGGAATGGTGGATTCTTGGGCTCAAATCAATGGAAATGTAAACAAATCGAACATGCAGTGAAGCGGGATTGGTCTCATGCTTATCCAAACATTTTTAGAGGATTTGAAATGCAAATCAACCGATACCAATTACGAGTTTTGAAATTGTGGGCCGATGTATTGATTCGTGAAGAAAAAATAACCCCAGTGGCAATCGCCAAAATGCAGACTGCTATATCAGGAGCTGACGGATATGAGCGAAAAATGCGCGAATTGCTTTCAGAATGTGGGGGTGGATATTCATTTAAACCCAATTTAGGTGAACCCATGTTGTTAAAATGGTTAACACTATTTCATGTTGAAATCACAAAAGACCCTTACATGCAAAACCTGACAAAGAAATACTCTAATGGAGGAAGAGCAAGCACACTGGATGGAATCGTCTTTGGAATCATATCCCAATTTGTTCCAATACATAATGTTCATGGATTTTCTAGCATTCCTCAAAGCAATAAACATGAATCTGAATTGAATATTCTGCATTTGTCGTGTGATGTTTTTGAAAGAAATTCAGGACAACATTCACCAGTGTGCGCATATTTGTCATCTGAACTATTAGACCAATGTGTGCAAAGTGTTGGACGATTTCCAACAACAGATGAGTTCATACAATTTTTGAGCACTCGAATGATTGAAAAGGCTGCCGCTTTTGCACCTCCTCTTCCTCCTCCTCCTCCTTCAGCTCCTCCATTAGAAGATGACCAACCGTTTAGCGAACTGCTCAGTCCGTCATTTTTTGGGTCATCAACTGCACCAGTTCCTAAATTTGAAGGCGGGAAAAAGCACAAACAAACCAAACGACGCAGTAAATCCAAGAAGTGCAAGAGCTCTCGCCGGCGTTAAACCTGAATGCACTTAGCAGCCTTGGCCATGATGACCTTGCCCGGGGTTTCGGTGCGCCGCACCCATTTCATCAATAAGTAATTGACGCCCACGTTTTGCAGGTTGCGAACACCTGACCCGGAACGTTCTTTTACCAGCGCGGCAGCGCGTCGAATCGCATCGGCATTAATTGCGCCTGCCTTTGCCGTGTTTATAACGACGGCGTGCGCGCTGGGAAAGTCCTTCAAATGAAACCACATGGCGTGCTGGGGTGCGCGTTTAACGAGCGCGTCATTTTCGGCCTGGTTTGCGCCGACCTGGATGGTGTAATTGCAGTTGAAAATCTCGGAGTACATGGTGATGAACGACATTACACCACATTAAGTCCACTTGGTTTAAATCAATTTTTACACATTGCAAACATTGATTTAAAAATTGAACGCATGAACAAAACATTCAATACTAACACAGACGCACTCCTGCTCATTAAGACCATTAAGACAATGAATTTCATCCGAAGAATACTGAAACCGGCAACAACTGCGAGCACTACCAAATTGGGTAGGTGGCAACTGCATTACGATCCCAAAATCGTGGATTCCAAGGTGGATCAAGCCAATGAAGACCACTGCGGCTGCTGTCATGAGTCCGCACATCAGAAACCAGAAGCAAAAATGGCACCAAAAACAACGGCACTGCATGTGAACAATGCAAATTGAAAATGCAATAATTCATGGTGCGTAAAACAAGTCGTCAAACATTTTTTTGTATTTTTGTTGCAGTGTCGCATTGGTGGGCAGGTAGCGGTCCACGCGCTCGCGGTTGATACGCAGGTATTCGTGGGCGACCGAGTCGTGCTTCATGATGGCGCCGAGGAGAACTTCGGCGCCCTGTTCCAGGTTGTAGCCCTCGTAGTAGTAGCCGAGGTCGGCGCACAGGTGCGCATTGTGCACGAAGGGGTACCCGAGCCACGCCATTTCCAGGTAGATGTAGTTGAGCGGGTTGCCCCACTGATGGAACACGGCCACGTCGGCGTGCGTCTTCATGAATTCAAACGTGATGAAGCGCTTTTCAAAAAACACGCGCTTGTCCAGGAAGAGGTCGGTGTAGCGCACGGTGTTTTCTATTTTTTTAGCGTTCAGGGTGTCGCCAATTTTCTCTCGGAACGCGTTTGTAATGTAGACGCGATCCACAACTTGCGGTGCCAGCTGGAACGCGCGCTCGCACAGCACGAACGACGGCAGAAACCACTTCATGATGCTGATGTTGGGATCAAAAATGGCCATGGATTTGGTCACGGATTTGGTCGTATCCTTGGTCGTGTCCTTGGGTTTATTTTTTTCCTTTGCGGTTTTGGCGTTCACGTAGAGGAAGTCATTCAGTGTGGCGCCGTCCTTTTTGGCGATGGTTTCCATGCCGTCGGGTGACCAAATGAACGGTGCTTCAATGACCTTGGCGCAACGGGACAGCGTGCGTTTGTATGCCGCGTTCAGCTCCATCATTTGCGGGATGAGCCACACCTCGTCAAACAGGGACGTGCGCGGGTTGGTTTTGTCCTGCTCAAACGAGCCCGACTCGCCGTGATTATAAAGAATCGCCTCTGAATTGATGAGGTACTCGTTGCCGCACACGTAGGACACGAGTTTCACGCCCGCGTGGCGCAGCTGCTGCAGCGCAATGTGAGAGATTTGCACGCCGAACGTGACCACCGCGTGAAATCCGACCCGGTGTAGTTGAGAGAAACTAACAATGTTGTCATAATGCGCCTTGTTCCAGCCGTCGGGCGGGCTTTTTTTGAATTTTTCGTAATCGGGATTGGTCACAACAAGGTAGGGCGTGTACCCGATGTTTTTCAGAACGTCGTAAAAATACAGCGTGTTCTGGTGGATGCCGTTGTTGAACATGTGGGACGGAACCGCCGCGCTGATGCCGATGCGGATGTCCTTCGTGCACGAGGGCAATGGTTTAGACCCAGACCCAGACCCAGACCCAGGCACAGGCACGATTTTGTCAACGAAGAAATGCTGCAGCAGCACGGTGTCCTTGTGATCGCTGTTGTAAATGTTGGCCCAAGATTCATTGGGGACGATGGTTTCACTGAGCAGGCGCACCACGGATTCCGACGCGTTGGCATTAGCGTTGGCGTTGGCGTTTTCAATGGCTTCCTTGCACGCGGCATGCATGACGGAACTAACCTTCATTTGCGCAACATCAAACTTGGTGCCGTCCTGGCAGCACTTGCGAAAATCGGCAACGTAGCCGTTAATGTGTTGTATGGCTTTTCGCAGCACGGGATGGCCCGGCGTGCATGCCATGAACCCCGGGAAGATGACGGGCGTGAGGCACGACTCAATCGCAACGAGCGATTCTGATGCCACGATTGCGGACAAGGTCTGCGTGTCGTGCACAATTACGCCGGCGTCCATGTACGCGCCTCCGGTTTTATACAAGTGGTAATACATGAAGACATCGTGTAGTTGGAGCAAATCGGAGAGCTTGATGGCACCACATGCTGCGCTGGGTTTGGTTTCAACCGCGGTTCCAGTTGCGATTGCAATGCTGTGCGCTTCGCAAATGGCGTCGTGCAGGGGTTTGCAATCGGGGTCGTCTTCGCGCAGCGCAGCAAAATAAGCCACGATGTCTTCGTGCGTGTAAAGCTGGTAGTCCCAGCCCGGCGCGCGGTCGCGGACCACGGCTTCAACCTGCGGCGGCACTCCGTATTCGTGGGTTTGAAACAGCCGTTTAGGGATCATTGCAGATATATTAATCAACCGTGCATTTATATCAACTTCATTTTTAAATGCATATTTTGAGTATATTTTATATTTTAAAGTCGCCATATTGTAACCATGGTGACGAAAACGGCTTTTTCCAGCAACGCGGGCAGCACGACCGGCGCGGTGAGCGTGTTTTCCGGGCAGATGGACGGACTGGCGAGATTGGTGCGCAGCCAGCCGTTTCGTGAGCTGAACGTGTTCATGAACCAGCTCGGTCTGGGAGACTTTCAGCACTTGATTGACAATTTTGACTTGGACGGGTTCAACCGGCTGGCCGTGAAGTTGTATGCTTTAAAAACCAACACGCATCCGCTTTACGTGCGCCTGCTGAATTACTTGAACTTCTGTTTGACCACGCTGCTGGTGGTGGAGGTGAATGTCGGCAAGGAATTGGGGGTGTTAAGGCAGGAAATCACCAAGCTGCGAGCCGAAAATTCCATTCTGCACAACGTGACGTTGCTGCGGGAGTATTTAGAGACGCTCACTAAAAGAACGTTTACCATTTTCAAGGAACAAAGGGTCAGCACGTCCAAGATCAAGTTGCGTCCGGAGTATGAACTATACATTCAGCGGTACGGGTTCCCCAAAAACGGTGCCTTTGATGCGCAATTGTTGGCCGAAATCATCAACGAGTTAAAGATGCGACTGCAGCCGATTTCGTGTGCGGTTCCAAGCGCAGCGACTGTTCCAAGCGCAGCGACTGTTCCAAGCGCAGCGACTGGAAGCGCAGCGACTGTTCCAAGCGGAAGCGCAAGTGAATGCGTGCCTTGCAGCAACAACGCATGAAAAGCGCGTGCATTGAATTGAATTATAAATGTCATGCATTTATATCCCGACTGCAACATGTCGTCCGCGATTGATTTTGATGTGAATAACTACACCGTGCCCGAAATTTTCAACCTGTTCAAATTGAACTCCGCCGCGTGCAGCGCACAGGACGTGGACGACCGCGCGCAGCAGTTGGCCACCGCGTTAGCAGATGAATCCGATGGTGTCCTTTTCATTCATCAATGCAGAGAGAAACTGGGACAATTTATTCGGGAGAGGGTGAAACCATATGCTCCGGACATTATCTCTCAAAATCACGAGTACCCGCACCAATCGCGAAACAACCATGGTGGCAACAACGGCAACAACACGCTCCACCTGAACTACTCCACGAATCCGACCAATTACGACGCCTTCCACCGCGAATCGGTGGTGCACGACGGGGGGTCTAGCACGTACGCCAAGCGCAACATTGCCGCAGTGACCAACACGTACGATTACAAGTTCCCCACCGGCACCTTGAACCCGATTGAGCGGCGCGTGATTAAGCGGCTGCTGTCCATGGACACGCTGTTTCGCACGAACTACACCGGCACGATGTCCACCAACGCGTCGTGGGTGCTGCCGTACCCCGTGGAAAACGTGGTGTCCATGAAAATTTCGTCGGTTCAAATCCCCAACATGTGGTACGCCTTTTCCGACGCCATCAAAAGCAACCGGTTTACGGTGATGATTACGGGGCTGAACGTTGCGCCGTATGACCCGGCCGAAGTGTACACGAACGATGTCGTGATTCCCGAAGGCAACTACTTGAGCGACGAGTTCACGGAGTGCATGAACAACCTGTTCAAAAACACGGCCAACGGCATGGAGTTTTTTCAGTTTGCAATCAGCGCGCACACCAGCAAGTCCATGCTGTTCGTGAATCACGCGTCCTTGACGTGCGCAACGAGCCCCGATTTTGAATACGTGGTCATGTTTGACGACCCCAGTAAATACAACAAGTATTTAACAAACGGCTGCATTTACAGCGACTGCGACATTCAACGCATCAAGGACGAGCACGAAAAGGAGTACTACAACGCGAACATCAAGACCATCAGCCGCAGCGCGGGATGGATGATGGGGTTTAAGCAGCTGGCCTACCGTCGCACGTGGCAAAACGAGCGCATTGATTTGATTAGCCAGGTGCCGATCACCACGTATCACGCATTTTTGGAGAGCGAGTCGTCGTACGGCAGCTCCATATGGAACTACTTGTACGTGGACGTGGACGACTACAACAAGAACTTCATCACGAACAGCATTATTGCGCAAACGGGGGATTCGTATTTAGGGTTCAACATTTTAGGGCGGATCACGGTGAGCAGCGGGCAGCTCACGATTATCAACGACAACGCGGGCGACATGATATTTAAGATGCGCGAGTACTTGGGGCCGGTGCGACTGGAGAAGTTGACCATTCGGCTGCTGGACAAATTCGGCAACGTGATTCATTTGAACGGGAACGACTACTCCATTGCCCTGGAACTGCAGGTGCTATACAATTGATTCGGGTTCGGGTTCGGGTTCGGGTTCGGAATTAGGGATGCGATATTTTAAAAGCAATGACGGTAAATTAAATTTAGTTATGCATTTTTATATATTTTTATGGTATAAGGCAAACCATAACAATATGTCTATCCTTGACGAAAATTTTGCCTACGCCTTGGTTTCCAGCAGCGATCGCACCCTGAAGATCACGGGCGTGAATACAGCCAAATACCACGCTGGGAACGCGAGTTGGGGGAGCTTTCCTGAAATTCCCGCGCTTTATACGGGGAACACGCTGGCATACAATGGATACAGCGCCGCCGAAAACGCATTTGAGGTGGTTGAAATTGCAAACAACGCCTTCAACGGGCGAACTGAGTTTGCCGAAGGCCCGCTGGTGCTGCCCAACTCGCTTCTTCGTATCGGAGACAACGCCTTCAAAGATGTGAAAATCACCGGCCGCCTCACGATTCCCGCCAGCGTGACGCAGATCGGGGCCAACGCATTTGACAACACGCTCATTGACGAGCTCCTGGTTGAAAACGCCGCGTTGACGGACTTGCTCTCGGGCGTGGTGGATGCCACCCGCGTGACCAGCAAAGAAACAGATGCGCGGGTGGCCACTGACACCGCGTTGACCGGGCTGAAAGTCACCAAGGCCGAACCCGTGTTCACCGGCACAACCACCATTGAAACCGCTGTGGTTTCGGAGATGAATGTGCACAGTCACGCCACCGTGCAAACCGCCAGTATTATCACGGGGCGCGTAACCAACACTGCGACCGTGGATTATTACGAACCCAACGTGTCCGAAAAAAAGAGGAATGCCCGGTTTCGGGTGCTTACCACGGCTGGAAATTTACTGTCAGCCGGAGGCGTCACTGAAAACATTTCGCCGATTGAAGTGGTGCTGACGGACGGCACGTATCGCAGCGGGACTGCATTGGTTGCCGCCCTTGTGACCGCGCTGAACGCCAAAAATATTGCTTGGGTCGGGGGTGAAACCATTTCGTGGATCAACACGTCATTTGATGCCACCACTCGTAGGGTGCGGCTGGGATACTCCACGAATGCGCCGGGGTCATCCGAGCCCAGCATTGTGATCCGCACCAAATTCATGAAAAACGGAGTGTCGTATGACAGTTCCAGCTTGTTGGGCACCGTGAGTGCGAACATAGGCGGTTCCGATGAACCCGGCGCATTCATTGTGACGTACGGAAACCGTTTTGGCTTGAGTTTCCCGCAAGCAATCAACCTTGGCACGCCCATGTTGAACGTGAACGGGGAAGCAAATCTGGCGGGAAGCGGGACGGTAAACGGCGAGTGGAATTTCATCGGGAACAAACCCCGGTACAACGCGGAAGTGCTGGCCACGGAGTCGTTCACGCTATCCAAGATCCAAGCCCTCAATGGCACGTCGCTGTTGTCCACCGTGAGAACGCTGGCCGACGTTGCATCCGCGATTGGAGGCGACCCTCAATTTGCCGTCAACGTGCGAGCGTCTCAATCCGAGATATTGCAATCCGTGGTGTCGCTCGCCAGCGTGCGCAGCACGGCAGTGTCGTCGCTGTCGTCTGCGCTGTCGTCGCAAGTGTCCGCGCTGCAGTCCACTGACGTGTCGCTGTCCAACGCCATTTCCGGTGCGGTGCCCGTCCGCATAAGCCAAGTGGAATCCGTTTCCGCCGTGCTGCAAACCGCCGTGTCGCAAATGCAGTCGGTGGACGTGTCCATTAGCACCGCGCTGAGCACCGCCGTGTCGCAGCAAAGCTCGCAAACGCTGTCGCTGAATTCGGCGATTTCCACTGCGGCGTCGTTGCTGCAAAATGCCGACACCGCGCTGTCCACGGGCCTGTCCACGGCGACCTTGACGCGCAGTGTGAACATTTCCACGAATGCATCCACGTGGTCGGCGCACGTGTCGGTCTTGCAAACCGCGGACGCGTCGCTTTCTACGGCAGTCGTGGGTGCGGCTTCCGCGCGAAGCAGCGCGGTATCATCACTGGCGTCCCTTGTTTCCACCACCGTGCCGGTTATTGAATCGGGACACACCACGTTCCAAACCGCGCTTTCCGAACACACGACCAATCGCGTGGCTTCCATTGTGTCCCTCACAGACGAAATCAACACCCAAGTTTTAACAGCGCAGAGCTTGAATGCCGTACTTCTGCCGCAAATCACGGCGGCCGCGAGCACTGACCCCGCCGCCACAACCAACACGGTGTTCAATCTGGTGGGCATAAACGTGAATGATGCCGTGAAGTTTCAGAAAACGAACGGGGTTATTGCAATTGGGGATCGCATCACCATCACCTATTCTCCCACTGATTATTTGAAGGGCACGGTGACTGCGGTGTCCGGTTCCGACATCACATTCCAAGTAACCCAAAAGGCCACGGCGGCGACGGAAACCACCGTTTACACCACTAGTGGTTCGCAAACGCTCAGTAGCAACTCCTCCACTGAGTTCACTCTTCCAATAACGAGTCCCGTGTTTACTGCGAATAGCAACTTCGTGATAACGTCCATCACAACAAGCATGTTCACAGAATCCGGTGTCGGAACATATCAGGTGCAGTTGCTTGACAATAATAATGTGTCGCTCGTGCCTCTATCTCCACTCATGCAGTTGAACAATGATACTCAAACGGCTAATTTTAGGACACATGGCTTCACTACGGCATTCGTACCGAATGGTGCCACCAATCTCAAAATATACGCAAAATCTGGAGGCGGGCCTGCGAGAATGGTGATCAACGCCACCGACTCCGGCGCGTTTACCACCATGAAGGGATACGCGGTGAACTACAGCAGCGGTTCGGTGTTCGTTGAGTCCAACGGTGCGCTGCAAAGCACGCGCATTTCGGCGGTGGGCGCGCTGTCTACCATCGCACTGGGCCAAGTGGGCGCGCTGTCCACCGTCATCAGTGCCAACCAGTCGGGCATTGCATTGCAGACGAGCGAACGCACCGCATCCGTTTCGTCCATCATATCGGCAACCGCGCAGACCGTGACTTCGCTGCAGGCGGAGACTTCGGCCCACGGGTCTGCCGTGGGCGTTGCCGTTTCCGAGCGAAATTCCGGCGTGTCATCGCTCACTAGCTCCATCAATGCCAGCGTGTCGACGATTTCATCGCTTGCCATATCCATTTCGGGAGCGGTGAGCACGCAAGTTGCGACCCGCTCGTCGGAGGTACTGACCGCGGTCACGTCATTGGTGGGCGCGGCCCCTGCCTCGCTGGACACGCTGTTTGAAATTGCCGCCACGCTGGACGCGGGCCCCACGCTGTATTCCACCCTGAGTTCCACGGAAACTTCCAGGGAAACATTGATGGCGACATCAGATACGGCCACTAATCTCACCGTTTCAGGTGCAGGCACCGAGTACGTTATTAACGGAGTCAGCAAACCAGTGTTGACCCTTGTCCGCGGCAACCGATACACTCTTACTATTGGTGCTGGAGGTCATCCATTTTATTTCCAAACGTCTGGACTTTCTTACAATGCATCACTTGTTTATTCACCAACTGGCCCCATAGTGTTGGGCATTGCAACGCAATATA
>Ga0172362_10005322_pt1 | contig 11149 bp, 9 predicted proteins | sample LakKivs1_kivu2a2_FD_114534 | JGI IMG/M metagenome (GOLD analysis project Ga0172362, IMG submission 114534) | Sediment microbial communities from Lake Kivu, Rwanda - Sediment s1_kivu2a2 | ecosystem: Environmental > Aquatic > Freshwater > Lake > Sediment | place: Rwanda: Western Province, Lake...
TGCTTGTTTATGATTCCAATCTTCCTTTGATATTTTGCCAAAAGATGAGGATTTAGCTCTCTGAATCCCAATTCGAATAGTTTCAGTCTTTAATCCTTCACTGGCAGTTTTCAAAGAAGTTGGACGTCGCCTATAGATAATTGTTTTTTCCCGGAAATCTTCAGATTCTATTCTTTTTAATAATCCTCTCCGATATCTATATGATCCAGTGGGGATTCTTACTTCCACAGTTGATATCTGTCTATGCCTTGGCTTTCCTTCATCCTGACTTTGCCACTGTAAGAGTAAAAAGTGTTCTTGGTTAAACTCAATTATGCAAACAACACCAAGAACACATGAAATTGTTCCCAATCAGAATATATCTTTTCCCATTGGGACCATTCATGCCGTTGACCGTTTATATCAAGTTTTGAATTTCAGGAATATATTCGGGAAACACAAAAAGAATGGCATAGGTATAAACAAGCTGTTAGAAGCGCTCATCAGTTATAAAATGAGTCAAAATTTCAGCATAAAGAGGGCTCATGAATGGATCAACCGGGATGAGGTTCTTGAGATCTACGACCTCAAACCATTTAGTGAGAGAACGCTCTACCGTGTTCTTGAAACGATCGGAGCAAACAGAGAAGAGATCATTTCAGACATCCAGGACATCCTGTTTGCACGATACGATTTTGAGCATACTGACATCAATATGGACTGGACAAGCATAGTCCTGCATGGAAATGAAGCAAACCTCGGAAAGTATGGGTACAGCCGTGATCACCGGCCGGATAAAAAACAGATAACTCTGGGTGTCAGTGAACTTTCCGAGCCGATAAACGTTCCAATTGGACTCACCATTGAACCCGGAAATACAAACGATCAGACACACTTCGAAAAAACCTATCTTCAGGTAAAGGACAGGCTAAAGAAAGGCTCATTAGTGATCTTCGACAAAGGCGCGAACAGCCTCACAAATACGGCAAAGATCCGGGCAGATAACCTGCAGTATATGACTGCAAAGAAGCTCAACAAAAGTGATGACAAAATAATTTCGAGGTTCGAGGCCTACCATCCTCAGACGATTGACGCAGAAAAGGGTGTTCGAGGGATTAAACTCGAAAAACCAAACAGTGTGAATTACCTCTTCTTCTCGAAAAATCTCCAAAAAGAACAGCTGGAATCGAGAGCGAGAAAAATTTTGAGAGAGATCAACGAAGCAAAGGCCATCCAGGAAAGCATAGATTCTGGGAAAAAACTTCCAAAGCGATTCAGGATCAACAATCTGCTCATTGACGTTGAATATTCTATCCAGACAAAACTTATTGACATGAGTGAAGAGGAAGCCCTCGAACTCCTTAAGGAAAAGATCATTACCGGCAGAGAGGGATTTTTTTGCCTGAAATCAAGTAAGAATTTGACACTTGCCGAGGCTCTTCTGACATATCGAAAAAAGGACTCAATTGAAAAAATTTTCAATTCTCTGAAGAACGAGATTGAAATCAAACCATTGAGAGTTTGGACTGATAAAAGCATTTACGGGGCGTTACTCATTGGGTTTATTGCTCAGTTGTTCATCTCGCTGATGAGATACGAAATTGCTGAACTCAAACATACATCCACAAAATTCATCAAAAAATCTCTATCGGATTTGACAGTGACTGTGGATTCATGGGGACGGAAGGTCAAAAGGTATGTCTACTCCAACTTTGATGCCATTAACATGATGGTTTTGAGGCTGAATTGGGGAGTTTCATGAGAGTTTGTGGGCTGAATCTCTGAACTGTCAAATTGGTTTTCCTGACAAAAAATTGGTTGCGATAGTTGACCTCTTCGGCATGTGTTGAGGTCAAACTGGCAAAGTTAGGTTACCTTGAACTCCAGATCTTCGCCTGGGGATCCGATCTCAGTAATCCCAGGTGTCTCGAATACTGCATGGTGCCGGTCTCCCCAACCCATGACTTCAATCCCGCTGCCATCCGGTTGGGTGAAGGTGAACCTCTTTTTGTAGAATGGATAGGACGTACATTTCCCCCCCTGAACATTCAACGTGATGCTATTGGTGTTTAAATATATACTGGATGCAATTAATTCGCGGTATAAAAATGCCGATTCCATTCAAATACAGTGGATCACCCGGAATTACGTGTATTCCCACGCACAGGGAAACAGGTTTTTTGGGATATTTCCCGATTTCTCGATGAACCGGGGGTAAAATTTTTTTATGGGGATCGAAGGGGGACTTTCGCCGGGAATCGCCAGGGTAGGCACAACATGAGAAATTGATGAAAGAGAATTTTTTTTGATTGTATTTTTATTAAAAGTCTGTCATCACCCGGAACTGGTCGATCTCTTCCTTGTTCATCTGCTCAAGGAACAGGTCAGCGGCGGTGTGCACGTCCTTGCTCGCCGTAATCGCCCTGCCGACCACAACAATATCAGCCCCGGACGAGAAGGCCTTCTTCACACCGTCGACCCGGATGCCGCCGGCGGTTGCGACCAGCAGTTTCCCGCCCGCAGCTTTCTTCATGGCGGGGATGTCGCCCCAGGCGTGGGCCGTGCTCTCGGCATCGATTGCCCGGTGCAGCTCGACGACATCGGGCTTGACCTTGAGGGCTTTTAAGACTTTTAAGGGTTCGGCGACATTGAGCATGTCCACCACCGAGTAAATGCCTGTCTTCCTGGCCTCTGCGATGGCCTTCTCGAGGGTGGGTTGGGGTGCTAGGCCCGAAATGACCACGGCATCGGCGGAGGCGTCGGCGGCCATGCGGGCCTCGAGGTTCCCGGTGTCGAGGATCTTCATGTCGGCGATGATGAAGGCATTCGGCCGGACTTTACGGATCTCGGAGATTATGGAGAGGCCAAACCGCTTGATCAGCGGTGTCCCGGCCTCGATGATCAGGTGATCATTCCTGGGGAGCTCGGCGAGCACGGAATGCACCTTCTGCATATCGACGAGGTCGAGCGCCACCTGGAGGTAGGGAGGGTCCCAGAGGCGCTGCACTTTGAAGCCCATGACTGCATGGGCGGCCCGGTCCTTCTCGTAGAGGAGTGTCTTTCGGTCCGGGAACTTCTCCATAGCCCTCGCGAGTGCCAGTTTCGTGGCCCCATAGTTGTAGCGGTATATCCGGTTGTAGTCGGCGGCAGCAGGGTCAAGGTAGATGCTGGCCAGGATGACCAGTGAATCGAGATCCTGCGTGCCGAAGAGGCCTTCTTCCACGCAATCGGCAACCGCCTTTGCAACCGCGGCCTGCACGGGGCCGAACATCTCCTGGATCTGGGCCCCTTTCCGCAACGTCACCTTGGGAATGACCAGGGTAGCCGGTTTGGTGAGGAGGTTCGGGCGGACGACCGCCAGGAGTGGCGTGTGCCCCGCCGAGAGCTGGGACATGGCGTTTGCAAACGCCGCTCCCACTGGGCCCTCTTTGTCTCCCAGAACCAGGTCAACGTGGGCCAGTTCCGGCCCATCCCCCACCAATGCTTCACCTATCAGGTACATAAGACGACTCGTTCTCCTACTAGATTATGTGACCTGAATATATGATAAAGATATGAGAAAACCGGGTGTTCAGGCCAGAAGCTGCCCCCTGAGGACCGGCACCGCGTCCCCCGTAAGGATGACCCTGTCACCCTGCATGGTGACCCTGACAACGCCGCCCCGCGGGGAGCACTGGAACCCTGTCACACATGTTTTTCCAAGCCGTTCTCCCCAGTAAGGACCGAGAGTGCAGTGGGCTGACCCTGTCACCGGGTCTTCCGGGATGCCGACGGAAGGCGCAAAGAACCGCGATACAAAGTCGTACGCAGGCACATCGGCGGCAGCCGTCACAATAATGCCCCGGGCAGGCAGCGCAGCCAGTGCGTGGATGTCCGGATCGAGATTGCAGACCTCTGCGGCAGAGGACACTTCAAAGAGCAGGTCGAACTGTGTCCGTCCGGATGACACCACTCTTGCCCCGAGTGCGGATTCAATCCCGGCGGGCGGGTCGCACAGCGTCGCCGGCACCTGCGGGAAATCCATTGCAATTCCGGCACCATCCCTGCTGGCGGTCAGGATTCCGGACCGCGTCCGGAACAGGATACGTGACCCCTCTGCCACGCGACCAGTTGCCCAGAGCGCGAATGCCGCCGCCAGTGTGGCATGCCCGCAGAGATCGACCTCGGTCGCAGGGGTGAACCACCTGAGTTTCCAGCCGTCATTTTGCGGGTGTACGAACGCAGTCTCCGATTGGCGCATCTCGGCAGCAACCTGCTGCATCCACCCCGCATCCGGTTCCTCCCCGCTGATACAGACCGATGCCGGGTTCCCGCAGAAATGTGTGGTGGTAAAGGCATCGATAATATGGATCTCGGCAATCATCGTACGTATCGCATCAACCCGGGACAAGAAAACACCATTCTCGGATAAGAAAGGCGCGTGACGAGCGATCAGTCACAAAATGTGGGGTCGGTGAGATTTGAACTCACGATCGACGGGTCTCTCCGACATGCGTCAGTGCTCCAACGGATCATCATCAATTCAGGAGACCCATTGTTCATCATTCACACGACGCGAAAGACCGCTGGAGCCCGTCGCCATTCCGGACTAGGCCACGACCCCGCAACTCTATGAGGTCGCTTTGTGCCGATTTAATGGTTATGCTGGAGCAATCCGGTGGGGATATATGATTTCGTGATCCACTTAAATGGGATGGATGCAGGCAGTTATGATTGCGGGACCTCTCCCTATCCCCTCCTTGGCAACACCGTAGGCGAGATGCTGAACATGATAGCCCGGAAACATCCCCGTGCCGAGGCGCTGGTCTCAATGCACCAGGGGATACGCTACACCTATGGCGAATTCCTTGAAAGGGTGAACGAGCTTGCAAAAGGCCTGATGGCGATCGGGGTGGAGAAGGGCGATCGGGTGGGTATCTGGGCAATGAACCATGCCGAATGGGTACTGACCCAGTGCGCGACCGCCAAGATCGGGGCAATCATGGTGAATATCAACCCGGCCTACCGCACCTACGAGCTCGAGTATGTCATGAAGCAGGCCGAAATCCAGACTGTCATCGTCCAGGGAAGGTTCAAGACATCAGACTACGCAGGCATGTTTCGCGAGGCCTGCCCGGAAGTCAGCACATCTCGCCCCGGGCACTTCAAGAGCGAAAAATTTCCCTTCCTCAAAAATGCAATCTTCATGGGCGAGGATCTTTACCCGGGCATGTCCCCCTGGTCGGATATCATCTCCAGGGGTCGTAGTGTGAGCATGGACGAGCTCGTGGCCCGGGAAGAGTCGCTTGATTTTGACGACCCGATAAATATCATGTATACCAGCGGAACGACCGGGTTTCCAAAAGGCGTCGTCCTCTCCCACCACAGCATCCTGAACAACGGGTATATCATCGGGGAGGGAATGAATTTCACCGAGAAGGACCGCCTCTGCATACCGGTCCCGTTCTACCACTGCTTCGGCATGGTCCTCTCCAATATGGCCTGCATGACCCACGGGAGCGCAATGGTCCTGCCGTCGCCGACGTTCAATGCCGAGGACGTGTTGAAGACGGTCCAGGAGGAGCGATGCACCGCCCTGCACGGCGTCCCCACGATGTTCATCGCAGAGCTCGGCCACCCTGACTTTCCAGAATATTCGATGAAGACCCTCCGTACCGGCATCATGGCAGGATCTCCCTGCCCGGTGGAAGTGATGAAGGAGGTCAACAGGAAGATGAACATGTCCGAGATCGTCATCGTATACGGGCAGACAGAGACCGCACCGGGGATCACCATGACGACCACCCGCGACCCCCTTGAGCGCCGGGTTACGACCGTCGGACGGGTGTTCCCCCACACCGAGATCAAGATCATCGACCCGAAAAGCGGGAAGATTGTGCCCCGTGGCGAGATTGGGGAGATCTGCGCCCGTGGGTATTGTGTTATGAAATGCTATTACCACAATCCCAGCGCCACCCATGCTACGCTCGACGAGAACCACTGGAACCATACGGGGGACCTCGGCACCATCGACGGGGAGGGATACGTGAAGATCGTAGGCCGCTTGAAAGACATGGTCATCCGCGGCGGGGAGAACATTTACCCGAGGGAGATCGAGGAATTCCTCCACCATCACCCAAAGATTGCCGATGTCTACGTTGTCGGGGTTCCGGATATCAAATATGGGGAGGAGATATGCGCCTGGGTCATGGCGGAAAACGGATACTCACTCACGGAGGAAGAAGTGAAGGAGTTCTGCCGCGGGAAGATCGCCCACTATAAGATCCCACGGTATGTCATGTTCGTTTCGGAGTTCCCGATGAGCATATCGGGCAAGATACAGAAGTTCAAGATGCGGGAGGCCTCAATCAAGGCACTGGGACTCGAGGAGGCGTCGAAGGTCGAGACGGCGTAAGGGTAATATAAAGCAGGGCGCTCCTCGCCTCTCTTTCGCCGAGGCGGCACAGCGGTCGCCGTGATTCTCGGTTTTCTCAAGGAGGGAGGAGAATCCCCCCTCCAGACCTTCTCCTGATACGCGATAGTCTACTAGAAAAGTAAACTCGAAAACCTCCCTTTCTAACAGATGCCAACCACTGGCCCTATAGGGTTTTAGGGTTGGCACAGCGGCGGGGCGTCAGCCCAAAGAGCATCATCGTGTGATGAGTGCGGTTTTATTCTGACCAGAGGGGGAGTGTCCCCCTCCGGACCCCCCCGATATACGATAGCCTCTGGGCAGGGTTCGCCGGGATACCCCTCGGCACTTCTTGTTTCCCAGCACAGGCATTGTCGCGCGAAGGGGATGAGCAAGCGTGTGGGGCGTCACCGGTTCCAGGAGCATCTTTGAGGATAGCGAATAACCCCCCACAGTTTTGGCAATCTCTATAAAAAAAGTTGCGATGAAGGAAAAATAGACAGGGATATGGCTTATTCTACTTTGAATGTCTTGTATGGATTTTCCAGGAAAAGTTTTGATGTTGGGTGGGTTCACCTCTACTCTGTGCGCGATTCACATGTCCATCCTCTTTACCGAAGAGTCCTTTTCCAATGGCATTGACAGGTGTGCAATCCCTTGAAAAAATATATGAGTTCCGCTGCTGTCTCGAAGGAAGCCAGGGACATACTGGAAAAATTCCGCGGTCGAGCCGTTGGAATAAACCACGCCTTCGATCTTGTACACGGGGATCAGGTAATCAAGGTTCTCCGAACGGGTCACCCCAAGGTACCCGATTGTGATATTCTTGACCGTTGCATGGTCGGGTGTCGGGGTATCTCCGAATACGACGATGCCCGTCTTTTGGAGGCAGGCGACCGCTTCTTCGGGAATTATCCCCGGTACTCATTGGGTGAGTAGCATGACCACTTCCAGAACAGCCTGTTGACTGTGCCAATAAATGTCACCCGGACATCCAGGTCTTCGTTGAATATTTCGTGATCTCCGATGAAGTGCCCGTATACCACGGTCAATTCTTCGTTGTCCTTCACCTTCACATCCTTGAAGGTGAAGTACCCAATATCGTGGTTCACTCCGACAAATCTCCTGCCTTCAGCCCGGATATTATGGCGGGAGAGGAATTAGTCCCCAATTTTTCTGGTTTCTCGTCGCTTGGAAGGTGCGAGCCGATGAATTCCCGTTCATATCTTGGCATGGGGTCTCATTCACGAAGGATATAACACGCCCTCCAGGCTAGGATACGAATTTGCACGGCCCGTTTTTAATTGAAATCCAACCTGATTCTCCTGTTGGTTCACCGGAAATTCCCAAATCCGACGCCACACGCATGATTTCCTCATCAGACATCTGCTGCTTGGAATACACCATCAACTTATCAGGAACCTGATGGACTGGTATTTCAATATTGATGTCGGATACAAAGTGTGTGCCGGGGCTAATACTTTGGAGCTCTATCGTCGAGAAACTGGTTTCTGCCGATTGGAGAGTATCTCCTGTGTTCAATCCGATATAGAACAATACTCCTGCGATTACTACAACCGCAACTGTGAAAAGAATTTTCCAAAAAAAAGGTGATTTATTTGCCATTTTTTTCCGATCTCACGTGATCTCCGCTGCCAGTTCCGGTGTCGCTGGTATCCATTGATAGAATGCGGCAGAACTGCCATCCGCTCCCTCCACAGTCCCCTCAAATACATACACTGGGATCAGGTAGGGGAGGTTCCCCGATTGAGTTTCACCAATGTAACCAAGGGTAACCGAGGTCACGGTGGCCTTCTGCGGATCTTTCATGCCGCTGGGGATAACAATACCTGACTTCTTGAGGCTGTTGATTGCTTCATCCGGTGTTATCACAGGATATTCTTTGAAGGGTTCATAATAGGTCCATTTTTCGAACATAGACAATATTGTCCCATGAACGCCGATCTCGACACGGAACTGGTCTGTGAGCAGGGAATATCCATTCATTTCATGAGAATAATCCACATTAATGGATTCCCAACATTTGCTGGGTGGATCGCCTGATAAAAATCCTTCGTTGTGGGTAATATCGTGAAATACTGCATTTTCAGGTCTCAAATTCCGTGTAGCAAGAAAGGTGTCTGCAATTTTTCGTGCCTCTTCGTCACTGGGAAGATATTTTTCAATGGTCGCTTCATCATACCCTGACTGTTCAGTATTATTTTTATAATACACCACACCCGATGGTAGCTCCGCATCTAACTGAAAATTTTCATTTTGAACAATGATGAATCCAGATTCTTCCTTTTCTTCTCCGCGAATGCCTAACTCATTTGCCATACGATGAACTTCTTCTCGGTCAATCCCGAGTATAGCGGTATATACCATGATTTTTCCGGAGACTTTCGGAAGAGTGGTTTCCAGTGTGATCTCGGGCACCTGCACTGTTCCTTCATAGAGGGCTCGAACCTCAATGTCAGATACATTCCCGATTCCTTTTGTGGTGTTGTTTCCAGAGGGATTCAATCCGATATAGAACGCAACCCCTGCGATTACCACAACCGCAATTGCGAAGAGGATGATCCAAAAAAAAGGTGATTTATCTTCCATTTTCCTGCGATCTCACGTGAGTTCCGCTGCTGCTGATAGAGAAGCGGGAACGTACTGGAAGAATCCCGTTGCAGAACTATTCGAGTATACCACACCTTCGATCTTATAGATGGGGATCAGGTAATCAATGTCCTTCGAGCGAGTCTCCCCAAGGTAACCAATTGTTATATTCCTCACCGTTGCTCGTTCAGGGTTCTGGAAATCTCCCAGAACGATAATTCCTGTTTTATGAAGGCTGCTGACCGCTTCTTCGGGACTGATGACAGGATACTCTTTGTAGGGGGTATAACGGGTCCATTTCCAGAACAGGTTATTTACCGTGCCAATAAATGACACTTCAACACCTAAATCGTCATTAAATATTTCATAACCATCAATGAAGTGCCTGTACACTACAGTCAATCTTTCATCATTCTTCACCTTTTCATCCTTGGTGCTGTAGTAACCAATATCATGGTTGACTCCGGTGAATCTTTTGCCTTCAGCCTGAATGTTATGAAGGGAAAGAAATGCATCCGCAATTTTTCTGGCTTCATCGTCGCTTGGAAGATGAGAATCGATGAATTCCAGCTGATAACTTGGCATGGGGGTCTCATTAATAAAGCTAATTACTCTCCCTCCAGGTTGTGATGTAAATATGCAGGACCCGTCGCGGATGGAAATCCACCCCGAATCCTTCACTGGTTCACCGGAAATTCCCAAATCCGACGCCACACGCATGATTTCCTCATCAGACATCTGCTGCTTGGAATATACCATCAACTTATCAGGAACCTGATGGACTGGTATTTCAATATTGATATCGGATACAAAGTGTGTGCCGGGGCTAATACTTTGGAGCTCTATCGTCGAGAAACTGGTTTCTGCTGATTGGAGAGTGTCTCTTGTGTTCAATGTTTCCAGGTACCAGATTGCCCCTATTGCTCCTGCAATGGCAATTATAACGACAGTGAGAAGTATCGTTCGATATGTTGTCATACTACTACCTCCTTTTAAACGCATAGTTGGGTATCGTACTTAAATACCAGATCATAACCTGGCGGACTGAACCAGATACCTTTTCCATAAATGTGGTCATCAATACATTCACGAGTAGTCGTATCCTTATCGGTATCAGCGGCAAGAATGGCTACTTTATACGTATTCTGTTCCCATATAACGTCGTTGGCAGCCATCCGCCATGATTCCCAAATTGAGTTCCCTGCTTTCATATAATATGAGAATCTCCCTCCTAAATCCGGGTGGCACATTCCTGGCGTATCCCATCCAACGATTGAGTGCAGTCCTTTGAATGCGGATTGCCAGTTCTGGTAACTTGACTGGTTCAGCACATTGCATGCCGCCAAGGCAATCCAGTCTACCTGTCCGTTTCCCCATTCGGCCTCATTATAATACAGATTGCGTTTGTTTTGATCACTCGGGTGATAGAACACAATTCTGTCCGGCGCACCATGTCCGGCGAAATATGCAAAATGGCTATTGTCGATATAATTTGAATCTATTGATTCTTTCCAATGAATCTCCTGAGATAATCCCGTATCATCTCCAATAATGAATTTTCCTTGCCAATTAGGGGCTGAACTAAGCTCCTCATAAAAACCAATTGCCTCATCATCAGACAAAGTTAAAGTAGGTTGCTGCCCATGGTAGTCACTTACCCATTCCGCTGAACAGTAATAGGTATGCGAGACCGAATAAGTTACACTCCGATTTGCGTTCATCCAGAGCCAGTATGATTTTTTTGGCTCCACCAATCGATACTCTGAATGAATGTTATTATCGCTACCTTTGATTATACTGGTTTCATACTGTTGGGTTGCAGCATTCCACCCAATAATTTCACACCAATCTGCTCCATAGGGAACCATCTCATCACGTGCCATAGCAGCATGAAGGTAATCATCGGCGTAATTTCCCATAGGATCGAAGTAGCCGATGAGGTTCCAGCCTGAATAAACAGTTGTTGAAGGGTTTGTCTGTTGTGCAGGAGGTAGGTAGTCCGGATTGAGAGTAAATGTCCCTACGGAATATACATTATAGCCAACCAATGGCTTTATTACCGTGGAAGCTTCTAATGCAACCCAATGTCCCGTGGCACCATTATATGTGAAGATTGAATGACCCCCGGTATTCAGTCCTGCAAATACAGATGCTGCTTGATCGTGACCA
>Ga0172362_10005323_pt1 | contig 11146 bp, 7 predicted proteins | sample LakKivs1_kivu2a2_FD_114534 | JGI IMG/M metagenome (GOLD analysis project Ga0172362, IMG submission 114534) | Sediment microbial communities from Lake Kivu, Rwanda - Sediment s1_kivu2a2 | ecosystem: Environmental > Aquatic > Freshwater > Lake > Sediment | place: Rwanda: Western Province, Lake...
ATTTCGCAGGCGGTTTACATGCTGTCGCCTCTCAATGTGCTTGAAGCCAGCAACCTCAGCCTGCGCATCATCGGCTCGCTCTTTTTCAACGTCTCGTTCTTTTTTCTCTCGCTTCAATATATTTCGCCGGACTGGACATGGATGGCTCTATCGCTGGTTTTCTTTATCCTGCTGGTATTTACCCACAGGATGGCCACCCAGGTTTATGTCCTGCTGACCCTGGTGATTTCGGCGTCGACCGGCCGCTGGTATTATTTCGGGGTTTCAATTGCCGGACTGGTCCTCTCGATCCTGGTTTCCCGGGGTTTTTACCTGACCATGGTCAGGGGACAGATTTACAATATCATTGCCTGGTGGCGCAACATAGACAACCGGGCTGCACATCCGATCAGGGGCCTGGTCAAAGAAACCCACGAACTGTACAAGTCTATCATCAGACTTGTCAACAGGATCCCGGTGCTTCCGCTGATTCCGACCAATCTTTTTTTCCTGGTCCTTGCCTATTACAGATTTAAGACGTTTCCGGCGGGCGACATCTATGATGCTTTCTACCTCTGGGCTGCGTGGCTGTTTGTTCTGGGCGTCACGATATCTTACGTCAAATTTCTACGGTGTATCGGCGAAGGTATGCGCTACCTGGAATATGCCGCCATGCCGGTTGCCTTAATAGCCGGACCGTGTATTTACGGTCTGTTAATTTCCGGTCAGTTCGGTTATGCGGCTGCAGCCGCAGGAATAGTTCTTTTCAACCTGGCATTGATTTTCTATCTCCAGATAAAAATGGTGGTCAATGACCGCATCCACAGTCTGAATCCTGAAATCAGGGAACTGATCGATGTGCTCAACAACGTCGCGGACAAAGAAAAACCCGTTGTTTTTAACGTATTCCCGATGGGATTGTCGCCGGTGGTGAATTATTTCACGCGGGACAACATCCAGCCCTTTATTCCGTTTTTCCTGACAGCCATGCCGGAATTTTATCATTACATGCCTTTTTACAAGCGCCCGGTGTGGGATACAGTGGAAAAATACGGAACAGAATATTTCATAATCGACACCGAATATGTCACCGTTGAGGAACTTAAACTCAAACAATGGGAAACCGTCCGGAAAGCAGGACGGTACGTCCTGATAAGGACGCCGAAATGAAAATTCTCGGGATCAGCGCCTTTTACCATGATTCTGCCGCGGTGCTGGTTGTGGACGGAGAAATCATAGCCGCTGCGCAGGAGGAGAGGTTTACAAGGAAAAAGCACGACCAGAATTTTCCGGTGAATGCGGTATATTACTGCCTGAAAGAAGGCGGACTGGCGGAAAAAGGGGTCGACTCCGTTGTTTTTTACGACAAGCCGGTAACAAAGTTCAGCAGGATTTTGAAAACGTATTTTTCAATGGCTCCTGCCGGCCTTCCTTCTTTCCTGTCCGCCGTACCTGTATGGGCTGCAGGCAAGTTATGGACAGGTTATGAGATAGAGCGGACCCTGAACAGACTGGGCGTTCCCGGACCAAAGGAGGTTTTGTTTGCCGAACACCATGTCTCGCATGCCGCAAGCGCGTTTTATCCTTCGCCTTTTGAGCATGCCGCAATCCTTACAGTTGACGGCGTCGGTGAATGGGCGACAGCCTCAATCGGAAAAGGAGCAGGCAGTTCGGTGGAGATACTGAAGGAAATGCCTTTTCCGCATTCTTTGGGACTTCTTTATTCGGCTTTTACGTATTTCTGCGGGTTCCGCGTAAATTTCGGCGAATACAAATTGATGGGGCTGGCGCCCTATGGTGAACCGGCATACGCGGACCTGATTAAAAAAGAACTTATAGACATCAAGGAAGACGGTTCTGTATGGCTGAATCAGAAATATTTCAATTACCTGGGCGGCCTGACCATGACCAACCGCAGGTTCGCAAAGCTGTTCGGCGGACCTCCGAGAAAACCCGAGACAGAGATAACAAAAAGGGAAATGGACATGGCGAGTTCCATACAGGTCATTACCGGGGAAATCATCCTGAAGATGGCGCGCTGCGCAAAGGTCCTGACAGGCGAAAAAAATTTATGCCTGGCAGGCGGAGTGGCGTTGAACTGCGTGGCAAACGGTCTTCTGCTCAGGGAAAAAATATTCGACAGGCTCTGGATCCAGCCTGCTGCGGGCGATGCAGGCGCAGCGCTCGGCTGCGCCCTTTACGCGGCTTTTGCCCGCGGAGAAAAGCGGACCTGTGTGCCGGAAGATTCCATGAAAGGCTCAAGGCTGGGTCCCGGGTTCAGTGACGCTGATATAGAGGCGTACCTGAGGAAGAACGGATATCCCTGCCATTTGCTTCCGGAAAAGGAGTGGGCTCCAAGAATTGCAGACCTGGCTGCAAAACAGAAAGTTATAGGACTTGTGAACGGCAGAATGGAGTTTGGTCCAAGGGCGCTTGGCGGACGTTCGGTGATAGGCGATGCACGGTCGCCGAAAATGCAGTCGCTGATGAACCTCAAAATTAAATACCGGGAGTCTTTCCGTCCGTTCGCACCGTCTGTGCTGGCAGAAGATGCAGGGAAGTATTTCGACCTGGATGCCGAATCGCCTTACATGCTTCTTGTTGCGCCTGTAAAAGGCTCAATCCGCAGACATGCGGGAACACAGCATCCGCAGACATTGCGGGAGTGGGTCAATGAAACAAGGTCGGAAATACCGGCCGTGACGCATGTGGATTATTCGGCAAGAATTCAGACAGTGGACCCTGTGAGGGATAAGAAGTTTTACGGGATAATAAATGAGTTTAAAAAATTGACAGGCTGCAGCGTGATTATAAACACTTCGTTCAACGTCCGCGGCGAGCCGATTGTCTGCAGTCCTGAAGATGCCTATACATGTTTCATGCGGACTGAAATGGACTGCCTGGTGCTGGGATCGTTCCTGCTCCTGAAGGAGGAGCAGCCGGCCTGGCAGGAGGACAAAAAATGGAGAGAAGAATTTATTCTGGATTAACATGAAAAGAATAAAACACATTCTGTCGTTGCTGAAAGAACTGCTCCTGTATTCCATGGCCAACAGGGAATTCTGGATGTTCCCTCTTGTGCTCCTGCTTCTGGCAATCGCTCTGGCGGTCATGGTTACCCAGGTGCTTTCACCGTTTATGTACACGATATTTTGAGGGAGGGAGGAATGTCAGACAATAACTGGTGGTATTCAGCCGGCGCAGGCGCAGCAGGCAGGAAAAACAGACCTGCGCGGAAATGGATGCTGGCAATACCTGTGCTGCTGGCGGCAGTCTGCTGGGCAGCCGGAAAGCACGGCATGGCGGTTGTAATTGCAGGAACCGGGCTGCTGGTGTTCCTGGCTGAACTTGCCACCGGCAGAGCAGTGTCGTTGCTTATATATTCAGGCCGATTATTTGCGGATTGTGTGTCGCGCATGATTCTGACGCTGGTTTATTTCGTCATATTTATGCCGGTCCATGGTTTCTATTTATTGACCGGAACAGACCCCATGAGGTATAAGAATAAATCCGGGTCATTGTGGCTTGCCAGACATACGGAGAAAATTGATTTAAAGCACCAGTTTTTAATGGAAAAAGATTACCGCAATAAAAATTCCGGACCAATCTGGCCGGCCGGCTTGATTGCAGTTATGGTTGTTCTAGTGCTGTTTCTGGCAGTCATTGAAGGAGCAGGCCGCCTGGCGCGCATGGTTTTTCCGTCGACCTGGACCCTTGGATTGTCGACGGCTCCCTACGGCGGAGCAGACTGGGTCACTGACTATTTCCGCGAATTTCAGCAGTCCAGCCGCATGCAGTATGCTCCTTACAGGATGTGGCATCGCAGGGAATATCACGGGAAGTATGTCAATACGGACACTTCAGGGCGCAGGACTTATCAGGGAAAAATCTCGGACCGGCCTCGGATCCGGATATGGTGTTTTGGCGGCTCGGCAATGTGGGGGACAGGCAGCAGGGACGATTACACTATTCCGTCGTGCCTTGCCCGCTGCGGAGAAGAGCACGGCCTGAACCTGGCTGTGCGCAATTACGGCGAAGCCGGTTTTGTCAACCGCCAGGAACTCATCGACCTTGTCCTGCGGCTCATGGAGGGTGAAAAACCCGACATGGCGGTTTTTTATGACGGTCCGAACGACATTTATGCGGCGTCGCAGGGCGAACCGGCAGGATATCCCCAGAACAATACCCTGCTCCGGGACATTTACGAGGGACGTCTCAGCGGAATAATTCAGCAATGGCTGAAAAAAAGCGAAGCATTCAATATTGCAATATTTTATTTCGACCGGGCATTCAACAAGCTGCGTTACAGACCGGTTGAACAGAGTCAAACGCAGTCAGCAGTAAACTGCCGTGAGTCGATTGAAAAAGATATTGCATTGCTGGAACGTATCGGGAAGGAGCAGGGATTTGAATGCGCCTGTTTTCTCCAGCCGAATATATTTGTGGGAAAGCCGCTGCACCCGGCAGAGACTGCGGTTGCTGCGCAATATCCCGGCTCTTACCGCATCCTCACCCTGCAGTTTTACCGTCAGCTGCGTCAAACCGCTGGCATCATAGATTTGAGCCGGGTTTTTGCCGATGTTAAGGAGCCTGTCTATATAGATCCTGTCCATACTGCCGAGAACGGCAATATGATAATTGCCCGGGCGATATACAACAATATTTTTCCTGAACTTAAAAAAATCGTCCGGAACAATGCGTCAAAGGTGAAGAAATGAAAACGAAAAAAACTGTCCGGCAGACCAGGACAACGCCTGAAATTCCGCAGGCGCCTCAGGATGTCCGGTCCAGGACAGCATTCCTGGCGCTGGCAGGCATCCTGGTGTTGTCGGTTTTTTTGCGGTTCTGGAAATTAAGTTCCAACCCGTTGTGGTACGGCGATGAACTGAACATTCTGGGCATATCCTGGAACGTGATTCACGGCATGTTTGAATACAAGGGAGCCAGGCTGATGTTCATTACTTATCCGGCGCTGGGATTCGTCATTGACGGCCTGGCAATGGTAATGTTCGGACATAACGTTGCTGTCTTCAGGTCAGCCAATGCATTGTGCGGAGTGGCGACAGTTTTCCTGCTGTATCTGGCAGGAAAGGAACTGCTCGACAGGCGGACCGGACTGTGGGCTGCTTTCCTGTATGCGGTCTATCCTCTGGCGGTTTTATACGGCCGCTGGGGATTTGTCCAGAACCCTGCCGGCATGCTTGTGGTTGCAAGCCTGTTTTTTCTCCTGAAATACAGGAATACCCGGCAGGCAAAATGGCTGTATTTCGGGTGCGTGGCTGCCAGCGGATCCATGCTGACCGTGCACTGGGCATACGTGTTTTTCCCGTTTCCGGTGTTATTCGCGTGGCTGATTGACCGCCGCAAAACAATTCCTGCAGTACTCCTGACTGCCAGCCTGCCGGTACTGGTCCTCTGCACGATAGCACTGGTCCAGGGCAAAGAGTTTATAATGACCATGGGCACAATCTCAGGCCAGGCTGCGGGCGAGACGTCCCAGCGCGACCTGTGGGGCAATATTGCCAACTTCTGCAATAACTACTGGAATTATTTCCGCATAGGTCCGCGTTATGAAACAATGCCCGGAGCACTCAAGTATCCGCTGAAACTCGGTTATTTTATGGCCTTCGGAATAATCGGGCTGTTCTGCGCTCCCGGCTGGTGGCGCAAAGCTGTCCTGGCAGGGTTCTTTTTGTTTCTGTCGGCGCTAGTGTTTTATCTCCGCTCCAATATCCCGGTTTTTTTCTATCCTTCGCTGTTCTTTTTGCCGGCAGTAGCGCTTGGTCTCGGCGTGCTGGTATCCAGGGCGGTAGTCCTGGCTTTGAAATGGAGCCGCAGGTTTTTCTCCGGTGCCCGCTGGCTGCCTCCCGGGCTGACAGTTGCTGCACTGCTATTCTTTGCTCCGATGATGGAATCGGACTTTCGTTCGGTAGCCGACAGATTTGATACTCCCATCGACGGGTACTGCGTCGCCCAGCCGGACAATCTGATTGCCGCCGCTAAATGGGTCAATGAAAGAGTCAAGAAGGACGATTTTGTACTGTGCGGAAACCTTGCCTGGGCCCTGAACTGCCGGACCGCTGAACTGGACTCGGCAATGTTTTCCTGGCTGGACAAAAGGCTGTTTACCATGACCTTTGACTGCCATTACAGGAATGCCAGGTATCTGGCAATGGAGGACATCACCTATAATTACCGCATCTTTTTTCCGATGAAAAGCGACGAAACTCTCGGTGCTCCGGATTATCCGGTTGCCAGGATGCTGAGCGTGATAGAAAACGAGAAATGGAAGATGGTAAAACAATTCGGCACTTATACGGTTTATGCCAATCCCCGTTTCCCCGACGCATACAACGAACCCGGAACTCCCAGCAGCGTCATAACCATGAACCCGCAGATGTACAACCTTCTCGGCAAACTCTTTTTCGACCAGGGAAAATTTGAAGATGCACTGTCGGAACTGCAGAAAGCCGTACTCGTTGCGCCCGGGGACGCAAACAACCATTTCAACGTCGGCATGGTGCTGGCGCGGCTGGGACGCCGCACCGGGGCGGTTGCTGAACTGGAGCAGGCAGTCCGCCTTGATCCGGGCAACCAGAATGCCCGACAGGGCCTGGCGCAGGTAAGAGGCTACTGATGAAAATTCTGGTCACAGGTGCTGCAGGACTGACCGGCGCAAAGGCAGTCAAATATTTCCGTCAGCAGGGCGCTGAAGTCCTGGGACTGTGTTTTCCGTCGACGCCCGAACCTGACAGTTCAATGCAGGTGCTGGACGTCCGCGATAAGCAGGCTGTTACGGCTGTCTTCGAAGAATTCAAACCCGAGGCTGTGATTCATGCCGGTGGTCTGACAGACCTGGAGTACTGCGAGGAAAATACCGAGGAGGCATGGAGCGTTAATGCAATCGGCACAGGCTACGTAGGTTCTGCGGCGCATCAATGCAGCGCAAAAATAGTTTTTTTCTCCACGGATCATGTGTTCGACGGCAAGGAGGGACCGTACGACGAGGATTCTCCGGCGAAGCCGCTCAGCCAGTACGGCAAAAGCAATCTAGCTGCAGAGCGCATTGTCGCCGGCATAACCCGCAGCCATCTTATTGTGAGGACATCCGGAATCTACGGCTGGACCCCGGGTTCGCTTAACTTCGTAATGCAGCTGGTGAAGACAAACCAGGCAGGCGAGCCGCAGAACATACCGGATGACCAGTACTGCAATCCCACGCTGGCAGACAACCTGGTTGAGGCGACCGCAGAACTGCTTCAGAAAAATCTGACAGGTACTTATCATGTGGCAGGAGCGGATTATCTCAGCATGTACGGTTTTGCCATGCAGATTGCCGGTATTTTCGGACTCGACGAGGAAAAATTGACGCCTGTGAGCACTGAATCAATGGGGCATAAGGCGCGCAGGCCGTTAAAAGCCGGGTTAAAAACCGGTAAAGCCGGAAACTGCCTGTCGGTGAAAATGCTCGGAGTGAGCGAAGGGCTTGAACACGTGAAACGCCAGCAGACCGCATCGCAGGGGAGCGCATGATGAAGTGTCCTGTATGCGGTTCTTCTGACGACAAACACCTGGTTGAACAGGTGCAGGATTACCGTATCTACAGGTGTCCGTCCTGCACGGTTGTTTTCGCAGACCCGATGAAAACTCCGGGTGCTGACTGGTATGAAAAATCCGATGATTACCGTATGGAGCGGCTTCTGCATTTCGGCACCAGCTGGAATAACGACATGTTTTTGAAGCGCAGGACAATGCCCGGAAACAGCATCCTCGACGTGGGCTGCGGCATGTGTACTTTCCTCAGCAAAGCACAGTCGATAGGTTACCGGGTCACCGGCATTGATTTCGACTCCAGGACACTGGAAGCGGTGAAAAAGCGGTTTAATCTGTCTGACCTGCACCAGGCAGACCTGTCGCTGTTCATCAAAAACAATCCCGGAAGGAAATTCGACGTCGTGACTTTCTTCGACGTGCTGGAGCACCTGGAAGACCCGGTTGGTTTTCTCGGACAGGTGAGGACAATTCTCAATCCCGGAGGTCATCTGGCTCTGGGCGTTCCTAACCCGGACAGGCTCTGGGACCCGTACAGGGAAAGGGATTATCCGCCCAACCATCTGACCAGGTGGACGGTCTCTGCACTGGAAAAGTTCATTACCGGGAACGGATTCACAATCGTGGAAATGAAAGTCAAGACGCTCTCGATTGAGGATCTGACCGGTGTTCTGCGGCCGGCGATAAATTTTATCTGCAATCACTGGCTCCTGCGCAACAGAGCAGCGACGGACGCTGCAGACGGCGCATCAGGTTCAGGAAAAGGCAGGTTCCTTTTCTGGGCCAGGGAAATTGTAATGCGCGGGCTGGTTTTTCCGCTTAATCTTTTATTCAGGATTCTGCGTCTGCCCGGAAAGAGCATCTATTGTCTTGCCCGGTTAAAGTAGATAACCTGCGGTTCAGCACAGGTCTTGTGAGAAAAGGCGACCGGCTGATAGTCGGAGTATCCGGAGGACCGGATTCCACAGCCCTTCTCCTGCTGCTGAATTCACTCAGGCGAAAATATTGTCTGAAATTATTCGCCGCCCATGTCAATTACAAACTGCGCGGAAGGGAATCGGACGCCGACGAGAAATACGTCAGGAATTTAGCGGAGCGGCTGGACATCCCTGTAAGCGTGAAGCGCGTCAGCCTGAAAAAACTTGAAACCGGAAATCTCCAGGACATTGCCAGGAAAGTCCGCATGGACTTTTTCTCCGAGGTTGCCGGCAAAAACAGGGCAGGCAGGGTAGCTTTAGGGCATAATGCCGACGACCAGGCAGAGACGGTTCTTATGCGGTTATTCCGGGGAAGCGGTCCTGCGGGCATATCAGGAATTCCCGCGAAACGCCGTCTTTCCGACAGGATACAGGTCATACATCCTCTGCGCGAATGTTCACGTTCGGAAATTTTATCATACCTTAAACAGCAGTGTGTGAGGGCGAGAACCGACAGTTCAAACCTGGTGCCGAAATACCAGCGCAACAGAATCCGGCTGGAACTATTGCCATGGCTCAGAAAAAACATCAATCCCGCAATAAGCAGCACCCTTTGCAGGACTGCAGAGATACTTGACAGCGACGAGAAATATTTTGCCGGCAGGGTCGGCATTCTTGCCGGAAAAATGCTGCGCAGGACTGAAAACGGCTTCAAAATCAGCATGAAACTCCTGAGAACCCTGCCGCAGGCACTGCAGTTCCGCCTTTTGCGCCTGGCAGTTGAAAAAATAAAGGGGAATTCCGCAGGGATTATGAACCTTTATTCTTTTCTGCGGGAAAAGGGAAAAACTGTTTCATTGCCGGGCAGAATAACAGTGAATCTGGCCGGAAAAGACCTGGTTGTTGAAAAAGAAAGGGAAAGGCAGGCAGGGAAAAAAAAGCAGATACTGAAAATTCCAGGGAAAACCCGTGTTTCCGGCACGAAAATAATTTTATTGTCGGAACTTCACAAAAAAAATAAAAATTCCAGAAACCATTCTCCTGCCATTGCGTATTTCGACCTGGAGAAAATCAGGATGCCGCTTATCGTGCGGAACAGGCGTCCTGGCGACCGCTTCCGACCGCTTGGCATGCAGGGAACAAAGAAAATTCACGATTTCCTGATTGATGAGAAAGTGCCGGAAAAGGAACGCGACAATATTCCGCTGCTGGCGGATGCCGACGGAAAGATTATCTGGGTGGTGGGAAAAAGAATAAGCGACGAGGCAAAAATAACAGGAGATACGCATGAAATACTGGTTGTGCAGGCAAGGAAACAATGAATCCCGTCTTATAAATTTAATTTGACTTTTGGACTACAAAGGGAATACAATATATTACATAGTATTTTGGTTATTACTCCGAAAAAGCCGCGTCTATTATTGACAAGGAAAGCCTAAGAGCCTTATGTAAAGGATATTCAGGTTGCCAGAGGTGTTAGAATTGGGGAAAAAAATAAAAGAAGTATCCACGGGAATTGGAGTAAAAGGGAAAAGAACAATTAACCACTGTTTTGAGCGGTTTAAGCTCAACAGTGGTTTTGCGTTTAAAGGGACTACATCCGTTTTTCTCAAGCCCGCTGTTGGGCTTATTTTTGGTTGTTTTTTGCATAGCAAAAAATGGTGTCTGTCCCTATTTTTTTTAAGGAGGAAACAAGCGATATGCTAAGAAGAAATTTACTTTTGGTCGCAGTTCTATTAATATCCGCATCCATGGCATGGTCAGCCACACTTCAGGAAAAGTTTGACCAGGCTGCGTTAGCCCGTAAAGCAGGGAATATCACGGATGCCATAGCCGGATATGAGGCAGTGATTGCCGATCCTGCATCTTCCATGCAAATGAAGGCAAGGAGTCAGAGCGAGATAGGTTATTGTCTGATGGATGTCAGCCGGTACGACGATGCTGCTGCAACATTCGGGAAAACTCTGACCGATTATCCGGACTTAGGCGACGATTTGATAAACTATCATAGGGCAAAGTCATTTGCTTTGCGGATGGGACAGCACTATACCGAAGCGCTTAGCGAGCTGCAGGCAGTAGTCAGTAAATATAAGGACTCAACAACCTACAAAACATTTTCTGCGAGTAATGTACAGCATGAAATCGGAATACTGCTTCTGGATTTAGGTAAAACAGATGAAGCGTTACAAACACTCCGGAATGTTCCTCTTATGTCGCCTTGGGTGTCAACCGATGCCCTGCAGGGTTCGCAGTATAATATTTCGAAAATGTATATGTCACAGGGCAAGACAGAACAGGCGTTATTTGAAGCCAAGGTTCTTTACAATATTTGCCCGCTGGATAGGTTGAATACGGCATTTGACCAGGTTACCGCGGTGCTGAAAGGCATAGATTTTAACCTTGCACGTGCGGATACGTTTATGCTGTATCAGAAATGCGGTTCTGCAGGCAAAGACGGTGTAAGCGGAACAGCAGACGACCTTGTAAATCCGCTGGCAGGAATCAGCAACAAGGAATCCGGCAGGGATGATATCTATCTTTCTGCGATAAAGAAATCAGGGGATAGTTATAATAACCTGAGGCTCAAGGGGTATCTTCTGCTTTTATGCGACAGGACAAAAGAAGCAATACCTGTATTCAAGCAGGCATTTGTAGTTGCAGGATCAGGGCTGATAGAGATAGCAATAAAAGACATGGCA
>Ga0172362_10005325_pt1 | contig 11144 bp, 14 predicted proteins | sample LakKivs1_kivu2a2_FD_114534 | JGI IMG/M metagenome (GOLD analysis project Ga0172362, IMG submission 114534) | Sediment microbial communities from Lake Kivu, Rwanda - Sediment s1_kivu2a2 | ecosystem: Environmental > Aquatic > Freshwater > Lake > Sediment | place: Rwanda: Western Province, Lake...
GCGTCTTATTCAAGAGCAAGTTGAAAGAATTAGAAAACAAACAATCGAGGATTATAAAATTCAAGAAAATGTTGTTCAAGAAGTTGAAGACGAAGATGACGTTTATGAATCTTCTAATTCATCTGAAGCATATCCTGTCTATATCGATAAGAGTGAAAACTTTAGTTGTGATATTGAAATTGAAGGAGCTCAATTAAAAGATACTCAAGTTAGACTAGTTTTAGAAACTAGTGATTGGAATTTACTTTTCAATGGGGAAATTGACCGTAATGGTAAAGTAAATATTCCAATTCGTAAATTAAACATTTTGGAAGAAGGTGCTCGTGGTGTAATTAAAATGGAGGTTATCGCCGAAGGATCTGTATTCACACCGTGGGAACAGGATTTTGAAGCTAAAAGATCTAAAAAGGTTATGGTAAGTTTCAACGAGAATAAGAAAGTTTCTCCAAAATTCAACACTGGAGTAAAGGTTTCTGTAAAAAAGAAATAATATTTAATGAAACGATACCTTGAATTTATAAAAGAGGCGTTTTATACAAATCTTGAAGACTCAGAACTTCAAGAAAAACTTCAAGAACTTGAGCGTGAGAAAAAAGAAATTGAAGAAGAAATCTCACACATTAATCAAGTATTAAGAGAACGCCAAGAAGAGAGTGTAAGAGATTTTGTGAAAGATTGGCCAAAGACTATTTTTGATTTAAATAAAGAGCAACTTGATTGGATTTTTGAATATGAAACAAAAAACTTGCATAAAATTAATATATCTAAAACATATTTTAGACAATTAGAAGGTGTATTCGTATTGACGGAATCATCGCGATCATCAAAAACTGGTCAGTATCAAGTAAGAATTAATTCAGAGTATTCAATGGATAGTGATGAAACTGAATTCGAATTAAATTCAAAACAAATTAGATCTATAAAATTTATAGGTGATAATTTAAAAAGAGAGTTTTCTACAACACCTATCGAGATTTTAATTGATTATGTTTTCTATCATTCAACTTTTCTCCCTGCGCAAATTATCTATCAAGATGAAAATAACATTTACTATGGTAGAAAGAAGTTTAATTCAATTGAGGCAGTGCTTCGCCAAATAGTTGAAAGTGATATTGAAAGTCAAAAAGATGATGATGACGAATGAAATACTTGAAAAGGTTTTTTGAAAGTTATGAAATGTTTGATCCAAATGATCTAAACGATTGTCTTTTGGATTTAAATGATATAGATTATAAGTGTAGAGTTGGTTATAACTGGTGGAATGATAGAAGTGGTGATATCGTGATTGTAATTTATGGTAAAGATTATAAAATTTATTTAGAGGATATTTATGATATTATAAGTCGAGCAACTTCACTATTGTCAGTTGAAGATTATTTTCCAGATGAAAGGACCAAATCAGTTTTAGATGATTTTGATACAATAATGAAAAATCCCAAAAGTCCAGATAGTTTAGACATTTTGGGAAGTCCAGATTCTATGTTTAGATCGAAAAAAACAGGTCCGATTGAATTTGTGCAGTCGAATTTTTCGTTTTATTTTAATCAAAAAGATTAAACAAAATTCACCTTTTGAGTTTTAGATACAGATTGGACTGAAATAATACCTTTTTTGGCATTTTCAAGAGAATTATACATCTCACTCATTCCGATAATTTTACGATTACCAGATTTCAAAACAAAGTATTTTCTACCATCGCTTGATGTTCTAATTTCAAAATTAGATTCATTGATAGCATTTTTTCTGACAGATTCAATGCCCTTCAAGGCACCTGCTTTATTTTTATAAGTTTCAGAAGTAAGAATAATTTCACCATTTCTGGCTTTTAATACGAAATAAATTTCATTATTAATAGAATTCAAAATTTCGAATTTTGGAGAAGAGAACAATTTTTGGATGAAAGAAAGAGACAACATAGATTTTAGAGATTTTTCCGTATATATTTAATTTACATTTACAAATATCCCTAAAAATTGAAAAAAAATAAACTTTTTTTTCTGAAAATTTTATTTATGTAGATCTTGTGAGAGAATTTCGTTTAATATTTTATTTCTCTTATGTTGTAGTGTCTCGAAATGTTGTGTGAATTTATTTTCCAACATAGGAAGTGATATATCCGATGAGATATACACTTCATATATTATCATATCTGTATCGTGATAAAAAGATTTTGAATATGTATAAGTTTTATTTTTAAAAAAACAATTTTTTTGATTTCTTGAAACGAATGTGAATTGTTTAATACAAGTGCAGATCTCAAAATTTACCTCCATCATCACTCATTAATTTATTCAAGGTCCAATCTCTCCAAAAATCTTTATTTTCTGGATCTGTTGCTCCAAAGATTTTTTCAACCATATCATCAAACCTTTTAGGTATGTCTTTGTTATATCTTTCTTCTAAAATATCCGCAATTTGTTTTGTCTTTTCAGCATCTTCAATTAGAATTGATTCTTCCCAATCAAACGAAAGTGAATAAAAATTGTTCCGTAAATCAACTTGTATGTTCGGTGCCATTTTCGAATTAGTGACTAAAAAATGAACACTATAGTATCTGTGTCCGAACTTCATCGATTTATTAACTTCAACTCTTGGATCATCCAAATTTTTCAAGATAAAATCAATAAACTCATCTATATTTATCATAAACGTTATATAGTAATTCAGGAATTAAGTTTTTATATATACTTTTATGAAAATAAACAAATATAAAATGTTCGAATCTACTGAGCAAGTAGACTTAGAAACCTTGAAAGTTGAAAAATCTAAAATTTCAACAATTAATGGTGAAATACGTAGATACCTAAATCAGATTTATGGACCATTCGGTTGGTCTTATGGTGCAAAAAAAGAAATTCCAATTCCAGGATTTGGAATTCTTGATTCGGATCATATAGATTTGTTAATCAATAATTACACTATTTTTAAAAATGTCATAAGAACTAATAGATTACAGACCGAAGATGATTTTGTAAACTTTGTAAAAAATAATTTAGAATTAATTTATAATTATAATTCCAAATTCTTCATCTATGAGTCTCTACCGATAGTTATAAGAACTAATAGAAAAGGTAATCGTGGTGAACAATTAGTGTTGCAAAGATTTAAAGATTTAACTCTCGAAAGGGGATTCGATGTTGAATTAGTAGTTCCAACTTTGGAAGAAGATGTTAAAGGAGTTGATGCGAAATTCATATTATCAGGAAAGACTTATACTATTCAAGTAAAACCACTGACTAACTTCGATTTTTCTGATGATAAAATTTCAATTGAATCACCTGGTTGTTTGACACTGAATAAGTATGGAGTGATGCCAGATTATTTATTTTTTTATTCTGATAATCAAGAAGTTTTATTTTTAAAGAATCGTGGTATACTTTCTAATGGTAGTACTTTTGTATCACCAGTTAAAAATTTGATTTTAGAAAATTAGAAAAAAATCGTATATTTGTAATAAATAAATTCTATATGATAACAGTAATTGGCATACATCCACCGTTCGAACAAAAAGTAAGAAATATTGTTTCACTAAAAGAAACATTTGATATGTCAGCTACACAAGCACAAGTTCTCTATGAACGAATTTTCAGTCAGAACTTTCCACAAGATTTCGCAGATGATTTTGTTGAAAAATTAAAAATGGGTGGATGGCGTGTTCATATCTCAACTGAAGAACTCTGTGAAAAAGAACGACTTCAAGTTGAAGCTAAACAATGGTATGATGGACTTACTCAACGTGAAAAAGAATTCGTTGCATTTTTTCAACGAATGATGATACCTTCCTCATTTTAAAATTTACTAAAAGGTTTCAAGTGTTCGAATTTACCTTGTTTTAAAAGTTCTTGCTGAGGCGCTTTACTTAATCCACAAAACTTAATAAAGTTATCTAATACTGGATAAGTGCGTGGTTTATCCTCTGGATGAAATAAAGAGGCCCAACGTTTAATACTTTTATTTTCTATCGAAGTAATAATACCATCTACAAAGCTGGTGGCTTTGAATCCTGAAGGCATATTGTCTATAATATCATGAAAACTAAAACTAAATTCCATGTTTTCATAATCTACCCCCTTGAATAGAAGTGACTCGTTATTAACTTGTTCTAATTTTTCGTGTTTATGGAAGTAATCACCACTATCTTTTATAGTGCCTCCGTGATGTTCAACCATACTTTGCATACCGAAACAAATTCCAATAATTGGACAAGTCAAATATTTATAGGCGAACTTTGACATCTTGGATTCATAATCGGATTTAGAAATTCTAAAATCACTTCCTGTCGAGATAGCTCCTTTAACTTTATATTTTTTAGATAATTCTACAATCTCTTCACTACTTGAAGCAATCTCATACGCAACTTCACGAATGTTGAGGTAGTTAACTATGTTTTTCAAATAATAATCTTGTGGTGGTTTCGAATTGTTTATAACTAAGATTATTTCACTACCTAATGAGTTTTCAGTTTTAAGTTGGTCTTTAACTTGTATCTTCGGAGATTGTGAATAGTTATATGTATCCGGGTATTTATCAATAAATTTTAGATCTTCAGGAGTTAAATTATATCCAAAATCAAGGCCATTAAATAATTTACACAAATTTCTAATTGTAGTATCTTCAAATCCAAAGTGAGTATCTGTATCAGCGATCGAGTTGATTCCGTTATAGTGACCTAATCCAATTACATTTGGACTCTCAATTGTGAATTCAGATTTCATTTGATCTCCGTAAGTAATATTTACTAAAGTTTTTATTCCTGTTTCATTTTTTACAAAGTGTAAATCAAATACTAAAAAATCTGGTTCACCATCTTTAGCAACATTACCATCTGATGCTGAATTATGATTGTAAGTGACACGAATAATATCCGTTTCTCTTGTAGTATCTCCTCTTTTGAGTAAGTAACTTCCATCAGAAGTATAAATACTCACTGTGTTTGGAAATATATCGACCACTTCTTCATCATACAGAGTAAAATCTTCAAAAAATTTCTTCAAGTATTTCATGTAAAGTATATATTAATTTTGCGGATTAAATCTTAATATATACTTTAATTAAAAATAAATTTTAACTTGATGTTACGTTATACAGATTTTTTATTAGAATCACTTCTTTCAGAATCAATTGTTTATTATTCAGATAAATTCAAGAAGATGTTATCACAAATTGACTCACCAGTCGCTAAAACACTTTTAGATATGGAATCTAAAGATTTAGAAGTAGTTAACAATTATCTAGATGTTGTGGATAGAGAACAAATTAGTTTCATTCCGGATAGAAGAGCTGGTCAGATTATTCAAGCAAATCAAGGTAAAGTTACATATTCAGGTGATAGAGGTTTTTTAACTCACTCTGATAGAAATAAAACAATTTTCCAACTACTAGAATATTCTCCAGAAGGTGAACAGACCTATCACCCAACAAGTGGTGAACAAGGAGTTATTCTAAAAACTACTAAATCACCAACAAGTGATAGAGTGTATTCTAAAGTTCAATTTCCAGGTGGAATTACAGTTGTTAATAATGAAAGATTAAGACCAGTTGATACTAATCAACTATTATTCTCACAAGGAAGACAACCTATTCGTATAGGTCGTGGTATTCGTGCGATGATAAAGCCCTCTGGTGTAGAGTTTACAGATAGTCAAATTGAAGATTTTGTAAACAGGTTCAAATCTGCATGGGATAAAATGAATGATGTATTCAGAAATTTTGAAGTAGTAAAAGAAGACAAAATCGCTTACTGGTATGATAGAAGAAATTATCAAGCGTGTACGTCTAATCTTGGTAGTTCCTGTATGAGTGGAGTTGATCCAGAGTATTTCGATATCTATGTTAATAATCCAGATAAAGTTTCTTTAGTGATTTTAAAAAATGATGATGGAGATAAGATTCTCGGAAGAGCTTTACTATGGCAATTAGATACTCCTAAAATAACTTTTATGGATAGAATTTATACATCCAATGATTCTTATATTCCACTTTTCAAAGACTATTGTTATAAAAATGGTTGGTATCACAAACAAAATCAAAATTCATCTAATCATCATATTGAATCTAAAGATGATAAAAAAACTGAGCATCTTTTCTGCACATTAAGGAACTCACGTGTAGGGGGTTATGATAAGTTTCCTTACTTAGATACATTAAAATACTTTAGACCAAACACTGGTGAAATCACAAGTGATTATGAATTCAAGCGAATGAATCGAGAAACTGTTTACACACTTGAAGTTACAGATGGAACTTGGGTTGAAAACGATGAGTGTGAAACTTGTGGTGGAAACGGGGAAGTTGAATGTTACGAATGTGGTGGAGATGGTAACGTAGATTGTAGAGAATGCAGAATCAGAGTTGGTAGAGGCTTTTCATCTACTGGTACTATTGAGTGTGGTGAATGCTCAGGATCTGGTGAAATTGATTGTGATGAGTGTTCAGGAAATGGTGTCATCAATCAAGGTCAAGAAGACGAAGAAAATTGTACTAATTGTTCAGCTACTGGAAAAGTTGAGTGTCAAGACTGTGATGGTGATGGTAAAAATGACTGTCCAGAATGTGATGGAAATCGTGAAGTAGAGTGTGACGAGTGTGGTGGTGGTGGAATGGTTAGTTGTCCAGAATGTGGTTAACGTCTAATGAAATCTTTAAATCTTTGAAGAAGTCTTGATTTTGGATAGAACTTAGTGCTGTATGAACCACTTGTTGAGTACAAGATATGACCGATTTTTTTATTAGATGAATCGTTGTAAAGTGTTCTTTTTTTCATATCATATCGAGTAAAAGTATCCATATATGGAAAAGATTCATCTTGTGGTGGATTAGCTTCGACTTCTAATTGACAATACATTTTTTGACCATTGAAGTGTATAACATCTTTTTCTGTTGAATTGTTGTAATATTTGCTGGCCCAACCTTGTTTTTCAGCCCATCTTGTCATTTTTAAAACCATATAGTCGTCTGTAGAATAGACACGGTCCATTAAATATGGTATTTCAATCTTTCTTGGCTTTATATCGTTTCTGTGTTCAAAACTATAAGCTGATTTGATTTTCCACACAAGAGCTCTTGCAACAATTTTATCGTTTTCTAATAACACAGCAACTCTACAGGTATCCGGGTTGTTATAATACAAAGTGAGCCAATTAAACCTATCATTCATACAAGAACTACCAAGTGGACCAACTCTAAACTTATATTCACTTGTGTCATAAGCTTTTGCAATCATTTTACCAGACCATAATTCAATTTTTTCTTCTGATTTTATAGACTTAAAATGATTTATGAAATCTTCAACTTCTTTATCACTGTATTTATTTTTGAAGATGTTTTTAACTAACTTACCGAGTTTAATAACGTTTCTATTACCTGTGTATACACCCGGTCCAGTACCTTTGATATCATCATTGTAAATTGAGTCTCCAGTCTCTCTTATCCAGAAGTTTTGAACATTTGATTTACCTTGGATGTGATTATTAATTTTCTGGACTGCTTTATTCATCTGTGTAAATGTAATGTCACAATCATTATTTATATCAATAAAGGTTAGATCTGGTGTTATATTATCACCTTCAATACTGAGTAGATCTTTTGATATTTCGTGTTTTAGTTTGTACAGAGTTTGTCTGAATTTTGGCGAGTAATATAAAAGTGACTCTAACAACAATTTATAGTTCATACTACTATATATTATAATGTGGCATTGTTATATTTTAGAGTGTTCTGATGGTACTTTATATACCGGTATAACAACCGATATTGAAATGAGATTGAACACTCATAATTCAGGTAAAGGTGCTAAATATACTCGTACAAGAACACCGGTAATCTTGAAATGGTCTAAAGAGTTTAGCGATAGACCGACTGCTGCAAAAGAAGAATATAGAATTAAAAAATTAAGTCGACTTGAAAAAATAAAAATTATTGAAAACAATCAATAATTTTTTTTATATTCGTATAGATGAAAAAGAAAGTGATTGTGTTCACCGGAGCTGGCGTCTCGAAAGAATCAGGAATTGAAACTTTTAGAGATTCTGATGGTCTATGGATGAATTTCAAAGTTGAAGAAGTAGCTCATATCGATGGTTGGAAAAAAGACCGTCAAAAAGTTTTAGATTTTTACAACCAACGAAGGTCAGATATGCTCACTAAAGAACCAAATCTGGCACATAAGATAATTTCAGAACTTCAAAATGATTATAATGTCACTGTAATTACTCAAAATGTGGATGATCTTCACGAAAAATCAGGTTCTAAAAGTGTAATTCATCTACACGGTGAACTTTCAAAAGTTAGATCTTCAATTGATCCCTCAATCATTTTAGACTGGTCAGGTGATTTAAAAATCGGAGATAAGTGTGAACGTGGTTCGCAATTGCGACCTTTTGTAACTTGGTTTGGTGAAGATTTAGATGGTGGTTTATTACTTCGTGCAAATAATGTTGTATCAGACGCCGATGTATGTATAATCGTTGGCACATCGATGCAAGTATTTCCTGCCAATCTAATACCTTTTAAAACACCACAGACTTGTTTAATTTATTATGTAGATCCTCAAGATCGTGAATTTTCAATTCCTGCCTTGCGTGAGTACTTTTTTTATCACATTCAAGAACCAGCAACTTCAGGTATGGTAAAGGTTAGACAAGAATTAGAATCAATTTTTAAAAAAAATTAATTCGGCTTAAAACTTTTTAAAACTTGTAAATATAAAATTTCGTAATTCAAACAAATAAACAATAAACACTAATTTTTATGGTAGAAACAATTAAGCCCTTGGGTGATAGGGTTCTGGTGGAACCCGCCCCAGCAGAAGAAAAAACAACTAGTGGTATCATCATTCCTGATACTGCAAAAGAAAAACCTCAACGTGGTCGCGTGATTGCCGCAGGTCAAGGTAAGAAAGATGAGCCTATGACTGTTAAAGCTGGAGATTCAGTATTGTATGGTAAATACTCTGGTACTGAAATGAAATTTGACGGTAAGGATTATCTTATTTTGAAAGAATCTGATATTTTCGCAATCATTTAAACTTAAAAAAAAATTAATCTTAAAAAACTATGGCAAAAGAAATTAAATTTGATCTCGAAGCTCGTGATGGTTTAAAGCGTGGAGTTGATAAACTCGCAAACGCTGTTAAAGTAACATTAGGACCTAAAGGTCGTAATGTTGTTATTGACAAAAAGTATGGTTCACCTCAAGTGACCAAAGATGGTGTTTCAGTGGCGAAAGAAATTGAACTTTCTGACAAAATTGAAAACATGGGTGCACAAATCATTAAAGAAGTTGCTTCAAAAACCGCTGACCAAGCTGGTGATGGCACAACTACAGCGACTGTTTTAGCTCAGGCAATCGTAACAAATGGTTTGAAAAACGTAGCTGCCGGTGCAAATCCTATGGATTTGAAACGTGGTATGGACAAAGCAGTTGAAACGGTAGTGAAATCTCTTGAGTCTCAATCTCAAGAAGTAGGCACCGACTACCAAAAAATTCACCAAGTAGCATCAATCTCTGCTAACAATGACGAGTTCATTGGTAAATTGATCGCAGACGCGATGGACAAAGTAGGTAAAGAAGGCGTTATCACTGTTGAAGAAGCAAAAGGTACTGAAACAGAAGTTAAAACTGTTGAAGGAATGCAATTCGACCGTGGTTATCTTTCTCCATACTTTGTTACTGACACTGACTCAATGACTGTAGAAATGGATAATCCTTACATCTTGATCTATGATGAAAAGATTTCTTCAATGCAATCTTTACTTCCAGTTCTTGAAAAAGCAGTTGGTACATCAAGACCATTTTTGATTATCGCTGAAGATCTTGATGGTGAGGCTTTAGCTACACTTGTTGTGAATAAAGTACGTGCTGGATTGAAAGTAGCAGCTGTGAAAGCTCCTGGTTTCGGTGACCGTCGTAAGGCAATGCTGGAAGACATTGCAGTTCTTACAGGTGGTCGTTTTATCTCTCAAGATTTAGGAATGACTCTTGAGACTGTTGAATTATCTGATTTGGGTCGTTGTGAGCGTATCACTATTGATAAAGATAATACCACAATTATAAATGGTAATGGCGAAAAATCTGAAATCAATTCTCGTATCGCTCAGATCAAGTCTCAAATCGAAACAGTAACCTCTGATTATGACCGCGAAAAACTTCAAGAGCGTCTTGCAAAACTCGCTGGTGGAGTTGCCGTAATCTATATCGGAGCCGCTACTGAAATTGAAATGAAAGAGAAAAAAGACCGTGTGGATGACGCACTTCACGCTACTCGCGCAGCAGTTGAAGAAGGTATCATCGCTGGGGGTGGTGTAGCTTACATTCGTGCTACTGCTGACCTTGACACACTTCGTGGAGCTAACGAAGATGAAAACACTGGTATCTCTATCATTCGTAGAGCAATTGAAGAACCACTTCGTCAGATTGTAAATAACTGTGGTGGTGATGCTTCGGTTGTAGTAAATAAAGTTCGTGAAGGATCTAATGACTTCGGTTACAACGCAAGAACTGAAATTTATGAAAACTTGATTACAGCGGGTGTAATTGACCCTACAAAAGTTGCTCGTGTAGCTCTTCAAAACGCGGCCTCAGCAGCGTCAATGATTTTGACTACTGAATGTGCCTTGATTGAAGAGAAAGAAGAAAAAGGTGGAAATTCAGCACCACAAATGCCAGGTGGAATGTACTAATCACTGGTAAATCTTCCAAAAGAAAAAGACCATCTGAATTTCAGATGGTCTTTTTTTATTTAAAAAAATTAAATATTTTTTAAAACTTGAAGTTCAACTTCATCAAGTGATGATTGTCCAAATTGACTTACTTTATCTAATACATCATCAATCGAGAGGTTTTTTGACCTAAACTCATTGATTATTGTTTTGAATTTTGGATTGTATTTGTAAGCTCTTAAAAGAAGTGGATCAACATCTGTCATAGCAATGACTGAATCAGTAATATCTTCGTAGTTGAATTCAATACTGTTCAGTTCTAAAAGAATAATGTATTCTTTGATTTTTTGTTCAGTATCAGTCAAAAAAAGGATATGTCTTTTACCTTCAGTTGGATTCAATCCCCAGGTTTGAAAGTCTTTTTGAAAAATATCACAATCTTTGGCAATCATTTCAAAACGAACTACTTTGATCCCTGTTGTTCTA
>Ga0172362_10005326_pt1 | contig 11143 bp, 9 predicted proteins | sample LakKivs1_kivu2a2_FD_114534 | JGI IMG/M metagenome (GOLD analysis project Ga0172362, IMG submission 114534) | Sediment microbial communities from Lake Kivu, Rwanda - Sediment s1_kivu2a2 | ecosystem: Environmental > Aquatic > Freshwater > Lake > Sediment | place: Rwanda: Western Province, Lake...
CACGACCTGGACTACGACCAGACGCGTTCGGACACAAGCAGGCACGGGGTGCTGGGGGCCGAGGTGCTTAAAGGGCGGCTGCCCGAGGAGGCCATCCACGCCATAGCCAGCCACGACCACAGGTCCGGTGTGAAGCCCGAGACAATCCTGGACCACAGCCTCATACTGGCCGACGCCCTAGCGATCCTCATGGAGGAGGTTGAGCTGCGTAAGCCGGTCTCAAACTGGGCTTTCCAGACGGCCCTCCTCAACGTGGCGGGCTCCAAGCCCTGGATAAGAGACATCATCACGGGTTACCCGTACGCGGATGAGGTGGACCTGAAGGCGGTGCTTGACGCTGTCCTCTAGGTGGATTCTTTTAGTCGTGGCCCCTATACTTGTTCAGGTGGTGTTTTGAGTAAGCAGATGACGGTTCACGGGTACACAGAGGAGCAGCTCATGGCTATGAAGCAGGACGACCTCCGCGCCGTCCTCCACGAGCGCACCCACCACACGGTGGAGGTGCTCATATACCGCATCCTCAAGGAGGGGCGGGAGGTGCCTAAGGATTTCGGCGTCGTCGCCGAGTACCTTCTGGGCCTCTGGAAGAAGAGAGGCCTACCGATGGATCCGCCTGACATCAGGTGGTGCGCCGGGTACGTCGAGTACGCCAAGAGGATGAGGGAGGGTAAGAAGGTGAACCTGAAGCCCACTCCCTGGGAGAGCTTCACCGAGGAGGAGACGGGGACCATAGAGCGCCTCATATACGGCAGGAAGAGCATACGCCAATTCAAGGCCGAGCCTGTGCCCGACGAACTCATAAGGCGGATACTGAAGGCTGGGCTCTACGCGCCCCACGGCTGCAACGTTGGGTGCACCAGGTTCTTAGTGCTCAGGGACCCCGAGGAGCAGAGGCTTGTCCGCAGCGACATACCCATCGAGAACTGCGTCATGATCGTTGTGCTCCAGGAGCTCAGCATGTACAAGACGCTCCGCTTCGATCAGGCCGTGCCCCAGAACCTGTACTTCGACGCCGCCGCGGCCGCAGACCACATCTGCCTGATGGCTTACGCCCTGGGACTGGGGAGCTGCTGGCTCACACACGGCGAGGAGACGCAGAGGAAGCTGCGGGACCACTTCAAGCTGAGCCCCACGAGGACGAGCCGCAACCACATAATCGTGGGGTGGCCCGGCGAGGAGACCATAAAGAGCGAGAGGATGAGCCTGGACGAGGCCATCCTCAACAAGCCCTAGAGCATGTGGCTCAACACGATCCTGGCGCCTATCAGGACCAGTACGAGTCCGCCAAATATCTGAGCCCGCCTACCCATGGCCTGCCCCGTCCTGTTGCCAATCATCAGGCCGATGAAGGTGAAGGTCAGGGTGCCCGCGCCCATGAAGAGGCTTGGGACGAAGATAGCGATCTTCTCGAGGCTGAAGCTGAGTCCCACCGCGAGGCTGTCAACACTCACCGCCACCGTGAACAGCAGCAGGCTGAGGCCGCCCAGTACGCTCTTTGGGTCCACCTTACCGTCCCCGTCCAGCCCGTCCTTCATCATCCTGCCGCCCACGAAGGCCAGCAGCAGGAAGGCCACCCAGTGGTCGAAGCCAGAGATGAGGTTCACGACCGTCGCCCCCAGGTACCAGCCCAGGGTCGGCATCACCACGTGGGCCGCCCCGAAGCTGAGGCTCATCTTAGCGGCGTCCTGCAGCCTGACCCTGCCCAGGCTGAACCCGGTGACAGTGGCCACGCTGAACGCGTCCATGGCTAGGCCCACCGAGAGAATCATGAGTGTGAAGAGGTCTACTCCGAGGTCCAACTAATTTCCCAACTTCAGCATCCTCGGCCCGGTTTAAGGGTTTCCAGTGAAGGGGTTTTTAAAAAAATATTTGAGGGCTCTTTCCCTCTACTTGGTCTTCTTCTCTTCCTTCTTCTTGCCGCCGCCGCCGCAGCCGCAGCCGCCCTTCTTAGTGGACATGAAGCAGTCGCCGCCGTCCCGAGATATAAACCGTTGTGGCACGCGGGCTTTTATCTAGCCCTCGGACACTATTCATTGATCTCGATGTTGAAGGAGAAGGCTTGGAAGTGGATCGACGAGCACCAGAAGGAGTTCGTCGACGTGAGCGACAAGGTGTGGGAGTACGCGGAGCTGGGCCTGGTGGAGTTCAAGTCGGCCGAGCTGCACGCCAAGACCCTTGAGAGGCACGGGTTCAAGGTGGAGCGGGGCGTCGCCGGGATGCCCAGCGCCTTCGTGGCCACCTGGGGCAGGGGTAAGCCCGTCATAGGCTTCATGGGCGAGTACGATGCCCTGCCTGGGATAAGCAACAAGGCGGTGCCCAGGAAGGAGCCGCTGGTGGAGGATGGCCCCGGCCACGGCTGCGGCCACAACGTCCACGGCACAAGCGGCTTCATGGCCGCAATAGCTACGCGGTACGCGCTGGAGGCGGATAAGCTCCCAGGCACCGTCAGGTGCTTCGGCTCGCCGGCCGAGGAGAACTACGACGGCAAGGCCTACATGGTCCGCGCAGGCAGCTTCAAGGGCGTGGACGCGTGCCTCAGCCACCACCCGGGCAGCATGAACGTCGCCGGCCTCGCATCCAGCAACGCCGTGAACAGCGTCAAGTACGAGTACAGGGGCAAGACGGCCCACGCGGCGGGCAGCCCCGAGATGGGTCGATCAGCCCTCGACGCCATAGAGCTCATGAACGTGGGCGTCAACTACCTGCGCGAGCACGTGATCCAGGACGCACGCATCCACTACGTGATCGAGTCCGGGGGCGGCCAGCCCAACGTGGTCCCAGACTACGCCCGGTCATGGTACTATATACGAGCCCCGGAGAGGGCCCAGGTGGAGTCCCTCTACCAGCGCATCAACAAGATCGCGGAGGGAGCGGCGCTGATGACTGAGACCGAGCTCAAGGTGGACCTCATAGCAGCCATCTACAACAAGCTGCCCAGCAAGACCCTCAGCGAGCTGGTCACCGCCAACATGCGGGAGGTGGGCGCACCCACCTGGACCAAGGAGGAGCTCGCATTCGCCGCAGAGATCGGCAAGACCATCGACAAGCAGAACAAGGTCGACAGCCTACGCAAGAACAAGGTCCCCAACTGGGAGAAGTACGTGGACGTGGACCTGCCCACGGACATACTGGACGCCTGGAACGACGGCGAGATCAGCCACGGCAGCACGGACGTCTCCGACGTCTCGTGGCAGTGCCCCACCATGGAGTTCGGCACCGCCTGCAACGTCCTGGGCGGCCCAGGCCACGACTGGAGGTTCACCGCCGTCAGCGGGATGAGCATAGGCCACAAGTCGCTGATATTCGCGGCCAAGACCATGGCCGCCTCTGCCCTCGACCTGTACACGAACCCCGAGTGGCTCAGGAAGGCAAAGGAGGAGCACACGAGGCGGCTCGCCGGACGCAAGTACACGTCCCCGATACCGCCTGAGATCAACCCGCCCCTGGAGATAGCCAAGGAGGCGTGGGAGAAGCTGAAGGGGAGGCGGGAAGTATGAGCAGCGTAACGATAGGCGGAATAACGGCGGCTCCAGGCGAGAAGGTTAAAGGGTTCTTGGACGCCGGCACCACCAGCGTCAACACTTACAGGGTGCCTCTAGCCATAATCAACGGCTCCAGGAAGGGCAAGACCATAGGCATAATAGGCGGCACCCACGGCACGGAGTTCGCCAGCATAGACGCCGTCATCAGGGCCATAAGGGAGCTGGACCCCAAGAAGATGAGGGGGACGGTGCTCGCGGTCCCTGTCCTCAACGGGCCCCAGTTCGAGCACAAGACCCAGTTTCTCAGCCCATTCGACCAGCTGAACCTGAACAGGGTGTTCCCAGGGGACCCGGAGGGCACTCTCAGCCAGAGGATCGCGTACACGGTCTTCGAGAACATCATCAAGAGGTGCGACGCGCTGATGGACTGCCACGGCGGAGACATCAACGAGGACATTAAGGGCTTTACACTGGCGGGGAAGGGCGAGGACGAGGCCGTAAACAAGGTGGCTCTGGACATGGCCCGCTGCTTCCCCACAAGGTACATCAACCTGTTCCCTGTAGCCCAGACGGGGCTCACAATGTGCGCCCAGGCCAGGCTCGGCATACCCTGCATAACCTCTGAGGCTGGGACGCCGTTCCCGGTCCGCGATGACGAGGTCAGGTTCCACTACGAGGGCATCATGAACGTGCTCAGGTACTTCGGTGTAGTCGAGGGAAAGCCAAAGATGGTGGAGCCCGTCACCAGCAGGGGCAGCGCCAGGCTCAGGGCGGAGCAGGGGGGCATCTGGAAGCCGGCCGTGGCCACCGACCAGGTGGTGAAGGCGGGCGACACCCTGGGCGTTGTCATGGACCTCTTCGGGGATGTGAAGCAGACAGTGAAGGCACCCCACGGCGGAGTCGTGGGCATGATGAGGTGCTTCTACTCCGTGAACTGCGGCGAGCTCCTCGTCAGCGTGACCCTCCTGGAGTAGCCCTAGCCCCCCTTCTTTTCATCGAAACCGATAACACGGGCCGAGCCCTTACTACATACGTGGAGCCAGACGCCCTCGTATCCCTCGTCCACATGCACACGCCCTTCAGGGTCGCAGAGTACAGGCTGCTGCTGGAGGGGTGGGACAACGTGGTGCTGCTGGCCAACGGCTCCCACGTCTTCAGGTTCACCAGGCGCCCGGACGTGGCCGAGCAACTGAGGAAGGAGGCAGAGCTGCTGCCGACGCTTTCGAGGCGCCTGACGCTGAGGGTGCCGGTCCCAGAGTACACGTGGATGAGCGGCCCCCTGCCCCACTTCATGGGGTACAGGATGATACCGGGGGAGCAGCTCAGAGCCAACCGCCTGGGCGGCTCCGACAGTGGCAGGATCGTGTCCAGCCTCGCGTTGTTCCTCGCCCAGCTTCAGGGCGTCTCCTTGGCCGATCTCGGCGACCTTATGCCGAGGCACACGGGCGGCGACTGGAGAGACCTATACCTGGTGCTCAGAGAGGAGGCTCAGAGACTGGTGAAGCCCAGGCTCTCCCAGAGGGCTGCCTCCGGGCTACTGTGGGACCTGGACAGTTACCTAGAGGACCCTGGTAACTTCAGGTTCAGGCCCAGCCTAATCCACCACGACCTGAGTTCAGACCATATACTTTACGACTCCTCAACGGGTGACCTCACCGGCGTCATCGACTGGGGCGACGCCTGCGTCGGGGACCCCGCCTTCGACATCACGGGGCTCCTGGCCGACTACGGCCCAGCCTTCGCGAAGGCGGTGATGGCCACCAAAGGCGACCCCTCAGAGTACCTCGGACGCGCCGGGTTCTACGTTAAGATTATAGGTATCTACTCGGTCCTCCACGGCTTGGACGTTGGGGACGGGGCCCACGTGGAGGCGGGGCTGAGGCGGCTGGAGACCGCATACAAGTGAGGCGTGGACGATGCCCGTCGCTCATTTTTTACACTGATCCAGCCCATCTTACTCCATGTTGAAGGATGAGGCTTGGAAGTGGATCGACGAGCACCGGGAGGATCTGGAGGAGGTCTCCGACAAGATATGGGGCTACGCGGAGCTTGGCCTCTGCGAGGAAAAGAGCAGCAAGCTACTGGCCGAGAAGTTACGGCAGTACGGGTTCAGGGTGAGGCACGGAGTCGCCGGGATGCCCACCGCCATCGCCGCGGAGTGGGGCAAGGGCAAGCCGGTCATCGTGTGCCAGGGGGAGTACGACGCGCTGCCGGGGATCAGCAACAAGGCCGTGCCGTGGAAGGAGCCCCTGATAGAGGGGGGAATGGGCCACGGCTGCGGCCACAACATCCACGGTACCACGGCTCTGGCCGCCGCCATCGCCGTGAAGCAAGTGCTTGAGCAGGAGAAGCTCCCCGGCACCATAAGGTTCTACGGGACGCCGGCCGAGGAGAACTTCGGAGGCAAGGTGTACATGGTCCGGGAGGGCCTGTACGGCGACGTGGACGCCTGCATCAGCCACCACCCCGGCAGCATGAACGTGGCTGGGCTCAGCAGCAGCAATGCAACTAACGGCGTCAAGTTCCACTACTACGGTAAGACGGCTCACGCGGCCGCGAACCCGGAGATGGGTAGAAGCGCTTTGGATGCCATCGAGCTGATGAACGTGGGCGTCAACTACCTGCGCGAACACGTGATCCAGGAGGCCCGCATCCACTACGTCATCGAAAACGGGGGCGGCCAGCCAAACGTGGTCCCCGACTACGCCAGCAGCTGGTACTACATCAGGGCTCCTCGGAGGGACCAGGTGGACCCCATCTTCGAGCGCATCAAGAAGATCGCCCAGGGGGCAGCGCTGATGACGGAGACGGAGCTGGTGATCGACCACACGGGCGGCCTCTACAACCTGATCCCAAGCAGGTCGCTGAGCGAGGTTGTGACGGCCAACATGAGGGCCGTCGGCGCACCCGAGTACACTGAGGAGGAGCAGGGGTTCGCGGCCAGGATCGCGGAGAGCTTCACACGGGAGTCCAAGGTGGACGGCCTCAGGAAGTACAAGGTGCCCGGCTACGAGAAGTATCTGGACGTGAACATCATGACCGACATCCTGGACCCGTGGAACGAGGGGGAGACCAGCCCAGGCAGCACAGACGTGGCCGACGTCACGTGGGTGACCCCCGCCATCGAGTTCGGAACCGCCTGTAACGTCCTGGGCGCCCCCGGCCACAGCTGGCAGTTCGTGGCTTGCAGCGGCTCAAACATCGGCCACGAATCGCTCATATTCGCCGCAAAGACCATGGCGGGCAGCGTCCTGGACCTGATGACGGACCCGAAGCTGCTGACAAAGGTGAAAGAGGAACATAAAAAGCGGCTGGAGGGCCAGATCTACAAGCCTGTGGGCGACCCAAACAGGAAGCCACCATTGGAGGAGGCGCGGGCCATGGCTGAGAAGCTCAGGGGCAAGCAGTAGCCCCCACAACCCCTTTTATGAAATGATAGATTTTTATCCCTATATCCCTTAATCCCTTTAGGGACAATGGATGGGTGAGCTGAAGATATATCTCCCAGAGGGCCTCAAACGGGAGTTCAAGAAGAGGTCAATGGAGGTCTTCGGCTACGGAAGGGGCTCCATAAGCAAGGCGGCTGAGGAGGCCATCCAGAGGTGGGTCTCGGAACGGGAGAGGATCATGGAGTCAGCCCCTCAGGTGGACCCTGTTGGGGGTCTTAGGGGTATGCTTGGCAACATGGATGAGTCCTCTGTAGAGCTACAGCATGAGGCGGGTAGGATCAGGGCCGAGAGGGCGCAGCCCAGATGCTCCTCATAGACGCCAACATCTTTTTAGAGCTGATGCTCGACCAAGCCCGGGCAGACGAGTGCGAGGCGTTCCTGGCCGCAGTTGAGGCTGGCTCCCAGGAAGCAGCCATAACTGACCTGACCCTAGACAGCATCCTCATCATCATGGAGAACAGGGGCAAGGCCGCCTCAGAGCTGGCTAAGTTCATCTCATATATAGCGGCGTACAAGGGCCTGAAGCTGCATTGGCTTTCACTGATCGAGAGACTACACGCCACAGCGCACATGGGCAGGACCGGGCTCGACTTCGAAGACTCCACTATGTTGGAGGCGTGTATGAGGCTCAAGGCTGAGGGAATAGTATCGTTTGACAAGGACTTCGATGGAATCGAGGGGATCGTGAGGATGGAGCCTGGAGATCTGGGCTCACCCTAAACTGAAAAAACCGTATATCATCGAGAGGTAGCTCCGTTGAGGAGGGGTTTCTGGGCCTCCTCCGGCTCAGGCTCTGCTTTGAACTGCAGCTCGTAGAGCTGCTCGTACAGTCCGCCCTCCTTGAGGAGCTCCTCGTGTTTACCCTTCTCCACGATCCTGCCCCCCTCCAGCACCACTATCATGTCGGCGTTTCTCACGGTTGACAGGCGGTGGGCGATCACTATTGCGGTCCTGCCCTTCAGGGTCCTGTTCATGGCGTTCTGGATGAGGAGCTCGGTGTAGGCGTCGATGCTGCTGGTGGCCTCGTCCATGATGAGTATCCTTGGGTTAGCCAAAAGCGCCCTCGCCAGGGACACGAGCTGCCTCTGGCCGACGCTGAGCCTGCTGCCCCTCTCCATCACCTCGGTCTGGTAACCCTCAGGTAGACGATTGATGAACTCGTGGGCGCCGATGGCCTTCGAGACCTCCACAACCTCCTCGTCTGAGGCCGTGGGCCGACTGTACCTGATGTTATCCATGATGGTGCCGCTGAACAGGAACGGGTCCTGTAGCACTATGCCGATCTGCCTCCTCAGCGACTCTATCTTCACCTTCCTCAGGTCGTGGCCGTCCACAGAGATGCTTCCCTCCGTGGGGTCGTAGAACCTGTACAGGAGGTTTATCATGGTGGTCTTCCCGACGCCTGTGGGGCCTACGAACGCCACCGTGGTGTTGGGCTCCACGATGAGGTTGATGTCCTTGAGCACAGGCTGGTCCTTCTGGTACCCGAAGGTCATGTGGTCGTAGACGATCCTACCCTCCACGGGGCCCAGCTCGTAGGCGTCGGGGGCGTCCACTATCTCCACCGGTGTGTCGATGATGTCGAAGACCCTCTCTGCGGCCGCCAGGGCCGACTGAACGCTGTTCCAGATGTTGCTCAGCTCTTGGATGGGCTGGAAGAACCTCGTTATGTAGCTCATGAAAACGAAGAGCGTCCCGACCGTGAGGGCTCCGCTGATCACGGAGGCCCCGCCGAACCAGAGAACTATGGCCTGGCCGAGGGACGCGAAGAAGGCCACGGTGGGGAAGAACACGGACATGACTCGCCCGGCCTCCACGTTGGCCGCCATGTTGGTCTCGTTGATCTGCTCGAAGGTCTTCCTTGTGTCATCCTCCTTGCTGAAGGTCTGTATCGCCTTGATGCCGCTGACCGACTCCTCCATCTGGGCGGACACCGACGCGATGGTCTTCCTGGTCTCCCTGTAGACCGTGCGGACGCGCTTCCCCCAAACTACTATCCAGACGAGCATCAGCGGGATCATGGAGAAGCTGATGAGGCTGAGATCCACGTTTAGGGAGAACATGACTACTATTATCCCCACGAGGGTCAACATGTCAGCCATCCCCGTGATTATCCCCGACGAGATGAGCTCAGAGATCTTGTCGATGTCGTTTGTTGCTCGGCTGACGATGCTGCCAGCCTCCTTGTCAGCGAAGTACCGCAGAGAAAGAACCTGCAGGTGGTCGAATATGTCGCTGCGCAGGTCGTACTCCATTCTGCCGAAGAGCCACTCCAGCAGGTAGTTCTGGCCGTACTGCGCAGCGAATGTGGCCGCGCTCACCAGCAGGAAGCCCACGGCTATCAGCATCAAGCCCACCGCGTCCAGGTTGGGTATGTAGGTGTCCAGGGCAGCTCCGTACAGGAGCGGCGGGACCAGGTTGAGCACGGTGGTCGAGACGACGGCCGCCACCATCAGGATCGCCCTGTTCCTGTACCTGAACGTGTACCTGATCATCCTCACCGTTAGCTGCAGGTCCGAGATGGAGTGGGTTCGCTCCTCGTCGTCGCCCACCTTGAACCCGTGATACCCTCCTCCGCCTCCACGCATACCCAACCTACTTCACCTCCGCCACCTGGCCGCCCGAGATCTGGGTCTCGTACAGCCTCCAGTAGACGCCGTTCCTCGCGAGCAGCTCGTCGTGTGTCCCTTCCTCCGCCACCTCGCCGTTCTCGAGGACGACGATGTAGTTGGCCTTCTTTATGGAGCTCAGCCGCTGCGTTATGATGAAGGTGGTCCTGTTTTCGAGGAGCGCGTCCAGGGCCTGCTGGATCTCGTGCTCCGTCTGCGTGTCCACGCTGCTGGTGGAGTCGTCGAGTATGAGGATCTTGGGGTTCTTGAGCAGGGCCCGGGCTATGGCGATGCGCTGCTTCTGGCCGCCCGAGATGGTTACCCCGCGTTCACCGATCTCAGTGTCGTAGCCCTTCGGCGTGGACATTATGTAGTCGTGTATCTTGGCGCTCTTGGCCGCCGCCTCAATATCCTGCATCGTGGGGTTCTCGACGCCGTAGCCGATGTTCTCCTTGAATGTGGTGCTGAAGATGAAGGGGTCCTGCCTCACGATGCCTATGTGCCTCCGAAGAGACTTCACCTTGTAGTCGCGGATGTCCCTTCCGTCGATCATGATGGAGCCTCTGGTGACGTCGTAGAACCGCGGGATCAGGCTTATGATGCTGCTCTTTCCGCTCCCCGTCGCCCCGAGGATGGCTACGTTCATGCCGGGCTTCACGTCCAGGTTGATGTTCCTCAAGACAAGGTTCTTCTCGTCGTACCCGAAGCTCACGTCCCTGAACTGGACGTGGCCTTCCAGCTCGTCCACCTCGACTGCGCCGGGCTTGTCCTCGACCGCCGCCCTAGTGTCCACGATCTCAAACACCCGGTCAGAGGCCGCGTTGGCCCTCAGAAGCAGGTTGGATATCATGCCCAGCATCCGGACGGGCTGAGAGATCCTGAAAACGTAGAAGTAGAAGGCGACGAGGCTTCCCAGGCTAAGGGCCCCGGCTATCACCAGGTTGCCCCCATACCACAGGATGAACACGAAGCCTATGCTGGATATGAAGGTGGCCAGGGGCAGATAGAAGGCGCGGTACTTCGCCGTCAGTATGTGCGAATCGAAGTAGCCTTCCAGCTCGCCCTTGATCTTCCTCTTCTCCTGGGCCTCCTGTGCGAAGCCGCGGACCACCCTGATCCCCATGAGGTTCTCCTGGAAGACGCTTGTGATCTCACCGTACTGCTGCCTCATGGTCTGGGTCACCGGGAATGATTTGCGCCCGAACTCCAGCATGGTGAAGGTGACGAACGGCATGGTCGCCAGGGTGAGCAGGGTGAGGGTGACGTTCATCGATGAAAGGGTCAAGAGGACCAGGGCGACCAGAAGAACCGTTGACACGGCCTGCCTCACGCCGAAGTCGTAGAACCTCTGTATCTGGTCTATGTCCCCCGTGGCGCGGGCCATGAGCTGCCCCGTCCTCTGCTTGTCGTAGAAGCTGAAGGACTGCTCTAGGAGACTGTTGTACAGCTTCTTCCTCATCTCGTAGGAGCCTCTCTGGCTGTACCAAGCTGTCCCGTACCTGATGATGTAGTTTATTATAGCCACGCCGGCCGCGAGAAGCACTATGCTCGCCACGAAGACGCCGAGGGTCGAGTACCTTAGATCATAGCCGAAGGACGTTGA
>Ga0172362_10005329_pt1 | contig 11140 bp, 9 predicted proteins | sample LakKivs1_kivu2a2_FD_114534 | JGI IMG/M metagenome (GOLD analysis project Ga0172362, IMG submission 114534) | Sediment microbial communities from Lake Kivu, Rwanda - Sediment s1_kivu2a2 | ecosystem: Environmental > Aquatic > Freshwater > Lake > Sediment | place: Rwanda: Western Province, Lake...
GAACTTAAGCGGGGTTTTGAGGAACTGGGAGATCAGGTTGAAGTATTTTTACCAGCTAACTTGAAGGCGGACATAAATGGAACCAGCATGATGCCTCTTTCACCTATCTCTCCAAAAGCATGCCTGTTAAAAAGGTATAAATCATTCCTGAGAGATACTCTAAAACTTGTTGAAGTCATAAAGGATGCTCAACAAAGTAGCGACCTCCTTATTTTTAGCACTGCTGACGATGGGAGAATATTAGCTGCAATAGGCTTGTTTAAGACAGCAAGACCAGCTATTTTATATTTTCACACCCTCCCAGCTTTGATTAACAGGAAAATGAAATCCTGGAAGTTATTCGTTTTTTTGGTAAGGCTTAGAAAACCTAAAAATTTATATTTCCTTACTACTTCTGGGATAGACCGGGATATAAAAATGCCCTCGTTTCCTTCAAATGTTAAACTCCTTCCCGGTGCCCCATATCCGTTCAATATTCCTGTTCCTCTAAGCAGACCTGATAATACTAATGTTATTTACCTGGCTTATATGGGGGCTCCAGCAAAACAGAAAAATTTTCCCAAGTTCGTTGAATTGATCAGTAATTCGCCAGAAAATTATGGTTTTATCGTCCAATGCAACGTCCCTTCTTGTTTTTACGAATCTGATATCTTAGACGCAGTACAATCTCTTAAAAGATTAAAGAGGGAAAACACAATTCTATTAGAATCTTCCTTATCCAAGGAAAACTACTATAAGGCATTAAACCAGAGTTCGATTGTTTGGTGTCTGTACGATAGGGATTTGTACAAGGGAAGTATTTCAGGGATTTTAATTGAAGCTTGGGTGCTTGGAAAACCAGTGCTCACAACTGCCGGCACCTGGATGGCAAAACAGGTGGAGAAGTTCGGTGGAGGGATTGCTCTCGATTCCCCCACGATCGGGAATATCCTTGAGGCGATTGAGCGAATAAGGGCTGAGTACCCATGCTTCTCTCGAGAGGCTGAATCTGCTGGAACAGCCTTTTACGAGAAGAACAACGGCCCAGCCCTCGCCAGGTTTATCAAAGAAAGCCTGGAAAAGATTCCATGATATTTAGGATATACACCCGGTCTTCTTTCAGCGTTTTCGGCGGAGTGGAACGGATGCTCCTCACCTTTTCCTTGGAATTGAGGGCCAGGGGACATGACCTTGACATAGTGTCCCTTCAGAGCTCACCCTCCACTCCCCAGATTGTTTCCGAATTGAAGTGCCTCCCCATCCGTAAGTTGATCATGCCTGCCTCGAGAGATCCTCTTCGCCTTCCGCAGCTCATGAAAACAATTGTGGGTATCCCCAAGCTCGGAATTCCGCGCCTGATCATGGAAGATTTGCAGAATGCAGGAACCCCCGATCTCATTCTGATCATCGATAGCCCTGAAGTGGTGCCTGACGTCAAAACTGCCTGCCTGAGGGCTGGTGTGCGCGTGCCTGTCCTGTACTGGGACCACGGCGTGATACCTTTTCAATTTTCCAGGCAAAATGGACTCAAGCGGGCGGCCTATTACTGGTTCAAGAGGCGCGTTTCCCTCAAGGCTACGGAGGAAATTCTCCAGAAAGCTAGGAAGATACTTAATGATCCTGCATCTCTTAGAAAAATGAAAGAAGTGGTCATGTTCCCTTCAGATTCTCCTTCCACAAGGATCTTGGAGGCGATCCTTTTTTTCCTGCGTAAATTGGGCATAGATAGCTTAACATGAGAATTCTGGCTTTCGCTGCTCAGCGTTGGACGCTTAGAGATTGCTACTGACTACATTTGAATACTTTCTTCTTGGACCTCTCCCTAGGAACATCAAGCAGACATCCTTACTTCTGTTTTGAATGACCGAGAAAGGAAAGCCTGTCCACATTACGACAAGACGAAGATGATGAAAGAGCTTGAGGAAATGAGAAACAATCAAGACATTTCTGCACAGGTGCTGAGGGAGGAAAAGTTACAAAGAAAGAAATCGAGGAAAGCAGCAGAAGACTGTACTCCAACTCTCAGTGAGAGTTCATTAGAAACACTTAGTGATGCTTGAAGAAATCAGGCACCTCGATATTGGTTAGATTATATGTCCTAGTTTCTGCGACACTCTCATAATAACCCTTTCGTTTGATCTCCTTCAGCTTGAAGTCGAGGTAGCGAAAAACCCGATTGCTCCAATCTTCCGATAGGCGGATTTTGGTCAACAGCTCTTGTTTTTCACCCGGACACTCTTCAATACGCGACCGATAATCAACCCTTTTTATATACTCAATAGTGAGGCGGTCAATCATCTCGCCAACGCTGTAGACAATGTCGTCGCTCATCCATCCTTGTTCGCTTACACTGCTTCGATGTTCGGGCAAATAAACGCTGGAAAGAAGGGAATTAATAACTGCCTTGCTTTTAACTCTTTGTTCTCCAACAACGCGAGCCTGAAGTTCCATATCAGAGATAAGTTGTGTATCTAAGGGTTCTTTTTTCCGTGCAGCTATGACCCGCATATTTGCTTGGTAACAACGAAGGTTGGCGATACACAGAAAGAATATATTCTACCGGATTCCTGCCTGGATCTGCCCGTATCGGTCACGATCAAGGTTCTTTTCAAATAGAGACAAGATTGAGTCAATCAAATCAGAAAAATCAATATCCTCTACGATCATGGCAGCCTCCTTTCAAGTTTCTCGCTCACTCTTCTGGCATCTGTTTAGCTTCGGAGTGACGACTATATTCCAATCTTTCCGCTGCCCCCCAATGGTAACACACTGATCCGTTGGCCCAAAGGTTACGCACTCCCAAGGCGAAAAGCTTGGTAAAGAACCTCACATCAGGAGAAGCGAAGCCTGGGATTTGGTGTAACTCCCAAGGACCGCATTTATTCCACCACTTTCTGTGGAATAGATAAGGAAATCCAGTAATGAGGCGATTGCAGCGCGAAACCTTATTTGGTTTGCTTATGCGTTTAGCATAGTCAACGAAGGATTGATATTGAAATTCCGATTTCGTTGGGCGACCAAAATTCCTAGTTCGAATGGGTCCTATTCCGCCATAGAATACACCCGCATCAACAGTTATGCTGCTAATTACTCTATCTTCTCCCATAAAAATTATGAGTTGCTCTAGCCAACCTGGTGCAAATGCCTGGTCTGTATTGACGAGCCCGGCATATTCATTTAATCGAAAACCCTCTTCGAAACCCTGATTTATCATGGCTCGGAGGTTTGGTATGAACCCGATTCGGGGATTTGTTTGATAGGTTGATATATGAACCCCAATTCCTCTGGGCTCATATTTCTTCTTTAAATTATTAAGGTAGCAAAGAACATCTTGATTGGAATTCCAGGTGACCACGATATAGTCAAAATTATCGGTTCCCGCATTCTCGATGAGTGTCTCGCTGCTCAACTGAAGCATATCCAATGCGTTGCTGACGCAATTATGAATGCTCACTCGAGTTTTGAGAAGACTTGGATCCGCTGCGGGGAGGCGGTAGCTCTCTCTCAATTTTTTCAAAGCGGCATAGGTTTCTGGGGTTTTCGGGCCTGTTATTTCTACGATATATCGCCTTGAGCGGCGAAAAAGCTCATAAAGGGCAGGAAATTTACGTATCGCAGCTTTGATTTGTTTGCCCAAATTGATTCCCATTCCCTTAAACAGTCTTTTGCAATAGAATATTAGAAAGGTGCAAAATGTCAAGAGCGCTACCTATCCAATTTCAAGCTAGCCAACGCAATCGCAAGATTAGGTACTGTCTAATATTGGAGGTGCCACTCTATAGCGATTCTCGTATTCTTCGGCAGGTCGATACCCTTGTTGATACTGGCTTCAAGTTATTCGTCATTGAATTAGGGAAAAGCGAGAAGCAGAATCCTTGCGGATTCCAGTTGATAACAATTGAGAATAATCCGCCAGCCGGCTTTTATCGCCTGATCCCCCTGTATTTGAAAAGAGCTTTCAACGGCATAGCGGGAGTCACCAAGATTTTGCAGGAAATAGAACCAGACGTGATCGAAGCTATTGGCCCCTTGGCACTACTTAGTTCTTGCAAAGCGATGAAAAAGAAGCACATCCCAATTATTTACAATTCTCTGGAGCTCTATCAAGAGAATTTCGTAGTACAACAGAATGTCTCCCTCTTCAGGACAATAATGCGGTGGCTATATTGGAAATTACTGACTAGGTCTGAAAAACGATACATTAATCAGGCTGATGCTGTCATCACAGTAAGCCAAACCATTGCCAAAGAGATGAGAGCAAGATTCTCAATACCTGAACCAACAGTAATCATGAATTGTCTAAGCGCAAGCAAGAGGCCATCTCCTCTTCGGGGAGGCCCCGATCTAATAGCGTTTAGATTTCCCGGCATTGGACACCGTAAACGTCTTCTGTATAGTGGCTGGCTGGCTGAAGGGAGAGGGATCGAGGAAGTGCTCGTAGCATTGAGCAAGATTGAACAAGCTGTGCTCATTATAATGGGCGAAGAGGCGCCAGGGCAAAAAGCTTTTAGAGAAAGAGTTGGAAAAATGATTCATTCTCTTTCTCTCGAGGGTCGCGTGTTTTTTTTAGGAATGGTCCCAGCTAATGAAGTACTGAAATATGCACAATGGGCAGACATAGGCATTTTACCTTATAAAAAAACTTGCCTAAACAATTGGTATAGTGTCCCAAATAAAATGTTCGAATATCTCCTTGCGGGGTTACCAGTAGTAGCCAGCTTTCAGCCTGAATACACTAAAATCTTGATAGAGAATGGCTTCGGCTTGGTTTTTAACCCAAACGATCCGGATGATATAGCAAGGTGCGTGAACAGATTAATCGAGGAACGGGAAACTTACCAAAAGATACGCAATAATGTGCTCAATAAGGCTCCAGAATATTATTCTTGGGAGCAAGAATCCCGAAAATATCTAGATATAATTTTTCGTGTCCTGGGGTAACAGCTCTCTTAGTCCCGCTCCCCAAATTTTTGCACTAATAGCGAAAATTTCCGAAGGTAACTCTAAAGGGTCAGCTTAAAAGAATCCTGGTCACGGTGTCGCTAACATTCTCCACCAGGTATTCCCTGGGGGGTGTCCAGGCTGGTTCCTTTGCAAGAGCCGCGTGAATACAACGAAGAACGGAGTCAGGCTTTACTCCGCTTAATATATTGCTACCGCATTCCACCGTCTCCGGCCGTTCTGTTGTGTCCCTCAGCGTGACGGCGGGCACGCGGAAAATGCAGCATTCTTCCTGTACCGTACCACTATCGGAGAGAAGACAGAGGGCATTTTTTTCTAACGCGATGAAGTCAAAGAAACCGAGTGGTTGAAGGAAAAGGATTTCGGGATTTTTCAGGGCTATGCCAAACTGCCCTAAGCGAGCACGTGTGTGAGGGTGTAAGCTGCAGACCACAGGAAGCGCGTATTCCCGCTGCACCTGGTCCAGGGCCTTGGCAAGATCGGCAAGGCGTTCCTGGAAGTCCACATTTTCCGCTCGATGCATAGTCACGAGAAAATAACCTTTCGGTTTCAGCCCGAGCCTTGCAAGCGCGTCGCTCTGATCAATGGAGGGCTGATAATGATTTATTACTTCGTAAATTGGGTTTCCAATAACGTAGACATGCTGAGGGTGAAACCCCTCCCGGATTAAATTCTGACGGCCGCGCTCCGTATAGGGCATCAAAAAATCGCTGCACTGGTCAATGATGCGACGATTCACCTCTTCAGGGACCCGGTCATCGAAACAACGGTTTCCTGCCTCCATATGATAAACGGGGATCCCAAGGCGTTTTGCCACAATAGAGGCAAGTCCGCTATTAGTATCCCCTAAAATCAACAGGCGATGGGGTTTTTCCTTTAAGAGTATTTCCTCTGTTTTCTGGAGAATTTCTCCTACTTGCGCACCGAAAGAGTCGCTCTTTACGCCCAAATACGTATCGGGCTGACGGATACCCAGCTCCTTAAAGAATATCTCGCTCAGTTGAGGGTCATAATTCTGACCGGTATGAATCAGAACATGGTCACATAATCGGTCCAGTTCAGGAATAATAAGGCTCAAGCGGATGATTTCTGGTCGAGTCCCCAGGATTGTCATTATTTTTAAATATTTATGCATCATTTTTAAATATTTATGCATCAACAGGGGATACCCGCTTGAACGAGAATGGGTTTAATCGTTCCCTTATCCACCAAACCTTCTGCCGAAGAATATTCCTTATCCAGGGTGTGAAAGCCTGCCCGCGCTCCTCTTAGCTCAGGCAAAATCGGCTGAATGATAAAGGAATTTTCAAGCGCCACTGTACGAAAAGCTTCCTCTTCCGAGATAAGGATTTCGTGAATTTTCTCGCCCGGCCTTACACCAGTGAAAATGATAGGAAGATTTCTTTCACCTCGTAATACTTCTGCAATATCCAGAATTCTTGCAGAGGGCAGGCGCGGCACGAATGTTTCTCCTTCCCGGCAGACCTCAATGGCGGCAAGGACGGCATTGACTGCCTGTTCAAGGGATATGAGAAACCTTGTCATTTCTGGTGCGGTCACAGTAAGGGGTTGGGCAGTAGCAATTTGCCTCAGGAAAAGCGGGATTACCGAGCCGCGAGAGGCGATAACGTTGCCGTAGCGCACACAGATGAAGCGGGTGCTTTGGATATGGAGATTGGCGGAAAGCAGAACCCTCTCTTGTAGAGCCTTAGTCATCCCCATTACGTTCACCGGCTTGCAGGCCTTGTCGGTTGAAATGCCGATAACACAGTCCACATGTCGGCCATGTCTTTCTATGGCACGCACCAGATTCTGAGCTCCCAAAGTGTTTGTCAGAACGGCCTCATAGGGAAAGTATTCGCAGGTGGGAACCTGTTTGAGTGCCGAGGCGAAAATAACAAGATCAGCTTTTTTTACAGCGTGAACCAGGGAATCGTAAGAACGTACATCTCCGATCATGAACTCCAGAATCTGGGCGCTCTGTTCGTAGATAACTTCGTCCGTTGCGACAGTTTTCTTCTGAATTTCCAGGCGCATATTGTGTTGCTTTTCCTCATCGCGGGAAAAAACAATGACCTTCTCCGGCTGGCCCACTTCTCCGCTCAGGATTTTCCTTACTAAGGCCTGCCCGAGGGAGCCTGTGCCTCCCGTAATCAAAATGCGCCTGCCGGATAATAGACCGTTTTTCACTTTTTCCTCCTTTTTTTTAAATCTATGGCCAATGAATGAACCATTTCACTCCAGCTGGGGATCTTGATCCCCGTTTCTTTTTGAATTTTACTTGCATCCAGGCTACGGTCGCAAACAAAGCTCTCGTCCGGTTCGATGAGAATATCCAGGTTGCATTCGGCACGAATAAGGGAGAGGAGGTCGTACTTGCTGATTACTTCACCGCCTATATGACGTACTCCAGCGAGTCCAGGCCAGTTGTCGATAAGCTCGAGAATTATACCTGCCAGCTCTTCCGTATAAAGACCGTTGAAAAGCGCACGCTTAAAGCCACGGACGACTCCACCCTCTTGGGCGAGAAACCACTCAAGTAGACCATGTCTCGTCTCCAACTCGAAACCTATCATTGAGGTGCGAAGGGTAAGGATATTCGACCCAGAAGGCTCACCCAGTAATTTGCTGCGCCCATAAAGATCTATAGGACCGGGGAAGTCTTCCTCTGAATAATGTCCTTTTTCTCCAGAAAATACACAATCTGTGCTGAGGTGTATGAGGCGGATGCCGAGGTCGGAGCAGATGGCTGCTAATTGATGCGGGAAAAGCGAGTTGATCTGGATTACAGAGGCGGGGTCCTGAATTATTGGGGATTGTTTCACGATGCCGACGCAGTTTACCACGCAGTCGGGACGGTAGCGGTTCAGGGTTTCCCGGACCGCTTCTGAATCCCTGACGTCTAAGCCCACAATCGTGCGCTCAGCAGGAAAGAGCCCTTCATGGCCCGGGGGAATTTTGCGCAGGGCCACAAAAGCATTATATCTGGCCATCGCCTTTTTCCACAGCACATGGCCGAGCATTCCGCTTCCGCCAAAAATTAAAATTGATCTTTCAATAGCCAATAGACCTGCTCCAAATGCTTAATTGACGCCTCAGCTATTAGATATTATAATTCTCTTTGACATGGACGCAAGCAAATCTAAGACCGCGCTTCTCATATCCTCATATGCCCCCCATGCATTCGGCGGGAGTTCTTTCATGCTCCACCGCTTTCTCCAGCAGTGGCTTCCTCGAAGAAAAATACTTGTCCTGACAAGCGCGAGAGGCATCAGACTTAACTCCCCCCCACCCGAGTTCCCAATCTACTATTACAATTTCAAACCGGAAAAGCTGATTGACGGCACTGAAAAAACTTGCGTTCAAGCTCCACGCGGAAGCGGAACTCCTGCACCCGGAATCCTCCCCAAGCTCTTGCGGATACTTATTAGCCCCTTTCTTTTCATCAGAGAGCTCCGATCTCTGCTTTCTACTGGAACAAAAATCCTTTCCAGGGAAGAGGTTGATAGAATTCTCATCTCCTCCGACCATGGCATAGCCTTTTTGGGGGGATACCTTTTAAGCAGAAGATTCAAGAAACCCTACTCCCTCCTGATGTTCGACCTCTACAGGGGCAATTTCTTCTATCCCTTTGAGAGGCTACTTGCTTTCCTATTGGAACGATCACTATTTTCCAGAGCTGAATACATTTTTGTCGCCGGGGAGGGGTTGCTGGAATACTTTAAGAAACGATATAACCGTTCGTTTACGCTCGTGAGAAACGCGGTGGACCTTAATGACTTTTCCTCCATACCTTATCCCAGAAGCGTCGGCTCACCACTTAGAATTCTTTACTCGGGCGCCGTCTACTGGGCCCAGGCGGACGCTTTGAAAACATTAGTGGAGGCTATTAAAGAAGACTTCAGATATCGCCTGCTCCTCTATTCTCCCCATCCCAGGGAAATCCTTGAGAAAAGGGGACTCACTGGATCGAACGTGGAGCTTAGTTTTCTATCCCGGGAAGAACTGCTAAAGGCCCAAAGCCAGGTAGACGTGCTCTTTCTCCCACTCTCTTTTTGTCGAGTTTACAAGCCTGTGATCGAAACAGCACCAACCAGTAAGCTTTACGAATATATGGCCTCCCGTCGGCCCATATTGATTCTGGCCCCTTCCTATTCTTTCGTTTCTCGTTATGCCGCAGAGCATCAAATAGCCATGGTTGTCACAAACAACTCTCCTGAGGCGGTCAAGGAAGCCTTAGAGAAGTTGCGAAGTGATGCCCTCTTGCGTGAAGAAATAGTGGAAAATGCCTGGAGAATTGTTACCCAGAACCACGAAATCAGCCGTAACGCTTCCTTGATTGAGGAGCTCGTGTGGAATTGAAAGTCGTCTTCCTACTGCACGATCTGAAAATTGGCGGAGCAGAAAGAGTCACAGTCGAACTTGCCCGGGAATTATCCCGAATTGGCTGTCATTGCGAAATAGTTACAATTATGGGAGCGGGTCCCCTGCGAGAGCTTATTCCTCCAGGAGTACCCTTGCGGGTTTTCCATTTTTTCCCCCGGGGCCGCATTGGAAAACTGATCTCCTCTGTCTTTGCTCCTTTTCTTTTTCTGGCTGGCGCAATTCGCCTTTCCTTATACTTGCGCCGGGCAAAGCCCGATGTGCTTCAAACCTCCCTCTGGATGGGAGATATCTTAGGAATTTGCTCAGGCCGCTTAGCGGGAATTCGCAAGATCATCTCTGTGCAGCATGATACAATCCTTTCCGCCGCCAAACGTAAGCGCTTTTTCTTATCGTGGGCAACCAAAGTTGTTGCCGTCTCAAGTGCCGTGGCGTCTTTTCTGAAAGAGGAAATGGGGGTCTCGCAAGATAAGATTGACATCATTTACAACGGTATTGTCCCCGAGCAGTTTGAATCCTGCCGCTGTCCTATCCAGAAACCTCCACGATTGGCCTTAATCGGGAGACTTCATCCCCTCAAGGGTCAAAGAGTGCTTTTGGAGGCCCTGGCTCTTTTAAAAGCCGAGCATTCACTTTCCTGCGTTCTCCTTGGATCAGGTCCAGACGAGCATTTTCTAAAAAAGAGGATTGCAGAACTGGGCCTGCAGAATGTTCACATTCTGCCTGAGACAGCAGACATTTGTCCTGTCCTTAAAAATTGCGATGTCTTTGTCGTGCCTTCTCTTGCCGAAGGACTCCCCCTGTCCATACTGGAGGCGATGGCTGCGGAGAAAGTCATTGTTGCTTCAAGGGTGGGCGGAATCACCGACCTACTCACCGATCAGGTGAATGCGATTCTCGTTCCTCCGGGTGACCCCGTTCCTCTCTCTAAAGCCCTGCTTTACATCTTGCAGAATCCTCGGCAGGTGTCCATTCTGGCCCAGAAAGCGCGAGAAAGTTTACTTAATAGACCTGAGTTGACTTTAGAGGGCATGTCCCGCCGTTACCTGGCACTTTATAAAGAATTGAAGGGGTTTAAGAGGTGAAGGTCAGGGTTCTACAAATTATCACTCTCTCCGAATGGGGCGGAGCGCAGCAAGTCTGCTACGACCTGGCCACGAACCTGGACAGGGAGATATTTACAGTAGAGGTGGCCTGCGCGCCGGGAGGACCTCTGGTAGAAAGGCTGGAAAAGGAAGGGATCAAGGTTCACCTGCTCTCTCACATGAAGCGGGATTTTTCACCTCTCTCTGATTTAAAATGCCTAATTGAGCTCTATCGCCTGATCAGGAGAGGGAAATATGACATCATCCACTGTCACAGCACCAAGGCCGGATTCTTAGGAAGAACGGCTGCCTGGTTGGCCCGGGTGAAGAAAATATATTTTACTGTACATGGTTGGGGGTTCTACAATATAGAGGAATACGGCAAAGCGCGGGGGCTATTGGTGGTGTTGGAAAGGATTGCAGCGCGCCTCTCTACAAAACTAATCTGTGTTTCAAAGAATGATATGGTTCAAGGCCTGGAAAATAGAATTGCCCCAAAAGAGAAGCTACATGTTATTTACAACGGTATTAAGCTCGAGAGTTTTCCAGAAAAAGGAATCCTTAGAAGAGAAATTGGTGCGGGCGAAGGTGAAATAGTCTTCGGTTTCGTGGGGCGGTTGGCACCCCAGAAAAACCCTCAGCTTTTTTTAAAGGCAGCTGAAAAAGTATTGGGAATAGCCCCAAATAGCAAGTTCGTCTTGATTGGAGACGGTCCGTTTTATGAGGAGTGC
>Ga0172362_10005331_pt1 | contig 11138 bp, 11 predicted proteins | sample LakKivs1_kivu2a2_FD_114534 | JGI IMG/M metagenome (GOLD analysis project Ga0172362, IMG submission 114534) | Sediment microbial communities from Lake Kivu, Rwanda - Sediment s1_kivu2a2 | ecosystem: Environmental > Aquatic > Freshwater > Lake > Sediment | place: Rwanda: Western Province, Lake...
AGAAGTCATGGACGAGATGCTGCAGTTCTTCACGAGCAAGGCATACGGGAACCCAACATTGACCCACAAACAGGGCTGGGCAGCCTATGAGGAGGTCATGAAAGCGGCCGAAGCTGTGAGGAGGTTTCTCGGGGCATCTTCCCCAGAAGAATTGTGTTTTACCGCTGGAGAGGTTGAAGCTAACAACCTCGCCATATTGGGCACTATGGGAGAGTTCACGCGTCTCTCAGCCCAAGGATTCTGTGGCCGCCCAGCGCCGCAGGGAGGCAAGATAGTGGTCTCAGCTGTAGAGCCTGTTAGCGTGATGTTTCCGGCTGAGATGCTTGAGAGAAGAGGGTTCAAGGTGGTTAAGGTTCCCGTGGACGAGGAAGGCTTCTTGGACATCGGCAAACTGTCTGAGGCGGTCGACGAAGAGACGAGGCTCGTGAGCGTTGGCTTGGTCAACAATGAGGTGGGAACAATACAGCCATTGGAGGAGGTGGTCGAGTTGGTCAGGGACAAAAACCACGATGCAATCGTTCACACTGATGCTTCCGATGCTTACGGCAGGATTCATTTCGATGTCAAGGAGCTGGGAGTTGACTTGGCCACTCTAAGCAGCTACAAGATCCTCGGCCCGAGAGGCGTTGGAGTCCTGTATGTCAAAGAGGGAACTAAGATCGAGAGGATAATCGAAGGACCCATTGGGACTCAGGCGCTTTGGCCTGGTGTGGAAAACACTCCCCTGATAGTCGGGTTCAAGAAGGCCTCCGAACTCGCCTTCACCGATTTCGACTCAAACGTTGAACACATGAGGATGCTAAGAGACCACTTGATGGATGGCTTGCTAAGCATGGAGGACACAATCCTGAATGGACCAAGAGGAAAAGGGAGAGCTCCAGACAACGTCAACGTGAGTTTTCTACGCTGTGAGGGAGAGTCCCTCACGATAGAATTGAGCCTGAAAGGGGTCTATGTCTCGAGTGGAAGCGCATGCACAAGGAAAATGTTGCAGCCGAGCCACGTTCTGATTGCTCTGGGAAGGGAGCATGAGGCCGCTCATGGAAGTATACTGATGAAGGTCGCAAGGTATCATGGTGATGAAGACGTGAGATACGTTGTCGAAGCCTTCAGGCCCGCCCTGGATAGGCTTAGAACCATAGGTCCCACTGCCCGAGGTTGACGAAAATGTCCAGAGCCCCTCTGCCATACAGCTCAAAGATTCTTGAGCTCTTCAAGAACCCCAAGAACGCTGGCAAGATGACTGACGCGACCGTTTCAGCCGAAGCTGGTAGCCCCGTTTGCGGAGACATCATAGCAATCTACTTGAAGATAGGAAATGACACCGTCATAAGTAGAGCGAACTTCGAGAGTTATGGTTGCGCCGCCAACATCGCAACTGCGAGCATGCTGACCGAGATGGTTAAGGGAAAGAGGGTTGAAGAAGCATGGAAGATAGGATGGAAGGAAGTTGCCGAGGAGGTAGGCGGACTGCCGACAGTGAAATTCCACTGTGGGGTTCTCGCTGTGGGTGCTTTGCGAAGGGCCGTGAGGGAGTATTTCAGGCCTAAGAGTCCCAAGCCAGCTTGGCTCCCCGAACAAGACACATTCGAGGAGAAACAGGCACTCGACGAGGAGAATCTTGCTAAGGAGCTTTCGAAGAGGCTCAACGCGAGTAAGGACCAGTCGGGTTCAAGATGATCGAGAGCTATGTGAGCAGAGTAGAAGAAGCCTGTGGTTCGGCGAAAACGAAGGACTACACAGTAATCCTCAAGTTCAACAATAGAGAAGAAGCAATAAAGAAAGTCTTGGAGAGGAGCACTGTCCTCAGGGAAGTTCGAGGCATGGCCGCCAAGGCCAGTTACGACGGAAAGGAATTCACTGTGTTCATGAACGGCAGGATCGTATTCAAGTCGTTGAAGGACCGAGGAGAACTCAACTCTATGTTGGAGAACCTTCTCAAGTAGGGCAAGCGCCGGAGAGGCTAGAGTCCGAGCCTATTCCTCAAGTATCGTCTGCTGATTTGCATGCTCTCCTTTGGCGTCTTCTTCGTCCTGTCTTGCTCCACGACAGCCCATTCCACTTCTCTTCCTTCGATCGCTTTAAAAACGCCCGGGAAGTCCACGACCCCTTGTCCAAGCTCAACGAAGTCCTTATCCTTAAGGTCCTTGAGGTGGAGGTATGAGACCCGATCTAGATACTCCTTCAGGAATTGGACAGGAGAAGCTCCTGCGTACTGAACCCAGTAAGTGTCGACACAAAGTGAGAGAAGTTCGGGCTCGACCTCACTGCAGATGATTTTGATGCCTTTGGCACCCTCTATGATCTCTTGATAATGGTTGTGGTAGCACACCCTGACGCCGAGATCCATGCTCTTCTCGGCAACAGCTCTGATGAACTTCGAGCTCTCCCTGTACTCCTTTTCCGTGTTTCCGCGTCCTCCCGCCCCGCTGAAGAGCAGATAGTGCGCGTCACATTTCTTGAGGAGTTGCAAGCATGCTTCCGCGCTCTTCATGTCACCCACGCCTATGTGGAGCCCAGCGAGAGTCACCCCGTTCGACGTGAATGGCTTGCAAGGATCCTCTAACTCCTGAAGTGGCCCGGGTCCCATCTCAACGCCGGAGTATCCAATGGAAGCTGCCTCCTTGAGGACGCCACCCAGATCCTTTGTTGGCCTGTCTCCCCAGACTATGAGTTGGACGCCTATGTTTGTTTTCATGTCTCTTCCACGCAAACCTCATCGGTGCGCTGACGGTATTTGTGGCTTTCCTTCATATGACATCAATTGTTCTCCAGTTTCTGAGCCATCAATTCTAGTGGCGCAACTTGTTACAAGCCTTATATGCGATCTCAATCCGCAACGGTCTGAAAGCGGAACAAGGGACGATGTCATGATCAAGCTCTCGGCATGCATCGAGATGATTTTCACAGAGGTGCCTTTCCCCGATAGAATAGCCAAGGTATCGGAGATCGGGTTGCCTGCCTTCGAGTTCTGGAGTTGGAGCTCAAGGGACATAGGCGAGATCAAGCGCAGAAAACAGAGATATGGCCTGCAGACGGCCTCTTTCGGCGTTGATCCGACGGTGAGTCTAGTCGACCAAGGTATAGTAGGTTCGTTCGTCAAGGCTGTCGAGGGTTCGATCAACACAGCTCATGAGCTGGACTGCAAGACGCTCATCGTGACTACTGGCAATGAGCTAAAAGGGGTTCCTCGCAGCGAGCAGCATGAGAGGATAGTCAACTGCCTGAAGGAGGCAGCCGCAGTGGTCGAGGGTGAGAAGGTGACGCTTGTGCTGGAGCCATTGAACGTCCTCGTGAATCACATGGGGTACTACTTGTCGTCCTCATCCGAGGGCTTTGACATAATCAAAGAGGTGGGAAGCCCAAACGTCAAGCTGCTGTACGACATCTACCATCAGCAGATAACGGAGGGGAATCTCATATCGACGATAATCAAGAACATAGGGATGATAGGGCACTTCCATGCTGCGGACGTGCCCGGGAGGCATGAGCCGGGGACGGGGGAGATAAACTACGCCAACGTACTGAAGGCAATAAGCGATGCTGGGTATGAAGGCTACGTCGGGCTGGAACTGGCGCCGACGAAGACCCCCGAGCAGGCTCTAAGACCCATCATCGATGTGGCAAATAGCATTAGATAGGATTCTGACAGTGAGTCAGGAGTAAGTAGAGCTTCTACCCGTAGATCCTCTTGAGGATTCGACAGATAGCTAGCGTGATCCACAGCTTCTTCTCTCTGTTCCTTTCGGACTTGGACTCCTTCCTCCCTTCCACGTATGTCGTTCTCCACAAGCCGCTTGTCTCCTGATGGTCAATCAGCCAGTCCGATGCCCTCTGAATGTCAGGGTCGTCCAGGCGATACCCCATCAGGGAGAGTGAATCAAGCGCAGTGATGAGGTTCGGCCACCAGAAAAGGAACCTGACCCAGTAGCTTGCTGCCCTATAGGAAGAGTACGAGTCCGGCTGAAAGAACTGTGACTTGAGGAGGTCCGCAGCGGTCTTGGCCTCTTTCGAATTCCGATATAGGGGATGAGCAGCAAACGCTCGTAGGACCATGTCCGTCCAGTTGTGCGAGAACGGCTTCGACCGATCCGGCTCAATGGGTGCCGCATATTGACTGGTCAGTCTGTTCATCGTTCTCCTGCTGAGCCTGTGCGTTAGAATTGGGACGGTCCATCCTCCGTCATCCTGTCGCATGGACAGAAGCCACTTGAACCCCCTCCTGATCCGCGGGTCGTCTTCATATCCTGCTTTGATGAGAATTGCCATAATCGCTCCCGTGTAGTATGTGGCGTGCTGATTGCCTATGAAACCTCGGATGTCGCCCTCCTTCGTCTGGCAGGAGAAGATGAAGTCAGTGGCTCTCCTCGCCGCTGGATGCTTCTTGGTGAATCCATACTGCTCTACTAGGATCCTGAACGTTTTCCACGTTTCCAGAAGACTGTAGTGATGCCTTGGATAGACCGCTGTTGGCTTGCCCGGGCGTCTCCAAGAGCCATCGGACTGCTGTCTTTGCAGCATCTTCTGAACCACGGGCAGTTGCCACACGTCGTCTATCGGTCCCACGGCTTCCCCAAGAAGATCCCGCCTTGCGAAGTATTCCACTGCCTCATTTCCCGAGCATAACAGTGGAGCTATCGCATCGAAACGGAGTTGTTCTCTCCAGCGCTCCATAGCGATTACCCTAAAACCCCCGCAGACCAACGGAGACGAACCATACCAGGGGTTGGACGCGTATCCCTGGCCTCATTCTTCAGCTCCCATCGCTCAATGGAAGTGGAACTGCCTTCCCATCTTTCGAAGAGATCAAACCTGCCTCAAGTACTTCCTGAACGTCTCTTGAAAACCTTGGATCACACATTCCTTCCACAGGCTTGTCCTGATTGAGTCTGGTTAGGAAGTATTCAACAGCGTTCCTTTGACCCTGCGGCAAGGGATCTGTCACCACAGTACCTCCTTCTTGCTTGTCCTTCGTGAAGAGCATCATCTCTTTCGGCCCAAGGAAGATGGTCCCCTTGGTGCCGTAAATCAACGGATCCACTGGGAGCCGACCTATCTGGCTCCATGTGCCTTCTATTGTAGCCGTGCCCTTGTCGTACATCATGACCACAATCCCGTTGTCGTAGCTTGGGATGAAGTCCTTGACGAAGTTCCCTGCTGTCCCGAAGACGCGCTTTGGCATCCCCATCAACCACACGGCCAAAGCGACGCCGTAACAGCAGAAGTCGAGATACGCTCCCCCAGCTTCCTTCTGTCCCATCCACTCGAAGCAAGAACCCGCAAAGTTCTCCCTTTCGCATGAGTTATGGCCCACCCTTGTCCTCAAGTGGAAGACGCGACCAATAGCCCCGCCTTCGATCAGTTCTTGAGCCCTTCTGTATGCTGCGGACCACATCGTGGGCCAGTTTATCATGAGCTTGATCTTGTTCTTCTCAGCGGCCTTGAGCATTCTATCTGCATCCTTGAGGTTGTAGGCCATAGGTTTCTCTACCATGACGTGCATGCCTTTCGACGCTGCCAGCTCAGTCACCGGTACTCTGAGCACGTGATCAGTGTAGTTGAAGACTGCGTCAAGGTCTTCCCTGTCCAGCATTTCTTGGTAGTCGCCGTATGTCTTGGTGACGCCGAACTCCTTCTGCAACTTTTCTCTGTCCCGGTCCGGCGCTGGCTTGTCCAGCGACGCAGCGCAGAGCGTCCCGAGGCCGCTCTCTCTGAGTGACGTGAGGTTCCCCCAGACATGAGGATGCGCAACTCCGACCAGTCCGACTCTGAGCTTCTCTTTCAACCCAGTTGCCATCCGTTGCGCTAGGGTTGGATTGGGATATTTATGCCCAAGCAATTGACCGCCAGAAACGAAGATCACCTCAGACCTCAGATAGATATGAGTGGAGCGTGGGCGCGCAAGGCATATAGCACTAGGCGAGCACGCCGCCCTCATGCAAGAGAGGATAGCGGGAATAGTCCCGCACCTTTTGAAGTCAACGGGCTATGCCAAGTCCCGCCAGTACACACTCATAGCCACGGACCGGAGATTGATTGTGGCCCAGCTCACCGCTCAGATGATGGAAGAGATCAAGATCCAATCAAAGACCAGAGCGCAGCAAGGGAAAAAGGGGATATTCGGCGGACTGCTCGCCGGCAAGATCCTGACAGCGGAAGACATCATTGAGTACACTAACAAGTACTGGGCTATGACCCCGGATCAGATCGTGATGGAAACGCCAGGGAATCTCGCCCTGGAGATACCTGGCATATCAATAGCTGCAGTTCGGCATGAGTACGCACAGCCGGACGAGGACTCAAGCACAAGAGCAGACTGGTACATTCTCGACATCGTATCAACACAAGGCGACTACTCCTTCAACTTCGACGCAGACCCTCAAGACATGAACGTGCTTAGGAGCGTCTTGGGAGAGAAACTGGTCGGTGACGGCAGATCCCGTCCGATAAGACCAGTGAGCGCCGGACCTGCCTTCCAGCAAGGCCCTCCTCCGCCACCTCCGCCGGGACCTCCTCCCCCGCCGTAGAATGGGATGGGGGCCTCTGGGACCTGTCACCGCTCGCGCGTCAGAGACGAACGACAGAAGAATGAAGACTTGCCAGCAGGCAATGCAGATCGGCTGTCATTGTATCGCACCTCATCTCGTCGTAGCGGCCGATGTCACACCCGTATCCTGCGCAGTGCCTTCCTCAGTCAGCCCTTCTGGACACTGCAATCGAGGTCCGAGTCTGGGCCACTTCCGTCGTTCCTTTCAGAGACGCAGGAGCCAACCAAACGCGCACACAACAAGAAGTCATTTAAGGCGATAGCCAGTCGGTTCAGTCGGTCAACTTGGTGAAAGTGGCAACCGGTAAGGGCTTCGAACTGGAACTCCCTGAGAGCTACGATGAGATGAAGCAGGAGGCAGAGAAGACCATAGCGAAAATCCTAGAGGACAAACCGAAGGCTCTGAAGCTCTGGAAACTCATGCAACAGGACGCGGAGGTTAACGCAGACTGGGATATGTCCAACTACATCGCTGTCTCGAAGCTCCACTACAACGACCATGGGGAGATTCACATGAAGATAGTCGCGGCCAACGCCTTGAGAATGTTGAAGCTGCTCGACGAGAGCGGCGTCGTCGGGGATCTGGTGAAATCCAAGGCAGGAGACGTGGACGATGACTTCCTCGTCGTCTTGGCTGGCGGGTTGCTGCATGACATAGGGAATCAGGTGTATAGAGACGATCATAACCTGCACGGGGTGTATCTGGCCATCCCCCTCTTGAATCGCCTTCTGCCCGAGATCTACAAGGATCCCGAAGCCATGTATGAGATCCGCGGCCACATTCTGAACTGCATCTACTCACATGAATACGATGTAGAAGATCTGACGACGGAAGCGGCCCTCGTCGGGATAAGCGATGGGACGGACATGACGAAAGGTCGAGGCAGGATGGCGTTCGACAGCGGCAACGTGAACATACATACGGTCTCAGCTCTGAGTATCGAGGAAGTGACAATAGCGAAGGGTACGGATTGCCCCGTGGGAATACAAATCAAGATGTCAAACAGCGCAGGGATCTTCCAGATACAGGAGACCCTCTTCAAGAAAATCGTTGGTGGGCCTCTGGAGCCGTACATAGAGGTCATCGCGGAATCCAAACCCGACGAACCGTCCCAAGATGAGAGGATCGTGCACAGAGTCGTCCTGCAAGGAAAGAGATTCAAGGCCCTTTGAGCAGGTCAGTCAAGGCCCCGCCTCAAGGGCTTCTCTTATGACTTTCTCCATGGCTTCCAAGTTAGCGTCGAAAATCCTTCTTCCAGCGGCGGCAGATGCATGATGCCTGGGATCATCGCCAGCTATGCCAAGTGGCCACTCGCTCGGGTCCCTTGGCAGGTTCTCCATCTTGACCAAGTCCGGGTACGCGGCGAGCATGATTGAGGTCTCGTTCCCAGCCCCGTGGTCTATCATGAAGCCCCTCTCGCGCTCGTCGAACAATCCCCACATCGAAAGGATCCTGACGCTGTGCTCCCTCTCCCACTCCTCAGCGTGAACCAGGAACGATGTTGTCGAGGGGCCGTGCCCGTGACCGACCACAACCTTGATTCCCAGACGGCTCAGTTGCCTTATCACAGCTCCGACGTACTTGGCGAAGAGATCCCCGTCGATCCAGTAGGCGCTGCCGGGGAGCTGGAATGGTCTATCAGGAACTAGGTCGTTGTCGTCCATTCCGTAGAACTCTCTGCCTTCCTTCTCTATCACCGTGTCTGGGCCCATGAACAGGGGAGGCAGCACGATGCCGCCAACCCTCTTGGCCAGTTCAATGAAGAACGCCTTGGGTTGGAGCATATCTGAGCCTAGGGGCATGTGAGGCCCGTGCCACTCCAAGGTACCCAGTGGAAGATATGCGACAGGAGCCTCCTCTACCCTGCGAACAAGCTCGTCAGGTGTCAGCCTCTCATAGAGCACTTCCATGGTTGACCTACTTCGCCCGATCCTTCTCTGGGTAGAGTTCCGGATTCATGAGATGTATTGGCCTCCCCCCGTCGAGGAACCTGAACAAGTCATTGACTATCATTTCCGACTGGCGCGCGATGGTCTCCAAGGTGTTGCCCCCGATGTGTGGAGTGACCACGACGTTGTCCAACTTCAGAAATGGGTTTGACGAGTCAATTGGTTCGTTCTCCTGAACATCGAGCGCTGCCCCCGCGATCTTCCCGTCGTTCAACGCCCTGAGAAGGGCGGAATCGTCCACGATTCCTGGAGCTGCAGTGTTGATGACAACGGCGGATCTCTTCATTGCAGACAGCTCTTTGTCTCCTACGATGTGATATGTCTTGTCCGTGAGTTTGGCATGGATAGAGACAATGTCGGATTGAGTCACGAGTTGCTCCAGTGTCGCTCGCTTACCTCCCACAGATGCGATTCTATCTTCTGGGACGTATGGGTCATAGACAAGCAACGAAGCTCCGAACGAGCCCAGTATCTTGGCTACACGTGTTCCTATGTCGCCCAGCCCTATGATGCCGACCTTCTTGCCCGATATCTCCCTCCCCTCTAGCGATGTGTACATCCTCTGGAAGTCGCCTGAGGAGTCGTAGCTCACGCCTTGAGACAGCCTTCGTTGGGCGTAAACGACCTTTCTCAGAAGAGTGATGATGAGACATATCGTCAGCTCAGCGACTGCCTGTGAGTTTCGTCCGGGTGCATGCACCACAGGAATGCCCCTCTCGGTAGCGGTCGTCACATCTACGGCGTAGGGGTTACCCCTGCAGGCGCCTATGAACCTCAGATTTGTCTGCCTTATGGTCTCCTCGGTGACCTGATCCGCCTCCACTATCAGCAGCTCAACCTTGTTCTTGTTGATCTTCTGCACCAGCTCGTCCCCGAAGTAGATCTGCCCACTGGTCTTCCAGTCCTCATAGATCACATCGACCCTCTTGGACAACCTATCGAGCGCTTCTTTTGTCAGCGTCGCAGTCACTAGACATCTCGGCCTGTCCGCCATAATCGTTCATCCCTTGCCGTATGGAAGCCACCACATCCTAGTCGGCTCCCTTATCTTGTTGACGCAGATTTGCCTGATGTTCACCATGTCGAGCAGTCCGTATTTGGACGAATGTCTACCGAGGCCACTGTCCTTAACTCCGCCCCAAGGAGCATGGGGAAAGGTCACAGCGACATCGTTTATCCAAACGATTCCTGACTCGATTCTCCTGGAGATCCTCAAGGCTTTCTCCTCATCTCTGGTCCATATCGAAGCTCCGAGGCCGTAGCGCGTCGAGTTTGCGAGCTGAACAGCCTGAGCCTCGTCCCCAAAGGGCAACACGGGCGCCACCGGACCGAACATCTCCTCAGACATTACCTTCATTGACATCTTTGCGTTCGTTAGGACTGTGGGCAGGTAGAAGAATCCCTTATCCAACTCTGGAGGGGACGAACCACCGCAGACGGCCTTAGCGCCGTGAGACACCGCCTCTCGGACGGTCTTGGCGACGTAGGAGCGCTGGCTCTTTGACACAAGGGGTCCCATGTCCGTGGACGGGTCGACGCCATTTCCCACCTTGAGATGGGCCACCTTCTCTGCGAACCTCGTGGTGAATTCCTCGAATATACTATTGTGGACGAATATCCTCTTCGCTGACACGCATATTTGGCCCGCCCCGAAGAACCTGCCGTAGACCGCCCCATTGATAGCCTCGTCCAACTGCGCGTCGTCGAAGACGATGAATGGATCGCTGCCCCCTAACTCGAGCACCGCCCGCTTGAGGCCCTTTGCGCAGTTCACCGCGACCTTACTGCCCATTTGCTTTCCACCCACGAACACAACTGCTTGAACGCCCGAGCGAACGAGCCGGTCTCCCACTTCCCCTCCGCCTTGGACTAAGTTGATGGCTCCTTCAGGCAAGCCCGCCTCGACCAATATCTCAGTAATCTTCTTTCCGACCATAGCAGTCAATGAGGAAGGCTTGAATATCACTGAGTTTCCGGCCATCAAGGCAGGGAGAATAGTCTGGAACGGGATCAGGAATGGCCAGTTCCATGGCGCGATCACGACGACCACTCCGAGGGGCTGGAAGACCGTCCTGAACTCGTAGTTGCCGGCCTGGGGGAAGTCCACGACTCTCGTCTCCTGCTTCAGTAATTCCCCGGACTCCACTGCGTAGTAGTCTGCGTACATCTGAGCTCCCATCACCTCCATGTTCGACTCAACTATGGGCTTCCCGTTCTCCGCTGTTATGACCCGCGATACGTCGTCCATCTTCTCTGGCAGAAGCTGACTGATCCTCTTCATCACCTCAGCTCTGAGATCCACCGTTGTGTTGCTCCACTCTTCGAACCCCTTCCGAGAGGAGGAAAGAGCGGTGTTCAGATCGGAAACAGTCGCCGATGCAACCTGATGGATCGCCTCCTCATTTGCTGGGTTCACCCTGAGAATGCGTTTGCCTCTGGGAGTCCTCCATTCTCCATCTATGTATGATTGGACTAGTTCCAAGACTGTAGCGAATGCCTGCTTTGCGGATTTAAGGCTTAAATAAGAAAAAGCAGAACTCGTCGTCATGCCGACCAAAGATCAGGTCTTCGAATCACTTGATGGTATCAGAAAGAAGTTTGACGAGCCAGAGACCAAGGAGAAGTTCAAGGGTTTCAAGAG
>Ga0172362_10005332_pt1 | contig 11138 bp, 7 predicted proteins | sample LakKivs1_kivu2a2_FD_114534 | JGI IMG/M metagenome (GOLD analysis project Ga0172362, IMG submission 114534) | Sediment microbial communities from Lake Kivu, Rwanda - Sediment s1_kivu2a2 | ecosystem: Environmental > Aquatic > Freshwater > Lake > Sediment | place: Rwanda: Western Province, Lake...
ACTCCCGGCGTTCATACACCGGGTTCGTGTCCAGCATGCGGATCTGCGTGCCGTCGGTTGCACGGAGAGCCACCTTCGTCGGTGTGCACGCGTTGCTCCACGTGTCGATGAAGTACTTGCCGTTCGGGCTCAGGCTCACACTGTGACTGCCTGTCGGCTCCGTCAGCCGCTGCACGTCGCCTCCGGCCAGCCTGGCCCGGTACAGGTGCTCGGCAATATGGTAATCACGCGTCCCGGTAAAGTAGACCCATCCCTCCTTTTCGTCCGCACGGTGAATCTCGCGCGCCTCCCACTGCCCTTCCGTGACCGGATGCTTCAGATGCCCATCCTTGTCGTACAGGTACAGGTGCTTCCACCCGGTCCGCTCGCTGGATAGCAGGAACGACCCATCGGCGAGAAACTCCAGCTTGCCCGGGGGCTCCACCCATGCCTGGGTGGTCTCACGGAGCAGCCTCTGGGGCTCGCCGCCCAACCTTGCGACCGTCAGAACGTCCAGCCAGGTCTGGGCACGATCCTGCACGAAGAAGTAGATCCGCTCGCTGTCGGGCATCCAGTCCGCCCCGGTGATGAGGTAGGCCCCTTCCGTGCACTCAGGGAGATCGACCCATCGCACCGGTCCGCCGGCCGCGGAGACGATCCCCAGCCTGACTGTCGGATTCGGCTCGCCCGCACGAGGATAACGCGTCTGTTCCACCTGCTGGCTCTGTGAGGCGTTGTTCACCACAGTGAACTCCGGCACGGGAGCATCGTCCGTCCGCATGAAGGCGATCGCCGAAGAATCGGGACTCCACCAGAACAGCTTCCACCGGCGATTGAGGACCTCTTCGAAGTAGACCCAATCCGCTTCGCCGTTGCGGATCAGCCCACCGCCGTCGGTGGTCAGTGCCCGCTCCGTCTGCGTTGCCACATCGACGACATGCAAATTGCCGTCGCGGACAAACGCCACGAGCTTGCCCTGCGGATCGAAGGTGCCATACTTCTCCCGACCGGGCGTGCTGGTCAGGCGAACCGCTGTCGCTCCGTCCCGCGTGCAGTAGTACAGATCGTCTTCGTAATCGAGCAAGATCGCAGCATGGTCGGGACTCAGGTGAAATGACGTCCGCTTGGCGATCGATTCGGCATCCTTCGATCGCATGGTAGGAAGGCGGCGAAGCCCCGCGCGCAATGCATTCGGATCGACGAACAGGGTCGAACGTCCGCTGGTCGCGTGGACCTGGTACAGTCGGCCGTCGCGTACCTGGAGGTAGTGCTCACCGTCCTCCAGCCAAGTCAGGTTGCTGACGGGCGAGCCGCTGAAGTTCACCCGCTTCTTCGGCCCATATACCGTCTCAAAGGTGATGGGCTTGTTGAATTCACGCTTCTCCTCAAGAAGCAGAGCGGGCCCGTGGGTGATCGGCACATGAGATTCGAGCTGATAGACCGGGTAGACGCTTCCTTCGCCGGGCCGGCCCAGTCGTCGCCAAAGGCGGGGCCTCTTTCTCTGCCCCGGTTCCAGTATCCTATGGATCTCATCGTCGCGCTTCTGTCCGGTCTTCACGAGGATTGTCCCGGCCTCGAAACGCTTCGTCACTCGTTCCGATCGTGTTTCCAGCCGTACGACCACTCTTCCTCCGGCATCCTGATCCTCACGCTGCACGCGCTCGACATGGTAGACCGTGACGTTCAGGTCAATATCCTCGCGCAGCTCCTGCACCTCGATCTCCTGACGCTGCAGGTGCTCGGCCAGGTCCCGCATCGCCGCCGGGAACAGGTAAGCATAGGGACTCCGCGGCACGTCCGGCTCATCCGCGGCGCACAGGCCGGCCGCCGCCCAGACGACGAGGCAGAACGCCACACGCTGGACGCAGAACGATTGACGAGGCCCCTTCACCAATCCACTCATGCTGTCGCCTTTCCGGAATTCGTTGTGACCTGCACCTTCACCCGCCGTCAGAAGCGGTCGATAACGGTAATTCCGACGCCGCCGAATCGTCCCATCCGCGCCAGAGCTTCGGGCGCGTCCTCCAGGGGGATCGTCCTGCCGATCAGCGCCCGCGGGTCGAGTCGGCCGGCGACGATCATCGCCAGCATCTCGTCATAGCGGCTCGCCTGCATGCCGTGGCTGCCACAGATTTCGAGTTCCCAGCCGATCACCCGATGCATGGGAATGCGCGGCAGGTAGTCGTCGCCGGCCAGTAGCCCGATCTGCACATGCCGGCCTCGCTTACGCAGGCACAGGATGGAATTGCTGCACGTAACCGCGCTGCCCAGCGCGTCGACGGACACATCCGCCCCCCGGCTCGTCACGTCGCGAATTGCACCCGGGACATCTGGTTGCTCGCGCGCGTCGATTCGGACAGCAGCCCCGAGCCGGCCGGCGAGGTCCAGCGTCCTCGGATCGATATCGACGGCAATCACGCGAGCGCCCAGGGCGTGTGCGATCATGATGGCGGAGAGCCCGACCCCGCCGCAGCCGTGAACAGCCACCCATTGGCCCGCCGTCACCCGCCCCTGCGCCACGACCGCCCGAAAGGACGTCGCGAACCGGCATCCGAGGCTGGCGGCGGTGACGGAATCCACCTCCTCCGGCAGGCGAACCAAGTTCGCGTCGGCGTATCGAATGGCCACGTACTGGGCGAAGGAACCCCAGGCGGTGAAACCGGGCTGGAACTGATGGTCGCAGACCTGAGGATGGCCCGCGAGGCACTCCGGACACACGCCACATCCACAGACGAAGGGCAGCGTCACGCGATCACCGCGTTTGAACCGGGCGACGTGCCTTCCGGTCTCCTCGACGACCCCCGCCAGCTCATGGCCGGGCACGTGGGGCAGCTTGGCAATATCCGGATCGTGCCCCAGCCAGCCATGCCAATCGCTGCGGCAGAGCCCGCTGGCCTGCACTCGAATGACGACGCCGTCGTCGGCCGGGACGGGATCGGCCACGTGGGTCACGCTCAGCGAACCACCGAATCTCTCAAAGACCACCGCTTTCACGCCGGGACTCCATGCTACAACATCTCTCGACAGCCCGTGAAGTGCCCACGGTAAGCCCAACACCGGGCGATTGTCAAGCCTCCCGGAGGACGCCATCCCAATCGTACTTATGGCCTTGACGCGCCCCCCAGCGACCGATAGCTTCGATGGCGGCGCATCCGTGGTCGGACGGCAGGCTCAGGCAGGCCTGGTCAGCTCGACTTTTCTGCGTCCAACGACAGTAAGGGTGACACATCATGGCACATGTGATTGCGATTCGCGCGGGTCACGACAATCTCAGCTACCTGCATCCGTGCGGCGGCAATCGCGCGCTTGTCATCGACCCCGGCGACGCCGCCGCGGTGCTGCATGGCCTCAGAGAACATGGGCTCTCGCCGGCGGCCATCCTGTTGACACACCATCATTGGGACCATGTCGGCGGCGTTATGGAGCTTCGTTCCGGGGCACGCTGCCAAGTCATCGGCGTGGATCGCAGCCTCATCCCCGCTTCCGACCGCACTGTGACTGGCGGTGAGGAATTGACGCTTGACCGGACCCGGGTCGAGGTAATTCCCACGCCGGGCCATACGCGAACGTCGGCCAGTTACTACGTCCGCCCTCAAGCCGAGGAGCCAGGCGCCGTATACACCGGCGACACCCTCTTCGTCGGCGGCTGCGGCCGGCTGCTCGAATGCGATGCGGACACGATGTGGCAGTCCCTCCAGAGGCTGGCCGCCCTGCCACCCCAGACGCTCGTCTATTGCGGGCACGACTACACGCTGGAGAACTATGAGTTTGCCGTTTCGGTCGTGCCGGACAGCCGCCGGTTCCAGGAGCGCCTGGCCGAAGTCCAGAAGGCCATCGAGTACGGCCAATTGACGGTGCCCTCCACCATCATCCAGGAACGGGCGACGAACATCTTCCTGCTGGCGGGCGATCCCCGGATCAAGACCGCCCTCGACATGCCCGAGGCCGAACCCCACGAGGTCTTCGCGGAGTTGCGCCGCCGCAAAGACCTCTTCGGCTGAACCGTATCGAGTCCTGTTGCCTGCACGTCATTCCGGAACCCCGCCTCGAATCCGCAAACCGAGTTACTCCACGCCGAGTTGATGCCTTTAGAGTGTAGAGAGCGCTCTCGACAATGCGGCTGTCCATAGTGGACGGCCGGTGTGCCTTGGACTCAGGGAGAGAAGAGGTGCGTTATGAGAGTGCTGAAACAGCTCTGGCGATGGTGGCGAACGCTGTGGGACCTGGATTTCTCCTCGACCATGGAAGTCGATTCGCACCAGTGGGATAACAAGGCGGAAATCCTGCGGCGTCTCTCGAGTCACGCGTATTGACTCAGGACTGATGGGCACAAGCCGGAACCCAGAGACAAAGGTCCGGCTTGATACCTCTCAGTCCTCGGCGTGGCAATGACGTCCTCTCAGGCCGTCCCGGCATCCGATAGTGGCATCCCCTAACACGCTCCATCGCGTCGGGGAATGCGCCTGCCCTGCTGAATCCTCTGCACGAATCCTCTCAGTTCGCGCTCTCGCACATCACGGACGTATTCCAGTCCTCGGCAAACCGGCCCACCGCCGTGTGGAGGCGACTCTTGACCGTGCCGACGGGAATCCGGAGAATCCCGGCAATTTCGGCATACGAGAACTTGTGAAAATAGGCGAGGATGAGAATCTCACGGAGCTTCGCCGGCATCCGCGATATCACCCGCTTGACCGACGCCGCTGTCTCATCTTTGACCAGATCATCATACGGCATGCGGGTGTCACAATCCAACGTGTTCAGGACGTCATCGATAGAGTAGTCATCGCTGTCGAACATGCTCCCGAGATTGGCCGAGTCGATCCGCTGCATGCGACGCAAGGCATCCTTCGCCTTGTTCGCCGCGATCGTGAACAGCCAGGGACGCAGGGGCCGGGACAGGTCGAACGTGTCCCGACTGACGTAGAGCTGCATAAACGTTTCCTGGAAAACATCATCGACCATGTCCGACTGGCTTAGAAACCTTCGCAGGAAGGCATACACGCTGTCCTTATACTGGCTCACGAGCTCCTGGAAGGCCTCTTCCTCGCCCGCGGCATAACGCTTGAGAAGCTCCATATCGTTCATTGTCTATCCCCTTCCAAAGAATCCAATTCACAAGCGTTATCGTAGCCGATGCAAGAAATCCGTAAATCGGGCGATTTCTGCTTCTGTTATCCGGCCGGACGATGGATTTCCTATCGGGAATTCCCCTATGTTCTGCGGAGGTTCCCCGCCAGCCTCGCCACGTCACCCGGGAGGTCGGGCGGATGACGTTCCGGCGGCAATGCCCGATCGCACTGCCGATCCATCCCGGACGTCTCGGACCGACGAACCTCCCGCTTTCCGGGTAATCGCAAAGTCATTCAAAAGGTCTGACGGAGGTCATGGCGAGGCCCGGCGTGCAGCGGCGCCTCACGCCGGGGGCGACGAAGCAATCTCCGTTGCGGGTTCAGAGATTGCCTCGCTGCGCTCGCCATGACATGCGGGGCGGTACCCCGAAACGACTTTGCGTTCGCCCTGCTCCCGCCTTCCGCAGCAACAGACAGGCAGTTATACTGGAGATGGATTTGGATGGGCTCCTCGACGAGATGAGGCGCAAGCTGGAAATCTTCGTCGAGAAGGTCAGGAGCCGCCGCCGGTGATCCTCGGCACGCTGGAGGACGATCCGATAGCAGACGGGGAGATCCCCCAGTGGTGCGATATCGTCATGGTCCTGCACGACCCGCGTCGGGCTCACATCGTCATGGAACCTCCGCAAACCCGCTGTCGGGGACGGCCGGCACTGCGATCTCCGGCAGACGGGGCGGCGCGACATCGGCGTCGCCGAGGAGGTATTGAAACATGAGGTAGTCAACCAGCTCGTGGTAGGCGTATCCCACCTGCTTCATGCAGTTGTTCGTGTAGTCGGTGACGAATGCCCCGGCCGCGATGGCACCAGCCTTCACGCAGATGTCGGCCGCGGCCTTCTCCAATTGCGATTGAATGCCCAGGAATCGCTCTTCCGCGGGTCGGATCACCCGTTGGATGTCCCGGACGGCATCCTGGTATCTCAGGTGGTCGGCCAGACTGTGCACGAAGCGGAAATTCCACTGGGCCTGGGTCCTGTCGGCCTTGGTGAAATCCGCCGGACGGTCCCACGTATCGGGCAGATCCGTGACGGCGCCATAGACCGGGACGAAACAACTGGTGTAGGCCGGCCCGTAGGCAAACCAGAGACAGTCGCCTACGCCGCGCGGCAGCCAGTCCCGCAGTTGTGCTACAAAGACATATCCGCTCGTCGGCGTGCCGATGGCGCGCTCGGGCTCGATACCGAGCAGCTCAAACAACTCCGGCGGACCCCACGGCCGAGCCAGCGGGCTCTTCCTGCCGCCGGGATTGAAGACCGGATGCCGGGTTATATCGAATCGTGTCCCCTCGTAGCCGTCTCTCATCAGGCTCATCAGCCGCGCTGCAGTGACCGGCTTCTCCGCCTTGACTGAGAATGAGTACCTGTCCCCCAGAGGATCGCCCGTAGCCTCCAGCCCAAGCGAGGGGGCCAGCAGACTGAGGACCCGCCACTCCCGCAGGGAGTTCTCCCGGTTGCCCGGTGTCCCGTACACCTCGTTCCAGACGAAGGACTTGCCCTTGTCCCAGAACCCGAGCGATTCCGCCAGAGAAAAGATGTTGCGCGAGGCCAGGAAGCAGTCCGAATTCTCCAGATCCACCTTTCCGATGCGGCTCCGGTTTGCGCTGCACCCTACTTCGTCGTCCGGAATTCGCTGGGCGCACCAGACCCCGCCGGGCCGGCCGCTGGTGGGCGTCCAGTCCTCGCCCGGGCCAAAGATCTCCATCAGCCAGACTTCCCTCTCGTCGGCAATCGGCAGCGCGACCCCGGCGTGGGGGGCACGATAGTACTGGAACCCGTACTCCTCGATCATTGAGCCGATGACCCGGATGGCTTCCCGAGCCGTCCGGGCTCGCATCAGGCCGTTGGCAATCAGCGACGTGGTCCAGTGGTTGCTATTGGGCCCAACCACCCCCTTGGAACAGGCCAGCCCGGACCGCATGGAGATGAATTCGATAGCGATGGTCAATCCGAATTCGTTCATGCCCCCGGTGGTCATGCTCTCGACGTTGCCCGCCAGGAGGAGGGTGCGATAGGTCCTCTCCACCGGCAAGTAGCCGACCAGGTCGTAGCCCTTCAGGAGGTTGGCCTGGTATTCCGCCTGGGTCTTGGGCCTGGGCACGTTCCAGTACATGGGCAGCTTCGTGCCGGGCGGATACTCCCGCGCGGGCACGACCTGGATCAGGCCCATGATGTCGCCGTCGCAGGAACTCGCCATCAGCACCGAACCATCCGCCGTGGCTTGTCGGCCCATCATTACCGTCGTGCAGGCACAAGCCCGTGACGCCAGCGTCCAGATGGTGCAGCCGATCAGCAGCAGAAACGTCGTGCATCGTCCAATCGCAAATCGTGAATCGCAGATCATCAATTCCCCTCAGATCTCCCACCCCTTCCGGAAGTAGCCATGGATGAGAGGCTCTGCCTTGGGCGAGTTGATCGCCTTCATGCTGGGGCCGTCCCAGTAGATCGTTTCGCCAGTTTGCAGCGCCACCGCTCCGAGCAGGACCAGCTCCGTCAGGCGAGCGGCGTAGTCGAAGTTCGAGCTGGCGGGCGGTCCGCCTTTGCAGGCATTGATCCAGTCGCGATGGTGCCCCTGGGAACGCGGGAGGGTCTGGGCGGGCAGGCGATACTCTTTCATCCTCTGCTCCGGGATGATTCGCGGCGAATCGCTCCAATTCCCGGACAGGATAGCCCCCTGATCGCCCACGATGAGCGATCCACCCAGGCGGGGCAGGTCCCGATTGGATTCGAGGCAATCCGGGCGCGCCGGCGTCGGGCCGCCGTCATACCAGAACAGATCGATTTCCGAGGACTGGAAGCGCGACGGGACTTTGTAGTGGTAGAAGGCGGCCGCAGGCGTGGTTTCCTTGCTCAGTTCCGTGGAACTGGCCTCGATCATCGTCGGATGTCCCAGATCCAGCGCCCAGAACGCGGTATCCAGCGTGTGACAACCGTAGTTGCCCAGCGTGCCGGTCCCGAAATCCCACCAGTAGTGAAAGACCAGCGGCGCGTACGCAGGATGAAAAGGCCGCGCGGGAGCAGGGCCCAACCACAAGTCCCAATCCAATCCGTCCGGCACCGGCGGCGTCTCCTTCGGCCGGTCGGTCAGGGTCATTCGAGCAGGTCCGCCGCGCCAGCCGTGGACTTCCTTCACCTTGCCGATCGCCCCATCCCGAACCCACTCGACCGCCCGGCGGATGTCGTCCGACGAATGGCCGTGGTTGCCCATTTGCGTGGCGACCTGGGCCTCGCGCGCCGCCGCAGCCACCCGGCGCGCCTCGTACACCGAGTGCGTGAGCGGCTTTTCACAGTACACCCCCTTGCCCGCCCGGATGGCCGCTATGCAGGCGACCGCATGCACATGGTTCGGAGCCGCAATGAGCACGGCGTCGATATCCTTCCCTGCCTTCTCCAGCATCGCGCGGAAATCCGTGTAGACGGCACAGCCATGATCCCCAGACGAACCGCTCTGGCGAAAATGCTGCTCGATAGTCTGCAGCGCCGGTCCGCGTCCGCCGTGATGGCGATAGTACAGATGACTGTTGTCCCAGAACTGTGCCGGGTCGCAGATGGCCACGATTTTGACATCGGGATGTGTCAGCAGAGCTTGGATGTTCGTGATCCCTTGCCCACCCGTGCCAATCACGGCGACGTTCAGGCGTTCGCTGGGCGGAACGTGGCGCGCGCCGCCAAGGACATGGGAGGGAACGATGCCGGCCATAGCCATTCCGGCGGTCTGGGCGAGCAAGCGGCGACGACTCAAGGTTTGGGCATGGCGCATTGTCGTAACTCCTCATCTTGAAAGACTCGGTCAGCACATGGCTCCTGTCGGGGTGAGCGTACACGCCCTCGGTCCGGCTGTCAACCGTCGTGCCCGGCGCGTCGTGCACCGCGGCAATGACCCGTGAGTTCCGCTTGACCTGGGGGCCTCAATCGGCTTTAATCAAGGGCTATTCCGCCGTGTTGCCGAGGCGTATCCAAGGCCCGCGGCGTCGGCGGATCCGGGGCCGGGCGATCCGGACTTCGGCGCGTGCAAAATGATGACAGGGGACACGAGTGGACAATAAGCGAGTGCGAGTGGGACTGGTCGGGTTTGGCACCGTCGGAACAGGGGTCGCCAAGCTCATCCTGGAAGACGCGGACAGCATCGCCGCGAAGATGGGCGTGCGGCCGGAATTGGCCTGCGTGGTGGACGTGGACACCCAGACGCGGCGCGAGGTTGAGCTGCCGCCGGGACTGCTGACCAGCGACCTGAACCGGCTCCTCAACGACCAGTCCATCCGCATCGGCATTGAACTGGTCGGCGGCACGGGCGTCGCCAAGGAAATCCAACTCAAGATGCTTCGCGCCGGCAAGGACGTCGTCACGGCCAACAAGGCCCTGCTGGCCAAGCACGGCCCGGAGCTGTACCAGGTGGCCCGCGAGCACGGGCGGTGCATCGCGTTCGAGGCCAGTTGCGTCGGCGGGGTCCCGATCATCGGCGCGATTCGCACGGGCCTGGCGGCCAACCGGATCACCGCCATGTACGGGATCGTCAACGGGACCTGCAACTACATCCTGTCCAGCATGAGCTCCAGAAACGAGGAGTTTTCCGAGGCTCTGGCCAAGGCCCAGCAGCATGGTTTCGCGGAAGCCGACCCGACCCTCGATCTGTCCGGCGGCGACAGTGCCCACAAGCTGGCGATCCTGGCTTCGATGGCCTTCGGCTGCGAGATCGCCCTGGAAGACATTTTCGTCGAAGGGATCGAAGGGATCTCTCGGGAAGACATCGAGTATGGCGGGGAGATGGGATACCGTCTCAAGCTGCTGGCCATCGCCCAAAGAAACAACGGAGGCCGGATCTCGCTGCGGGTCCATCCGTCGTTCATCGCCGCCAATACCGCGCTGGCCCGGGTCGATGGCTCTTTCAACGCGATCAGCGTCTTCGGCAGCGCGGTCGGCGAAACCCTGTACTACGGACGAGGGGCCGGCATGATGCCCACCGCCAGCGCCGTCATGGCGGACATTATCGAAGTGGCCTTGGGCAACTCCAAAACCATCTTCGACCATCTGCATCTCAAGCCGCGCAGCGAAACCCAGGCGCTCATCGAGGAGGTCGGGGAATCTGTGACGCGCTTCTATATCCGGGTCATGGCCAAGGACGAGCCGGGCGTGGTCGCCCGCTACGGCAAGATCCTCGGCGACCACCAGATCAGCATCTCCGGGGCCCTGCAGCACGAGGGGACCGGGCCCGACAATACCGTGCCGGTCGTCATCACGACCCATCGAACGCAGGAGAAGAACATGGCGGCCGCCCTGGCAGAGCTGAAGGGAATCGACATCATCAGCGGCAACTCCATCTGCATACGGATCGTGGATATCCCGCAGGATAAGGATACGTAAGAGAGATCCGAAATTCGAAACGAATCCAAAGGAGCGAAGCTCGAATGACCAAAATGCTGTCGCCTGTCGGACGTTCCGTTTGAGATTTGGGGTTTGGGTCATTCGGGCTTGTTTCGGATTTCGAGTTTCGTGCTTCGGATTTCGTTTCGCAGGTAGCCATGACAAAATATGTGATCATAGTCCCGGACGGAGCGGCGGACGAGCCTCTCGCTGAGTTCGGAGGCAAGACGCCGTTGGAGGCGGCCGAGACGCCCAACACGGACCGAATTTGCGCGGAGGGCCGCCAGGGATTGGTGCGGACCGTTCCCGACGGGCTCGAGCCGGGCAGCGACGTCGCCCAGATGAGCCTGCTGGGATACGATCCGTCGCGGTACTACACCGGACGGGCCCCGATCGAGGCCGCCGCCCGCGGCATTCGTCTGGGACCGAACGACTGGGTTTTTCGCTGCAACCTGGTCACCATCGCCGACGGCCTCATGGTCGATCACAGCGCCGGGCACATCTCCACGGAAGAGGGCAGCATCCTGATCCAGGAGCTGCAAAAGCACATCAGCGACGGGCGGATCTCCCTGCACACCGGCGTCAGCTACCGGCATCTGCTGGTCTTCCGCGGCGCGGACTTCGACGTGCGGACGTATCCTCCCCACGACCACATCGGCAAGCCGGTCGAGAA
>Ga0172362_10005334_pt1 | contig 11137 bp, 8 predicted proteins | sample LakKivs1_kivu2a2_FD_114534 | JGI IMG/M metagenome (GOLD analysis project Ga0172362, IMG submission 114534) | Sediment microbial communities from Lake Kivu, Rwanda - Sediment s1_kivu2a2 | ecosystem: Environmental > Aquatic > Freshwater > Lake > Sediment | place: Rwanda: Western Province, Lake...
CCGCCCCGACCGCAAAGCCCGCGGACGCCAAGACCGCCCCCGCCACCAAAAAGCCCGCCGCCAAGAAACCGGCCGCGGAAGAGACTCCTTCTGAAGAGAGCAGCCCCTCCGACGCCAAAGCGCTCCAAGAGTGACCCATGACCGGCGCTCGCGACCCCGACAAATCCGCCGTCGGCGAACGTGAGTGCCCCTCACCGCCGCGCCGCCTCGCCAGGCGCCTTCTCGTCATTCTCATTGCCCTGCTCGCCGTCGGGTGGTCGGCATCCTTCCTCTACAACCACAGCGGCGGCGCGCGCCTGGCCGCCGCCCGCCGCGAAGCCCAAAAACTCGGCCTCACCCTTTCATACGACGACTTCCTCGCCAAGTACCCGCCGCCACTTGAGGAAGAAAACGCCGCCCAGTTCTACGAGGCCGCAATCGCCACGCTCCTTTACGTCGGCTACAAACCCGAAAGCGACTATGTCCCAATTGTGAGCAGAGCCCTCGCAGGAGAGCCCGAACAGGTTGACGAAAGACTCGCCCGAGCGATCCGTGACAGCCGCCGCCTTGACAGCGACCCTCGCATCCCCATGCCCGATTACATGCTCGAAGCGAGCGCCGTCTACGTAGCCAACCGCGCCGCGGTAATCGACCTTATCCACAAGGGCGCGGCGCTGCCGCGCTGCCGTTACCACCTCCAGTGGGATCGTTTCAATACCCTTCTGCCGCACCTTACACGCGTTCGCTCAATGGTGCGCATGATGGCTGTCGCGGCCCGCGTCGACGCCGAACAAAACCGCCCCCATGACGCCGCGGTCAAGATTGGCGACATGCTGTCACTTGCCGTCTCGACCAAGGAGGATTACTTCTGCGTTTCCTCCCTTGTCGAGATGGCCTGCGTCTCGATAACCCTCACTGACGGCCTGACCCGCGCCGCCGCTCGAACACTCCTTTCAAACGACGACCTCCTCGTCCTCCAGCAGGATCTCGAACGCTTCGACGCGAATTTCTCCCTCGAGCGCACGTACGAAGGCGAACTCGTAATGTGGGCGGGTATTTCAGACGAATTAGTGTCGGGCCGCGTCTCGTTGCGCAACTTCCTCTCCACCTACTCCGACTCCATCAATGCCGGAAGCCCCCACAAGTATTCCCGTTTCATATACCGGCTGCCTCCGCTGCTCATTGCCGGACGCCTCAAGGCGGAGGAAGCGATCATCCTCGAACACATCTCCCGCCATGTCGCCCGCGTCGACGAAATGAGCCGACGGCTTCCCGAAGGCGAGCAGTCGGACACTCTCGTCACCGAGGCCGAGAGCAATGATTTTCCGATCGCGCTTTCGGGTCTTTGCTGGACGCCGAGAGTCCCGCTTTCGGCGGCCTGCACCCGCGCCAAACTGCGCTCTGCCGCCGCCGCAATGGCCGCCCTTCGCTTCAGAAACGACCACGGCCGCCTACCCGCTTCCCTGGATGAACTCGTACCCGAATACATGGCCGAGATGCCCGTCGACCCCTTCTCCGGCAAACCGCTTCTCTTCAGACTCCTCGACGATGGGCTCATCATTTACTCCATCAGCGAAAACCGCACCGACGACGCCGGCAAAGGTTACATCCTCGGGAGGGGCACGGCGGCTGATGGCGACGATCACGGCTTCAGCATATGGACTGGTTCACCGGAAGGCGAGAAGGAATAGGGGCGTGAAGGCTTGACCGCTGACAGCGACGGGAAAGAGACTAGAGAAGTGACCAGCAAACAGGACTTGCCCCACAAGCGCCGCTTCGTGAGGCGCCTGGTGGTCGTGATTGTCATACTTGCCGGCGTGTGGGCGTGTGTCTGGTGGTTTGGGGCCCACGGCGGCGCGGCCAAGCTCGCCGAGGCCCGACGCGAGGCTGCGGCGGCCGGCTTGCCCCTCAGCATCGACGATTTCCTCGCGAAGTATCCCCCGCCGGACGAGGAGGACAACGCGGCAAACATCTACGAATCCGCCATCGCGGCTTTCATGTACGTCGGCGGCAATGAGCCCCAAGCCGATTGCGTGCCCCTTGTGAGCCGCGTCCTCAATAGGCCCGTCGAGTACGCGCCGCCGGACCTCGCCCTCGCCGCCAGGGACAACGCGCGGATAACCGACGACCCGCGGACGCCCATACCCGACTACATGCTCACCGCGACGAAGACATACGTGTCCCATCGCGCGGAGGTGATTGACCTTATCCACAAGGCTACGGCGTTTCGGCGCTGCCGTTACCATATTCACTGGGACGGCTTCGTCCAGCAGCTGTGGCACCTCACCCGAATACGGGAGATGCTGCGCCTCGTGGCTCTGGCCGTATGGGTCGACGCCGAAGAGAACCGTCCGGGCGAAGCCGCCGTCAAAATCCGCGACATGCTCACCCTGACACGCTCGCCCGAGGAGGACGCCTCGCTTGCCACGCCCGGCGTCGAGGCGGCGTGCGCAGCCATTACGCTGTCCACGGCCCTGACCCGGCTCGTCGCGCGGACCACCCTTACGAGCGAAGACCTGACCGCCATCCAGACCGACCTCGAACGGTTTGACGCGGAGTATTCGCCGCGCCGCGCGTGCGAGGGCGAACTTGCGTGCTGGGCGGGCATGTCGGATGAATTCATCAGCGGCCGGTCCCGGCTCTGGGACTTTGCGCAGAGTTTCGGGCAGGCACTGCCGCCGGAAAGCAAGGACAGAGTTTATCAGTGGCCTCCGTGGCTCATCTCGAGCCGGCTCCGGACTGAGGAAGCGCTCACTATCAGGTATTACACGTACTTGGCCGGCCGCATCAACCGGATGAGCCTCGACCCTCCCGCACCCGGCAAAGAGGACCCCATGCTCTCAGAAATCGATGGGAGCCGCTACGCGCTCGCCAAGATGGCCCTGATGTTTCCCAGGATGCTGGGGAACCAGCCCGCCTTGATGCGCGCCAGGCTGCGCGCCGCCGCCGCAGCAATGGCGGCCCTTCGCTTCAAAAACGACCACGGCCGCCTCCCCGCTTCCCCCGATGAACTCGTACCCGAATACATGGCCCAGATGCCCCTCGACCCCTTCTCAGGCACGCTGCTTCTCTTCAAACTCGTCGACGACGGGCTTATCATCTACTCCATCGGCGAAGACCGCACCGACGACGTGAGTAAAGGCTACGTCCCTGGCAGGCGCACAAGCGCGCACGGTGATGACGTCGGTTTCACTATATGGACGGGAGCGGCTCCCGACGCCCGTGGGAAGTAGTGTTACCGCGCGATGATATGGATTTGAGGGCACGGAAATAAACGCTTCTTGAAACGAGACCGCTGATGACTGATTCGCAAGACGCGCCCCACCAACCTCTCCGCCGTTCCCGGCTGATTGCGCTCGTCGCCTGGTCTCCAATTCTTCTCCTGCTCCTGCCCCTTGTGGTGCTCCTCATCATGTTTCTTGTGTTCAACTACCGCGGCGCCTCGCAACTCACCGCCGCCCGGGACCTCGCCCGCCGCAAGGGCGCCGCCCTCTCCATGAGCGATTTTCTCGGCAAACTCCCCACAGTCGCCGACGATGACAACGCCGCATCGCTTTATGAGAAGGCGCTCATCCTCCTCAAGGCCGAGCCGGATGCCCTCCCGAGCCGCTCGAACGTCCCGCTCTTGACCCGCGCGAATAGACCCCTCGAGCCCGGGGACCCGCGCGTGCCCTTGCCTGCGGACACGTGTTCCGCAACCGCGGATTTCGTCGCGAGAAACAGCGAAGTCCTCGACCTCATCCGCCGGGCCCGCCCCCTTCCCAAATCGCACTACCCCGTCGATTACAGTACCCCCAACGTCGACCTGTGGCGCCTCGAAAAGATACGCTACGCAGCGCGCCTTGTCGTCCTCGCCGCCTGGGTCGACGCCGAGGAAGGTCGTCCCCACGACGCCGTCGAAAATCTCCGCGACGCCCTCGCCCTGGCCCGTTCGCTTCGTGACGAACCGTTGCTCATCTCGTCGCTGGTCGAAATGGCCGCCATCAGCATAACCCTCTCAAGCGGCCTCCCCCGCGCCATCGCGCGTTGCGACCCTACAGACGCCGACCTTCTTTCCCTCCAGCGCGACCTCGAACGCGCCGCCGAAGACTTCTCCCTGCGTCTTGCGGTAGAGAGTTCCCTGGCCGAAATCTGCGACCTCTATGAGGGGCTCTTGCGCGGCCGGCTTTCCGTCAACGTCGCCGGACAGGCCCTTCAGTGGTATCCCACCCCTGCCGCGACCCGGCCAAAGGCCCCGGAGCGCGTCGGCGTCTTCCTCGCCGCCGGGTACCTAAAGTCCGACCAGGCCCTCATTGTCAACTTCCACCTCGACGCCCTGGAGCGCGTTGACAACCTCACGCCTACTGCCCTTAACGAGCTTGACGGCAAGGTCGTTCGAATAGGCAAAGACCACCACCCGGTCGCGTGCATGTTGTGCCGAACCGTCCTGCAGACCTGCATCCAGGGACAGCGCACGCGCGCGAGACTTGCCTCGGCCGCTGCCGCAATGGCCGCCCTCCGCTACAGAAACGACCACGCCGCCTGGCCGGATTCCCTCGACACCCTCGTGCCAGATTACATGACCGCCGTCCCCATCGACACCTTCTCGGGACACCCTCTCATATATAGCGTCACCGACGCCGGCATAATGGCCTACTCCGTAGGCCCCGCAGGCGCTGAGGTCACTGACGCCTCCGGCAAATCGCTCGTCGTCCCTCCGTCGGAAGAACTCGACAGCGAAGACCGGGACCGGCTCAAAGACAGGGGTTTTCGCATGTGGAACAAAGAGACCCCCGCGGCCCCCGCGGCGCCGGTTGAAGGACTGACTAAGTGACGCCGGAAGAAAAGAAATCGCTCTATAGGGTCAACGGAGACGGTGACCCGCTGGTGCTGCCGCCCCCGCGTCCGTCAAAAACTTTCCTCGGCCGCCTCGATGCCAGCCTCAAGCGTCATATGCCCACCCTGTGGATCACGTTCAAAGTAGTTGTTGTCCTGCTCCTCGTCTTGCTCGTAATGCTCCTCCTTTTCATCGCATGGAACAACTACCAGGGGACGCGCGAACTCGATGCTGCCCGCGCCGATGCCAAAACCACGGGTCGCTCCCTCTCCATGCAGGAACTCATCGCCGAACTGCCCTCCGTTTCCGAGGACCAGAACGCCGCAAACCTCTACGAAAAGGCCTTCCTCCTCCTCGACAAAAGGGGTGTCAGGCCCGGGGCACCCTTCGTGCCGTTCGTCAGCGTCGTCACCATCGATTATAGAAGCACCGACGTTGACAAGCAGAAGGCCCTCCAGCGCGACCACGAGATGCTGCAGAAGGATCCGGCCGCGTCCTTCCCCGCTTACATGCTCGAAGCAAGCATCAAGTACCTCGATGAGCGCCGCGACGTCCTCGACCTTCTTGAGAAGGCCTCATCCATGCCGCTGTGCCGGTACCATCTCCTCTTGGGCCGCAACGAGTGGTATGTGCCGCGTCTTGGCACAGCGCGTTCCGCCGCCAGGGTCATGGCCCTTTCTGCCTGGGTCAGCGCCGAAGAAGGTAACGGCCCCGAGGCCATCTCGAGAATCCGCCAGGCGCTCGCTATTGCGCGCTCGCTCGAGGATGAGCCCTTCGCCGGCCTGACAGGTCGAGCAGTGATGTACATAACTATCGCGGCGCTGCCGCGCGTTCTCGCCCGCGTCGACCTGCCGGACTCGGCTCTCAAGCCCCTCCAAGATGACCTCCAAGCGCTGGCCGACGGGGCCTCCGTCCGGCCGCTCGCAGCCTCGGAATTGGCTCGCTTTTGCGACTTCGCGGATCCCGTCGTACGCGGCCAAGTGTCGCTTCGTAGCCTACTTAAGGCAAACCAGCCTTGGATCGACATCTCCAGCATGCCCGGCTTCACTATGTCACGCTTGCCCGCTTGGTGCATAAGAGGACAACTCAAGAGGGACGAGGCGCGCACTATGCGGTTTCTTCTGGATTTTTACGACCGGGCCGATAATTCGTCGCCCGGCCTCCTGCCAACCCAGCGGCCACCTGTCACGTCCACCGACATGGCCCTTTACCCGCTATTCTGCATGGAGACGCCCTCGTTTGCTCGCTACGCGAACAGCCCCCAGGAGACTCGCGCCAAACTCGCCTCTACCGCCGCTTGCATCGCCGCCCTTCGTTACAAGAACGACCACGGCTCCTGGCCCGACTCGCTCGACGCCCTCGTCCCAGACTACATCAGCGCCGTCCCCATCGACCCTTTTTCCGGTGAGCCCCCAACGTACCTGATTGACCAGGACTCCATCTCCGTTGTCTTTGTTGGAAAGGGCTCGTTCGAGATCATGCGCAAACCCCCTTCCTTTGAATAAATCCTTTCATCCCGTGTACAATGCACGGGCGCGCTTTGCGCCCGTTTGCGCGCGCCGCTCGGGCAACGGGGTTGACCCCGCGTCGCGTTATGCGAAAATGTGTGTCGTCAAGGTCTCCCTTTCTCATGGAGGTGTGCGGCAATGACTCAACACTCGCAAGGTCCCGGCGACCGGCTTGCGCTTGATGCTCTGGATCCTGCCGTCGCGAAAACCGCGGGGCCCTTCTTCCAATCCGCCATCGCCGAGGCCCGCGGCCGGCTTCTCTCCATCGCCGTCGTCGGCAGCGCCGCCACCGCCGACTATCGCCCGGGAGTCTCCGACGTGAATTCGTGCTTCGTCCTCGACCGCGTCGACGTCGCCTTCCTCGACGCCCTTGCCGGCCTCGGAAAAAGTTTCGGCCGGCAGGGCCTCGCCGTGCCCCTTCTCATGACGCCCGAATATGTCGAACGCTCGCTCGACGTCTTTCCCCTCGAGTTTCTCGAGTTCAAGGCCGCCCATACGATCGTCTACGGCCGCGACTTCTTCGCGCCCCTTTCCTTCGACAAGGCCGATGTGCGCCTGGCCGCAGAGCGCGAACTCAAATCCCTCGCCGTGAACCTCCGCCGCAAATACCTGTCCTGTCTCGGCGACCCCAAACGCCTCCAGGCGCTCCTCGTCTCGTCGTTGAACTCTGTCCTGCCCGTCCTGCGCGGCCTGCTCTTTCTCAAGGACGCCCCGCCGCCGCTCACGAAGTCCGAAATCGTCGACGCCGCCGCGCGCTTCCTTGGCCTTCCCCTCGAGCCCTTCAAGGACATCCTCGCCATGCGCGACGCCGCGGCACGACGCTCTTTTCAGGATCTCCAACTGACCTTCAAGGGATTCTACGATGCCCTCGAAAAAGAGAGCCTCGATGTCGACCGTCTCTAAACGTTCGCCCGCGCGGCTCCTCCTGGACCCTAACGGGGTTTGACAATGCCGGCAGCACGCAAGACTTCTGGTTCAGGCCGTTCCAAACTCATGCTGGTCGTCGTCCTTGTCGCCGTCGCCGCGGTCGTCGCCGTCCCCTTCTTGAAGGCCGCCGCCCGCCGCCGCGCCGCCGACGCCATAGAGGCCGTCCCCGCCCCCACCGAGTATGTCCTCGACCTCGCGCGCGTCATCGACCCCTCGTCCAAACGCGCCCTCCTCGGCTACCTCCAGGAACTCGAAGAGAAAACCGGCGCACAGGTCATCGTCCTCACCGTCGTGACCACCGGCGGCGTCCCCATCGAAGAGTTCTCCCTCGCCCTCGCCGACAAGTGGAAACTCGGCCGCAAGGGCAAGGACGACGGCGCCCTCGTCGTCGTCGCCGTCTCCGACCGCGCCTACCGCTTCGAGATCGGCCGCGGCCTCGAAGGCCCGCTCCCCGACGCCTTCGTCGGCAGGATCGGCCGCCAATACTTCGTCCCATACTTTCGCCAGGGCAAATACGGCGAGGGCCTCTTCCTCGGCGTCGTCGCCATGCTCACCAAACTCCAGGCCGAATACGGCGTCGCACTCACCGGACTGCCCAGGGTCGCCCCGCCTTCCTCGCTCCCTTCGTCGCCTGGCTCCTCAGTCGGCCAACTGCTCTTGACGTTGTTTATCGTGCTCATCGTCATAATCCTAATTGCCCGCAGGCTCCCCTTTTTCTTTTTCCCCACGGGCGGATACCGCGGCTCTTGGGGCTCCGTCGGCTGGACGAGCCGCGGCGGCGGTTGGGGCGGCGGAGGTTTCGGCTCCTTCGGCGGGGGCGGCGGGGGCTCTTTCGGCGGAGGAGGCGCAAGCGGCCGTTGGTAAAGTCCCCCAAATCTTGCCCCCGCCCCGGCCGTCGCGTCCACCCCGGTCTGGAAATTCCCCCGCCCTCCTCGTATCATGGGCCGGGTAATCTCGGTCGGACGTTCTTCAGAGAGGTTCGCATGAAACCCGCCGCATGGCTGCTCTTGCCGCTTGCCGTGATTATCGCCGCCGGCTGCACCAGAAAAGGCGTCCCTGGCCCGCCCTCAGCCCCCACGCGGACAAGGATAGGCTTCATCGTCAAGACCCCCGAGTCCCCCTGGATTCAGGCCGAGCTGCAGGCCGCCCGCAAGTGCTCCGAGCGCTACGGCTTCGACCTCTTCACGACCCCCGGCACCGATGCCGAACAACTCCTCAATGCCATCGACAGCTTCGCTAAGGCCCAAGTCCGGGGGCTCATTATCTCCACTCCCGACCCCAGGCTCGGCCCCGCCATATTGGCCAAGGCCAAAGTGAAACAGATGAAGGTCCTCGCCGTCGACGACCAGTTGGCCGGCGTCGACGACGCGCCTGTCAAGATCCCCTTTCTCGGCACGTCCGATCGCGCCGTCGGCCGGACCGTCGGCAGCGCTCTTTACCGGGAATTCGCCAGGCGCGCATGGTCCGCCGAAACGACCGTTGCCTGTCTCGTCACGTATGATGAGGACGCTGTCCTCCGGGAACGCACAGGCGGCGCCGCCGAAGCACTCATCGCCGCCGGCTTCTCAGACGACCGCGTCTATCGCTGTCGCGCGAGGACCATCGACGCCGATGGCGCCGAAAATGCCGCCGACCTCGTCCTCACACAGCACCCCGAAGCCAAGTGTTGGCTTGTCTTTTCCTTCAGCGATACCGCCGTCATCGGCGCCGTCCGCGCCATCGAACGCCGCGGCTTCCCCGCCGCCGCCGTCATCGGCATCGGCATCGGCGCTCAGAGCGCCCGCTCGGTCTTCGAGCACAACGAACCGGCAGGATTCTTCGCGACCTGCTTTGTCAGCCCCCAGATCCAGGGCTACAAGGCCGCTGAATACGTCTTCAAGTGGGTCAAGGACGGCCTCGAACCGCCCGCCGACACCCGCGCCTCAGGCACCATTGTAACGAGGGAGAACTACAAGAGACTCTTGGGAGAGTGATACTTTCGTCTCGAGCGCCCATCGGCGCCCCATGTAAGAAGGAGGGTTCAAGTGAAAAAGTTCCTGCTCCTCATCATCGTCTTCTTCGCGCTCCTCGTCCTTTTCGGCCTCGGCGTCTTCGCCTGGTACGTCTCGGGTTACAACACCGTCGTCGTCAAACAGCAGGCCGCAAAACAGGCCTGGGCCGACATCGACGCCCAACTCAAGCGCCGCTACGACCTCATCCCCAATCTCGTCGCGACCGTCAAGGGTTACGCCCAGCACGAGGAGACCATCTTCACCGAAATCGCCGAGGCCCGCAAGGCCTACTTCTCCGCCCCCACTCCCGAGAGCCAGATAAAGGCCGCCGGCCAGATCGAGGGTCTCCTCTCCCGCCTCCTCATGCTCCAGGAGAACTACCCCAATCTCAAGGCCAACGAGAATTTCCTCTCCCTCCAGGACGAACTCGCCGGCACCGAGAACCGCATCTCCGTCGCCCGCACTCGTTACAACGCCGCCGTCCGCGACCTCAACGCCTACGTCCGCTCCTTCTTCGGCTCTTTCTTCGCCCGCCGCGCCGGCATTGCCGAGGCCGAATACTTCGAAGCCCCCAAGGAAGAGACCACCACTGCTCCGGTCGTCGACTTCGGGAAATAGGTTGTACGGACGTTGATGTTGACCTGCGCCCTCTGTAGGACGGCGCGCTGCAGCTGTGCCCGCGGTTTCTCGCGCGCCAGTCCTCCGGCATGAATCCTTCGACAACATGCTTGACCTTCGCCTTCATTTGCGGCACAATCTCGCCTGTGCTGCACTTCTGGGCCCCGAACTCGATCCCCGGAGGAACAATGCCGAGACGCCTCACGAACGTCGTCGCCGGAGAGCGCCTCGAACCCCCGGGCCAGGTCCACGAAATCCTCAACCCCGCCGACCCCGCCGTCGTCGTCGCCACGCTGAAGTACACTCCCCCCTCCGGCGTCCTCGATGCCGTCGCCGCCGCCGCGCGGGCCTTCCCTTCATGGCGCGACACCCCCGTCGTTCAGCGCTGCCGCATCCTCTTTCGCGTCAAGCAGCTTCTCGAAGAGCGCCTCGAAGATCTCGCTCGTCTCACGGTTGCCGAAAACGGCAAGACCATCTCCGAGGCCCGCGGTGACGTCCGGCGCGGCATCGAAGTCGTCGAATTCGCCGCCGGCTCCCCGCATCTCATGAAGGGCGAGTTCCTCGAGGACGTCGCCTCCCGCGTCGACGGCTACGTCTACCGCGAACCGCTCGGCGTCGTCGCCGGCGCCTGTCCCTTCAACTTCCCCGCCATGGTCCCCATGTGGATGTTCCCCGTCGCCATCGCCTGCGGGAATACCTTCGTCCTGAAACCCTCCGACAAGTGCCCCGCGACCGCAACGGCCGTCGCCGAGACATTTCTCGAGGGCGGCCTGCCCCCCGGGGTCCTCAACGTCGTCCACGGCGCCCGCGAGACGTTTGAGGCGTTGATCACGGCCCCCGATGTCAGAGCCGTCTCCTTCGTCGGCTCCACCGCCGCCGCACAAAACGTCTTCGAACTCGCCACGCGCCACCGCAAGCGCGTCCAGGCCCTCGGCGGCGCGAAAAACTACGTCATCGTCATGCCCGACGCCGACCCCCAAAGGACCGTCCCCGCGATCATATCCTCGAGTTTCGGCTGCGCCGGCCAGCGCTGCATGGCCTCCAGCGTCCTCGTCGTCGTCGGCTCCGCCGACCGCGCAATCGACGACGTCGTGAAGGCCGCCGCTTCCCTCAAACTCGGAAACGGCCTCGACCCCGCCACAGAAATGGGCCCCCCCATCAGCGCCCAACACAAGAAGCGCGTCGAGGACTACATCCAAATCGGCGTCGACGAGGGCGCAAGGCTCATCCTCGACGGACGTGGCGCCACCGTCGAAGGCTCCGAGAGCGGTTTCTTCATCGGGGCGACCGTCTTGGAC
>Ga0172362_10005337_pt1 | contig 11135 bp, 8 predicted proteins | sample LakKivs1_kivu2a2_FD_114534 | JGI IMG/M metagenome (GOLD analysis project Ga0172362, IMG submission 114534) | Sediment microbial communities from Lake Kivu, Rwanda - Sediment s1_kivu2a2 | ecosystem: Environmental > Aquatic > Freshwater > Lake > Sediment | place: Rwanda: Western Province, Lake...
ATTAGAAAAATCATCAAAAACAGTAATTTTGAATAAAATTATTTGATATGGTAACACTTTTAAAACAAGGATCAACAAAGGAAAATATCCATTTGGTACTGAAACGCTTAAATAATAGAAGAACTATAAGAGGACTGGATGCATATAAATACTGCGGAGTTATTGACCTTATTGAAGATTCTTTAGAAATTCAGAAAAAAATGCGTGATGAGTGGGAGTAATATCTTTGTTGATACAAATATTCTTCTTTACCTTCTTTCAGGCGATAAAACATTAGCAGAACTGCTCAACGGGAAGCATTTGTACATTTCCTTTATTACCCAGATGGAATTACTAGGATATCCGGGACTCACAAAAGAGAATCAAAAAACCATCAAAGAATTATTGGCTCAATGTACAATAATTGATATAAATGACGATATTAAATCATTGGCCGTTAAGATAAAACAAGCCACGTCAATTAAACTCCCCGATGCAATTATCATGGCGAGTGCATTATATATGGATGTGCCAATCATTACTGCGGATGAAGATTTTAAGAAATATGAAGAACTGGACCTTATTTTCTATAAACTGGAAAATAAATCTACCCTCTGAAGTTTGTATTCTGTGTTATCCATGTGATTGACTATTGAAGTTTACGTTTGTCGACACTGTTATTTATATTTGAAAAAAACTGAAAAATGAAATATGATCTGATAATCATCGGCAGCGGACCGGGAGGTTATGTTGCTGCCATCAGGGCTTCCCAGCTGGGGCTTAAGGTGGGAGTGGTTGAAAAGGAATCTCCTGGCGGGATATGCCTGAACTGGGGATGCATACCTGCCAAGGCCCTTCTTAAGAGTGCACAGGTTTATGAATATGTAAAACATGCCGCTGACTACGGTATCACGGTGGAAGGAACAGCTGCCCCCGATTTTAAAAAGGTGGTTGAAAGAAGCAGGAGCGTTGCCGAAGGTATGAGCAAGGGAGTGCAGTTCCTGTTTAAGAAAAACAAGATCGAGATCCTGAACGGTCATGGAAAGATCACCGGCAACAAGACTGTAGAAGTGACAACCATAGATGGTAAAATAGAACAACATACCGCTGATCATATCATCATCGCCACAGGAGCACGGTCGCGCGAGCTGCCCAACTTGAAACAGGATGGTGTGAAAATCATCGGTTACCGGCAGGCAATGATCCTTCCCGAGCTGCCCGGCAGCATGGTTGTTGTTGGTTCAGGCGCCATAGGTAGTGAGTTCGCCTGGTTCTATGCCACCATGGGTACAAAAGTAACCCTGGTGGAGTTTCTTCCTGACGTTGTTCCCCTGGAAGATGAGGAGGTGTCAAAACTGCTGGAGCGTTCCTTCAAAAAGGCAGGCATAACAGTAATGACCAGCTCAACTGTTGAGACAGTGGATATTTCGGGTAAAAAGTGCAGGGTCATGATTAAAACAAAAAAAGGCACAGAAGAGACCGGAGCCGATATAGTTCTCTCAGCCGTGGGTATCACACCCAACATCGAAGGGATAGGACTGGAGGAGCTTGGTGTGGCTGTGGAGAACGGCAGGATAAAGGTTGATGAATTTTTGCAGACCAGTGTAAAAGGAATATATGCAATCGGAGATGTGGTGCCCGGGCCGGCACTGGCACACAAAGCCTCTGCTGAAGGTATTGTTTGCGTGGAGAAGATAGCAGGTAAAAATCCGCAGCCTGTCAACTACAGAAACATCCCTGCATGCACCTATACCAATCCGGAAGTGGCTTCGGTGGGTTATAACGAGAAAGCTGCACGTGAAGCAGGGTATGAAATAAAGGTGGGTAAGTTCCCTTATTCAGCTTCGGGGAAAGCCAGTGCGACAGGGCAAAAAGATGGTTTTGTCAAACTGATATATGATGCCAGGTATGGTGAATTGCTGGGTGCGCACCTTGTCGGTGCCAATGTCACAGAGATGATTGCTGAGATAGTGGTGGCACGAAACCTGGAGACAACCGGTATAGAAATGATCAAATCCATCCATCCTCATCCGACCATGTCTGAAGCCATTATGGAAGCTTCCGCCGCTGCATGGGGTGAGGTGATACATCTTTAAGAGTTCCTGGTTCCTGCCCGCCCGTACCGAACGGTACGTTCGGGCGGGGTTCCAGGTTCAAGAATCGGGATTCACAGGTTCGAGACAGGAAAATCCTTGTTCCTGTTTCAAATCAGGGACAAGGAACTCTTCCTCCTCATTTGTTATTCACATTCAGGTGTGCGTTGGCAAACCGGAAAAGGAGCGAACCTCAACCTGTTTGGTGGTGCAACGTTTCTTTTTCTTAAAATCCTGGATATTGATCAAAAAAGGTGCCTGTATTCAGGCTTTTAGGCTGTAGGCTGTTAGGCTTTTAGCATAATCTTACACCTAAACCAATGTATCGGTTACTTTCTTTAGCAAGTTCAAATGCCTTATGTCCGGTATGGCCCTGCATATATTTAATAGTATATCAACCTTCAGCTTATTTATCTGTTCGATACCGTTTTTCTTCTTCTTTCAAACCTTCCATATTGATCAAATAAGTGCCTGCCAAATTTTGCATCGCAAAATTTGAAGCGCCGATCAATCTCTTCTTATCCTTTTTCTTTTCTTATACCTCTGATATTGATCGGATAAGGCGCCAGGATCTATTTTTTGCGTAACAAAAAATGAAGCGCCGATCAATCTCTTCTTATCCTTTTTCTTTTCTTATACCTCTGATATTGATCGGATAAGGCGCCAGGATCTATTTTTTGCGTAACAAAAAATGAAGCGCCGATCCGATCAATATGAAGAAATATTCAGCGCTGTTTTGATTAATATTTTAAACTCTTCTTCTTTTTTTCTTAACCCTCCCCATATTGATCAAATGAGGCGCCTATATTTATTGTGCAGCAAGAAATTCAGCGCCGTTTTGATCAATATAAAATCTCTTCATTTGGTTGCCCACGCAACCATCCTTACCCCATCTGCATCTTAAATAAAAAATGGCAGACTTTTTGTCCACCGGAAATATGCGTACCTTTGGAACAGATTTTTCTCATTTTCAGCAACTTGGTGGACAGCATTGAACAAATAATAAAAGGATGTCTGTCTGGTGACCGGACATGTCAGGAGCACCTGTACAAGATGTTTTCCTCCAGGATGTTCGGATTATGCCAGCAATATTCAAATAATTATGATGATGCAAAGGATATTTTACAGGAGGGATTCATCAAGGTGTTCCAGAAGCTGAGGCAATATGACGGAAGAGGGTCCTTTGAGGGTTGGATCAGAAGGATCATGATCAATACGGCACTGGAGCGTTACCGCAGCGAGACACACCTGTATCCTTTAACCGATCGTGACTTGAAGAAAGATGAGCTGATATATGAAGAGGTTTTTGAGAGCCTTTCGGCACGTGACCTGATAAGGCTGATGCAGGAGCTGCCGCCACGATACAGGATGGTTTTCAACCTGTATGCGATAGAAGGTTATTCACATAAGGAGGTAAGCGATATGCTTGGGATTACAGTGGGAACGTCAAAGTCAAATCTCTCAAGAGCCAGGCAGATATTGCAGGATAAGGTAAAAAGATATTATGATTCTAATGAACATATAAGCTGATCAGGCTATGGCATTGCAAAAGAACCATATTGACAGGACATTCAGAGAGAAGCTGAAGAATTTCAGTGATCCGGCACCACAGGAAGTGTGGGAAGGTGTGACCGGTTACCTCATACAGGACCGGCGGAGAAGCCGTTTATTCCTTTTCGTCAGGATTGCAGCTTCTGTCGCGGTGATCATTTCCCTGGGCACAGCCTACCTGCTTCTCAGAAATCCTTCTGCCATAAACCGGCAGGCTGGTGAACATACCAGCATTCCTGCCGACACTTCTGCTACTGTCCCGGTAACAGAAAACAGGCAGGCACTCCTGTCTGAAACAAGGGAAACAAAAAGCGCTAAAAAGGGAGAAGAATTCATGGCTGCGAAGGACAACCGGACAGGCGCAGGAAATAATACGCGGCAGAAAACCGGAACTAACGAAGAAATAAAGATGTCAATGCTCCGGCAGGCGGTTCAACCTGAGGAACATAATACGCAAGCCTATGACTTATTGGCTGTTACTGCAATGCGGGAAATACAGGGTATCACATCAGGCTCTGCCGGGAATGACAGACCGGACATGGACAGGGTTAGTATATTAAAAGAAAAGCCCGTATATGAGATTGCTGCTCCATCTGAAAAGCCTGACAGGGATCTGATCGTGCTGATCGATGAAAACACAGAGGCAAACAAAATCCGTTCGGACAGGTGGGCAGTGGGAACACAGGTATCACCGGTCTATTCCTACAGGGACCTGGGAAGCTCAGCGGTCAAAACAGATGCCCTGTCCTATTACAATACTGCCGAATCAGGCATGCTGGCCTATGCAGGGGGAGTCAACCTTTCCTACCTCACGTCAAAAAGGCTGACAGTACAGTCCGGCCTTTATTATTCCAGGATGGGTATTTCCATTGAACATTCCTATGCCAGCACGAATCTTGGCCCGGGGAATATATACTCGGATGCCTTTCAATACAGTACCATAGCCAATTCCTCCGGACAGATCCGGACAGGTTCAGGAAATATTGAGTCATACTATACCTCAGGCTGGTCAGGAGACAAGACAGAAGGGCATAGTATGCCAGCCGGTGAAACCTTTAACCAGCTTAACCTGCAGTTTAATAAAAGTGAAATCATCCAGAATTTCCAATACCTGGAGATACCTGTGATCCTGAAATACAAGATGATCGACCGCCGGTTAGGTTTCAACCTGCTGGGAGGTATGAGTACCAACCTGCTTTTAGGAAGTAATGCATACCTGCTGAATGGAAACGACAAGGAGAAGATCGGCAGGACAACAGACCTTAAAACTGTCAATTACAGCAGTACCGTCGGCATGGGCATGGATTATGCCCTGTCTTCAAGATTTAACCTGAGCCTGGAGCCCTTCTTCAAATATTACCTGAATTCCATTAACCAGTCTGCGGATATAAAGTCAAGGCCTTATACCTTCGGGGTCTTCTCGGGTATCAGTTTCGTTTTTTAGAGGAACTCACCGTTTTTCCCGCATTACCTTTCCCTGGCTTAAAACGGCTACGGTAAAATGAGGCTTAAGGCATATGGTTACCGTTTCCATTAATGGCTCGCATACCAGGGTATCAGAAACCCATTCAATAAGGAAGTTGGCTCCGGTGCCGCTTTGATCTTCATAAGGGATATAAAAATCCTTTGTAGCCAGGGGATCAATTCTGATCTTAAGGTTTAATTTTTAATCAGAAATTGAGACAAGCGGAAATCTGTATGGACTGATTAGACAGAAAAAGTTAATTTTGAACTTTTAATTCCACCTTCGCGTTCCGCTTCGGCGGACAAGAAGATTTGGTTTAATTCCCCGGGACTTGCCCCGGAAATTAGGATTCAGGGCTTGCCCTGAGGTTAATACCTTTTAATTAATAAAAGGGTATTTACGGTGATTCAGATCACGCAGCATCATTATTATTTATAAATCATGAACAGGTACAGGCTTAGACAAATTGTTTTAATCACTTCATTATTCCTGTCGGTTTCTGTAACAATTTTTCTTTTCATCCGTGCAGGCACAGGTACAGTTTCCGGCACGGGATCCGAAGAAAGTGGTCCGGACAGGCACATTATCACCCCTGTCGACCTGCCCGGGAAACTTTATTTTGCAGGAGAAGGGGTTCCCCTGGAGAATTTTGATGTACGGGAAAGCCTTGATATGGAATTACTGATAAATAAATACTGGCAATCACATTCCCTCCTGCTTATCAAACGTGCCAACAGGCACTTCCCGGTAATCGAGAAAGTACTGAGTGAGAACGATATGCCCGATGACCTTAAGTATCTTGCCGTGGCAGAAAGCGACCTGACGAATCTCACCAGCCCTTCTGACGCCGTTGGCTATTGGCAGTTCCTTGAAGGAACAGCCAGGGAGCTTGGCCTCGAGGTGAATGATGAGGTGGATGAACGTTATCATCTGGAGAAATCAACTGAGGCTGCCTGTAAATTCCTTAGACAATCCTATGAGATATATGGCAGCTGGACCACCGCTGCCGCTTCCTATAATGCCGGCCGTACAGGGATAAACAAACAGATTGAACGGCAGGGTACCAAATATTATTATGACCTGCTGCTGAACGGAGAGACAGGCAGGTATATCTACAGGGTGCTCGCGCTGAAACTGATATTGTCTGACCCCGCAGCCTATGGCTTTGAGGTTAAAGAGCGTGATCTGTACCCGGCGATCCCGACCTATGAAGTGACCCTTGATACCCCGGTGGAGGATTTTGCCGCATTGTCGGAACGGTATTCTATCAACTATAAGATCCTGAAATATTTCAATCCATGGCTGAGGGAAACATACCTGTCAAACCCGGACAGGAAAGTATACTACATCCGGATACCTGTAAACGGATACAGGAGCTTTAACCAGGAGGCACAGCCTGCTGACTGATCCATGAATTATGTGTTTTATTATCGTCATTTGAATGGCTGAACAGGTTAAATATAATGCTATACAGGAAGAAGATCCGTACATCAGGGTATTTGGTGCACGGGTGCATAACCTGAACAACATCAATGTTGAGATCCCGAGGAACAGCTTTACTGTGCTCACCGGTCTTAGTGGCAGCGGAAAATCTTCACTCGCCTTCGATACCATTTATGCGGAAGGGCAACGCCGTTACCTTGAGACAATGTCAGCCTATGCCAGGCAGTTCCTTGGTAATATGGAAAGGCCTGATGTGGACAGGATCACAGGACTGAGCCCGGTGATCTCCATCGAGCAGCGGACAACCTCCAGGAATCCAAGGTCAACCGTGGGAACGATAACGGAGATCTATGATTTCCTCAGGTTGTTATATGCCAGGATAGCCGATGCCTATTCCTGGGTTTCAGGAGAAAAAATGGTTAAGTATACGGATGAACAGATCGTCCGGCTGATCAGGGAAAAATATGCAGGTAAAAAAATCATGATACTGGCACCACTGGTGAAGGGAAGGAAAGGACATTACCGGGAACTGTTTGAACAGATCAGGAGGAAAGGTTTTCTGTATGTCAGGATCGACGGAAGCATCAGGGAGCTGGTCCATGGGCTGAAAGTGGACAGGTACAAGGTGCATCATATTGAGGTGGTGGTGGATAAGATGGCCATTACCGGAACGGAGGAAGTCAAACGACTGAGAGATTCTGTCCTGGCAGCGATGACACAGGGGAAGGGCATCATGCTTGTGCTGGATGCCGATGATAACAAAACATCCTGGTACAGCAGGCAGCTTATGTGTCCAAGCAGCGGCATTTCCTATAATGAGCCGGCACCATATACATTCTCATTCAACTCACCACAGGGAGCATGCCCCAGGTGCAATGGCCTGGGTGAGATTAATGAAGTGGATGTGGAGAAGATCATTCCTGATGATAAAAAAAGTATAAGGGCAGGGGGTATCGAACCTTTGGGACCGTTCCGCAACTCTTTGATATTCTGGCAGCTGGATGCTCTTGCCCAAAAGTATGACTTTACACTGGACACACCTATCCATAAAATTCCCGCTGAAGCCTTTACAAAAATCCTTTATGGTTCAGAGGAATCGCTGAAGCTGCACAACACCCCCCTGGGGGTGACATCGAATTATTTCCTCAGTTTTGACGGGATTATTGATTATATAAATAACAATTACCAGTATGAAAATTCCGCCAGGAAGAACACGGGAAGGACTGATCAGTATATTAAAAATGTTGTTTGTCCCGAATGCCATGGTGCAAGGCTGCAGAAGGAAGCCCTTCATTTCAGGATAGACGGCAGGAATATTGCCGACCTTGCCGCAATGGACCTTTCAGAACTGTACCAGTGGTTTTCTGCGATAGAGGAAAGGCTTACCAGCCGTCAGAAAACAATAGCAAAAGAGATTTTCAAGGAGTTAAGGGGCCGGACAAAATTCCTGCTGGATGTAGGCCTCGGATACCTTTCACTGAACAGGAGCTCAAAGAGCCTCTCCGGCGGAGAAAGCCAACGGATAAGGCTGGCAACACAGGTAGGATCGCAGCTTGTGAACGTCCTCTACATACTCGATGAACCTAGTATAGGCCTTCATCAGAAAGATAACCTGAAACTTATAAGGGCTCTTCGTGACCTGAGGGATGCCGGCAATTCGGTCATCGTGGTGGAGCATGACAGGGAAATGATCCTGTCGGCCGATCATATCATCGATATGGGACCGGGGGCGGGAAAACACGGAGGAAATATTGTCGCTACCGGCAGTCCGGAGCAGATCAAGAAACAGCAGACACTGACAGCGAGTTACCTGAATAAGTTAAAAAAGATACCGGTTCCCGAAGAGCGCAGAAAGGGTAATGGTAAAAAACTGGTGCTTCTGGGAGCAAGCGGTCATAATCTGAAAGGGATAGATGTGGTTTTTCCACTGGGATTATTCATATGTGTCACAGGCGTGTCAGGCAGCGGTAAATCGACCCTGGTGAACGAGACGTTGCATCCCGTGCTCAGTAATAAGTTTTACAAATCACTGAAAGAACCCCTGCCATACGGGTCCCTGCTCGGAACAGAACATATTGACAAGGTTATCGAAGTTGACCAGGCACCGCTGGGTAGAACACCCCGGTCCAACCCGGTAACGTATACGGGAGTATTTGGTGAAATACGGAAACTGTTTGAACAGACAGCAGAAGCAAGGATAAGGGGGTATAAGGCCGGCAGGTTCTCCTTTAATGTGGCAGGGGGACGATGCGAGGAGTGCAAGGGAGCAGGAGTGCAAACAATAGAAATGAATTTCCTGCCCGATGTTTATGTCCGGTGTAACGTATGCAAAGGGAAAAGATATAACAGGGAGACACTGGAAGTAAAGTATAAGGGGTATTCCATAGACGAAGTGCTCAACTTTACCATCAATACAGCAGTGGAATTTTTTAAAAACATACCCGCTATTTCCAGGAAACTTAAGACCCTGCAGGATGTCGGGCTGGGATATATTACCCTGGGCCAGCCTTCAACGACATTGTCAGGTGGAGAATCACAACGGGTGAAACTTGCGGCAGAACTGTCAAAAAAGGATACCGGTCGTACACTCTATATACTCGATGAGCCCACCACCGGCCTCCATTTTGAAGATATAAGGGTGCTGCTTGAAGTGCTTAACAAGCTGGTGGATAAAGGGAATACCGTCATTGTCACTGAACATAATATGGAGGTGATAAAAGTGGCGGATTATATTATTGACCTGGGCAGGGGAGGCGGAGTGGCCGGGGGTGAGGTCATGTGCCAGGGGACACCTGAAGAGGTTGCGGGTTGTAAAAAAAGCTATACGGCAGAATTCCTGGTAAAGGAACTGTAATGATGTTTAATATATTTACTTAAAAAAAATGAGTGCAAGCGAAGAATTAATAAAGGATGCCTTTAAGGAACGAACCTGGAACGAGATAAAAACAGAAGAATCCTGGCGGATTTTCAAGATCATGTCAGAGTTTGTCGAAGGATTTGAAAAACTGGCCCGGATTGGTCCATGCGTCTCAATATTCGGATCAGCAAGGATACAGCCGGACAGCAAATACTTCAAGCTTGCGGAAGAAATAGCTTTCCTGCTCACCAGGAGCGGTTATGGCGTTATCACCGGAGGCGGACCAGGGATCATGGAAGCGGCTAATATGGGTGCAAAACGTGGCAGGGGTCGCTCTGTGGGGATAAACATTGCATTGCCCTTCGAACAGGCTGCCAATCTTTTCATCGATCCTGACAAGCTGATCACCTTTGATCATTTCTTTGTGAGAAAGGTGATGTTTATGAAATATGCACAGGGTTTTATTGTCCTGCCCGGCGGCTTTGGCACATTCGACGAACTCTTCGAAGCCATCACTCTCATTCAGACACAGAAGATAGGCAGGTTTCCCATAGTACTTGCAGGCAGCACTTACTGGGAAGGCCTGATAAAATGGATCAGGGAGGTGATGCTGGGCCAGGAAAAGAATATCAGTCCTGCTGACCTTGACCTGTTCACCATAGTTGATACAGCTCCCGAAGCAGTGGAGCACATCAATACTTTCTATTCCAAATACCTGCTGAGTCCGAATTTCTGAGACGTATTTGTGATAATAATTGTTGTTAATTATTAAATATATTCATACTTTTATTTGCAAAACACTGATATTCTTATGGTTAAATATTTGGCATCTTTCTTTGCACTGTCTTTTATAACTGCCGGGGCTGTATTATCCCAGGCTGTTATTGACATAAAAATGGATCTGCCCTCAGAGGTTGAAGCCGGTAAGTCATTCATTGTTAATATCAATATCCATAAAGGAAGCCTTGAGGAGTTCAGCAGGTTCCAGCAGGAATTACCTGCCGGGCTGACAGCCGAACAGGTCAACTCGGCTACTGCTGATTATGGTTTTGAGAACCAGCGTCTCCGTTTTATATGGCTGAAAATGCCGCCTGATGAACTGATAAGTATCTCTTACAGGATTAACGTCCATCAGCGGCTTAAAGGCACTTTTACCCTCAACGGGGTGTTTTCGTATGTGGAGGATAATGAGAGGAAATCGATAGATGTGAATTCCAACCCGGTAAAAATTATTCCGTCTCCCCTCGTTGCAGCAGACAAACAGATCGATATCGCGGAATTCACGCAACAGATGGCCGCCGAAAAGTCAGTAACCCCGCCGGTTGTTCAGGGAATATCCTGTATCAGGGAGACACCCTATCTGAGTATCTCGGGTAATGAGCTAATGGTGAATCTGCTTGTCTATAAAAAGAACCTGGACAGGTTTGCCAGGATTGAAGAATCAATTCCCGCGGGGTTCGATGTGAAAAGCGTGGTATCTAATGACGCCATCTTTACCTTCAAGGATGGAATAGCAAAATGGGTATGGATGGCTCTTCCTCCCGGGAACGGCTTCACCATTACCTATAGCCTTGTCCCTCTCAGGGAACAGACATTGAAAGATCTGGCCATAAAAGGACAGTTTACCTATGTTGATGGAGGTAATAATGTCAGCATAGATATAGTACAGAAGAATGTCGATCTGAGCAAGGTGGATACTGCAAGCGTTGACCAGATGATGACTGCTATAAATAATGGACAGGCTGTG
>Ga0172362_10005340_pt1 | contig 11128 bp, 5 predicted proteins | sample LakKivs1_kivu2a2_FD_114534 | JGI IMG/M metagenome (GOLD analysis project Ga0172362, IMG submission 114534) | Sediment microbial communities from Lake Kivu, Rwanda - Sediment s1_kivu2a2 | ecosystem: Environmental > Aquatic > Freshwater > Lake > Sediment | place: Rwanda: Western Province, Lake...
TGAAGCAATTGAGACTGCCATGGTTATTCCTGCTGACGGACCGTCTTTGGGAATAGCGCCTTCAGGAACATGAATATGAATATTCCATTTCTCAGAGAATGTATCAGGCAGGCTGAGCATTGAAGCATGTGCCTTGAGATATTCAAGGGCGATGACCGCTGATTCTTTCATTACATCGCCCAGGTTCCCGGTAAGGGTAAGGTTTCCTTTGCCCCTGCTGAGGCTTGTCTCAACAAAGAGTATCTCACCCCCCGTGGCAGTCCAGGCCAGTCCTGTGACCACACCGGCCTGTTCATTGCCGTCATAAATGTCTTTAAGGTATTTTGGCGGACCGAGAATTTCCATCACATCGTCCATTACAAGCTCCTTTTCAGGTGTCATGTCAAAAGCGATCTCTTTTGCTCTGTGCCTGACAAGTTTTGCTATTCGCTTATCAAGTTCCCTGACCCCTGATTCCCGTGTATACTTCTGTATTATTTCCTCAATAACCTCTTTTGAAAGAGAGAACCGGTCGGATGTGACGCCGTGCGCCTCAAGCTGCTTTGGGATAAGATGCCTCACGGCTATCTCTCTTTTCTCTTCAACAAGGTAGCCTGATATCTCTATCAGCTCCATCCTGTCCCTCAGTGCCGGGCTTACTGTTGCGAGGGTATTGGCCGTTGCTATGAAAAGGACCTTTGAGAGGTCATATTCCATCTCAAGAAAATTATCGTAAAAGTGGGTGTTTTGTTCGGGATCAAGAACCTCAAGCAATGCTGCAGCGGGGTCACCCCTGAAATCCTGTCCCACCTTGTCAACCTCGTCAAGGATAAAAACAGGGTTTGATGACCCTGCACGGCGTATGTTCTGTACTACCCTTCCGGGCATGGCGCCTATGTATGTTTTCCTGTGGCCTCTTATCTCAGCCTCATCATGCAGGCCTCCGAGCGACATGCGTGCATATTTGCGTCCGAGAGCCCTTGCCACCGATTTGCCAAGTGATGTCTTTCCTACTCCAGGGGGGCCATACAGACAGAGTATGGGAGATTTCATATCGCCCTTCAGCTTGAGTACAGCAAGGTGCTCAAGTATTCTTTCCTTAACCTCCTCAAGTCCGTAATGATCTTCATCAAGCACACGGCGCGCATTCTTAAGGTCAAGGTTATCAGTGGTATACTCATTCCAGGGAAGCTCAAGGAGTGTCTGTATATAATTAACCTGAACGGAATATTCGGCGGCAGCAGGATTGAGCCTTGAGAGCTTGTCGAGTTCGCGTGCAAACACTTTGGCAACATCCTCATTCCATGCCTTCTTCTCTCCCCTGGCCCGGAATTCCTCCACCTCCTTTTCAATAGGGTTGCCTCCCAGCTCATTCTGGATGGTCTTCATCTGCTGATGCAGAAGAAACTCGCGCTGCTGCTGGTCAATCTCGTATTTGACCTTTGACTGCAGCTCGTTTTTGAGCTCAAGGAGCTGTATCTCGCGAACCAGATGCTCGAGCAGTCTCAGCCCGCGCTCCTTCATGGTTGATGTCTCAAGCAGTTTCTGCTTGTCATTGACGTTTATCTCGCTGTTTGCGCAGATATAATTAATGAGATAAGTGCTGTTCTCAATATTCTTTACTGCAAAAGCTGCTTCGGGGTTGATATTCGGGTTGAGCTTCACGATCTTCATCGAGAGGTCCTTGAGAGAACCAATGATCACCTCAAAGTCCTTTTCATCCTCCACTCCCCTTGTCTCAGGAATAGCATTGACCTGTGCCGTGATATAGGGTTCGGTCTGCAGTACGTTCAGTATTGATATCCTTCTGCGTCCCTGTATTATTGCCGTTGTTGTCCCGTCAGGCATCTCAAGGAGCTTCACCACCTGTCCCAGTGTACCTGTCACGTTCAGGTCGCGTACCTGCGGGTCATCCACCTCGGCATCAAGCTGTGCCACAGCGGCAACGAGTTTGTTGCCGCGGTAGGCTTCACGTACAAGCTGGACCGACTTGGGCCGTCCTACGGCAATTGGTATCACCACGCCGGGGAAAAGAACTGTATTGCGTAGCGGCAGCACAGGCACACTGCCCGGGATCTCCACCTCCTCGAGTTCATGATCATCACCATCGGAGAGAATGGGAATTATCTCTCTGCCTTCATCTATCAGTTCATGAAATCCCACCTGTTCCCATCTGTTGAAATGCCTGTTATCCATATTCTGTACAAACTATGCAAATTTAGTTAATTATAATTATCCTCTGCCTTCTGGTCCCTCACCTCCTGTCCTCCTCTCCCTGCAGAGGGAGAGGAGGTGAAATTACAAATCACAGGCAATTAACTGCCAAACATGAACGGTTAATTGTTCGCTCCTCCCCCCTCCGCGTGGGAAGGAGGGAAACTTCTCCGCAAACCCCGAAGATGTGCTTCACCTTTCCCCCGCTGACGGGGGAAGGGCCGGGGATAGGGGGTCGACATCGTGATAACAAAAAAAAAGCCGCCTTGTTTAAGGCAGCTTCAGGGTATATTGTTGGCAATTACTTCGCCTTCTTTTCAAGATGTGACTTGTAACGGTTCATGTATTTATCAACCCTTCCGGCCGTATCAACAAGCTTCATCTTACCCGTATAGAACGGATGAGATGTATTTGAGATCTCAAGCTTGATAAGGGGATACTCATTCCCATCTTCCCATTTGATGGTATCACGTGAGTACGCTGTTGAACGTGTAAGGAAAGCATATCCATTTGACATATCCTGAAATACAACCAGCCTGTAATTGTTCGGATGTATACCTTCTTTCATCTTCTGATATCGTTTATTACTGTATAAAGGTTCCTTTTTCTAAGGGCTTGCAAAGATAATGAACATTAGGAAATAAACAAAAGGAGAAATATTTTTTTCAATTCTTAAGTTTTGCCTGCCTCGCAGCCCTGTTCTCCTCCATCTCATCCTTGTACATCTTGAAGGGAATAGTATCATCAATCATATACCTCATGGTCATAAGTGTCTTTGCTCTCACGCCTCCGATGGCTTCATATATTGAGATCATCTTGGGGTTAAAGTCACCGACCCATGACAATTCTAGCTCCTTATAATACCTTTTTTTCCTGAAGACATGGAACAGTTTCAGGAAAATGGCTGACTCAATGCCACTGTTCTGGTATGAGGGGTGCACGCCTGCAACAAGTGCCCTCATTCGTGTCATTCTGTGGTTATATTTAAACCATAGAAAACGCATTATATTCCAGGCAGTAAGCCTGCCGTTAAAGTATTTGATGATCTGGTTCAGGTCAGGGAAGATCACAAAGAAGGCTACCGGCCTGTCATTATGATATGCAAACCATATCAGTTCCTCGTCAATAAATGCTTTTGCCTGCCTGAGAGTATTCTTCAGCATAGCAGCGTCAAGCGGGGTAAAGTCCTCCTTGAACACTGACCATGTGGCATTGTAAATTTCAGCCATGTCAGCCACGAATCTGTCCTGGTTCCTGAATTCAAAATGCCGGAAGGTATAGCCGGGGCGTTTTGATATCCATTCGGCTATCTTCATGAACCTTTCAGGAAACACTTCTACTTCGCCAACATTCCTATGATAGCTGTACTGCTCAAAATAGACCCTGAAACCGTATTCATCGAAGAATTGCTTATAGTATTTCTTGTTGTACGGCATCCCGAAACCGGGCTGTGTAAAGCCGTCAACGAGCAGTCCCCAGAAATTGTCATTCTCCCCGAAATTGACCGGTCCGTCCATCGCCTTCATTCCTCTTTCCGAAAGCCAGCGGCGGGCAGTATCAAAGAGCATAAAAGCCGCCTCTTTTGATTCAATCACCTCAAAGAAGCCGAAGCCCCCGGTAGGTTGCCTGTTGGCTTCTGACCTTACCTCATCTATGAAAGTGGCTACCCTTCCAATGGTCACCCCGCTGTCATCAGAGAGCAGCCACCGCATTGCCTCACCGTGCCTGAAAGCAATATTTCTTTCCGGATCAAAGACCGCCTCAACGGTGCTGTCAAGAGGGCATACCCAGTTCGGATCATCGCTGTAAAGTTTCTTTGCAAAGTGTATGAACTCTTTCCGCTGAGTATCTGTGGTCACTTCCGTTACTTTCATTCCTTTCAGATCTGAAGACTGAACCATGATTCCACAAGTTTCTTACCGGCGCCGGTATCGTTCCTGTGCCTGAATTCATTCGTTCTCCTGTTATAGGTATAATCAGCACTCCATTTCGGGGCATTTGCCCTTATCTCTTTCAGGGCAGTGATCACCAGGTCAAGTTCGTGATCAGTCATTGTCGGGTGAAGAGAGAGTCTGACCCAGCCGGGTTTCTCTGACAGGTCGCCCCTGTTTATCATCTCGGTTATGCGATGGCTGTGGTCATAAGTCACATCAAGCAGGAAATGGCCGTAAGTGCCTGCGCAGGCGCATCCACCCCTGACCTGAATGCCGTAAATGTCACTCAGCAGCTTGACAACAAGGTTATAATGAATATCGTCAAAATAGAATGAGATCACCCCCAGGCGATCCCTTATGGCAGGTGCCAGTATATTAATCCCCGGCACTTTCCTCAGGCCCGCAAATGCATCGTCAAGCAGTTCCTCCTCCCTCTCTCTTATCATTGAGGTGCCCATCTGTTCCTTCAGCTCTACTGCCAGGGCTGCCCTGATGACCTGCATGAAGCCTGGTGTTCCGCCATCCTCCCTTGATTCAATATTGTCGACATACTTGTATTCACCCCACGGGTTGGTCCAGTCTACTGTGCCACCTCCAGGCTGGTCAGGGGCAGCTGACTTGTAGAGTGATTTGTCAAAGAGCATCACTCCCGCTGAACCCGGCCCCCCGAGAAACTTATGAGGAGAAAAGAAGATGGCATCAAGCTTTTCAATCTTCTCTTCAGGGTGCATGTTAATTTCAACGTACGGGGCTGAGGCAGCAAAATCAATGAAGCAGAGGCCTCCGTTCTCATGCATGATACGGGCCAGCCTGTGATATGGGGTGAATACACCCGTCACATTTGAGCAGGCTGAGAAAGATCCTATCTTGAACTTGCGGTCCTTATACCTGTCAAGGGCTTTCTGAAGATTATCAGGGTCAACTGACAGGTTCTTGCCGGGTTCAACCATTACCACATCGGCGAGGGTCTCATACCATGAAGTCTGGTTGGAGTGATGTTCTATATGTGTAATGAATACAACAGGGCGTTCAATTTCGCTCAGGCACCTCGCTGTCTTCGGGTACTGACAGCCTTTCAGACCGAGAATTCTCTGGAACTTGTTTATCACGGCTGTCATGCCTGAGCCTGCCGCAATGAGGACATCATCAGGCCCGGCATTGACATGTTTCTTAATTATCTCCTGTGCATGATGGTACGCCCATGTCATTACCGATCCTGTCTCTGATGTTTCGGTATGGGTGTTACCCACAAAAGGGCCAAAGGTATCAGACATCCTGCGTTCAATGGGCAGGTAAAGCCTTCCGCTGGCTATCCAGTCGCAGTAGACAATTTTCTTTTTACCGAATGGTGTGGTGTACTCCTGGCCTATCCCCACTATATTCCTGCGGAACTTGTTAAAATACTCCTCAGACCGGCTCATAAGAATTCACAGGTTAGATGTCAGATAATATACGTCCCAAATATAATTCTTTTTGGCATCAGGGACAGACCTGTCACTTTCACTAATGGATATCAATTATACGGTGATCAATGAGCACGAATAGAATTACAATCACCGCAGAATATATCAGCCACCTTATGACTGGTATATAATCCGCAGGCCTGATCTTCATCTTTTTCCAGACATACCATATAAGGAATATCTTTTCAAGAGAATAGACAATGAATGTTGCAAGGGCGACACCCACCACACCGTAAGGTCTTATAAGTGCAAGGCTGAGCGGAATATTTATTGCAATTTCAATAGCTGCCGCCACAAGAGTGACATTGGTTTTACGTCTTCCAATGACAATTGTCTGCGGAAAAACGAGCCGTGGTATTATCAGAAGCAGGTAGATCATGAACACATCAGCGCTGCGTGCGAACTCCGGTGTGAAGAGGCGCGGATATACCCAACGGGCAACGAGCATGGTTGCCATTGACAGAGGAAAAAGATAGTCCATTAGCTTTTGTGACCTTGTCCGCAGTGTGACAAGTGCATCCCTCATTCCCTCCCTGGTGCTGAAGCGGGGAAGAAGAGCATTGCTCAAGCCGTTGGCCAGCAGCAATGTCAGAGGAAATTCCTTGGCACCGAAACGGTACATGGCAAAGACCCCGGGGTCGTCATAACAGGCGGAAACAATAATGCCGTCAACATACTGTGCCGAGCCGCTTATCAGGAAAGTGAGGATAAGGGGCATGCCTATCCTTAGCTGTTCCCTGATGAAATCAACTGATATTTTCAGTTCAGTATATCGCCTTAGCAGTATCAGAAGCCATACCCACCTGATTGCCGTAATGGCGAAAAGACCATAAATGGCGCTCTTCTCATCAAAACCGGCAACCACCGGGGCAAGCACAAAAAGAAGCTGTACGGCATAGGTATAAATCCCGTACTGAAGGATACGGTATGCTCTGTTATTGAGAAGGTAGATATACTCTATAATGGTAACCGGATTACTGACGAGAATATATAGCAGGAGGAGGTTGGGATACGGAATATCCCGGTTCATATCCGTCCCGGGAAGAGAATTCTTTATAGGTAAAACTATCAGAAAGACCAGGATGCTGAAAAACAGTATCAGCAGGAAAGCATTGAATATCTCGGGTGATTTTGTACCTGCAACCTTGTCACCTGCCTTGCGGAAGGTTTTATTGCGATTGTACAGTGTAAGCAGAGACTGTATTATACCTGATACCCAGAAAAAGCTCAGCAGGCTTGATATAAACAGGAAGAGTTCCCAGGTGCCTATCTGGGCTCTTGTCAGGTGGCTCTTTGTAAAAACGATACTTATAATAAGGAAGGTGACAAATCTCAGCAGCTGTACAGCCTGCAGGCCAGAGATATTGTCTATGAATTTTAGCCTGGTCAAACTCCGGTTTTAATGAATACGAACGACAAAAATAGTCAATAATTGCACCGATGAGTTACCGGATTGCGAAGATAGTATTTGCTGCTGCCGATAACAAAAAGCGGCATATTTTTTTGAGAAATGCGTTTTTTGCTGTTTATTTGCACTCCGTAAAACGGTGGTTGTAGCTCAGTTGGTTAGAGCGCCAGATTGTGGCTCTGGAGGCCGCCGGTTCGACCCCGGTCTTCCACCCCTGACAGAAAAAGCCGCCCGGTTTTTCGCCCGGGCGGCTTCCTTATTTCATGCGAGTATTATGATAAAATTTTTTACTATTTTTGCAAATACCTGTATTTAAGGCAATTGCATATAGTTTTATAATAGATTCTGCCATAAAACATTAATTAACTTTTTTTCTGTTATTTTCTGTTAAAAAAAGTTTTTCATATATTTATAAGGTTTTTAACCTAAATTAAATCTAGATCGTATGAAGAAACTACTTCTGTTACTAGTGTTGTTTCTGTGCGCTGGTGTTACAACGCTGTTGGCACAGACAAGAACCATTACTGGTACGGTTACATCAGCAGTGGAGGGGGAGGGCCCGATTCCGGGTGTCTCAGTCACTGTTCCGGGAACCACTTTAGGGGCCTTTACTGATGTTAACGGTTATTTCTCATTGAATGTTCCTCAAAGTGCAAAAAGACTCGTTTTCTCCTTTATCGGGATGAAGACGCAGGAAGTTGAAATCACCAGTCTTAATAAAGTTGACGTAGTGATGCAACAAGACCTGCTGAATCTTGATGAGGTTATCGTGACAGGTGTCGCTGCCGGAACGCCAAAAAAGAAAATGGCTGTATCTGTCGACAGGATCGATGCAGAAAAACTAAAGGAGGTGACAGCCGGATCGGCATCCTCAGCATTGCAGGGCAAAGTCTCAGGCGTTACTGTTCTCAATCCTACCGGTGAACCGGGAAGCCAGGCAACAATTCTCGTTCGTGGTGCTACCCAGATAACAGGCTCGCAGGCACCTCTCATCATCCTTGATGGTGCGATCATGGAAGGAACGCTTGGCGATATCAACGTTGATGACATTGAATCAATCGAAGTTGTAAAAGGCGCTTCAGCATCAGCTCTTTACGGCTCCAGAGCCGGTAACGGTGTCATTGCAGTGACCACCCGCCGCGGTAATCTCCTTGGTGAAGGACGTACCGAAGTGACGGTCAGAAATGAATATGGCAAGAACCAGCTGGCCAAAAAATATAATCTTTCTACCCATCACGCTTATGTCCTTACTCCTGATTATGAGAACTACTCATATACAAGGTATGCCGGAGTGACCTACCCTCCGACTTACCATGCCACAGAAGCTGGCATCTCAGGAACCCGCAGTCTTGAGGTTGATCAGTACCAGGATAATCCGTATGCCAATGTGTACGACCAGGAAGAAGCTATCTTCTCTAGCAATGACTTCTATACCAATTATATTTCAGTCGGTTCAAACCTTGGGAAAACGAACTTCCTTGTATCATTTGAGAACAATGTACAGTCAGGAGTGATGATTGAAACATCGGGTTATACAAGAAACAGCTTCAGAGTCAATGTAGACCATAAGCTGACTCCTAAACTGTCTCTTTCAGCAAGTAACCTCTATATTAAATCGAGGACTCAGGACCCCGGAGGCGCTAACTATTCCAATGGAGGTGTGTTCTTTGATGTCCTGCTGATTGAGCCCGATGTTGATCTTTATTACAAAAATCCTGACGGCCAGCCTTATAACTTCCTGCCATGCGTATGGAATGCTGAACAGGAGAACCCCATTTACCAGCTCTGGAAAGAACAGGACTTAACTGTACGTCACAGGATACTGGGTACTTATTCGGCAAAATACAATTTCACTGACTGGCTTAACCTTGAGGCTAAATACGCATTTGAATACTCTACGAATGACGCTTCATCATATTATCCTTATGACGGGTACACCCGTTCAGGAAACACACCGGTGTATTCACTGGGTTCTCTTTACATAGGTAACTCCAACATGATCTCACAGAATGTGCAGGCAACTTTGAACTTCAATAAAAAATTCGGGGACTTCAATACAAGAGCCAAACTGAGTTACCTGTTTGAAAAGCAGGAGTATAACAGCAACAGTGCCACGGGGTATGACTTCAGCCTTGCAGGTATTCCCTCAATGGATGCCATTGCAGGTAACAAGTCCACAACAAGTTATCAGGACAAGGTACTGGCCAAAAACTACTTCGCTATACTTTATATGGATTACAAAGACAAGTACATATTTGATGGCATGTTCCGCTATGACGGATCATCACTGTTCGGTGCCGATGCAAGATGGAATCCGTACTACAGGGTATCAGCTGCCTACAGGGTGACTGAAGATCTCAAGATCCCGGGTGTACAGGAATTCAAGCTCAGGGTAGCGTACGGAACAGCCGGCCAGAGACCCAGTTTTGCAGACCAGTATGAGGTGATGTCAATCTCCAACGGACAGGTCTCAAAAAGCCAGCTTGGCAACAGGAACCTGAAACCTTCACTCTCCAAAGAGCTTGAAGCCGGTGTCAATATTGACTTCCTCAACAGGTTCAGCTTTGAACTGGTAAGGTCTGAGACAAACACCACCGACCAGATCCTTTCTGTTCCTCTTGCTGTTCAGTATGGCGGCTGGCCAAGCCAGGTGCAGAACGCCGGAGCTCTTAACTCAAAAGTCTGGGAATCTTCACTCAACGCCCAGATAATAAGGTCAAAAAGCTTCAACTGGAATATGGGCTTTGTATTTGACAGGGTCCGCACGATGATCACTGACCTCAAGGTTCCACCGTTCCAGACAGGTCCCCAGGGACAGGAAGCCAATAAGGCATTCTATATCCGCGAGGGAGAAGTATTCGGTGCAATGTACGGTTATGCATTCATCAGATCACTTGACGAGATGGCCAAGCAGCTTACAGCGACAGATCTAGCTTCAACATGGTGGGATGATACAAAAATTGATTCCTATGTTGTCAACAGTGACGGTTATGTTATTGTAAAAGGCACTGAAGGAACAACCCAGGAAGTTCCGGTCAAGAGACTTGACGAGAATGGCAAGCTGTGGTATGGAAAGATCGGAGATTCCAATCCCAAGTTCAAGCTGGCAATGACTAACAACTTCAGTTATAAGGGTATTGGTCTGTATGCATTGATAGAATGGAAGAACGGCGGTGATGTATACAACAAGTCAGCACAGTGGCTGACACGCGATGACAGACACGGAATGATGGATCAGTACGGCAAACCTGATTACCTCAAGAAGACCATCAGCTATTACAAGGTATTTTATGATGTGAATAACCAGACCGATTTCTGGGTTGAGGACGGGAGTTATCTCAAACTGAGAGAGCTGTCACTTTCATATTCAGTGCCCTCAACAGCACTTAAGGGATTCCTCAAGGGTTCGCTCAAGGGAATAAAGATTTCGCTTATGGGTAAGAACCTTTATACTATTACCAACTATACAGGTTATGACCCGGAAGTTGGTACCACCAACGGAACCCAATACTTCGCATATGACTTTATGGGCTATCCCAATTACAGGTCGTACTCTGCATCACTTGAATTGAAATTCTAATGATAAAACAAAAGTGACTATGAAAACAATAAAATATTTCCTGTTATTTTCAACTCTGGTGGCAGTACTGCTAGCGGGATGTGAAAGCCTGGATGTCAAAAATGAAAATGACCCTGATTTTACAACTGCCTTCTCAAAGCCTTCTGATGTGAGAGGAGTTGCAGGTTCTCTTATACAATCCTGGTTCATGAATGTCCAGGAAGGTTACTATGGTGTGGGATTGATGCTGTGGGTTGGGGCCGATGCCGGTACATGTTCATGGGGTAATGCCGCAATGCGTGACTTTAGCTACGAACCACGCATAGCATGGGATAATTCTGCTTCATATCCCAACGCTATTCAGACTGAAACAACCTACAAGGGTCTTTACTCTATTCTGTCATCATGCAACGAAGTGCTTCAGCAGGTAGAACTGGGAGGCATGAAGATCGTTGCCGACAATGGGACCGATGAGACTCCGATGGTTGCTGCCATAGCACATCTTGTGCAGGGTCTGTCACTTGGTTATATAGGCCTGGTCTTTGACAAGGCATTTATAGTGACCGAAAAA
>Ga0172362_10005341_pt1 | contig 11126 bp, 8 predicted proteins | sample LakKivs1_kivu2a2_FD_114534 | JGI IMG/M metagenome (GOLD analysis project Ga0172362, IMG submission 114534) | Sediment microbial communities from Lake Kivu, Rwanda - Sediment s1_kivu2a2 | ecosystem: Environmental > Aquatic > Freshwater > Lake > Sediment | place: Rwanda: Western Province, Lake...
TCGGACCTGGCGCGGCCGAAGATCAAGATTTGACGATGCGTAGGGGCAGGTCGAGTCTTCGAGTTGCCTGCCCTTCTCCAATCTTGCTTGCTATTTGGGAATTCCTGGGGCAGGCAACTCGAAGACTCGACCTGCCCCTACCTGACATGATCGAGATAGAATATGGCCAAGCAGATGACCAAGCGCGAGCGCGTGGAAGCGGCTCTCAACCTCCGGGAGACGGACCGAACGCCCATCTATGACATCCTCGTGAACGACGCCGCCATCGAGTACCTCGCCGGCAAATTCCCCCCGGTGGGCGAGGAAGGCCTGAAACTGCGGCTTCGGGCGTCCGCCAAGGTGCTCGACATGACGCGCATGATCTGCGGGCCGGCCGCGCCCGGCGAGACGACCGACGCCGATGGCTTCGTCCGCCACCGCGAGGACCGTTGGATCGACGGCGGCGTTCGCGAACGGCCGTTCTCCGATGAAGATGGGGCTCGCGCCTGGCTGCGGATTGCCATCGAGCGCCTCCGCACGCCCGTCGACACCAAGGCCTATGCCGAACGCTGGAGAGCGGCGCACGATCGGTTCTGCGGCTACCTCGGCGACGACACCGTGATCGCTTACGAATACGGCCCGGGGCTCGACTGGGTGCGCTACAGCCTCGGCTTCGAGCTGTTCTCGTACCTGTCCGTCGACTCCCCCGAGCTGATCAGCGAGTACATCGAGCTGAACACGTGCCGCGAGGTCGAGCGCATCCATGCCGTCGCCGACCGCCGCGTCAGCCCGTGCGCGCTGCCATACGGCGACATCGCCTGCAAGGGCCGGCTGCTCCATTCGCCCGCGTGGCTGCGCCGAGAGTTCTTCCCCCGCCTGAAACGCATCAACGACGCCCTCCACGAGCACGGCGTGAAGTGCCTCTTCCATTCCGACGGCTACCTGATGGACGTGATTCCCGATCTGATTGCCGCCGGCATCGACGGCCTGAATCCGATCGAGACGGTGGCGGGGATGGACGTGGGGGAGGTGAAGCGCCTCTACGGCGACAGGCTGTTCATCGCGGGCGGGATCGACATCAGCCAACTGATGGCAAACGGCAAGCCGGAGCAGGTTCGCAAAGTCTGCCGCGACGCCGTTCGCATCGCAAGCCCCGGCTACTTCATCGGCTCGACGACGGAGCTCGACAACGGCTCGCGGTTGGAAAACATCCTGGCGATGTGGGAAGTGGCGCTGGGGCGGAACGTTTCGACCTAGACGGTTTTCCTTTCGAGCAACTGCAGTAACGCCGTGATCAGCTTTCTCGTTTTCTCTGAGTTGAACACCTTCTGAAGGAATTGTGTGAACTCATCCTCTGAACCAAGCTCTTTCATTCCGGCTCGCTTGGGAGAAGTGGGATACAGCGACGGTTCGAACCTCACCGACAAAGGGTACATCTCGATGTCGTAATGGATCGAGAACAGGTCATACTCGTAGGGAAGGGTGGGGGCTTCAATGACGAACTTGAAGTTGAATGCCTTCTTGCCGGGTATCTGATCGACCCTGCCTCTCAGAAGGTTCTTGGTTCGCCGGGCGAGTATGGCGCCCTGCTCCTGCAAGACAGCCACCGGAGGCCTCACGTCTATCAGCTTAAGGTCCTTGGGCCATAGATCCTTTGAGTTTTCCACGTCTTGCCTCTTTTCAGACACTCAGTTGAAACTTGACAGGCAAATGATCAGATGATTTCCTTCCATCGGGCTTTCCGGAAGCGTCAAGTAGGGTTTCCATTCCGTCGTGGTCAAGGATGGCCAGCTCATTCTGCGGAAACCTCTCAAGCAAGTCTGGACGGACCATCACCTGATCGAACATGTTCCAGAAGTACGCTTTGGGAACCGACTTCGTGTAGTAGTATGTCCCAGCCGGACGCTGATTGCGGTCACCGAAAAGCCCCCACATTGGATTATAGAAGAAATCGTATTTCTTTCCTTTGATGATCCTTGACCTTCTTCCGGCAATCTGCTGGGTCATCACGCCGTGGAGTCCTTTGGCGCTGACGATCCCGTCTTCGAAGGGATTCATGTTAAGGTCGCCCACGAGAAGCGTCCGCGAATGGCCTGCGAGCCTCTCCGCGTGCAGCACGTCCTCGGCAAGGCTCACGCAGCCAAACACTTGGTCTGCATCGCTCCACTCTCTCTTGCTCGGCATGTGAGCTGCGGCAAGCAGCAGATCTTGCATCCCTGGCAACCTCATATTTCGCACGGTGAGATAGTCAGATTCCTTGATTGGCGTCATGAGTTCCGGGGCAAATCGGGAGACGATGGTTACCCTTTGGCACAAGCCTCGGGAGTAGAGATATCCTGATCCGCCGGCCGAATTGAGCGCCGAGAGAAGCTTCTCCATCGCCATCCCGCATTCGCACAGAATCAGTACGTCCACCCTATGTGTGCGAGCGAGGCGCCGCACTCGTTCCGTCAGGTCCCTTCCGCCAATGTTCCAGAAAAGAAAGGTGATCATCGGTGCATTCCTCATCGCACTTTTTGATCTCTTATACCAAGATCGGCTTGGAAAGTCAAGACGCCGGCTGGACTTCCTGGGAAACGTGCCAAGGTGACTGGGGAGTCAGCCCGGCAACAGTCCGGCAACACCAACTTGTATTTGCTCGTTGATCCTGCTATTCTGATGAGACCATAGGTGTAGAAGGGGAATATGCATGACACGAATGATATCGCAAGGCTTCTTCCTGCCAACCCTGATTCAGGCGACGATGATCGCCACCGCCGCGGCGCAGCCCGCGTGGATCGCCGTTGCCGATCAGCAGGCGCGCGTTGAGGCGGACTGGGCCGTGCAGGATGCCGTCGGCCGCACCGCGTCTGATCTGAAGGGTCCGGTGACCACCGAGGATGACGCCCGCGGCGCGTGCGACGGTGTGAAGAACGGGCGATGGGGATTCCACACGAGCGGCCAGGAAAAGCCGTGGTGGCAGGTTGACCTGGGCGCGGTGCAGCCGCTGGCGAAGGTGCTCGTCTACAACCGCTGCGACAACGGCCCGCAACGCGCCGCACGCCTGATCCTATCAGTTTCCGACGGCGGTGCCGCATGGCGCGAATGCTACCGCCACAACGGCACCGTTTTCTACGGCGCCACCGACGGCAAGCCGCTCGACGTGGCGCTGAATGCCACGCCCGCGCGATTCGTCCGCATCAGCCTGCCTGATCCCGGCTATATGTACCTGGACGAGGTGGAGGTGTACGGCACGGCTGACCCCGCAAAGAACCTGGCGCTCGGCCAGCCGGGCAACCAGAGCAGCATCAGCCAATGGTCAACGAAGAAGCCGCTGCTGACCGCGAGCGCGGCGTTCGATGTGACGCTGCAGCGCGGCCGGGCGCTCGCCGCCAGCCTGCAGCAGAATGGAGTTGATGTCGCCACGGCTGCAGCCGAGCTCGACCGCGCGGAGCGGCAGTGGAAGCAGTTGCCCGAGAAGGCTGCCGACGCCGAGCGACGCTCGATGTACCTGGGCATGCGGGGCACCATTCGCCGGATCGCGCTCGCGAACCCGCTGCTCGATTTCGATTCCATCCTGTTCGTGAAGCGCGTGCCGGGCAGCTTCTCGCACATGTCGGACCAGAACTACGGCTGGTGGTCAAGGCCTGGCGGCGGAATCTATCTGCTGCGGGGATTCAAGACCGGCCGCCCGGAGACGGTCTGCCTGGCCGGCCCCGACGCCTCCGATGCTCGCGCCCAATTCCCGCCCGGAAGCTTCGCCAGCCCCGACATCTCCTACGACGGCACGAAAGTGCTGTTCGCCTGGTGCAAGCACTATCCCGGCATCGCGAGCGAACGGAACAAGGTAGACAAATCGCGGCTGCCCGATGACGCCTTCTTCCACGTCTACGAAATGAGCATCGATGGCACCGGCGTGCGGCAGCTCACGCGCGGCAAGTACGACGACTTCGATCCCCGGTATCTTCCCAACGGCGAGATCGCCTTCCTGTCGACTCGCCGTGGGCAGGCCCTGCAATGCGGCAAACTCGACACCGGACTTGATCGGGGGTCCGAGCTGCCCGACAGCTACGTGCGTTGCGGCGGCGACCACGGCCGGCCCGTGGCGGTCTACACGCTGCACGTGGCCGACGCCGATGGCGGCAACATCCGGCCCATCTCCGCCTTCGAGAATTTCGAGTGGACGCCGTCCGTTGCCGCCGACGGCCGCATCATGTTCGCGCGATGGGATTACGTCGACCGCCACAATAACGCGTTCATGAGCCTGTGGGGCGTCGACCCCGACGGCACGGGCCTGCGGATCGTCTACGGCAATTTCACGCGCAGCCCGCACTGCGTGTTCGAGGCCCGGTCGATCCCGGGCTCCAGCAAGCTCGTGTTCACCGCGTCCGGGCACCATTCCTTCACCGCGGGCAGCCTGTGCCTGCTTGATCCCAACGCGGGCGTGGATGGCCAGCAGGCCCTCACGCGGCTCACGCCGGAAGTCTGCTTCCCCGAGATCGACGGCTGGCCCGGCAGCTACTACTGCAACCCGTGGCCCCTTTCCGAACAGCACTTCCTGGCCGCGTGGAGCCCCCATCCCATCAACTTCCAGGGCAGCGGCGTGGACCGGCGGGCGCTCGGCATCTACCTGTTCGACGCGTTCGGAAACCTCGAGTTGCTGTATCGCGATCCGGAGATCACGTGCCAGTGGCCGATCCCGGTGCGGCCGAGGCCGAAGCCCCCGGTTCATTCCGCCGTCGCCAACTGGGACGCGCCGCACGAGGGCCGGATGCTGCTGCTGAACGTCTACAGCGGGCTGGATGGCGTTCCCCCGGGTACCGTGAAGCGGCTGCGGATCGTGGCCGTGCCCGCGAAAACGCAGCCCGAGATGAACACGCCGATCATCGGCCCCACGCAGGAAGACCCCGGCAAGTGCGTGCTCGGCACAGTGCCGGTGGAAGACGACGGCTCGGCGAATTTCCGGCTGCCATCGGGCGTGAACGTGTTCTTCCAGGCGCTCGACAAGGATGGTGTTGCGCTGCAGACGATGCGGACCGTCACGAACGTTCAGCCGAAGGAAGCGATCTCGTGCATCGGGTGCCACGAGCCGCGCAACCTGGCCCCGCCGGTGAGCCGGCCGCTGGCCGGCGGCCGCGGCGGTCGCACGCGCCCGCCATCGAAGATCAAGCCCGGCCCGCCCGGCTCGTGGCCGCTGCGGTTCGACACATTGGTGCAGCCCGTGCTTGACCGGCATTGCGTGAGCTGCCATCAGCCCGGCGGCAACGCGCAGGCCATCGCCAAGCTCGACCTCACGCCCGCCGCGGCCTACGATAGCCTCACGACCTACGGCGGCCTCCGCCAGCAGGTGTACAGCAAGTACATCGCCGGCCGCTCAACTCCCGGCGCCGTGATCGCGGCCGACTCGCTGCTCGTCAAGCATCTGCGAGCCGGCCATCAGAACGTGAAACTGGACGACGATGACTGGGAGCGGCTGTTCACTTGGCTCGACACCTACGCCCAGCGACTCGGTTCGTTCAGTGCGGAACAGGAGCAGCACCTGATCGAGCTCAGAACGAAATGGAAGGACTTGCTCGACGAATGATGGGAAGTTGCGGCGGATTCCATCGTATCTGGCGTGCGTCCTTCTGGCCCTCCGTACATGCTCAAGGTGCACAACTTGAACAACACGGCTGTTTTACTCGCACTGTTAGTGGCGGCTGCACCGGCCTTGGGTGGCGAGGTCATCTCGAACCTCCGCATCGTGCAATCCATCAGGCAGGCGGGACATGCATTCGAAGCGCAGGGTGAGATCGCCTTCGAATTCGATCTTCGGCTCGAGCCGAGGTGTCGGTGCAGATCGACCGCCACCTCGCCACGATCGGCGGCGACGCCCATGGCAATCCGCCGGGCAGCGTCGGCCAGTACTATTATGTAGCTGAGCCGGTGCCTGTCCATACGCTGAAGCTGGGCACGCTGCAGCCCGGGCACCATCGCGCGACGTGGGACGGCTTGACCGCGGACGGGAAGCCAGTGGTCGAGCTGCAGGCGCCCGACTACAAGGAGGTTGCGAAGTCCCAGGTGATTCCCGAGAAGCTGCTGCTCGAGATGCCCGTCGATCGCTTCCGGTTCACCGTGCGAGCCGGTGCGGATGAGCTTGCGGCGAATTTCGAGCGGGCGGTCGGCGGCATCTCCGCGAGCCGGTCCGTCCCGACGTTCACCGGTGCGGTGCGCGACTCCAACGGCAGCATCGTGGCGGCCGATCGCCGTGCCTGGCGAGGCCGGCGCTATTCCCCCGAATGGCGCCTCGAGCAGACGCTGCCCGCCGACCCGCGCGGTCACAGCAGCAATCCAACCCACTGCAGCGACGCCGCCGACGACAGCCGCAACAACGTTTACCTGCTGAGCGGAGGCGGCATCTACAAGTACACCGCCGACGGCGTTCCCGCCGCGTGGGATGCGCGCGAAGACTGCATCAGCAATCCGTATCCGATCCGCGTCCGCAACGTGCTGGGCAAGACGCTGAAAGAGGGGGCCGACGAGGATCCCGGCAAGCCCGGCTTCTCGTTCGGCTGGGGCGGGATGGCCATCGATTCGCAGGAGAACGTCTATCTTGCGGAGCGGGTGCCGAAGCCGCGGATCCTGGTGTTCAAGGCGAGCGGCGAGTTTCTGCGCGAGCTGCCCGTGCCGAACGGTCTCGCGGCAACTTCGCTGCGGTTCGCGATCGACGGCATGCTGTACGTCGCGAACGGTAGAAGCGTGGTGGGCATCGATCCGCAGAACGGCGAAGTCCGCCGGGATCACCACTGCCCCGATCTCCAGGCTCTTGGTCTTCGAGCCCCACCAGCCCTCCTCGGTGTTCCAGACCGGCTTGCCGGGGAAGAACTCGTCCCGTATCTCGATCAGTTCGCGCATCATCAGCGGCTTCGCGCCGGGATAGTGGATTCGAGCTGGAACTGACGGTGTGGAGTTACTACCGGCACCCGATCGAGGGCAGCGTGACGCCGCGGCTTCCGCAAGGCTGGCAGGCCAAGCCCGGCCCGCAGGCGTTCAAGGTCGAGCCGGGCAAGTTCCAGCGATTCGTGTTCGCGGTCGCCATCCCGGCCGATGCTCCCGATGGCGTGCATGAGGTCGGCGGGCAGACCAGCTATCGCGGCGCAACCGTGCCCGAGATTCACCCGCAGCGCGTGCGAGTGACTCGCTGACCGCCTACAGCGAGTTCAGGTACTCAACCAGGTCGACGATCTCGTCCTTCGACAGGTGCGACGTGACGCCGTGCTTGTCGCCTTCGTTGAACTTCGTCAGCACTTCCTCCAGCGTGACGGCCTCGCCGGTGTGCAGGTACGGAGCGGTGCGCCACAACTCGATCAGCGTGGGCGTGTCGAATTTCCCGTCGGTGTCGAGCGGGCCGCGCGTGCCGACGTCATACAGCTTCAGATCGGTGTAGAGGGGAGCCGGGTGGCAATGCATGCAGCCGGCCTTCGCGTTCTCGAACAGCTTCCGGCCGCGCTTGGCGGCATCGGACGGCTTGCCCTTCACCAGGTACGGGCTTGGCTCGGGCGCCATCGCGCGCAGATACGCCTGTACCGCCTCGGCCTCGCCCGATTGCGGCTGGCGGAACAAGATGAACTTGAAGCCCGCTATGCTCGCGACATCCGCATTCGCGCGCACGCCGTGCGACATTACCGGCGGCGTCTGATGCGACAGGAGCAGCGACTTCGTGTTCTTCGGGTTGCCCATGCCGTCGTTCAGCAGGTCCCAGTTCAGGCCATCGGCTCGCCCGCCGGGATGGCACGTGGCACAGCTCAGCCAATGCTGGAAGCAGAAGGTGGCGTCGTGGAACATCATCTCGCCGCGGCGGATGGAATCCGGCTGGTCGGAATTGCCGACGGCGATTGATTGCTGCACTTCGCCATTGGCGGCGCCAGTCAGCACCACGTTGCCGCTGAAGTACCCGGCGACGGCGATGCTGCCGTCGCCGGGGGAGACGCTGATCCCGCGCGGGCCGTTGCACGGCAGGCGAGTTCGAGTGATGAGGCCGGCGACGTGCAGCGCCGCGAGGTCGTTCACCAGCTCGCCGCGCTTCGTCGGGTCCGCCTTGATCGCCAGCCAGGTGTTCTGGAATCCCGTAGTGAACCGATCCATCGCGGCAAGATCGGGCCGCGAGTCGATCTTGCCCTCGAGGAGTTCGTGCAGCCCGGCGAGATCGATCCCGGCAAGCTCGTGCACGCCGCTGAGTGTGATCCACGCGGTGCGGCCGTCCTTCGAGAGGGCGATGCCCCACGGGTCGGCCGCACCCTCGTTGATGTAATCGAGCAGCACGGTGGCGTAGTGCGAGCGGGCGGCGAGGTCGATCACGCTGAGCGCGTTGGTGTTCACCCAGCCGCGCTCGAGCTGCGTGGTGGGGATGGTGAACCGCCCGACGGTGTGGGCGGCGTAGGCCCATTTGCCATCTGGCGACACGGCCACACCGCGAACGAGACTGGACCCGGCTGGCAGCGGCACGTCCTGCAATCTATCGAGCTTCGCGAGATCGATCAGGCTCAGCTTTGCTCCATAGCTCGATCGCGACGCGTCGCCCAGCGGCAGGAGGTTCGCGACGATCGCCATCGATTCGTCAGGCACGACGGCAACCGCGGACGGCTGGTGCAGGCCGGCGATCCGGCCGGCGATCCGCGCCTTCTCCTTGCCGGTGGCGAGGTCGACGACGGACACGTCGTTCGTGTGTGTGTTCGCGGCGAGCAGCAGGTTGCGTGTCCGTGCGAGCGCGAGGGCGGTCACGCCCGGCCCGGCAGGCAGCCGGCGAGCCATCTTGCCGTTCGATGCCCGGATCTCCGCGACGGTTCCCGCATCGGACTGCGCAACGAACAGCGATTTCCCATCAGGCGACCATGCCAGGCCGGCGGCGCTGCCGTCAAGCTCGCACTCGCGGAGAATCTTGCCCGAGCCGGCATCGATGATCGAGACATACCCCGCCGTAAAATCCGAAACCGCCAGCAGCGCACCGTCGGGCGAGAAGGCCACGCCGACCGGCGAGCGATATCGGGCTGTCTTCGTTGAAGCAGGCCGGGCCGCGAGCAGCATCACCGCCGCTGCGAGAATGATAAACAGCATGGTCTCGACGTATTTGCGCATAGTCAACGGCTCCGGACGGCACATCACATCCTTGCGGTCACCAGCCGCGTCCTCACCTCGAACGTATGGAACTCGACAGCCGCCTTGCCGCCGGCAAGCGTTATCCTCGGCGCGGGACTCTCGCAGGGACGGCTACGGCTGCGGCTCTTCCACCAAGGCCTTCCAGTGTTGACACATTCCCTTGACGGCATCGGACTTGAGCTCGCAACCGGTTGGCTGGCACCGGTGTTGGTATCCACATGTCACCAATGGGACAGGACAAAGAAGATCCTTCTTGCAGTGGCAGAGACTCGTTACTCCGCCACCAAAGGGGCAAACTCTGCACATCTGTCGTTCACACATCCGGGGCACAAAGTCAAATGTGACGTCAAGTTGCTCGGGATAGAATATTCCCCGCAGTTCCGTATTGAGAACACTGTAGATCTCTCGAACAGTCCTGGGCATGTTCCATGTTTTTCGCTTGTTCTCCAAGTGTGGCATGAACAGGCCGTTGGCAAATACCTCGTTGTTGTTCCATACATCGCCGGGCAATTCCAACTGATCCAATGAATCGCGCAGTTCTGGATTCTCCCGCCGCCACCGGTCCGCCGCGGCAACACCAGCATCTGCCAGTGCACATACAAAATAAGGGTTGAACTCGGGGCTCTTCAGGTAGTCCCTCAGAGAGCACCACAGACGCTTCCTTTCGAACCGCCGGAACGACTGCCGTTTCGACTCAAGCCATGCAGACGGATCGCTGTTGATCGCTTGCGCATCTCGCGACACCGAGTCCGGTAGCTCTTGCAGCTTCTCTTGAAGCTTGTCCACGGAAACAGTCCCACCGGCCGAATATGTCAGGCCATCCAGGGCGACGGCCAAGTTCCCAATTCCCTCCCTCAGGCTCATATCACCGGGAACAAACAACGAGACAAAACGGCCCAGTCGCCTTCCGGATGTGAGCTCAAGCAATGCCAGCGTACGAAAGATCAGAAAGGCGTCTTCGGGAATGTAGCGGGAAGCAAATGAGATAGGACCTTCAGGCACTCCCTGAAGCTCAAGCCGCCTGTTCGGGCCATTCATCGGGGAGTGAAGCACGACCCTGCTAGCATCTCCGGCCCTTCTCTGCACATATTCCTGAGCCAAGGACGCAACATCATCTTTGGAGCGCTCGAACTTCCGCACAAGGTGGGAGATAACATAGCCACCTATCTCCCACACTCGCATAAAGGGCATTTGCCTATCGCTAATGTAGCTGAGCCAGTGGCTCAGAAGCTTCTCATCAGCCTTTAGGTCGTCCGAGGAGTAGTTGATGAGGTTGTAGTTGGGTGATTCGCTCCACCGGATATCATCCAAACGGGCAAAGACCCGCAGGATTGCTTTGACGTGCTCAACGTTGGTGATCGAGAATCGTCCCATGGCCGTTTCTCCAAGTATTTCCTGAGTTCGGCGAGCTGGAGAAAAGCGAACGTGATGGTTCGCCCTCGCCCGAGTCTTCAGACTGCAGCAATTCTCTGAGGTGCTCGGTCTGTTTCCGTCTCTTTCCGAGGCACCGACAACCATCACATCTTCGCGCTCACCAGCAGCGTCTTGACTTCGAACGGGTGGAACTCGACTGCCGCCTTGCCGCCGGCAACCGAGACCTTGCCGCCTGTCGGGTTCTCGAGGAAATTCACTTCCTGGGCGGAGGTGACGCCCTTGCCCAGGCCGATTCGGGCTTTCTGGGCCTTGCCGCTGGTCTCAAAGAAGCGGACGACGAGCTTGTCGGAGTGCTCGGCCTTCCGCAGGGCGGTGCAGACGATCGCATCGGAGCCTTCGATCTGCAGCAGCGGCTTGCCGTCGGCCGCGGGCGCATTCGTGGACGCGGCAATCGGGCGGCGGTTGAACGCCAGGCCGCCGCGCATCAGCTCGGCGTTCGTGCGGCCGGCCTTGTGCGGCTCGAATGCGAACTGCACCCGGTGCACGCCGTTGTCGGGCTCGGGATCGGGGCCGTACGGATTGCGCAGCAGCGTGATCCTCGCCCGGCCCCCGAGCACGTCGCACCCGTATTTCGAGTCATTGCAGAGCGTGAAGCCGAA
>Ga0172362_10005342_pt1 | contig 11125 bp, 9 predicted proteins | sample LakKivs1_kivu2a2_FD_114534 | JGI IMG/M metagenome (GOLD analysis project Ga0172362, IMG submission 114534) | Sediment microbial communities from Lake Kivu, Rwanda - Sediment s1_kivu2a2 | ecosystem: Environmental > Aquatic > Freshwater > Lake > Sediment | place: Rwanda: Western Province, Lake...
GCGGCCTTTTCGCTCTGATGACCCCACCAGGGCATGTACAGGCCCCGCCCGTAGGACATGGTATCGTAGAGCCAGACCTTCTGCGACCAGTTCTTCGGCAGAAGCATGCCCTGCATGAAAGGCACGACCGTCGCATCGAACGAATCCTCGGCCAACCCCGGCGGCCAGAGGCATTCGAGGACCTGGGCGTGGTCCTCGTGGGCGACCACCTCGCACACAAGCTCCTCCTGCGGCCCCTCCAAACACAGGAATAGATCGAGGGCCAGATCGATGGTCCTGCCCTCGTGCCGGAAGGACTGGAGCGAGAGCTTCAGCCCGGTCTTCGAGCCCGTGCCGTAGGGGGAGACGACCCGTCCCACGGCATCCGCCAGGCAAAGCGGATATGTTCTGCCAGTGCTCTCCACCAGCAGGTCATTCGCAATGGACGTCAGGGTCGTCCACTTGCGCCCCGGCGTCTGAATCGTCATCCGCAGGGTGTTGGGATCCAGCTCGACGCGATTCCTCCCGCCACGGATCACCCAACGCTCTCCGGCCGGGAGCACCTGAACGTTCGGTGCGCCGCGGTCCTCCTGGGCAGTCCCGCGAGCAACGGGAGAGGAGAGGCCGAACAAGGTCATCAGTGCAAGCGATGCGTGCAACAGCGTGTCTCTCATAGTCCTCGGTCTCCGATAGCGGTTCTGGCCATCCGGCCATCGTGCACAACGCTCACACTACCCAACGCGAGGCACGAGAGCAAGCCTCCGGAAGTCCGTTCGTAGTGTGCCCGTAAGGGCATATCTTCCATTCGTGTGGCATTCGCAAGATGTGAGAAGATAACGTCTTACGGCGTCACTACAAACAGGGCCTTGTACGGCAGGAGCCCAAGTGGTAACATGGACAGGCAGTTCAGGTGATCTGATGAAAGGGTCCCCATTATGCGGAACCGAACTGCGTTCACACTGATCGAGCTGCTCGTCGTCATCGCGGTCATCGCCGTTCTCATGGCCATCCTGGTGCCCGCCCTCAAGATTGCCCGCGAGCAGGCCCGCGGCATCTCCTGCTTGGGCAACCAGCGCTCGCTGGCGCAGGCGTACATCATGTACGCCGACGAGAACAGCGGTTCCATCTGCGGCGGCATGGTCGTGGACTTCGGCCCGACGAATCATCTGCCGCCCTGGGCGATGCCGCCGCTCGACTACAGCGGAGGCCGCATTGTCGGAATGGCCAGCGGCCCCGTGACGCTCGAGCAGCGCTACAACGGCCTGCGGGAAGGCGCGCTCTATCCGTACCTCAAGACCGTGGAGGTCTATCACTGCCCGGGCGATACCCGCAAGAATCTGGGCACAAGCCTGGGCAACGATCTGGCCCATCAGATCTTCCGCAGCTATTCGCTCACCGACTATATGCAGGCGATCTTGCCCACCGATCCCAAGAAGCTGTTCGCCTTCAAGAACCAGGCGGAGAAGATGCTGTTCGTCGAGGAGATCTACGACGGCGCCGCCGGCAACTTCAACCACGGCGCCTGGTCGTACAATCCGCATACGGGCAGTCTGTGGGACCCTCTGGGGGTCTTCCACAGCGACGCCTGCACGTTCAGCTTCATGGACGGCCACGCCGAGCGGCAGAAGTGGACGGACAAGCGGACGATCATCTACTGCAACAGCCGGGCGGAAGCGGCCGCCAAGGGTTTTGGCAAGGACCAGGCCTTCAATCCGCCCAACGTGGACCTCGATTGGCTGGATTCCCGCTATCCCGGCGCCACGCACACCGCCGCCGGCAATTGAGTGCGTCCGGAGCGCGGGCGAGACGACCTGTGGCGACGCCGATCACCGGTGTCGGCGCGGGTGATGAGGGGGCCCGTGGGGTCCGGGACGAGGGCCGGGGACGTGAATCACTTCGACGACCCGCCCGGCGGGGGGACATGCGACGCGCGGAGGGCCCGCGTGCCGGTGTTCGTCGCAGTCGATGACCATGCAGCCGCCCAGGTAGAATGCCGCGATGAGAACGATGGCGATCCACAGTATCTTTTTCATGGTTCGTCCTCCCGGATACGGGGTTCATATACCTGCCTTCTTCATAGATAAGAGGCAGCGGGAGGAGCGGAGGTAACATCAGGTGCTGGCCCGGCACCTTGAACGGAGCGACCCCCGGTATGTCATTGCGAGGAGCCCTGCGACGAAGCAATCTCAACCTCCGTGAGTGTGAGCTTGCTTCGCTTCGCTCGCAATGACATGGAGGCGGCGCGTTTCACCCTTCTCGATTCGGGGAGGAGCCGTCTGTCAGTCGAGATACGGCCAGCGGTTCTTGCCCTGGGGCTGGTACCAGAACCGCCGCCAGTACTGCTGATCCACGTCGAACACGTCGATGGCGTCGTGAGCGGCGTCGAATTGCGCGGGCAGGACGCCGAACCGCTTCATCTCGCGGATGTACTGGCGGTTCGGACGGAATCCGGGCAGGCCGTAGGCGGGTGTTTCGTCGAGCCTCGTCTTGTGACTCTGGATCTCCGACAGCAGACTCCGGTAGTCGGGGTCCTGCGTCCCTTCGAACCGATGGGGGCAACTGCCCCAGCCGCCCGCCGATTTCGGCAACGGGCCCAGCAGCAGGGGCGAACGCTCCGGACGCGACACGCTCACCAGCACGTGCGGGGAGAACCGCAAGTCATCCGGGAGGACGATCCGCTCGTAGGGAGCCAGCTTCAGTCTTCTCACCATTTCGTCACGCTCCCGCTCGGTGATCGCCACGGGCAGCGGCGGCGCCTCCTTGCCCGGGTCGTGACATTGCCGACACGTGCCATTGAGAACAGCCGATCCGAACACCGCGTACCCGGGTCCCTCGCGGGCCTGATCTTCGGCATTGCGTATCGCGGCGTAGGTTCCCGCATACGGTGCTCCGCTCTCGATCCACAGCCACAGCGTCCGCCATTCCTCCGGCGGCACCGTCACGCCGTAGTGGGAGCCGTCCATCTTCTGCATCAGCTTGCTGGCCGACGAGCCGATCGTTCGCGGCTTCTGGTTGCCGAGGCCGTTGCGCCCGTCGGCCACCTGTCCGGCGGCCAGCAGGGTGTAATAGCTGATCGACCAGCGCACCCCAAGGTCCTCGGTGAGCAGGACGTGCCCTTCGCGTTTCACATCGCTATGGCAGGCGACGCAGCGGCGGTCCAGGATCGGCTGCACGTCCCTGCGATAATCCAGCACATCCGGGAATCCCGGGAAGGAGGCGATTCCGCTCGCGGGCCGCCTCAAAGCCAGGGGCGTGCCGCCCGGCGTCGACGCGGGGATCTGTGTCCGCGGCTCGTGGCATCCGATGCAGCCGAGCGTCTCGCCCGGCATCACGTTCGTGAAGCTCTGCATGCGTTTCACGGAGAGATCGTTGGCGTCGAGCGCGACGAAGAGGACGGGCCGGCCCGCGGGCGCCTCGAAGTACGCGGAGCCATCCTCCTCCACGGGCACGGTTCCGAGGACCCGCTCGAGCATGAAGGTGCCCAGCCAGGAGGTCAGGTCCATGCCGCCGCTGAAGTTCACGGGCTTGGGCAAGATCTCCAGGACCAGCAGCTTCTTGATCTGGCTTCGCTTGACACCATCCATATTCCTCCCGCTGTAGATGTCGGTCAGCAGCATCCTGCCGGCAGTCTCGCGGGCGTCCGTGCGGTCGGCCAACACCTTCTCTCGCGGGCGGGGCAGCACGGGAACCGGCTCGTGCACGGCGGCGCTGCCCCTGTACATCAGCACAGGGACAAGCTTGCCATCATATGTTCCCAGCAGGATCTGCTTGTTCGAGGCCACCAGGAAGGAGGCGTCCCTGATAGGCACAGGATCGTTGTACTCGGCGGATTTCGGCGTGATGCGCCGGCAGCCTTGCTGACCGTCCGGGCCGTAGTTGGCGGTGATCGTGCAGACGTGCCCGCGATGATCCGTGCGGCCGTGGCCCGGGGAATCGATCAGCAATAGCTCATCTCGTCCGGGGATCGGCTTGGCGTCGATGAACAGCGGGTAATGCTGCTGATTGCCGAAGTATGCGGTCACCGCGGTGCCGTCCGGGTTCATCGTCCAGAGCTGGTGATAGCCGACCTGGGAGCGGTCCACGTATTCCCAGCGCGTGTAGAGAATCCGCCCGTCGGGCAGCACGGCGGGCGTGTTGTCGTGCTCGCAGTTGAAGGATAGCGGACGGAGGTTCCTACCGCGCCGGTCACAGCGGAACAGGGTGCCGACCTGGGTCAGCCAGCAGCCGACCCAGCGTTTACTCCGCGTGGAGACGAAGACGATATCGTCATCGGGCAGGTATGCGGCTTCGTAGTCGTCCCAGGATCCCTGCGTGACTTGCCGGAGTCCCGTGCCGTCGATCCGGATCTCATAGAGGTTGTAGCAGTCGGTCCCCGCTCGGCGGTAGGAGAACAGGATCGTCCGGCCGTCATAATGCACGTGCGGATCGCGGATGCTGCCGCCCGCGGCGTCGAGCAGAACACTCACGCGTCCCGTCGCGGCGTCCAGCACGTACAGTCTGCTCTCATCGGGCTTGCCGTTGCCGGCGTAGGCCTTGTGATTCTCGTCGTCGCAGTAATAGCCGATGTTGGCATACCAGTGGGGATCGTCGTAGGCTAAGCGTGTCGTGAAGACGACCTGTTCCACGCCGGCTGGGGCCAGTGAGGCGAGACCTGGGCCGCTCTGAAAAAGCTCGGCTGCGGCGGGCGACAACGAGGGACGATCTTGGCCGGCCGCCGACGCGAGACATGACAGGATCATCACGAGCAAAGCAGACTCTGTTCTCACCATAAGCACGGCTCCATGACCCGATGATAGCAGATTCAGGCATCCTCGTGAACTACGGCGTCGCGGGCTGGAGAAGATGAAGGCTTGCGAGGTCGGGCAAGCGACGGTAGGCTTTCAAGCATCGTTTTGTCGAACCATGGCACGGAATGTGAGTGTATATACGCAAATGACGACAGATGCGCGAATTACTTTGACCCCGGTCGAGGAGGTGGCCGTTCGGGCCTCGTCCTTCGACGCCCTCTATCCCCCGACGGAAAAGATCCCGACGATCGTCGTCGAGAGCTTCCCCTTGCTGGGCAAGCTGGCGGCGATGCGGTTCATCGAATGGGTGCAGCAGCATCCGGAGGGCGTGATCTCCCTGCCGACGGGCAAGACGCCGGAGCATTTCATCGGCTGGGTCCAGCGGTTGCTCGTCGAGTGGGAAACGCCCGAGATACGGCAGACCCTCCGCGAGGCGGGAATCGATCCCATGAAGAAACCCGAGATGAAGGGCCTGCACTTCGTGCAGATCGACGAGTTCTACCCGATGGACTCCGCGCAGCACAACAGCTTCACCCACTACGTGAGGCATTTCTACCTCGAGGGCTTCGGGCTCGACCCGGCCAAGGCCCTGCTGATCGACCCGGGCCAGATCGGCCTGCGACCGGGCGAGACGCTGGCCTCCGTCTGGCCGGGCCAGCGCGTGGACCTGACCCTGCGCTACCGCCAGGCAACGAACCACCTCGAAACCCGCCAGAAGGCTCTGCTCGCACAGATCGACCAGTGGTGCATGGAGTACGAGCAGCGGGCTCGCGACTTGGGCGGTATCGGGTTCTTCCTCGGCGGCATCGGTCCGGACGGCCACATCGGGTTCAACATTCGCGGCTCCGATCATTACTCGACCACCCGCCTGTGCCCGACGAACTACGAGACCCAGGCGGCGGCCGCCACGGACCTGGGAGGGGTCGAGACCGCTCGCCAGAGCCTGGTCATCACGATCGGGCTGGACACGATCACGTATAACCCCGAGTGCACGGCCATCGTCCTGGCCGCCGGCCAGGCCAAGGCGGCGCTGGCGGCCCAGGCCATCCAATCCTCCAAGAGCATTGAGACGCCCGCCAGCGCCCTTCAGGAGTTGCCCCACGCGCGGTTCTATATCACGCGCGGGGCCGCCGCTCACCTGATCGAGCGGCAGGTCAGCGTTCTGGTGAACGCCCCGGCCGTCAGCGACGCGGACGTGGAGAAGGCCCTGGTCGATCTGGCCGCCCAGAGTCGCAAGCGCCTGGTCGACCTGACCGAGGCCGACTGCCGCGCGGACCGGCTGGCCGCCGTGGTGCTCCGGCGGCGCCCCGAACCGCTCACCCAGTTGGCGGTCATGGTGCACGACCGGCTCGTGGGCAAGATCGAGAACGGCCTGCGCGTCTATACGGACAAGTGCTTCCTGCACACGGAGCCGCACCACGACGACGTCATGCTCGGGTACTTCGCCCAGCTCGTCCGCCACATCCGCCAAGCCAACAACAAGCATCACTTCATGACGCTCACCAGCGGGTTCACTGCCGTCACCAACCGGTTCATGCGGGCCCAGATGGCCGGCCTGCGGCAATTCCTCGGCACCCCCGACTGCAAAACCCTGTGGGAGCAGAACTACTTCGCGCGGGGCAACCTGGTGGACCGCAATCGCGACGTGTGGCAGTACCTCGACGGCGTGGCCGCCCACGACGAGGATGACAAGGCGGAAGGCTGTGCCCGGCGCATGCTGCGCAATCTGGTCGAGCTGCTCGACGTGACCTCTTTGCAGGACGTGGACCGCTGCGTCGCCGAGCTGGAGGAGTACTTCGCCACGGCCTATCCGGGCAAGAAGGACCCGCCGCACGTGCAGCGCCTCAAGGGCATGAGTCGCGAGTGGGAGGCCGAGTGCGTGTGGGGCTACTACGGCTGGCAATGCCAGAACGTTCACCACCTGCGCCTGAGCTTCTACACGGGCGACATCTTCACCAAGGAGCCCACGATGGCGCAGGATGTCCCGCCCATCGTCGAGGAGCTGGCGCGCATCCATCCCGACATCATCACGCTGGCGTTTGACCCGGAGGCCAGTGGGCCGGACACGCACTACAAGGTGATGCAGGCCCTGGCCGAAGCAATCCGCATTCACCTGAAAACGTCAGGCAAACGCGATGTGAAGATCTGGGGCTACCGCAATATCTGGTTCCGGTTCGACCCGTCCGAGGCCAACCTGTTCATCCCGGTGAGCCTGGCGATGTTCTCGGTGATGCACAGTGCCTTCATGGACTCCTTCATCACGCAGAAGGACGCGTCGTTCCCGAGCTACGAGTACGACGGCCCGTTCTCGCAACTGGCCCAGCGCATCCAGGTGGAGCAGTACCAGAAGATCAAGACCTGCCTGGGCCGGGAGTGGTTCTACAATCACCCCAAGGCCCTGATTCGCGCGACCCGCGGCTTCGTCTTCCTGCGGGAGATGTCGCCGGCGGAGTTCTTCACCTCCTGCCGCGAGCTGCGCAAGTCGGTCGAAGACCGCTGAAGCCGGATTGGGATTCTTGATGTCTGATCGTTGATTTGAAGATGCCGGCCCTGGATGTCGCCCCATCGCAAATCAAGAATCACATTTCAGGCTTTCCCGCTGTCATTCCCGCGAAAGCGGGAATCCAGAACGGCGGATGCACTGTGCCCGCCGCTTCCTTCGTGGGTGTGACCAACTTCTCTGGCACGCGGCTGCTTTCTCCCGGCAGAGGAAGCGGCGGAGTGATCCGGAATCCGCCGCGGCACGGCGGGAGTTTACCGCTTTGGGGCCACCAGCAACCGGGGTGCTGCGCACGCCCTCCAGCGCGTGTTTCGCTCGCGTACCATGCTGGAGGCCCCCCAGCGCAGAAGTTCCCGAGCAGGCCCGCTTCAGGCCTGCATCTGTCCCCACGGAATGGAGGAGTCTCTTCCATTGGCGCGGGTATCTTTGGTCTGCCAGAGAGTCTGGCCGCACCCTCCCTTGTAGACCGCGCACTCGCATCTTGCCTTTTCCGCCGGGTGCGGCCATAATAGTGATAGCTGAGATAATGAAGATTGCCTCGATCTGAGGACTGAGACATGGATTTGGAAGGTATTCGCGAAGCCTTGCATGGGGTGCCGTTCAAGCCATTCGAGATTTGTCTGGCAGACGGACGGAGAATCCCCGTGCGGCATCCGGATTTCGTCGCGGTCGGCAAACGCCGCGTCATCGTCGTTCAGCCGGATGATTCCTGGTCGGTTGTCGAGCCGCTATTGATTGTCTCTCTGGACTACAACGGCGAGCGTCCTTCGAAGAAGAACCACCGGAAAAAAGAACTCGAATAGGGCAGATCGCTGTCGGTCGAGCAAGTCAGACAGCTCCATAAAGCGGCACCGTTCAAGCCGTCCATCATGCACCCGGCCGATTAGAGATCAGGCCGCATAGGCGAGTGCCTCATCGATGTCCTGAGGCTCCAGATAGGGATATAGCCGGAGAATTCGCTCCTTGGAATGGCCTGAGGCCAGCATTCCCACGATCATGCCGACAGTGACGCGCATCCCCCGGATGCAGGGTTTGCCGCCCATGACATTCGGATCAAACGTGATTCTGGTCAGCTTCGTCATCTGCTCGATCCCCGCAGCCACAATCGAAAAGGGTCATTCCCAGCCTGCTACAGGCAAGACTACCAAGAACAGACCGACAAGGCAAGAACCAGAAAGATACGATGGGACGGCTTCACTTTCCGGACTGCGTGGGAAAGCGAAGCACCGCGATCACCGGGTAGTGGTCCGAGGGGTAGCGGTTGTCCTTGCCGTCCCGCAGGATCTCGGCCCGGAGGACCTCCGTGTCCGGCTGGGTGAAGATATAGTCGATCTTCTCGCGCGAGACGTCGCCCTTGAAACTGTGGAAGGTCCCGACCTGTTTGGCGTCGCGATGCAGCACGCGGAACGTATCCACGAGAACCGTGGGGTTCTTCGACAGACCGTTGCCGGCGATCGCCGATTCCTGTTCGCCCTTGAGGTATCGCACGACCGGGTTGTTCTCGCCCGTGTTGAAGTCGCCCGTGACAAGGACCGGGTCCGGGTGCTGGCGGTCGCGGATCCGCTGGGCCAGCAGGACGGCGCTCTTGTCCCGCGAGAACTGCGAGACATGGTCCAGGTGGGTGTTGAAGAGGTAGAACGACCGGCCGCCGTCCTTGCGGGCGAACCGTCCCCAGGTGCACAGTCGCGTGCAGGCGTTGCCCCAGGTGATCGAGCCGGGCGCTTCCGGCGTGTCCGACAGCCAGAACGTGCCGCAGTCGGTCACGTCTAAGCGGTCCTTGCGGTAGAGAATGGCCGAGTATTCGCCCTTGGTCTGGCCGTCGTCCCGGCCGCAGCCGATCTCCGCGTATTCGGGCACACCCGCCCGGATGTCGTCGATCTGGAAGCGCAAAGCTTCCTGGATGCCCATTACGTCCGGGCTGTGGCCGCGGAGCACGTCGCAGACCATTTCCTTGCGGTTGGCCCAGTTGTTCTCTCCGTCGTTGGCGGTGCCGTAGCGGATGTTGAAGGTCATCACGACGAGGTTCGGCTCAGCCTTACTCTGCGCGTCGGCTGCTGACGCACGGATCTCGGCTGCCGGAGAGGAAGCTCCAAATCCCAAAAACCAAATTCCAAACAAAGCACAAATCCAAAATCCCAAACGCTGTCGCTCACGCGCGTGAACCGTTTTGAATTGTGGGCTTTGGATCTGTCTGGGATTTGAGATTTGGCATTTGGTGCTTTCTCTGCGACGCATCAGTGTGTCCTCCTTCGAACTTCGAATGGATGTCTATACTTCGAGCGTGGCTCGTTTCTGCTCGTCGGAGAGGGATTCGTTCAGCGAGCCGGAGCGGAAGCCCTGCAAATCCAGGGTCACGAATTGAAAACCGAGGCCCTTGAGCCCTTCGACCACTTTCGAGCGGAGGGGCTCCGCCGCCAGCCTGGGCACATCCTGCGGGTGGACCTCGATGCGTGCGATTTTGTCGTGATGGCGGACGCGGAACTCGACGAAGCCGAGCGACCGCAGCACGCCTTCGGCCTGGTCGATCTGCTTCAGTCGTTGCTCAGTGACCTCCAGGCCGTAGGGGATTCGGGAGGCCAGGCAGGGCGACGCCGGCTGGTTGGCGGTCGGCAATCCTGCTTCCCGGCTCAACTCCCGGATCTCGTCCTTGGTCAATCCCGCCTCGGCCAGGGGGGATCGGACGCCGTGGAGCTTCGTGGCCTTGTTGCCGGGCCGGAAGTCGTCCAGGTCGTCGAAATTCGTGCCGAAGACCACGTGGGCGAAGCCTCGCTCCTTTGCGACATCGAGCAGCGTACGGCACAGGTGGGACTTGCAGTGGAAGCATCGGTCGGCGTTGTTGGCCTTGAAGTGGGGGTCCTCCAGCTCGCCGGCCTCGACGACCATCAGCTCGGCGCCGATCTCCCGGGCGATCTGGCGGGCCTTCTCGTACATATTGCCCGGCTCGGCAGGACCCACGCTGATGCAGGCCAGGACGTTTTCCGGTCCCAGCGTGTCCACCGCCGCCTTGAGCAAGTAGCTGCTGTCGACCCCGCCGGAATAGGCCACCACCACCCGGGCCAGGTCTTTCAGGATCGTCTGAAGGGATTCGTGCTTGTCTTTCAGGGTCATAGGCAATCTACGTACTCGCCTCCGCCATTGCTCGGCCCAAAAGCTCCTCCAACCCCAATTTCTTCGCCCAAGTAGCCAGATACTCGCGGTCCAGGGCCTCTCCTTGGACGCGCAGGACGCCCAGGACGTCGGCCCACTGGTGCTCGGAAGTGCCGCCGGTCTCCCGGAACCACCGCAATTTCAGCAGGACGATGTCCTCCGGAGATACTACCGACAGGTCTCTTTGGCTGGTTTCCGTCAGCTTGAGCCTCTTACTACGCGTGAGCATCTGCTGCTCGAACTCGCCGGGCCCTTGGACGAATAGATCGATCTTGAATGAGGTCTCAAAGTGAATCAGGTTGAAGCTGCGATGAGACCTCAGGGCTTCCCCCATCGCTACTCTGCTCACGTAGAACTCATCCTTGAGGAGTTCGTAGAGCCTGTCTGCAACGATGGAAAAGGGCGCGATACTGATGTCGGCATCCCGGGTGAAGCGAACCGTGCCGTAGAGGCCGCTCGCCAGGGAACCGCCGATCGCGTACCGGACGTCCAAGCTGTCGAGCACATCGGCAAGCCGCTCGATGATTGCTTCGTCCTCACGCCACTCGTTCATGCGCGGACGCCCCATAGACCTTCTCGAAAAGCTCCCGGCCGAGATGCTGTTGCGCCCAGAGCCGCCACAGCTCGTCCTGGGTCGCGTCAGGATGACGCATCCTTAGTCCGGCCATGGCCATGCGCTTGCCCATCTCATACGTGTCGAGGATGAGACGGA
>Ga0172362_10005343_pt1 | contig 11124 bp, 5 predicted proteins | sample LakKivs1_kivu2a2_FD_114534 | JGI IMG/M metagenome (GOLD analysis project Ga0172362, IMG submission 114534) | Sediment microbial communities from Lake Kivu, Rwanda - Sediment s1_kivu2a2 | ecosystem: Environmental > Aquatic > Freshwater > Lake > Sediment | place: Rwanda: Western Province, Lake...
GTGGATGACGCACGGTGACGAATGTTTATGCGACTCCTGTAGTCACATCTTCCTATTCGCGATCGGCCAGCGCGTCACTCCCGGGCAGGTGCTTACCGACCAGCGAACCCAACGTGATTTGGCCGCGACGGTCGGTGATTTATTGTCTTTCCCGACACCTTACTCGGAGGGTGTCAGCCTTTACCAGGGCGACCAGTCGCTGCCGGTGATCCTCTCGCGTATCGAATTAAAATATACCGGTTGCGGTATCTTCATCCTATGGGAAACTGCGGCGGAAATCGAAAATGCAGGTTTTATCATCGAAAAACTCACCGCCGGCAATTACCGTGAAATCGCCAGCTACACCGCCATGCCCGGCCTGGTCGGTCTTGGATCCTCCTCGGTGGGGCGCGTCTACAACTACACCGATACCGACATCCAGCCGCACCGTCAGTACTCTTACCGGATCCTAAGCATGAGTTATCAGGGCGAGCGAGCAACCGTCGCTCAACGTTCAATCACCACCCCGGCCAACATGGACGATCTCCCGGCCTCGCCGGTTCTGCAGGTTACTCCTAATCCTGTCACAAGAGCTCTTTGCATCAGATTTGCGCCCGTGGTCGCGGGCCCTGTCCGCATTACGATCTATAATCTGGCTGGGCGTCCGGTTAAATCCTACCGAATTTTCCCGAATTCACCGAGTTTGTATTTCGAATTGGCTTCCCTGAGCGATTTGAGCACCGGGATTTACTTCGTAGAAGTTCGCAACGGCGTGACCCAAATACGTACAAAATGCCTGTTGCTGAAGTAATTCTGCGGTAAATCCACAGCGGCTGATATTAGTCCCGGTTGAAAAACTTGTGCCCGGATAAACCGGAAGTGTTAAATTACTCCGTGCTTAATTTTGTACAATTCCCTAATCGCATACTCTACATACTGTTGGCATTATTGCTGATGAGGGCCTCCGGACTGCTGGCGGAAGAATTGCGGGGTCGGGTTTGCCATGCCCAAACCCGGCGTCCCCTCACCGGGGTTAACGTCACCATCAGCGGACAGGCAATCGGTGCCGCTACAGACAGAGAGGGTGTCTTTATTTTGCAGGGTGTTTTTACCGATTCTGCCCTGATCAATTTTTCACACGTTGGGTTCCGCACCCGAAAAATTTCCGCCGCCGAAGTACGCCAGCAGGCGTTGATTTTCCTGGAGCCTATTCCGATTCTGTTCCAGGGTGTCGAAATCACCGGCGAAAAGAAAAAGTTCCAGACCGATTTGCCGGTAGATGTGCAGGTCATCGAGCAGGCGACCATCCAGGATCGGGCGCCCCTCAATTTAGGGGACCTGTTGCGCAGTGAAGCGGCGATTCAGATCGAGAGCACTTCTCCGGGCTTCCAGTCGGTTTCGATCCGCGGCTGTAATCCGGATCAGGTCATTATCCTTTACGACGGCATCCCACTAAAAAGCACGCGGACCGATGTCGGCGACATTTCCTGGATTGATCTCAACGACATCCAGGAAATCCAGGTGATCAAGGGCAGTAATACCGCCGTTTACGGTGAAGGTGGCGTTGGCGGAGTGCTCAATATTGAACCGGTTACGACTTCACCCTATTTCCTGACCTTGTCCGGACGCATAGGCAACTACGCCTTGCGCGACGGCTATGCACGCCTCGGCCATACTTTTGGTCCGTTAGAGGCCCACTACAGCTTCAGCCTGCGAAACGCCGACTTCACCGGCCAGGATTTTACCAATGATCTGCAGACCGACACGCGCTCGCATAACCTGGCGACGACCTGGCGTATTGGCCCGGTCAATCGTTTCATTTTGCGCGCAATGCGTACCGACCGCGACTTCAAGGCTGTCGGCGCGAAGGATGACACCGAGGAGCAACGCCAGCTGGCCACCCTCCAATATCGGGGTGATCTGCCGCTATGCAGGGATGTTGTCCTGCAGGCGATTTACCGCCAGTACTCCGACCGCAATGTCTATTTTGTACCCACGCAGGTCCATCAGCCACAAGCCCGGGATATCACTAACCGTATTGACGATCAGTATCGCGGCGGTCGCCTGGAAAAAACCTGGACTTATCCTACCTGGAACCTGAACACTGGCTTAGAACTCAACACCAGCAATTTCTCGGGTCGCACGCTTTGGGATTTCGTGGATGCGGCAGGCATTGACTCGGTCAATTTCCGGCAGAAATTAAAACGGCGCGGCCTGGGTTCCTTTGTAGTCGTGCGTGTGCATACCGAAACCGGGATGGTGCTTCTGCCGTGGATGGATTGGAACTGGAGCATGCGTTACGATCACAGCGCCACCAGCCGGTTCAATTACGATGAAACCCAGCCCTGGCTGGCGCCCCACACCAATACCAAAAAGTATCAGGCAGTCAACTACAAAATCGGCCTGCAGCTCGGTGGCAAAACCAAGCAGTCCACCTATAACATTTTCCTGAACAACGGTGCCAACAGCCGGTTTCCCGCCCTCTATGATCTTTACCTCAACGATGTGACGCCTTCGCCCATTTATGCCGATTCGTCCATCCTGCCGGAGCGGGTGATTGGCTCGGAAATCGGGCTGAGTTGGGACCGGTTTTTCCCCACCGGAACACAGCGCCTCCGGCGCCTGAACCTGAAAATCAGCTATTTCCGCAATGACTTTTCCGATAAAATCTACTATAAACCCTGGCAGTACGGCACCCCGGTGACCCTGAATGCCCTGCATGCCGCTATTGACGGCTACGACCTGAATTTTACATTGGGCTTCAGCGGCGATAAATTCACACTCAGCGGCGGAGCACTGTGGCTTGATGTTTCCAGCGCGCGGCTCTTTCCCAATAAGCCGGACGTCAAATTTCATCTGGAAGGCAATTTTCAAGAAAAAAATTTCAACCTGCGTCTGCGCGGCTTCTACGAGGGTCGGCAGTTGGGTTATACCAGCCTGCCGGGCGGAGGCTTGTTCTTTACCAATCTGACCGCCCGGGCCGATGTCGACTTGCAGGCCAGCTATCGCCTCAGAACCCGGCATGCCGATATTTGGAGCAGTCTGTCGGTAATGAATCTGCTGGCGCGCACCGACACCGGACTGACCTACTCTTTCTTTGATCGCCTGCGCCTGATCCAGTTCAACGTTGGTCTGGGTTTTAAGTAGCCTCGCCCATTATCCAGGTCTTTTAACCATTTGCCGTTTGACGTATCTAAGGATAGACATGCATACAACAGGAATATCAATGCAATATCCATCACATCGATTCTACTACACTTTCATTTTTGTGCTCAGTTTGATATTATCCGGTTCCGTCTGGGGTCAACCCCCGCGGAGTGGTGAGCGTCCGGCAATTGGTAAACTGACCGGGCGCATCGTCGTCGCCGGCACCGAGAAACCATTAGAATACGCCACGCTCACACTGAAGAGTACTTTCGATTCCAATTTAGTCACCGGCGGCATCGCCAACGCCGACGGCTTTATCAGTATTGAAAAAATCCCGGTTGGGCGTTATCGGGCCACAGTTTCCTTTATTGGGTACAAAAAGCGAGTGCTTGACGATTTGCGCTTTCTGCCGCGCAATCCGGAAGTGAATCTCGGCCTCCTGTACCTCGAACCTGCCACGCTCGATCTGAATGCAGTCACCGTGACCGGCGAAAAGAAAGCCATCGAGTACAACCTCGACAAGAAAATTGTCACGGTTGATAACAATCTCACCACCATGGGCGGCACGGCCACTGATGTTCTACAGACCATACCCTCAGTAACGGTGGATATTGACGGCACCGTCAGCCTGCGCGGCTCCAGCAACGTCACGATGCTGATTGACGGCCGCCCGTCCCAGATCATCAGCCTCGACGAAATCCCCGCCAGCATGATTGACCGGGTGGAAATCGTCACCAATCCCTCTGCCCGTTACGATCCGGACGGCACTTCGGGCATCATCAACATCGTCCTCAAAAAGAAACGTTCCCCGGGCTACAATGGCATGCTCCTCCTCAATGCCGGCACCGGCGACAAATACAATGGCTCAGTCAATTTCAACTACCGGGTCAACCGGCTCAACCTGTTCGTCACCTACGACAACCGTTTGGGACGGATGACCGGCTGGACCAGGCAAGAGCGCGAGGCATTACGCAACGATACCACCTACTATCTCAACCAGAATCGCGACAACTCCCGCCGCATGCAGTTCAATAATCTGCGGTTCGGCGGCGACTGGTTCATTAATAATCAGAACACGCTGTCACTGTCAGCCCTGGTCAACGGTCGCAGTCATAAAAGTTCGGAATTTACAAATTACATCAATCGTGACTATCTCTATGAGATAATCAACGGCTATAACCGGAATGTGAAAGGTGCTTCTGCAGACCATGGCTACGAGCTCGCCCTCAACTACAAACGCACCTACGACCAGTCTTCCAAAGAGTGGACCAGCGACCTGTTCTTTTCCACCGAAAAGGAAAATGACGACCTCGCGACTGTACAGGTCAACACCGATTCCGTGCTGACCATTCTACCCTCTGCTCCGTTCCTGCAAAACACCTATTCGGACAATCGCAACCGCCTCCTGACCTTACAAACCGACTACGTCCAGCCACTCGGTACGACCAATCGTCTCGAAGCCGGGTACAAGAGCACTTTCCGCTACAACGACGCCGATTACGAACTGGTCAATTACGACCACAACCAGTCAGTCTGGATTTCGGACACCACGGCTACTAACCGTTTCATCACCGATGAACAGATTCATTCCGCTTATGGCATTCTTTCCAGTATTCTGGGGCGCCTGCAGGTGCAGGCCGGCCTGCGCCTGGAACTGGCGAGCAATTTGGCCAATCAGGTGACCGCACAGGAGAAAAATCGCTACAGCTACTTTAGCCTTTTCCCCACCGTGCACCTGCGCTACAACCTGACCGAATCGCAGGGTCTGCAAACCAGTTACAGCCGCCGGGTCAACCGTCCGCGTGGACGACAATTGAATCCGTTCATCAATTATTCGGATCCGACCAACATCAGCTTTGGTAACCCGCGCCTCAAACCGGAATACATTGACGCGATCGAAATCGGACATTTTTACGAAACCCGGCAAACCGCGATCAACACCAACCTGTTTTACCGGCAGGTCAACGGCATGATCTCCCGCATCACCCGTCTGCGCGACGACGGTGTCACCTACACGACCTTTAAAAACCTCAATAACAGCCGCAGTTATGGATTGGAACTTGTCGTCAACCACCAAATCGCCCGCTGGTGGCGGATCAATACCGACATGAGCTACTTCCATACTGAACTTTCCGGCACCGGGGTGAACGTCTCCCAGGCCAATGCCAGTTCCAGCTGGCGCGCCCGGGTAAATTCCATGCTCAGATTGTCTCCTACTACCGATGCCCAGCTCGGAATATTTTACTTTTCACCGGTGGTTTCCTCGATGGCTTTCGGGGGCGGACGCGGCGGTTATTTCATGGGTGGCGGCGGGCAGGGACGCACCAGCGCCCGCTATGCGGTCAACCTTGGCGTCAAGCAGGAACTGCTGAAAGGCAAGGTCGTCGTTTTCCTGCGGGTGAGCGACCTGCTCAAAACCAAAACCGACAACCAGACCACCTACGGCGATAATTTCGAGACCACTACACGGCGGTTTCGTGACAGCCGCGTCCTATTTCTGGGCGTTTCCTACAAAATCAATGAAGGCATAAAGGAAAAAGACCGGAAAAAACGCGGCGAAGAAGACGAATACGAAATGGAAGAATATCAGGCGACGCCCTGAGCCATTCCTGCCTCTGTACTCAGCGACACGCGTAACAATAAAGACAGGCGTGGCGACAGGTATTGTATTGCCCGATGTCAATGCTTTTATAACAGCCGCAACCATGGCGGGTCGGGCGGAGTTCCGCCTCCAAAACCACTCCGGGATATAATTCCTGCAATAAAATTGCATCGATGCAATGCCCCGGCGTAATGCCTGCCTGCGCGCCAATCGCATCCTCGCAACAGGTGTACAGCGGCATCCGTAAGGCTTGGGCCGTCCGGCGCAATTCTTCCGCGAAGGCGACCTGCTCCGCCAACGACGGTTTTTGACAGTAGAGCCCACCGCGACTCTCGACCGCTCTCAGCCGGCGCGCAACCTTGCCGTACAGGTCGACAAAACTGATATGACAACGTCCCACTAGGTCACATAATTTTTCCGCCAAAATCTTGAAAGTCTCCAGCCGTTCCGTGTACGGAGTCAGATTAGAAAATATAATAGGATCGAAACGCCAGCTGATACATTCGCGACCAAAGCGCGACAGTAATTCTTTCAACGTAGCAAGGGAGATTTCAGCGGGCGGCACGCCGGGTTCCAGCAGGCGGGCGGCCTCGGCATGGAAGCCATTAAGCGTGTAGTGAAACAGAAACCGGTGATGGTAGACCCCAGCCAGAAAGTCGAGAGTACTTAAAAATGGCTGGTAGTTTTTCGACCAGAAAACCCACGCGCCCACCGCGGCCGGATTCAGGTCAACCCGCCGGATGCGCCGGCTGAATGGCTGGGGTAATTCGACATAGCCCTGCCTGACCTGCGCCTGCAACCATTCTCCGTAAAAAGCGGGAAGATCGGTGCGCCGACTGGCGGAAATGATCGGACGCAGGTAAATGTTAGCGGACTGTGGCAAAGCTCCGCTGAACTTTTATTTCAAAAGCGTATCATCCGCACCCGCGGAGAGCGCCGGTTCCAACACCTGTTTCTGCCTGATGAGCTGAATCAGTTTGTAAGCTTCGTCAGACGGATGCAGTTCAAAGGACATTTCGGCTTCTTTCAGGGCATAGTCGTACCAGCCTTTTTTGGTATAGGCAATTGCCAGGCTGTGGTGGGCCTGGTAAAATTCAGGATCGAGCCGGGCCGCGGCCTTGAATTCGAGAATGGCTTCATTGGTCAAGCCCTTCTCGGTGTACCATTGGCCAAGTTCATAATGTTTCTGGGATTGCCGGGCGCAACCGGACAGGCTGGTCAATATCAAAATCACGGAAAGGATCAACGTTGAAAGAACCGGATTATATTTCATGTGAGTACTCCTGTGCTTGCTCGCCATTTGTCGGCAAATTTTCATCAACTACCGGATAAAAACAAGTTAAAAAAAATAACCGACCGATTCCCGTCCCGCCATCGGTTTGGCTCCGGCGGTCCGGAAATCAATTCTAAGAAGAATGCCAAAGAATTTTTATATTTGTATGATGAGTATCGTGCAATACAGCAAAACCGGAGTCGGCGCAGACTCCGCTTGGCAGGGATGAAAATCAATCGCCTCCATGCGCTGTTCGTCGGCCTCATGCTTTTCGCGGCACTTGGCTCTGCTCAGGCCCAAAACCAGGAACGTCTGCGCCTGGTACGCGCCGACAAACTGGAACAATTCATGCGCGGCAACGTACCGGTCAAGAAACTGACCGGCAACGTGCTGTTCGAGAAAGGGCAACTGCAGTTAGCCTGCGAACTGGCGTACTGGTTCGAGCAGGAGCAACGCGCAGAGTTTTTACGCAAGGTCGTGGTCACCAAAGAGAAAAAAGTCCTGAAGGCCGATACACTGACCTTTTACAACGACCGTGATTTGCTGGTGGCGCATGGTCAGCCTGTACTTACCGACGACAGCCTGCTGATCAGGGCTAAAAACCTGAGCTATTTGTCGAAGGATGAAATCGCTCATGCACGCGGCGCAGTTTACCTCGAGGATGGCCCGCGCAACGTCACCGCCCAGCGGGTTACTTACTTTTCCAGGGAGAAAAAATCCATCGCCCGGGAGCAGGCGCAGATCAACGATGCCCACCGCCGCACCGCGCTGGCGGCCGACAGTTTAATTTACTTCAACGACACCGGCAACATCGAGGCTTTTTTAAAGCCGGTTCTGACGCGCTTCGATTCGAGCGGAGCCGAGACTTTTCGCATTCGCGCTGAACTGATTTCCTTGAACGAGAAAGACGGCAATTTCCTGGCTCAGGAGAAGGTCGAAATCTGGCGCAAAGATTTCACCGCCTACGCGCGTACTCTGACCTATCTCGATTCGCTCGAAATCGCCACTCTGACCGAAAATCCGCGTGTCGTCAGCGACGGACAGGAATTGACCGGGAAGCTGATGACCCTGCACTTTCGCGACGAAAATCTGCATACCCTGCGGATTGACGCCAATGCCCGCGCCAATGCCGTCGGCAAAGCTTACTTGCCGGCCGATACGACGGGCAAAACGCGCGGCGACTCAGTCAAAACCTACGATGAAATCACCGGCAAATTCATGGAAATCTACTTCCGGGAAGGACAGGCGGACTCGGTGCTGGTCTATGGCATGGCCACCAGTCAGTACAATGTCCTGGAAGACAGCCTGTTAAAAGGTCTGAATGAGATCAGCGGCGATACGATCCGCATGAAATTCCGCGACCGGAAATTGGCCACGATCGTGGTCATCGGCGGCACCGAAGGACAGTTTGTGCCGCATGCCACCAACCACGACCTCGACACGACCGTCGTTTACCGTGCTCAGCGCATTGATTATTTCTTCGATACCAAGCTTACCGATCTCTACCAAAATGCCGCCATCCGGGCGGGTGACGTGGAATTGACCGCCGGCAAAATCTCAGTCCACTGGAACGAAAACCTGCTGTACGCCAATCCGCTGTTTCCGCCGCCCTACGATTCCGGCGGCACCGATCTGCCGACTCTCTATCAGACCAACCGCGAGCCATTTGCCGGCGAAAACATGGTCTATAATCTCAAAACCCAACGCGGGCGTATCATCGAGGGCAAGACCCGCGAACAGGATGGCTATTACTACGGCGACAATATCGCCAAGGTCGACAAAAAAGTCTTTTACGTTTCGCAGGGACTCTATACTACCTGCGACGCCCCCGAACCGCATTTCTACTTCCGCAGTAATCAGATGAAACTGATTTTCAAAGACAAGATCATCGCCCGCCCGATTGTGCTTTATATTCACGGCATTCCTCTGCTGGGTTTGCCCTTCGGCATCTTTCCCAATCAGGGAGGGCGCCGCCATTCCGGCTGGCTGATGCCGACCTATGGCGATAACAAAAACACCGGCGGCTACATCCGCGGTCTGGGCTATTTCTGGGCGCCCAGCGATTATTACGATTTCCGGTTAACGACCGATTTCTACGATAAAAAGGGCGTGATCTTCGAGTACCGTACCCGCTACGCCCTGCGCTATAAATTCGATGGCTCAATCGGCGGACGCTACACCAACAGTTTCTTTGCCGACATCCCCGAACGCAAGTGGACCCTGGACATCCAGCACCATCAGCCGCTCAGCCCCACCATGCGACTCAACGCCGACGGACATTTCGTCAGTAAAAATGACGATTATTACCGGCGGATGGGGATCAATCGCGACACGCGCCTCGACCAGCAACTGATCAGCAACGCCACGCTGAGTAAGTCCTGGCCAGGCACACCCTATGCCATGTCCATGAATCTTAACCAGACCGTCAACCTGCAAGCCAAAACTCTCAAAGCTGCCACCCCAACCCGCGTCGGCGAAAAATTCACCTATATCAGCCGTGCCCTGCCGAATGTCTCCTTCACCCGCAGTCAGAAACCGCTGGTACCTTTGAAAGCCTACCAGGAACGCTCCCGCGCCAGGTGGTACAACAACATCTACTTCAGCACCAGCTCGCAGTTGCGCAACCGTCAGGATATTTTCTATCAGAGCAACGATTCTCTTGACTGGGTGGAAAATGATATTAAAAAAAGCGCCATCACCCATGCGCTGGCTTTCAACACCTCGCAGAAACTTTTGGGCTTTATCACGCTCAATCAGAACGCCAATTTCGACGAGGGCTGGGTCTTTGAATACGACGAGCCACTGCGGGACTCGACAGGCGGTTTTGTGATCGAACGCGGCGCGATCAAGAGTCGCACCGTCAGCGGGTTCAAAGCCCGTCATACCGGAAGCGCCTCACTGAACGCGCAAACCAAAGTCTACGGATTGTTTCCCCTGCGGGTGGCGGGCTTACAGGCCGTCCGGCACGTGATGACGCCTTCTGTCGGGCTGCGTTATCAGCCGGATTTCACCAAAACCATCTTCGGCTGGAATCCGGGCTACGTGCAAAGTTGGACTGATTCCACCGGGCGGATCTGGACTTTCGATCCTCTGCGCTCGACCATGTTGGGGGCGACGCCTTCCGGTGAACAGAAGTCGCTGACCATGGGCCTGAGCAACATTGTCCAGGCCAAAGTCGGCAAAGGTGCCGCGTCACGCAAGTTCGATCTGTTCACCCTGAACTCTTCCACCAGCTACAACTTCGCCGCGGATAGCCTGCGCTGGGCGCCGATCTCGACTAATTTCCGAACCCAAGTTACCAAAAAGATCGCCATCAATCTCAGCGCCCATCATGATCTGTATGCTTTCGAAAATAACCGCCGTGTCAACAAATGGCATCGGGTGGTCAAAGGCATTCCTCTGCCGCGCCTGACTTCCGTCAGTGCTTCGACCGGTTTTACCCTGAATGGTAAACGCTTCGGCACGCGCCTGCCTACTCCATCGCCGACCGGTGAATTGACCGACACCACCGAAACCGATCTGCTGAATCCTTCTTACAGCAACGCTCCCCGCACACCCGGCACCAGTTCCGGCGCGAGCGAGGGCGGTGAACTCTGGAGCGCCAGCTTCAGCCTGCGTTACAGCCAATCCAGCTACGATCCCGCCAAGGTCACCAAAACCTTCTGGATGTCAACCTCTCTGCGCTTGAATGTGACCAGTAAATGGCACGTCAGTCACAACGCCAGCTTCGACCTGATTACCAAGCGCCTGGTCAATCAGGACTTCCGGGTCGAGCGCGACCTGCACTGCTGGGATCTGGCATTCAGCTGGACGCCATCGGGATTCGGCAAGCAGTACAGCCTGTTGATCAATGTCAAATCGCCCACCCTGCGCGACCTGAAGTATGAGGAACGCGGCGGACGGCGCCGGGGATTCGGTTTCTGATGCACCCGACCCAGCATCTAAAGGAGGAAAATATGCATCCCACAGCCTCACGCTTTGTGCGCCTTTTTCCCGGGCTTTTCGGGCTTCTGGCCTGTTGCCTGCTTCTTTCCTGCGCCCGCAAGATTTACAACATCGCCCACCCGGCGCTCGCTGACGGCCGCTACGACACCGAGTTCCCCTACGGCGCCTGCTCCCGTGA
>Ga0172362_10005347_pt1 | contig 11118 bp, 12 predicted proteins | sample LakKivs1_kivu2a2_FD_114534 | JGI IMG/M metagenome (GOLD analysis project Ga0172362, IMG submission 114534) | Sediment microbial communities from Lake Kivu, Rwanda - Sediment s1_kivu2a2 | ecosystem: Environmental > Aquatic > Freshwater > Lake > Sediment | place: Rwanda: Western Province, Lake...
GGGGGTATCCAAGGCGAGGGCCTTTCCAGATCGACGTCCCAACACCAGGTAGAGCTCAGAGAATCGTCGGCCGATCTTCTCGATGACCTGCCGCACGACGGATCCTCCGGCCCTCGCATCGGAGTCCGATGGGAGGTCCTTCTGGATCACCATCATCTCGTTCTCGAAGTGCTCCTCGAGGGGGCGACCTGGATCCAGGAGGGCCTCCTTCCTCTCCTGGTGCATCAGGGCGTTGTCCCTGATCTTCTCGAAGTCCCTGGCCCGCAACTCATCCTCGTAGTGCAGGCAATGCAGGCAAGGACTTCGTCCCAGCCTGTTGAGCTCGTTGCCTATCCACACGCAGTTGACGCAGTGGGGTGTCGGATCGTCGATGATGCTGAGATGTCGGTTGCCTGGAGTCGCCATGTAGAAGATCTTGAAGATGATCTTCTGCCAAGGGTAGAGCTTCTCCGACAGGAAGAACGGGGACTCGATGAACGTGACTATGTCGACCCATCCGAAGGGGTTGTCGTCCGTCTGCACGGCAGACGTGGCACCGCTCTGTTCGGCTATCAGCAGGCCGAACTGATCAGATAGCGATGGACCGCTGCTGGCGGCCACAATCGGTTTTCTAGGTGTCCTTCGGTTGGGAGGTATGTTCACATCACGCTCTCACGCCTGAAGTCGTCCATGAGCTTGATGATCTCTGCCTTCTCGTCTGGATCACGCACGACCGAGAGCATCTTACGCATGAACTCCACCACCCGCTGCGTCTGGGCCTGCACCCGGGCCTCCGCCCTGGCGTGGGCCCCGTAGAGCTCGCTCTGTAGCTTGAGGAATCCCTGTTTCGTCATCATCAGCTTCGAGATGGCGTTGGACACCTGGGTGGCCTGCCTGACGTCGCTCGTGAGGGAGAACCTCCCGAGGTCGGCGATGAGGCTGTTCAGGGCGTCGATCGAGAATCCGATGTCGTTGGGACGGATCTGGGCGAGCTCCGGCTCTCGACACTGGACTCGCACGAAGAAGTTGATGGCCGGACCGAGCGTCCACTCGCAGTGCTGCTCCAGGTGGTTGTTGATGGACGACCAGCTACGGGGGCCATCGTGATCCTCGAAGAAACGCTGCACGGCGGTCACGTTCCGGCCGCTCTCCAGCCAGACGACCTCCGCCTCGTTCCTCAACGGATGGCAGCAGAAGAGGCACCTCGGTTCGTACCGCTGGGTGTACAGGATCTCCTTGTCCTGGATGGTGACTCGCCTCATGTTGAGGCTCTCGAGGGTCCCATCCTCGAACCTGATCCCGCTCGCGGCGAGGCCACCGAGCAGTTGCCGAGTGCGTTCCGTGGTCTCGATCTCGACGGGCAGCTCGTCCAACCCATCGTCTGGCACTTCTATGTCCGGAACGCCACCTTCGGGCGGGTCGAAGACCCCTCCGTCCGGCAGCGGAACGGGCGTGACTGCATCTGGCATCTCGTTTCACCCCATCAGGGGACGTCGGGGAACTCGACGTCGTCCCAGTTCTCCATCGACTTCAGCAGCTCGAGGTACGATGGCGGCTTGATGCCGCGATCGCGTCTATCGAGTGCCACCGATGGTTTCTCCTTGGACCTCGCCGCCAGTACCTCGGACGGCTGCACCCGAGCGAGCCGGATGAACCTGTCCGATGGTCTACCGTTCCCTCTCGACTCCATCGCTCAGCGTCCCCCTCCGTGAGAAGCCGCCCTGGCGATCAGGATGTGCTCGCACGCCAGCCCGGCGTGGGCGAATCCACCGTAGATGTACCTAGAACACGTGCACGTCATCCCGACCGGATCCACGACGTAGGCGTTGTTCGTCTTGTCCTCCCGGACCAGGACGCTGCCATCGTCGTCGGCGTAACTGATGTGGTATCCGTCGGATGCGAGACGCTTCGCCAGGATCTCGGAGTCGGCGATAGCCGTCTCCACGTGAGGGGCCACCCATCGGTGGATGGCATCAACCATGTGACCATCGCCGGTCTGCTTGGCCATCGCCACCACGGACTTGAACTCGGCACGCTGTCGATCCGTCAATCGCACGAGTGCGGGCGTGCTCTTGGACCGTCCGGCGAGGAGCACGACGACCTCTTCCGTCGGCATCTCATCGACGATCGATGCGATCCTGGTGGCCACCTGCTGGTAGCCGACCGGGGGCTCGGCCGGTGTCGGACGGGGCTTCGGCATCTCTGCGGCGATGGCCGCCCTGACCTGCCTACGCCTCTCGTCGGCCACCGCCTTGACGGTGTCGATCGGGAGCCCACACCCTGCGAGTATCTCCACCGCCGAATCGATGGACACGCCCTCTGCCAACTTGCGATCCATCACCTCCGCCACACGCTCCGTGAGGCCACGCATGTCGGGGACCATCTGTCCCTTCCAGTTCAGCAACACGTCGTCGATCCTCTTCCGATCATCGGTGTTCGTCATCTGTGATTAGCCCTCCTTGCGGATGATGTCCATAGCGATTGGGCTCTCGCGACTTCAGGTTCGGGGCTGTAGCGGCTCGAACGTCCGGCCGTTCCCCTCCACGGTGACGCCGTTGGTCAGCAGGTAGTGCAGGCCGAAGCATATGGCGTCGGCTTGATGTTCGAAGAACTCGACGAGCTTACCTTCGTCGTCCTCGTACGAGGCGATCTCGACGAAGGTCTTGGCCCCTGGAAAGAACGCCTCCTTGGCCAGACGCTTGAGCCTGGACTTCTTCCCCTTCTTGCTCCCACTTCCGGTCAGATCCTTCGCCATCGTCCCCGTGTGGATCTTCGAGATCGAGATCCCGATCCTTGCGGCGAGGAACTTGATGGTCCCTGTGGCCTCCGCCAGCTTCTCCCTCGTCGGAGCCCATCCGGCCCCGATCGATCGTTCGAAGCAGATCGTCTTCACCGGATCGAACCTCGTGAACAGCCAGGATACGAAGTCGCCCACCTGGACGATGGCCTCGACGTCATCCTCCTCGAGCACCCTGATGCCGGAGTCGACGAGGGACCCCACGTCCCCCGACACGCGGAAGCACGCCCATCCCATGTTGCGGGTCGTGGGTGGATCGAAGGCGAGGATGTAGTACGCCTCGGACTCGGACATGTAGGACCCCTCGATGTCACATGACATCGGCGGTTATATCTGGTCCATCATGTCCTATTGCTGGGTTGGGGGGTTTCGGACCTGCGACGTCAGCCGGAACAGACGCCAGCGACGTCGAGCACGGTCCTGAGGAGGACGACATCCCACTGCCCGGAGAGGGTCCTCACGAGATCGGAGTGGGCACTTATGCAGATTCCGATTATCCTTTCGGCATTCTTCCACGCCGGTCTCCCCCTGAGCTCCAGCAGCTTCTTCACCCGGTACTCGTCGGGGGGAACGACGGCCTGTGCATCCTTGGTGCTGTCCCACAGATCGTAGGCATCCGACACCTGCCCGGACCTGATGCCGGTGGCGATGTCGGATGGTTCTCGGAGCGAACTCCCCTCCACCACCGCACGGACGTTGAGCAGCATCTCGGCCTGAGAACGCACGAGCCCGAGGAACTGGCGTGCCTCTCCCATATCCTCCACGCATCCATCGAGTGCCTTGACCGCCGCGGCCACGTTCCCTCCGAACATGGCGTCGATCGCATCCCAGGGTTCCGTGTGGTGCGACGGACGGCAGACGACCTGGATGTCCCTAATGTCCACGGCAGCATCCCATCCGGCGTGGAGCTGTGCCTTGATGGCCTCCTGCCTGACACGGGAGAGATCGTGGACCAGCCGCTCGGACTTGCGACCGCTCTTCGTGGCCACGGACCTCCGATGGAGGTGCCCCAGACGCTCGAGCTCTGCGATGCAGTTGGATGAGAGGTTCAACCCTTCGGACTTGGCGATGGTCTCGATGGCGGACCTGAATCTGGCGTGATCGAAGCTCCTGATGTAGCCGAATGCGTGTAGCTGTCCAGCCTCCTCGAGCTGCTTCAACACCTTCGACCTCTTGTCCCACGTGTCGGACTCGTAGCCGATGATCAGGAAGTGCTGCTCGGTTCCCTCGCACACCTTGGCGGCCTTCTGCAGGATCCCGATCGGTGGATCTATCCACACGACGATACGCATCGCCTCGTCGATGATCGACGGCATGAGCGATCTGAACGCCGCCGAGGTCGTCGCATCGTCCGAAGCGGATGACCACCTGTGACGCCGGGTCGGTTCCATCTCGTACTTGGGACGTAGCTGGGACATCGCACGGAGTTCGGCGACCCGGATCATCGCCGGGTCGCCGACCATCGCTATGATGTTGCTGGGGACCTCGGACATCAGGCCGCCTCCATGCAGCGGATCATCGCATGCCGCCAGATCGGCTCCTTCACCTGGTCGATGACCAGGATGCTGCCAGCGGCAGCGGCCGATGCACTGGACAGACCAATGGACACCGTGTCGGATGTCGGCACGGCCAGTGCCTCCACCAGGTCCGAGCAGGACACCTCGATCTTGTTGCTGTCGAGCGGAACGTCTCCGTCCATCTCGATCGGCTTGATCGACTGCTTGCTCTTGCTGCCCTTCTCGACTCCCCCCACTCCAGATACGATCAACTTCCCAGAGGGATCGAACTCCACCTTGCAGAGCGTCCTCATCGCGATCGTGGCGACGAGGTTCACGATCCTCCGCAGCTCGGAGAGGTCCACGATCCAGGAGAACACCGGCTCTCCGACCTTCCTCTCTCGGATGGTCGGGTAGTTCATGGTGTTCTTCTCGTTGTCGATGTCGAACGTCAGGGGGCCCGATGCGAACGTGGCCCGACCGTCCCTGCCCTTGACGGAGATCCAGTCACATTCCGGCCCGAACAGCTTGTCCATCACGGCGGCGGCGTTCGTGGGAAGCATGAAGAAGAAGCCCGTCGTGTCCATCTTCTTCTTCTGTCCGGCGGCCGTCGATGCGTCGTCCAGCGGAGCAACCTTCACGTTCCTGCAGGCGGTCGGATGGTCGAGGAACGACATCCGAGCCTGATCCGTCGAGGTGGCCTCGAGGGTTCCGTCCTCTCGAACACGGACGAAGATGGCCGTGATGGGTGCCATGCCGGAGTCGGTGTGACAGGCGAAGGACTCGAAGCGGTTGATGCTGCACAGGATCGACCTGGGAACCTCGAACGAAGCCCGCTCGTCGTCGAACACCGGACGCCCCGTCCAGTTGTTGGGAGACATTCCCATCAACGAGTGCTCCTGGTCGGACGCCCCCGTGTCGGTGCCGATGAGGATGGACCTGCCGGACTGGGTGAACGTCACCTTCTGACCGACGAGGAGGGAGACCGCCTGGGCGAGCGGCAGGGCGGGCACGCAGAACTCCATCTCCGATTCGCAGTCGCACGAGCTGCCAGAGAACGTGTGGCGGATGTGCATCGTCTTGATGTCGTTCATCGCCTGGATGACGACGCCCTCCTTCTTCGACTTGAACTTCAGCTCGTGGGACGGACCCGCCTCGGGCTTCGACGATGCGACCTTGCACAGCTTGTCCAACGCCGACTTCAACTCTTCTCGATCGATGCTTATCATGGTCCGGTTTCCATCACCTTTCAGCCGTGGCTATGATGAGGTTCTCGACCACCCTGTTCTGGAACGCGGACACCGTCCGCTTGCCGTGCACGAACGGCGTGGTCTCGACCCTCACGGAGTAACCCCTGCGTTGGAGCATGGCGGAGATGCTGCCTATGTCTGACCAGGCCTTGTTGTTATACGACAGGATGATCTTCGGGACGCTGTCGATGAGGTCCAGCATGCGGGAGAAGTTCTTGGCATGACCGTCCGCCGTGAAGAAGTCCGATGCACCGATGGGATGACCTCCCAGCACGGCCTCGTGCAGGGCGTAGTCGATGGAATAGTCCCTGCAGCCGGGGCCCCCGTATGGTGGATCGCAGTACACCACGTCCACCTCATCCATCGGGAGGCGGGACAGCATGTCGATGGCATCCTCCCTGTGGGCGATCACGGAACCGGCACGAGATCCGGACAGCCTCGCCACGGCGGAGTTGAACTTGCCGACGTAGGATCGGAACCACCTGTCCATCTCGATCTCATAGCTGCTGTTGAGGTAGTGACCCAGACAGCCGTCCCCGTAGGTGTCCTTCTGCTTGATCCTGTGGAGGAACGTGGATCTCCCATTCGGAGTGCCGAATGGGCGGATCGAAGTCAGGCCCCGGAGTGCCGAGTAACCGATCATCCTCTCGTAGATCGGTAGCTGGTCGAGCTTCCACTTCGCCCTGGAGACCCACAGTCCCTCGTTCCTCGTGAAAGTCCCCGTGAATTCGTCGACGATGTCTCCGTAGCCATCCAGCCATCCATCACCTGGCTCGTAGAGCATCCCATCGACGCACCTGTGGGATGTCACGATGTCGACATCCTCGTCTGACAGGGTCTCGCCTGGGTTGCAGGCGAGCGTCACGGTCATCGCATAGGACGACATCAGGGCATCGCAGGCGTGAACTCGCAGTCCTGAGTTGGCGAGGAGCGTGGACACGATCCCAGATCCAGAGAACGCATCGACGGCCACATCACGGCCCTCGATCTCGGGGATGACGTGAGAGGCGAGCCAGCGGAAGAGCTTCTTCTTGCTTCCGTTGTACGTGATGGGGAGGCCTGACAGCAACCGCCCGATGCCATCGATCGACATTGGGTGGTTGCCATTCCTGGAGGCCTTCACATCTGGATCATCAGCTCGGCGACCCATCGGTCTCTCCGTCTTCCTGGCGGGCGATCACGTTCTGCATGATCTCTCCCCAGAAGTCGCCACGTTCGTCCGCCACGTTCAAGCCCCATGATCTGACCAGTTCGTCGAGGGATTCGTCTCCCTGTCCATCATGGGAGGATCTGACCAGGTGGGTGGCAACCACCCTCTTGGCCTTGTTCCTCACCCTCATGAGGGCATTGTCGACCGTCTTCTCCCACTCTCCGAGCTCGGCGGCTATCTCTCGGTACGTGTAGCCTTCCTTGTAGAGCTCGTAGCACCGAGATTCCAGTTCCGTCAGTTCGGACCTGAGCTCGGCATCCAGGCCGTCGAACTCGTGCTTCGACATCACGTCCGACGGGAGATCGTAGTCGCTGTCCGGTATCGTCTCATCCAGCGTCTGACCGGAATCTCCGTCGGCCGTCGAGATGGGCGTTGACAACGACACGCCATGATTCAACGGGTCCATCCGGCGTCTGTTCTCGCGATTGATCGCCGTGATGATTGCTCGTTTCACGCAGACCTTGAGTGCGAAGCACTCAAAGTTGATGTTTCCACGCTTCGGGTTGTACTGTTCGATGGCGTAGTACAGCCCGATCCTAGCTTCCTGCTCTACATCCTCTAGATCCGCCCCTGGGATGTACCAGTGACCGGAGTGAGCTATCCTGCGGATGTCTCCCTCGAAGTGCCGTATTACCCTGTCGATGGCGGCGTTGTCACCCGATTGAGCTCTCTCGACGAGTTGCTCAACCTCTTGGGATGACAAACGCCTTTCCATTCGGCCCCATCACCTCCTCCCTGTGCGGGGCCGAACGGACCGATCGTCATGAACTCATCAGGTTCCATTCGCCTGCCCCTTCTTCTTGTGATTCGACACCGCAGATACGGCGTCGGTGCTGGCCGCCACGGCGACCAGCGTGGCTGGCATCGCCGGTACGTTGGAGAGGGCGATGGCCCTCTCGAACACGTCGATGAGGATGCGTATCGCCGGTCCAGTGAGCAGCTCGGCCAGCTTCGCTACGGCCCTCGATTCCGATTCCGAGTACGACCTCCTGGAGATCGCCGGGCTGTCCACCTTCATCCTGACGACGTCGGCGAGGACCTGGAGGACCTCCCTGAACAGGCCGTCGATGTCCTTCCCCTGCACCCTCAAGTTCTCGATGAACTGGAGGGCGTCCTTGAACTTCTCCTGCACGATCATCCCGAGGTAGGACAGTGCCGCCGACGATGAAGTCCTCCCGACGATCGCCTCGGCATCATCCTTCGAGATGCTGTCGCTCCCCATCTTCTGGAGCACCTTGAGGGCCCTACGCATGGATCCCCTGGACTCCTGGGCGATGATCTGCCTGGCACCATCTTCGATGGAGATGTTCTCCATCTCGCAGATCGTACCCAGCCTGTCGCAGATGGACGATTCGGCGATCGGATGGAACTCGAAGGAGATGCTCCTGTCGACGATGGTCTCCAGGACCTTGCGTGGCTCGGTGGTGCAGAAGATGAACAGGACGTATGAGGGGGGTTCCTCGAGGCACTTCAGGAGGCTCTGCTGTGCTGCCTCGCTGAGCTTGTGGCACTCATCGAGGATGTAGGTCTTCGTCTCCCCCATGAGTGCTGGGTGACGGATGGTGGAGAGGACCCGCTCCTCCATCACGTCCTTGCCGGTGTACTGGGCTGCGTTCAACTCGATGACATCCGGGTGGCTGCCTTCGAGGGCCATACGACAGGAATCACAGGTTCCGCAGGGGTTGTGGTCCGTGCGTGCCTGACAGGACACCGTCATGGCCAACCAGCGGGCCGTCGAGGTCTTGCCGCTCCCCCTGGGCCCAGAGAACAGGTAGAACTGCAGGACCCGTCCGCTTCCTACGGCGTTGAGCATGGCCCGCTGGATTCCCGGTTGCATGATGTCCTCTATCCGACGAGGACGGTACTTGAGGCTGAAGTCTACGTTGTCACCTGGGTTCATCTTCTCTGGATCCCTCTTCAGAAGTCCATGTTGGATCCGTCTCCGCCCTCGGCATCCTCATGGTTATCGTTACCAGTTCCGAAGGCATCCAAACGGGCCTGCCTGGCCTGGAGTGCCTTCTCCCGGCTCTTCTCCTCGTCCTCGATGTCCTTCAGGACGGGATCCTTCTTCCCCTTCTTCGGACCGTCGCCGTCGTCCTCGTTCTCCTCGGGCTTGCTCGGGAAGTCGACGGCCTCCTCCAGGATGTCGGGGATCGTCGGATCGTCATGCCAGTCTGGACCCCACAGGGAGACGAACGGGTACAGCTCCTGCACGTCCGGCTTCCGGTACTTCCCGTCCTCGTCGATGTAGCAGAGGGACTCCAGGATCGTGGCATGACGCTTGGCTGGCGTCCATTCCTCCCAGTCGTCCTTGTAGACGGCGATCTGGTAGGGTTTCGACGTGACCATCCCGGGCAGCGGGTTGGACACGGCGGTCCTGATCACTGCGGCACGACTGTTCTTGGCCCTCTCGCTCACGCAGAAGGCGAAGTAGATCTGGTCGAGCCGAACGTGTGCCAGCATGTCTCGGTAGCGGGTCACGAGCTGTTCCGCGACCGCCCTCAGCTCTCCAGAGTCTACGAATACACGCTTGGTCCTGGCCATTGTGGGACCGACTCCTTTCACTTTCCGGTGGATCCGAGGCCACCGACGCCACGTTCCGTGTCGTCGAGGCGAGATGTCTCTCTCACCTGGACGCAGAGGCATGGCACGATGATGACCTGTGCGATCCTGTCTCCCTTGGACACCTTATACTGCTCCGGCTTCGTCCCCGTGTTGTGGAGGATGACCATCCACTCGCCACGGTAATCCGAATCGATTATTCCTGGAGAGTTTTGCACCGTGATCCCGTGCTTGGCCGCCATTCCAGACCTCGGGCACAACATGCCAACCCAGCCGGGCGGGATCGCACCGGCGATGCCGGTGTGACAGATTCTTTGCTCTCCGGGTCCCAGCTCGAACGACTCCGTGGAGTGGAGATCGATACCGGCCGAGGACGCACTCTGCCGTTCTGGAAGCGTGGCCTCTGGATCCACCTTCATCAGGTCCAGGTGCACGCGGTCGACCTTGGCATGTCCGATTCCGCTGGGGATGACGTCTACATGCGGTGCGTAGCGTTGGATCCACTGTCCCGACACGTGGTCCATCACGTCGCTCGTGCGACGCATCACCTCGAAGGCGAGCGTCCTCATGTCTCCGACCAGGCTCGCTCCGCTGGTGCACCTGGACATCGCATCGGTGCATTCGGCCAGGTCATCGTCAGACCAATCTCGATCCCTGTCGGGGAGGTTCCAGGACTGGCGACGGGATCGCACGGTCTCCCGATGGCATCCGGCCTCCTCGGCGATTCGCTCGATGGACCACTCGTCGACGTAGTACCTCGTGATGAAGGATGATCTGTTGAGTATCATCGTCGCTCCCTCGGGATGAAGCTGAGCGAGGGCTCGTCTCCACCCAGGGACCCTTCGGGCCTTCCCTGGGTGCTGTTCACGTTGTCCAGGTCCACGTTCGCATCGAACATCGAGACCACCAACGGAGTGGTGCGAGCCATCAACGCACGACCGAACTGCTCTGCGTGCTCCCTGGTGATCGATTGCACCGGAGTCCTGGTGCCGAGCAGCAGTCCGTTCATGTCCGCCATGCTGAGGAACCGGAGCATCTCGTGCTTGCCATCGGTGGTCTTCAACTTCAGCCTCAGCCCCTCCTCCCACTTCTCGTTCTTGATGCGAGGATGACCGTCATCCCTGCGTTCCCCGACCCGCAGGCTCCTGCCCGTCAGATCCTCCAACGCATCCAGCTCGCTGGAGCCGGATACGTCCACATCCGCCTCCAGGAGGTTCTTGTCGAACGTGGCTTCTACTACCCAACAGTGTACCTGCATCTCCGATCACCATCCACATTGAGAGGGGCCACCATCGGCGGCCCCTCCATTATACAAGCATGCCGTTCGACTCCGAGGTCAGGAGCATCCGAGGGACGTTCCGCAATGCACGCAGGCCTTGCAGCTCCCCGTCGGCTTCAGGTCGGATGACCCGCAGTTCGGGCAGCAGTCGTCGCCGTTGGCTATGGCCGCCATGTTCGCTCCTGCGGGCTCGTAGCTCGCCGGATCATCGACGATGTCAGCCATGGCCGCCACGCGATCCTCGGCAGCCTTCGCATTCTCTCCCACCTTGCTGGCGTAGGAGTTGTCTCCGAGGAAATCGACGGCCAGGATGCGGAAGATCAGGTCGGCGATGCTCCTGCACGTCGGGATCTTGGGATGCGTCGCCATTCCAGCCGGTTCGAAGCTCGTGTAGGCGAACTTCTTGACCAGCTCCTCCAGCGGGACCCCGTACTGGAGCAACATGCTGATTAGCCTGCACGTCACGTCCATCATCCCGGCCAGCGGGCCACCACCGGGCTTCACGTTGACCCACACCTCGTTGACCTTCTGGGTCTTCGGGTCAC
>Ga0172362_10005351_pt1 | contig 11116 bp, 11 predicted proteins | sample LakKivs1_kivu2a2_FD_114534 | JGI IMG/M metagenome (GOLD analysis project Ga0172362, IMG submission 114534) | Sediment microbial communities from Lake Kivu, Rwanda - Sediment s1_kivu2a2 | ecosystem: Environmental > Aquatic > Freshwater > Lake > Sediment | place: Rwanda: Western Province, Lake...
ATCGTCCCCCAAAAATTTCCTCGAGACCGAGCCGGTTCACGTTCCTCTGGAAGCGAGGAACCTCAGTAAGGGCATTTCCTTTGGCCAGGGCATCCTCATTGGCAAGATCCTTAATGAACCTCTCGCTCCCCAAATAAATCTGTCCGCGGAGATCATCCCAGGGAGAGGTGCCCGGCCAGGAATTTACAAACTGGCGATAGAGCGCCTGGGCCTTACTCTTCTCGGGTGCAAATTGCCCCAAAATCCAATCGGTAACAAGGAAGGGAGGGGGCGGAGCGAGGCCGGCCGTGGCTTGATAGCTGCTCCAGGCCCAATCCTGAACCTCTTTTGCTTTCCCGGAGCGGACGGGATTCAGGACAATGTACCGGCAGAGCGCGAGGAGGTAGCTTTCCTTTTCTACCAGGATTGCCTTGTAGCGGCCCTGAAAGAGATGGCCCAAAGTATTATGCCTGCGGTTGAATATTTGAGTGTAAACTCCGTTCAACTGGCGCATGCCCCGGGAGAGATTGGCGTCCGGAGTTTCCAGAAGGAGATGGTAGTGGTTATCCATGAGGCAATAGGCATGACAGAGCCAGTTAAACTCATCGACAACCTCGGCAAGCGTATTGAGGAAAAATTCCCGATCCTTTGAATCCAGGAATATGTCCTGGCGGGCATTACCCCGAGAGGTGATGTGGTATGCAGCTCCAGGATATTCGATTCTCAGTGGTCTGGCCATGGTTAAAGTTTATCCTCTAAGTTGTTGGATTGCAAGACCTGACCCCCGGGTATCTGCGGGTGAGAATTGTGGTATAATTTCAAAAACTATGAACAGGGAAGGCATGGAGTTAAAACAGGCCCTGGAGGAGAAACTCAGGCATCTTGAAGGTGTCCTTGCTGTCTCCTGCAAAATGGGGACCGAAAACAAGCTGGAAACCCTCAACCTGATTGTGGACAATTCCCGAAACTACTCCCAGTGGAGGCACGAGATAACAAGCGTCCTTGGTGAGATGCTGGGTGAGGACCTTGACCCTGGAGTAATCAGCATAGCTATCTGGGATTCGCGTGACCTCGCTCAGCGCTGGGGTAGGCCGCGGGTGGAAAAAGTCTCCTTTGAGACTTCTCCGGACAACGCCCAGGTGAAGGTGTGTCTTTCCTGGAGGGGGGACCATTTTTGGGGAGAGGCTTCCGGGCCAAACACGGCTGCTTTCTTGCGCATGCTCACAGCTCAGGCGACGCTGAAAGCTCTGGAAGGCTTTCTCAAGGACTCCTTCAGCCTTTCCCTTCTGGGGTCTCAGGAGCTGATCATTCAAGAAAGAACGCTGATTGTGGCCTGCGTCAGTCTCTGCTCCTCCTACGGAGAGCAGACGCTCACGGGCTCAGCGTTCGTAAAGAATAATTATCTGGAGGCGGTGGTCAGGGCCACTCTTGACAGCCTCAACAGGATCTGGGGAAAGATTTCCATTTAGCTTCTTGAAGGGTATCTCCTTGTCATAGAAGGGATTTTGCGCTAATTTATGGAAATCCTTGAAGGAGGCCAGCTTGATGAGTCAGGAAAGATATTTATTTACCTCCGAATCGGTTACCGAAGGACATCCAGACAAAATAGCGGATCAGATTTCCGACGCTATTCTGGACGAGATACTCATTAAGGACCCACGAGCCCGAGTGGCCTGCGAGGTTATGGTTTCCACCGGCCTGGTTTTCGTGGCCGGGGAAATCACCACCACCGCCATGGTGGATTATCCTGAAGTAGTCAGGAGAACGGTCAGGGAGACCGGGTACAACAGCCCGGATCTTGGCTTTGATGCGTCCACCTGCGCCGTTATGGTTTCCCTGGACAAGCAGTCTCCGGACATCGCACAGGGCGTTAATCAATCCCGCGAGGCAAAAATGGGGATAGCCAGCGACCCCTACGATGAAATCGGTGCTGGGGATTCGGGCATGGTGGTGGGTTATGCTTGCAGGGAGACCCCGGAACTGATGCCCATGCCCATTTTGCTGGCACATCGTCTGTCCTTTGGGCTGGCGGAGGAGAGAAAGAGCGGGCGGATTCCTTATCTAAGGCCGGACGGTAAGACGCAGGTAACCGTGGAATATCAAAAAGGGACTCCGAAAAGGGTGCACACGATTATCGTTTCCACGCAGCACAATCCAGAGGTCTCCTGCGAACGCGTTGAGGCCGATGTACTGGAGAAGGTCATAAGAAGAGTAATCCCCCAGGAACTGATCGATAGCGATACCATTGTTCTGGTCAACCCTACCGGTCGTTTCGTGATCGGAGGTCCTGTGGCCGACGTGGGCCTGACTGGAAGAAAAATCATTCAGGACGCCTATGGGGGTAAGGGCGCGCACGGTGGGGGCTGTTTTTCTGGGAAGGACCCCACGAAGGTAGACCGTTCCGGGGCTTACATGGCCAGGTACGTAGCTAAAAATGTTGTCGCCGCGGGACTGGCTGACATTTTCGAGATCCAGGTGGCTTACGCCATTGGCGTGGCCCGCCCTATTTCAGTTTTTGTTACCAGTTTTAACACCGCCCGCGTCCCTGAGGAAAAGATACAGAAGGCAATCCATAGAGTCTTTGACCTGCGCCCCAAAGCGATAATTGATCAGCTGGACCTCTTGAGGCCAATTTACAGAAAAACCGCCGCTTACGGTCATTTTGGTAGAGTTGACGTGCTCTTCCCCTGGGAACGCACCGACAGAATGGAGGCGCTTTTGAAAGAGGTAGAGAGGCTATGAAGCAAACGGACTCCCGTTTTCTGGAAAAATTCGTGGGCGAAACCGTCGTCTTAACAGGGTGGGCACACAGGATAAGGAATATGGGGGGATTTGCCTTTCTGCTTTTGCGGGACCCCTGGGATATAATTCAGGTTGTTGTTCCGGTAAGCGATACAGTGCGCGACCTGCCCCTGGAAAGCGCGCTTCGCATCCAGGGAAAGGTGGTGAGTGAGCCCCGGGCACCACTGGGCTACGAGGTGCATGCGGAATCAGTGGAGGTGCTCTCCAGGGCCCTGGAAATCCCGCCTTTTGAGCTGAACAAAAAAGAACTGGAGACCAGTTTAAACCTGATTCTGGATCACCGTCCTTTGAGCCTGCGTCATCCCAGGCAAAGGGCCATTTTCCGCATAGAGGCGGAGCTCGTGAACTCCTTCCGCACCTTTTTATGCCAGGAAGGATTCACAGAGATTTTTTCTCCGAAGATTGTTGCCACGGGAACTGAAGGTGGCGCAGCTCTTTTCCCGATTGATTATATGGGAAGGAGGGCTTACTTAGCGCAGAGCCCCCAATTCTACAAACAGATGATGGTCGGGGTTTTCGGCAGGGTGTTCGAGGTGGGGCACGTTTACAGGGCAGAACCGCACGCCACCTCAAGGCATATCAACGAATACCTGAGCCTGGACCTGGAAATGGGGTTCATCGTAAGCGAGCAGGACGTCATGGTAACCGAGATGAAGCTGATTGCTTACCTGCTGGAGCGCATTAAGGAGAACTGTCTGAAAGAGATAAACCTCCTTCAGGCCAGAATCCCTGAACCGCAGGAGATAATTCCCCAGATGACGCTTTTTGAGGCCAAGGCGGCCCTCAGCAAAAATTACAGCAAAAAGCTCAAAGAGGAGGACGACCTCGACCCCGAAGCAGAAAAGCTTTTGAGTGAATACGCTTTGAAGGAGTTCAACTCGGAATTCCTCTTTGTCACAAGCTACCCCATTTCCCTGCGCCCCATGTATGCTATGCCCGACAAGGATAACCCGGGTCTCACGAGGAGTTTCGATCTTCTCTTCCGCGGGATGGAAGTGACCACAGGGGGTCAGCGAATTCACGACCATAATCTGCTCGTTCAGAACATGCGCCAGTTTGGGGTTAACCCCGAGAATTTTAATTTTTACCTGGAATCCTTTAAGTTCGGAATGCCGCCGCACGGAGGCCTGGCTATAGGTGCTGAAAGGCTGACAGCGAGGTTGCTGGACCTGGAGAACATCAGGCAGGCCTGCCTGTTTCCTCGAGATGTAAATCGCCTGACCCCTTGACTTGTTAGAGTGGGGTTTTGCCTTTAGAATTAGCATAAAGGAGGGGAAAAAAGATGAAGGCTTACGTTCTTATTGATGCGGAGGTTGGCTCAATTCCTCACGTGCAGAAAGAGTTGCTCTCCCTGCCTGAAGTGAAGGTGGCGGACGTGGTTACGGGCCCCTATGATGTGATTGCCGTGGTGGAGACGGAAGACCCCTCAGTAATGTCGAACCTGATTACCTCCAAGATCCATCAGATAGAAGGCGTAGTGGCCACAATGACCTGCATGGTCATGTAAAGGACAGATCATTGCGCTGAGCGCTGATCTCCTGCTGGATGATTTCTTCCCATCTGTCCCAGGAGGACCATCCTGTTTTGCAGAGCCTGATGCGCTCGGCGTAGTCCTGTGCCACCCAGCCCAGGAGCGCCCGAAACCTTCTATAAGGATGCTTTGTCCCCTGCATTAAGACTTCGGGAGGAACTCCTAGGCTGTTCAGGTATTGGGCAAAGGATTTTTCCAGGAGGGACTGCAGGGGATCGCCGATAGTGCGCACTGAGAAATTAAAGCTCTCCTCGTAGAGGTATTCCCGGAAAGTGCGGAAAAGGGGGCCAGGGCAGACTACGACCTGTTCGCGGGGCCTTACTTTCAACATGCCCATCAAGTTTTTGGCCAGGCTACGGGCCTTGAGCAGGTATTTTCCCTTTTTGAAGTCCTCCTGAAAGTAAGAGACGGGAATGATGCCCGTGAGGTATTCCTCGGTTTCCCTGCGAAGCACCCCGATTAAGACGCCTCCCACCGGGCAACCCCATCCGGAGTCATCAATTTCTAACACCCTTGAGCTCCTTTATGATCCCTAAAGCCCGCCTGAGGGCTTTTTTGTTTTCCTCTCCATTTAACCACCTGCTCGCTCCCGAAGGGTGCGGCAGGGGTACCCAGGTTCTGCCGCCTTTTTCAAAATACGCGCCCACTGCCCCTTCCAGCTTATTAATTTTGAGGAAAACTTCCAGTGCCAGCTTTCCTGCAAGAATCACCACCTCAGGGGAAACCAGCTCCACTTCCCTTTCCAGAAATGGCAGGCAAAGCGCTACTTCTCTGGCAGAGGGAGCGCGGTCTCCGCTTGCGGAGGACCCTTTGCCTGGCCAGCAGCGGGTGATTGAGGTCATGTAAACGGAGCTCCTGAACCGGGCTTCTTCCCAACCCGTTTCCTCCAACCAGCGAAAGAGATTTCGGCCCGCCCGGCCCATAAAAGGAAGCCCTTTTTCCTGCTCTATGATTCCGGGCGCCTGCCCTATGAGCATCCAGGAAGCAGGGTAAACCGGGGAAAAGACCGGCTTCGCCACCTTAATGAAGCCCCTCTCCTGGCAGAACCGGCAGGAGCGGATCTCTTCCCATAAAGCCCTCAGCGCGCTCCCTTTATTTTTCATGGCGAGAGCTCCGGATACAGGTAAGTTAGCAATTGGGAAAGGGTAACGAGCTCAAAACCCTCAGCCTGCCACTGGAGAGCAGCTTCCTCAATCAGCTCAATGAGGCCAGGAGTGTACACATGGGCAATTCCAATGGCGTAGTTTTTCTTGCGCGCAATCTCCTTGAGCCGGGAGAGCCTCAGGGTGATGGCTGCCGGATCGGGAGTGTGGTCCACCGAGAGGTCACACTGCAGGACCGGGACTCCCAGCTCCATCCCGACCTCCCCGGCTTTAGAGGCAGAAGTGACCCTGGAATCGAGGAAAAAGAGGTTTCTGTCCTGGAGATAAGAGAGGAGCGCGCGCATCACCCGGGAGTCCTCGGTGGCCTTTGTGCCCATGTGGTTGTTTACCCCGCTTGCTCCCGGGACATCGTATAGGTCAGCCTCTACCTGCGCGCGGATTTCCTCTTCGCTCATACTGGTCAATACTGCTCCCGGACCCAGCCACTTGTTTCCTCGGTAGGATTCCATGGGGCAATGGAGGATAACCTCTTTTCCTCCTTTCAGGGCTTCCTGCGCTACCTTTCGGGAATATTCCAGGGAAGGCAGGACGGAGAGGGTTAAAGGGAAAGGAAGGGAAATAAAGGCGCGGGACTGCTCGAGGCTGTATCCGTTGTCGTCTATTACCAGGGCGATAAGCGGGGCGCCGGGCCGGGGAAGGTAAGAGGGAGGTTGGCCGGGAGAGCTTGAAGGAATTTGAGGCGAATTTCCCCGGTACCCGCCACCAATTATTCCGCTGAGGTCAAAGCCTGCGAACCTGGAACGAGAAGGAGCAAAAGAAAAATACAGCACCAGAGAAATTCCTACGAGAGTCCCGGCGAATATCAGGTAAAAGTATTTTTTAAGCTTTCCCCTCTCCAATTTTTAAGCCCTTTTCTTTTGAGGAACTTTACCCTTTTTCCCATCGTCAAAATAAAAACCTGCTAATGCATTTATAACACTTAACCCACACCTGTGGGTGTTGAAAAAACGATGGAAGTGGGGCCAAGATGGAAAAAATAAAAATCGTGATTGATTCTACCGCTTATCTGTCTCAGGAGATTCTGAAAGAATATCCTGAGATCATCACCGTGCCGCTTTATGTGCGCTTCGGTGAGAAAAGCTATCGGGAGGGGGTAGACCTCTCGCAAGAAGAGTTCTTCTGGATGCTGAAAAAATCCAGCGCCTTTCCGACGTCCTCCCAGCCTTCAGTGGGGGACTTCCTCGAGGTCTATCGCCCGCTGGTGGAGGGAGGGTACTCAATAATTTCCGTCCACATTTCCTCCAGGCTTTCCGGGACGGTGGACTCGGCCCAGCAGGCAGCGAAAATTCTTCAAGGAGACATTGAGGTTGTGGACTCCCTATACACGGGAGCGGGTCTGGGTTTTATAGCGCTGGAGGCCGCGCGGGCCGTGCGGCAGGGAGCAAGCAAGGAGGAAGTGCTTTCCCGGCTAATGGCAGTCCGGGATGGGGTGACCGTGGTCTTCGCGGTAGACACCCTGGAGTACCTTCATAAAGGGGGCAGGATCGGGGGAGCCCAGGCCCTCCTGGGGTCCCTCCTGAAGATCAAACCCATTCTTTTTCTCGCCAATGGGAGAATTGAGGTCCTGGAGAAGGTCCGCTCTACCGCGGCCGCAAGGGCGAGGACGATGCAGATGCTTGAGGAAATCAGGGAGGAACACCCTCAGGCCAGGATGAAGGTGGCGATCCACGAGGCCGAGACGCTGAAGGAGGCCCAGGAAATCCTTGAGGATGTCAAAAAAAGGTTCTCACCCGAGGAGATTTTCATCTCCAGCCTGGGACCCGTGCTGGGCACACACACCGGTCCAGGCCTGATCGGTTTTGCTTGTTTTCTGGAAGACGAAACGGGAGTGTTTCCCTCGTGGGCGAGGAAACACCTTCCTAAGGAACCCTGAGCAACCAGTAGGCGCTCCGATCAATGTTTTCCCAATACCTGCTGGACATGCTCAGGAGGAACGCCTGAGGTTTCTTCATAGGCAGGAAGATGTAAATCATCTTCCCTTTCCTTTGAATTTCCCCTCCCATCCCCTTGAGGGAGCGGAAGGCGTCAGTGATAAACAGCGTTTCCCGGATACCCCCGCTTATAGAGATTATGTGGATATCCAGCCGGAAGCTTTTGGGGGATGACCCGGCGGTCTCCACAGAGAGCCTGAGCCCCTCGTCCCAGAAAAAAGAAATTGAGGAAAAGTCCGCCCCCTTGAGGAGGTTTCGCCAGAAAGTATCCCTAACAGGCTCAAAGACCTTTACTTCGCTGGAAAGCACCATTTCCTTATCGAGAGCGAAAAGCTCGTTGGGTCTCAGGAAGGAAAAAAGGTACCCAGAAAGTATTTTGAGCTGACTTTTATATTCCCTGACAGCTTTTTCCTTCAGGGCCTGAATTTCCGGAGAAAGGGGAAAGCTCACCCAGCGATCCCCGTTCCGCCAGAGAGGGACCGGAGGAGCGAGAGGGCCCTTCTCTTTACCTCTTTGACCGGGCCATGATCCCCGATGGACTAAGTAGGAAACTAAAACTGGCGAAAAACCTTTCTCAACCCTGAGCTCTTCCAGCGCCAAACGGGCAAAAGCCGCTGCGGCCCAGTGGTCGGGGTGAGAATCGTAAGGGGAAGGAAGAAAGACGAGGTCCCAATTTTCCTTCAAGATCGCGTTTTTCAGGTCCTCGAGGAGGCTTAGGCCGCAAAAAGTGGCCTGGGGATTGAAGGAGTTGGAGTAGGGGGTTGAGAAGGAGTTCAGCTGTTTGGAGAACAGGGGATTTTGATAGGACCAGTTTTCCCTCAAAAGGGAGCTGAGCTTTCGGTCCGGATATCCTAAAAATATTACCCGGGGCTCCGCAACTCCTAAGATTTTCAGGGCACTTTCGGTTTCCTTTTGCCTCTCGTAACCGAATTTGATATATTCCTGGGGAGAGAGCAGGAGGTCCTGCGATTCCTCCTCCGCGGCCCACTCGAAGTTTTCCCCGTTGGTCAAATATACAAATGTTAACTGGCACTTTCTCTGGACAAGCTCCGAGATGACTCCCCCTGCGGAGAGAATTTCGTCGTCAGGATGTGGCAGCAAAAATAGGACTCTCGCTCCCGGGGGAAGTTCAATGGATGGAGGTGGCGTCCATTCTGACAGGGGGGTGAGAATTAGGGCACAAACAATGGCCCCCAGGATGAGCGCTAAAAGGAATATTACCGGAACCCCTCGCCGATTCATGTGTATATTTTAACTTTTTTTGGCATTGGTTATCATTAGGGAAAAGGGAGGGATGAGTACATGCCCTGGAAAGGAAAGCTGGAGAGATTAGACCAATTTAAATATCGCATTCCGCAAGACTATAAACCCGGGATGCGCGTGGAAGGAATTATTTACGCTTCTGAGGCCTTGCTTCCCGACATCGTGTCTGAGGATGCGCCGGAGCAGGTGGCCAATGTGGCCTGCCTCCCGGGCATCGTGAAAGCCTCGCTGGCCATGCCCGACATTCACTGGGGTTACGGTTTTCCCATCGGCGGCGTGGCCGCTTTCAACGTTGATGAAGGGGTGATTTCTCCTGGAGGGGTGGGGTACGATATCAACTGCGGCGTGCGTCTGCTTACCACTACCCTGCACAAGTTGGACCTCAAGGATAAGTTGGAGAAGCTGGTGCGCAGGATGGCCTCCAACGTTCCATCCGGGGTGGGCTCTGAGGGAAAGATAAGGGTTTCCCGGGCCGAGATGGACGCACTCCTTTGTTATGGCGCTCGCTGGGCAGTGGAGAAGGGTTACGGCCACAAAGAGGACCTGGAAGCGATTGAATCCTACGGAGAGATGCCCGGCGCTGATCCTGGAAAGGTCTCTCACCGGGCCAAAGAGAGGGGATACTCTCAGGTGGGCAGCCTGGGAGCCGGAAATCACTTCCTCGAGGTGCAGGAGGTAGTGGAAATATACGACAAAGCGTTGGCAGAAGCTTTTGGCATAAAGGAGGTTGGGCAAATTACCATTCTCATCCACACGGGCTCGCGCGGATTAGGCCACCAGGTCTGCTCTGATTACATCGAGGTGATGCAGCAGGCGGTGCGGAAGTATGGCATTTCGCTCCCGGATAGGCAGCTGTCCTGCGCTCCCGTCAAATCGGATGAGGGCCAATCTTATTTTCAAGCGATGAGGTCGGCCACGAATTTCGCTTGGGCCAACCGGCAGCTGATAACTCACTGGGTGAGGGAAGCGGTGGTATCCGTCTTTAATTTGAGCGAGCGCGAGCTGGGCCTTCAGGTGGTTTACGATGTGGCGCACAACGTGGCCAAAATAGAGGAACACGAAGTAGACGGAAAGAAAATGACCCTGTGCGTTCACCGCAAGGGGGCCACGAGGGCCTTCCCGGCAGGAAACCCCGAGCTTCCTGAGCGCTACAGAAAGGTGGGGCAACCGGTGTTGATACCGGGGGACATGGGCCGCTGCTCCTACGTCCTTGTGGGGACAGAATTGGCCATGAAGGAAACCTTCGGCTCCACCTGTCACGGAGCAGGAAGGGTAAAGAGCCGCAGCCAGGCCAAAAGGGAAATCAGACCTCAGGAGCTTTTAGCTGAGCTCCAGAAAAAGGGCATCCTAGTTCAGGCGGCAAGCAGGGAGACCCTTGTCGAGGAGGCCCCTGACGCCTATAAGGACGTTACCCAGGTTGTGGAAGCCGTTGCGGGTGCCGGCATTTCCCGGAAAGTCGCCAAGATGCAACCCTTAGGAGTGATAAAAGGATAAATGATCACCAGCTTCTGGCACTGGCTGACAATTATTTTAGTGGGCGGGCTGGTGGGAATAATCACCGGTTTCCTGACTACAAGGAGAGTTACCGGCGGCGTCTGGCTCTTCGCCTTCGTGGGGATCATGGGTGCCTTTTTAGTGGACTTCGTTTGCTCGGTGATTTTTAAGCTCTACATCGACCTACCGGTCCTCTACAACCTCAGCCTGCTTTTCTGGATGGTTGTAGGGGCAGTGGTCTTCACCCAGATCCTGAACCTTCTGGGGCAGAGGCCGGATTAGTAGGACTTAGCAAAATAGGCCAGGTGTCTGGCCTTCTGGCCGCACACCAGGCACTTTTTGTCCCCAGGCTCTTCCTCGCTCAGACAACGAATCGTGGCGGTGGTCTGGGCTTTAATTTCGTCCTCGCAGGACGCGCTTCCACACCACGGGGAAAGGATGAATCCTCTCTTTTCCTCGATGATGCTCTTGAACTCCTCAAAGCTCTCGCTCTCCCGTGTGTTCGCCTCCCGGTAATTCTTCGCCCTTTCAAAAAGCGAACGCTGCACGCTCTCCAGAAGCTCAGAGGTTCGCTGGGGAAGAGCATTCCAGGAGGTTTTAACCTTTTCCCTCGAGTCCCGGCGCACAAGCACGGCCTCCCCGGAGGCCAGGTCGCGCGGTCCGATTTCCAGGCGCAGGGGAACTCCCCGAAGCTCCCACTCGGAGAACTTCCAGCCTGGGGTGTACTCGTCCCGATCATCGACCTTGACCCTGATCCCGGATTTTTGGAGCATCTCCTTGAGCTCATGGGCTTTGGCGATCACTGCGCTCTGCTCCTCCCCGTAAAAGATGGGCACGATCACCACCTGATGAGGGGCAATCTTTGGAGGGATGATCAGGCCGGAGTCGTCCCCGTGGACCATGACCAACCCGCCGATCAGTCGGGTGGAAACTCCCCAGGAGGTTGACCAGGC
>Ga0172362_10005357_pt1 | contig 11109 bp, 11 predicted proteins | sample LakKivs1_kivu2a2_FD_114534 | JGI IMG/M metagenome (GOLD analysis project Ga0172362, IMG submission 114534) | Sediment microbial communities from Lake Kivu, Rwanda - Sediment s1_kivu2a2 | ecosystem: Environmental > Aquatic > Freshwater > Lake > Sediment | place: Rwanda: Western Province, Lake...
CGAACGGTTGACCGCGTGCATAACTATCGGCAGTCGCGAGCCGGATGCCACCCAGAGCACCTCCCACATCAGGGCCATGCCGGCCCCTGAGGTCGCCGTCTGCACGCGTCCCCCCGCGGCAGCGGCGCCGATGCACGAGCTCATCGCGGCGTGTTCGCTCTCAACGGCGATGAACTCGGTGTCCACCTCGCCGTTGGCTACGAAATCGCTGAAGCGCATCACTATTTCCGTCTGAGGGGTTATCGGATAGGCGGCTACAACATCCGGGTTCATCTGGCGCATGGCCTCGGCCACGGCGCGATCGCCCTCGAGGCCCTTGGGGATTCCCTGATACTTGGCTGTATGAGTCATCGTTGTCATTTTACCGCCTCCCTCAGCTTCGTCTCCTCCATCATCTTAATAGCCTTCTGCGGGCATTCCTGCGCGCATATACCGCAGCCCTTGCAGTGGTCCAGGTCCATCCCGCTCACGACCCCGTCCTTGATCACGATGGAGCCGTCCGGGCAGTAAACCCAGCACACCTTGCAGTTATTGCATTTCTTGTCATCCCATATGGGACGGAACGACCGCCAGTCGCCGGTCTTGTAATTAATGGAATTGCCTCCATCGGTTATCGTCCCGCCGGGCAGTATCTCATGCCAACCTTTCAAAGCCATCTTATTCACCCTTCACTTCGTTATATGCTCGTTCAAAGGCAACGACATTGGCCTTCACCAGCTTCTCGCTGACCTTGCTTCCCATCTTCTTCTTGACGCCATCCAATACCGCTTCCTTGCTCAAAACTCCGCCCATGGCGCTGAGAAGAGCGCCTACCAGCGGGGTATTGGGTATATTCCTCCCGATGGTGTCGATCGCGATGCGCGTCGCGTCGACAGTGAACAGCTTGCCGCCGCTGAAATTAAGCTTCTTCTTCAAGTCGGCGGCGGATATGCCGATATTGACGATGACCGTGCCGCCCGGCTTGAGCCCCTCCGTAAAATCAACAACCCCTATCAGCGTGGGGTCTAATACCACAACTGCATCGGGGCTGGTTATCTGGCAATGCTGCGTTATCGGCGTCTTGCTTATCCTCGTGTAAGCCCTGACCGGAGCGCCCATTCGCTCGGGTCCGTAATCGGGAAAGGCCTGAAAGTACTTGCCTTCCTCAAGAGCGGCCTCGGCTAATATCTCGCTGGCCGTAACCGCTCCCTGGCCTCCCCGGCCGTGCCAGCGAACTTCAAGCAGATCGTTCTTCATCTTTAACTCATACCTCTTCTTTTAAGCGCCCCTGGGGCGACTCGAACGCCCGCTCCCAGCTCCGGAGGCTGGTGCTCTATCCTCTGAGCTACAGGGGCGTATTCCACAACGAACTACATTTCTTTGCCCCGGTAATCTATGTGAAAGCGTACGCTCGAATCTTCCTTCGATAAAGGGCTTAATTGCACGCACTTAAAGGATACTACAAAACGGCTAAGCTGACAATAAGCGTCCACGTACGACATACGGCTACAAACTCACAACCCGTCTTTCCTGGAACGGAACGGCAGGCCCACCCTGGCGATCTTGGCCAGGATATACCCCAGGCCGAACAGGATAATTATCGGCACCGCTACCAGCGTCTGATTTACGGGATCCATGGTGGGAGTGATAAAGGCGCCGAGTACGAAAGCAAAGACTACCACCCACTTCCACCTTTTAAGAACCCATTCCGGACTCAGCACTCGAATCTTACTCAGGAAGAACATAAGCAGCGGGATCTCAAACACGACACCTATCCAGAAACAGAGTTGGGTTACCACCGAAATGTAATCGTTCACCGTCCACATGGGCTCGATCCCGCCGCCGACCCACTCAGGAAAGGTGTCATGCAGGAAACCCAGCGCGGGGGGCAGCAAGATAAAATAGCAAAAAAGCACGCCGCAAATGAAAAGGACTATTGTCGAAGGGAGCAAGGTATACAGGTAAGCCTTTTCCTGCTTTTTTAACGCGGGATTGATGAACATCACGATGTGATACAGGATATAGGGACCGGCGATGGCCAGGGCTAGATATAGAACAATCTTGATGTATGGACTGATCAATCCCGTCACTTCTATGTAGTAAAGATCAACGCCCTCAACCGGTTCCCTTAGCAGGGGAATGACATAACGGGCGATAGGAAAAGCGATAAGGATCCCTACAATCAACGCAATTACGCTTTTAGTCAGACGAACACGAAGTTCGTCGAGGTGGGCCAGTAGCGGTTGCTTATTTTCCTGCATCTTTTATGCGATGTCCTGTCGCATCGCTAGATCTTATTATTCGATGATTCAGTCTGTCCCTGAGCTTTTTTCGCAGGCTTCTTACTGTCATCTATATTGACGTTCAGATCATTCTTGATGCTGCCCAGGTCGGAATTAATATCCGACGCTATTTTTCGTAAGGGGTTCTCTATCTTCTTATCCGTATCGATGCCGACTTCCTTGGTCAGCTCCGAGGTAAGGTCCTGCGAAGCCCTTTTCAGCCGGCGGTAGGCCCTGCCCGCCTTCGCCGCCATCGCCGGAAGGTTCTTCGGACCGACCAGTATCAGGCCGACGACAAATATCAGCAGAATCTCCCAGAAACTTATGCCGAAGAAACCATCCATACAGCTGTTCGCTTCACACGTGCTAAAGTAAAGACGTATTTCACCAAGGGGTCAAAAAGAGGCTAGCTCGGTTTCGTGCCGGACGCATCGGTCTTCTCGGTTTCCTTAGCCGCATCCTTCTTTTTCCCGTCGTCAACCTCGTCGCCCGCGGCCGCCTTCTTGAAATTGCGGATGCCCTTGCCCATGGCGCCCATGGCCTGCGGCAGCTTGCCCACGCCGAATACTATCAGCACTATGGCAAGTATGATCAGAATCTCCGGCGCGCCCCATGAGCCAGCGAAAATCGCAAACGGTAATGTAACCATAGCCATAACCCTTACCTCCCGAGGATATTAGATATCCTCTCCGTTATCGATCGATTTACCATGCATCCCTGCATGGTAACCCCTCTCACAAGCCTGTCTGTCCAGGTCCAATGTTCTTATCCACTCCAGGGGAATAACTATATCTGTGCCGCCTTTTCGCATATCGACGGCCTTCAAGTACCCCTTGCATCCCTCACAAGTATAAACCCTGTAAAGACCCTTCTCATCCGAAAAGAATGCCAGTTTCTTCTGGTCGCTGTTGCCGCAGAAAGGACACTCAAGCCTTTGAAAAAGCCATTCCGCATCGCATCTGGGACAGCAGAGCCGCCTGGCCCCGTTTTCGGCATCGAGATAAGCGAAGTTGGGTGTTCCCCCGCATATAGGACAATAACCCTTCCTCCACCTCTCCTGCTTTATCATGGACAAGAGATCCTGCGCCCGCCCGGCCAGGAACGGCTTCACCGCTGTATGGACGGCTACATTAATGATATCCTCGTCCATTCCATCGTGCGGAAAAGACTGTTTATTATACCATGATTTGACTATCTGCCTCAACGGAAAGGCGCTTCTCTCATCTATCGACGGTGAATACTCGCCGATAATGGTCAGAGCCTTCCTGAACAGATCCTCGACCGTCGCCCAGTCCGGCTGCAGCTCTTCGAATTTCAGCGCTATAATGCCAAGACCCACCCTCTCATCGATATCGTTCTGAGACGGGCGGGTCTCTTTTAACCTGATCTGCTGCCTTGCCTCCAGATGGAGACGATTCAGCCTTACATATAACTCGATAGACTCCGGCAGGGAAGTACTTTCCAGTTCCTCCAGCTTCTTAAGCATCTTCTCATAACTTCCGCTGCCCATTACAGTTATTCGCTACCGGACTCCGGCTATTTTTTCCCCTTGGTCTCCTTCTGATGATGCATCATCTCATCATACCATTTCTTGTGGTGACCTTCGGCATAATGAGCTGAAACCATGCCGTTAACCATCGACCAGAAGATGCCGCGCATCTTGGGATGGAACACGGACAGATAAACATGGACCAGGGCCATGGCAAAGAGCGCTACCATTCCGACGGCGTGGAAAGTGGCGGCCCACATGAAGACGGCCTGCGGGATGATGCCCTTGAAAATCATCATCAGCGCACCCGTGATAACCATCAGCGCCCCGCAGCCGAGAACTATCAGCCACCACAGCTTCTGCCCGGTATTCATGTGATCCTGGGGAGGCATCTTCTCTTCCTTGCCGAAGAAGTAATAAGCCGGAGCCGCCTTGAGCCAGTTGAAATCAGCCATGCCCCACTTGAAAGCGAACTTGATCCCCTCAATGGAACCCTTTAGGTTGAACACGAAGAATCCGGCAGCCCAGCACACGACCACGATGGCTGCGAAGTGATGCAGCAGAGTGCTGATGCCGCCCCGAGCCGCGCCCCCGAACACGGGGACAAAGAGGAAAAGCCCCGTTATGAATAGAATCGCCCAGGTGACGGCGGTCACCCAGTGCAGTATCCTCACATGCTTGGAGTATCTCGGCAGCAGCTTCTCGCCGGATGCCGGTTTCGGACCGAAAAGGATCTCCGACGCGGGAGTTGAGCTAGCTTTGGATTTAGATTTAGCGCTAGTCGTCATGTTATTCCCCCTTACTCTTCAGCTTTATCTTGCGTTGAGCTATAACGTAGTTCAAACCGAGTCCGAGAACCACGGCGCCGGCCGCAGCCCATCCTATCGGCCGCACAATATCCTGCCATACCGTGGAAGATATCGGCAGCTTGGGATTCTCAGGCAAGCCATAGACGGAAGGAGTGTCTTGAAGCACGTACAGTACATGCAGACCGCCGAGCTCATCTTCGCCGTAGAGCACGGCGTTGGGATATTTTGACTTGATCTGCGACACCCTCGCCTTTCCCTTGGCAACCATCTCGTCTCTGCCGCCGTAAACCAGCGCACCGGTCGGACAGGTCTTGACGCAGGCGGGGATATTGCCATTGGTAACACGATCCTGACAGAGCACGCACTTGGTCGCGTGTCTGATGCCAACCACGCTGCCGCTGGTGCGCGGGATATCGAAGGGACAAGCCTCCACGCAGTAGCCGCAGCCGCTGCACTTGGACTTATTATATGCTACGAAACCCATCTCATGATGATACAGAGCCCCTGTGGGGCAGACGTTAACGCATGCTGATTCGGTGCAGTGCATGCAGCTCCGTCGTCCGAACAGCCAGTGCAGATTCTGAACATCACCTGTCTCAAAGTATTGCATCTTGAGCCACGTGTCGGCGGAGAGATCGGGGGGATTCTCAATCGTTCCCCTATTGGTGGTCTTCTCGCCTTTAAGGTCGTTCCACTCTTTGCAGGCGACCTGGCATCCGCGGCAGCCTATGCATTTCGTGGCATCATATAGTATTGCTTGACCTGCCATCATTTTCCTCCGTTATGCCTTCTCTACATTGCAAAGGAAAGTCTTGAATTCCGGTATAGATGTATTGGCATCGCCGACACTGGGTGTCAGGACATTGCCGCTGTCACCTGTAGACAGCCCGGAGTAACCCCAGTGATTCAGAATGCCGATATGGTGAATGGTCTTGCCATTGACTTCCATTCCCGCGAACCTCTTCGTGACCACCGCCACCGCTTCGATCGATCCTCTTGCCGTGGATACCTTGACCTTATCGCCTTTCTCGATGCCCAGATCCGCCGCCAGGTCCTCACCCAGCTCCACGTACATATTGGGCTGAAGCTCATTCAACCACGGCAGGTTCCTGGTCATGATGCCGGTCTGCCAGTGTTCCGTACAGCGATAAGTCGTTCCTACATAAGGATACTTATCCGCGGTCCCCTTCGGATTCTGGTCCACATCGTCGATAACAAAACCGCCGCCTCCCACGCGATAGGCTGCGGGATCGTTGAGCGTGCCGTGCCCCACGGGGTTAGTGCTGAACGGCGTCTCCCATGGCTCGTAATGCTCCGGCAGCGGCCCGTCGTTCATTGTGGCCCCGCCCCAGAGTCGGCACATGCCGTCGGCGTTCATTATGAATGGAAGCACCTTCTTGCTCGATTCAGTCTCAAGAGCTATAGGTCCGTAAGAACCGAAGCCGTCGACCACATCGCCGACCCACTTCTTGCCGGCCGCATCCCAGCTCAATACGGCACGGCTGGGATCCCAGGCGTTGCCGTTCAGATCCATTGAGGCGCGGTTGTAGATGATACGGCGGTTCACCGGCCAGGCCCACGCCCAGTTGGGGTACAGTCCGATGGGATGCGTGGCCGAGTCGGTTGTGCCGCGCTTTCTTAACCGGTTGATTACCTGAACGCCGGCGACCTCGGTGAGAAGCCCCGCAAAGTTCGTTTTCTCCGCGTCGCTGGCCTTTGAGTACTGCTGAGAGTATATCCAGTTGCCGCAGCTGGTCTTGCCGTCGGCCTGAAGATGCAGGAAACTGTCGACCAGCTCGCCTGCCGCATAGGTCCGTCCGCTGGCCGTGAATGGGACCAGGGCATAACCGTTGACCTCCCGCGCCACCTCATCGGCGGTTATCGGCTGAGCATAGTCCCATGTCAAATTTACGATGGGATCCGGGAACACGCTGCTGCTATCTTCTTCGTATAAGGCCTTCACAGCCCTCATCACTTCATCCATCATCTCCAGGTCGGGCATGGCCTCGCCTGGCGCGTCAACCGCCTTATAGCGCCATTGCGCCATGCGGCCGCTGTTAGCTATACTGCCTTCCTTCTCATAGGACGCTGCGGCGGGAAGCAGAAAGACCTCCGTATTTATATCAGCGGGTTTTACACCCGGCCTCTTCCAGAACTCGGCGGTCTCTGTCGTCCATACATCCGCACACATCATCCACTCCAGCTTGGCAAAGGCGTTCCGTGCGCCTAGAGAGGTAGGGCCGCCCGCAGCCGGATTCTGGCCCCATATCATCAGTCCTTTTACATTCCCTGCGCTTATGGACTCTATCAAGCCAATATGGGTATAGTTCTGGCCGCTGGTCTTGACCTTGGGCAGGTAATGGAAACTGATGGCGGGATCTACATCCTTCCACCAGGACTTGAGCAGGCTCACCACATACTTGGGGAAGTGCTGTTTCCAGTTCGATGAGCCGCCGCCTATGCCCGTCGGATTTGTTACCGCGACAGGGGTCACCCTCTTGAGATACCCGCTCTCCCGTGTCCAGACGCCGCTGGAGTTCTTGGTGCCCAGCTCCGTATCGGTATCATTGGGCACACCTATATAGGCCGGTATGATATTCGAGAGCAGTGCCATATCAGTGGAGCCCTGAACGTTCGATGTACCGCGCAGCGCGTTTATGCCGCCGCCGGCGATACCCATATTGCCCAACAGGCTCTGAAGAATCGAGAAAGCCCTGATGTTCTGTGAACCATATGTATGCTGGGTTATGCCCATGGCATACATTATCGTGCCGGCCTTGTTCCTGGCGCCGGTCCTGGCGTACTCGGCATAGACCTCGGTCAGTTTCTCCTGCGGAGTGCCTGTTATCTTAGAGACGGTGGCCAGGTCGTAGCGCTTATAGTGCTCGTGCAGCAGGCGCAGTACGCAGTTCGCATTAAGCTCGCCCCACGCCGTATCCGCATCATCATTGGCCCGATTACTCCATCCGCTCCAGTTATTAGTGAGCAGCTTCGATTCCGCGGATGGGCTTGTGCCGCCGTTGTAATCCCATGCAGACTTATCGTATTTCTTGGTATCAGCGTTCCAGCCGCTGAAAAGCCCGTTGTTGTCCCCGGGAAGCACCTGATCCTTAATAATGTAGGCAGCGTTGGTATACTGGGAAACATACTCGATATTGTAGTTCTCCGGATTCTTCCTCATATCCTCGAGGACGTAGTTAATCATGCCGCCTATGAAAGCGATATCCGTTCCGGAACGCAGGCGCGCATAGATGTCGGCCTTGGAGGAACTGCGCGTTTGCCTCGGGTCGACGCAGATGAGCTTTGCGCCCCTCTCCTCCATGGCCCTCGTTACCCACCTGAATGATATCGGGTGATTCTCCGCCGCATTGGATCCCATGATCAGGATGCAGTCCGCGTTCTTGATATCGACCCAGTGGTTGGTCATCGAGCCTCTGCCGAACGACTCTGCCAGAGCCGCTACAGTGGAGGAGTGTCAAAGACGGGCACAGTGTTCAAGATATACAATCCCAAGGGCGCGTGCCATCTTTCCGGCCAGGTAGCCTTCCTCGTTGTCCAGTTCGCCGCCGCCCATCTGGCCGATAGCCTCGCAGCGGTTGACCGTCTTGCCGTTGGCGTCCTGGGTGATGAAATATTGATCTCTCGTATCTTTGATCCTGTGAGCGATCATATCGATCGCCTCTTCCCAGGATTTCTCCTCCCAGCTGGAAGCGCCCGGAGCACGATACAAAGGCTTGGTCAAACGCTGGGGATTTATCTTTCCATCGACCTGGTGGATTTGTCCAAGCGACTGCCCTTTAGGGCATAGCGTACCCTGATTAATCGGATGGTCAGGATCGCCCTCCATGTTAACCAGTTTGCCATCCTCAACTGCCGCAATCAAGCCGCAGCCGACGCCGCAGTAACAGCAGATCGTAGTGGTCTCGCCGATGACCTGCTTATGCAGCGGGATTGGAGATGAAGACAGCTCCTGCTTCCAGTTTCCCCCGTTTAACAAAACAAATCCGGCTGTACTGGCGCCGGACAGTTTGAGGAAACCTCTTCGAGTCAGTTCCATCAGTTACCTCCTACACTATCATAGATGACGATATATCTGATGTGATGCTCTCCTTTCCAACACGGGAGGCGCGGAGATTTCTCTCCGCACCCTCGAGGCACAGCCTTCCGGCTGCCGGCCATATCTGTACAGACTTAGGTCTAACAGCTCGAAGAGATTTGGATCAGTATATGATAATTTTAACCGATTTAAGTTTACCTGTTAAAGCGTTAAAGAATCTATTATCTTCTGTGAAAATTGTAACATATGTAGCTAGCAACGTGTCAATACCTATACAAACTTGAGGTAAATAATGGTATAAATACTATCGCTTTTGCGTCATAGTATTTGACAGACGGTCTATTAATGCATCATCTTCTTCAGGCAAAACGGTGCGGGGATCTAGAAGCAGGTTATTTCCTTCAATACGACCGACAATCGCAGGCCTTCCTTTACGAAGTTCGTCGGCAACCTTCTGAGCCTTTCCTTTGCAATCGATCCTGACGAGACGCGTCGGCAGCGTGCCCCCCGGTAAACTGCCGCCTCCGACCATGGAAAGTCCGTCGACAGCCGACGCGGCCTTGCCGATAGCCTTGCTCCACTTCTTAGCCCGCTTGTCGATATCGGCAACAGGCATGGATATCATGCGCCATACAGGGATTTTATCCTCCGCCTCGCCTTTAAGGTAATGAAGCAGCGTGGCCGCCAGCCCCGCCAGCCGCGTCTTGTCGATGCGCACCGCCCGCGCCAGCGGATGCCTGCGCAGTCTGGCCACCAGTTCCTCGCGCCCCACGATGATGCCGGCCTGAGGCCCGCCCAGAAGCTTATCCCCTGAGAACATGACCAGATCGACGCCGGCCTTGATGCTGTCCTGTACCAGAGGCTCATATTCCAGACCAAACCTTGTTGTATCTATAAGACACCCGCTGCCGATATCATCCAGCACCGCTATGCCGCGACGTTTGCCAAGAGCGACCAGGTCACCGATCCCAACCGACTCGGTGAAGCCGACGACCTTGAAGTTGCTGGAATGCACCCTGAGCAGGGCAGAGGTCTTATCTGTGACCGACTCTTCGTAGTCCGAGATGTAGGTGCGGTTGGTAGTGCCGACCTCGACGAGTTTGGTCCCGCTCTGCCGCATCACATCCGGTATGCGGAACCCGCCGCCGATCTCCACCGCCTGCCCGCGCGAAACGATTACTTCTCTTCGCTTCGCCAGGGCGCTCAAAGCGAGGAGCACAGCGGATGCGTTATTGTTAACGACCAGTGCCGCTTCAGCCCCTGTCAGCCTGCACAGCAGCGACTCGACGTGAGCCTGCCGCGAGCCGCGCTTGCCGTCATCGAGGTCGATCTCTAAATTTACATAACCTTGAGAGCATTCCTCCATGGCAGCCATGGCCTCTTTGCTCAGCGGTGCACGGCCGAGATTCGTATGGAGGATAACGCCGGTCGCATTGATAACGGGGCGCATGCTGATGCTGCCGAGGGAAGAGACTCGATCGCAGACCGAACCGACTATCTCATCGAACGATGGAGCCGATTTGCCTGTCTGTATCTTGCCGCGGGCTTCATCGAGACACTCGCGGGCCACCTGCAACACCGTCTGGCGGGAATACGCTTTCTCGCAGCGCGCGACGCGCGCATCGGAGAGAATCTTATCGACACTGGGAAGGCTGCGAAATTCTTGTTTCATATTAGTAGATTCGCAAGCAATGTAGCATACCACCCGAAGGCTGTCAACGAGTTTTATTGACACTTAAGCGGCGTAAAGCATACAATTCTCCTTGGATAAATCTGGACACAGAGAGGGGGTGATGTCAATGTACCATCGCAAGACGTGAGCTTCTCAGCAACCGGGAGCGTGGCTTCCGCATTATCTGAAAGTAAAATTTAAAGGAGGTTGTTGTGACTCGTGTTACACGAATCATGACGCCGGGTATGTTGATATTCGCCCTCGCGCTGGTGATCGGCATACTGGCGGCGTTTCTAGTGAAGTGGGGCAACCCGCAGAACATGGGCATATGTGTCGGCTGCTTCCTGAGGGATGCAACGGGAGCATTAGGCCTGCACCGGGCTTCAGCAGTCCAGTACATGCGACCTGAGATAATCGGATTCGTTCTCGGCAGCTTCGGCGCTGCATTGGCTTTCAGGGAATTTCGGGCCAGGGGTGGATCAAACCCGCTGGTCCGTTTCTTTTTAGGGATGTTCGTAATGATCGGCATCCTGGTATTCCTCGGCTGTCCGCTCCGGGCGCTGCTGCGCCTGGCCGGAGGCGACCTCAATGCCATCACCGGCATCGCCGGCCTGCTTTTCGGCGTCGTCATCGGCGTATTCCTGCTTAAGAAAGGTTTTTCACTGGGACGCTCTCACTCCATGCCGGCGGCATCGGGCTGGATCATGCCCATCTTGATGATCGGACTGCTGATAATGGCGATAGTTAAACCGGGCTTCATGTTCGCCAGCGAATCAGGTCCCGGCTTTAAGCACGCATCGCTGGTCATTGCTCTGGTTATC